>Ga0268359_12102_pt1 | contig 47530 bp, 49 predicted proteins | sample BioMet11_FD_194416 | JGI IMG/M metagenome (GOLD analysis project Ga0268359, IMG submission 194416) | Sewage microbial communities from Oakland, California, United States - Biofuel 11 (PacBio Assembly) | ecosystem: Engineered > Wastewater > Sewage > Unclassified | place: USA: California | collected...
CATTCCCGACAAGGATGCCGAGGAGATCGCGCGCCAGAAGGCCAAGGCCAAGTCCGAGGCGCAGAAGTACCTCGAGACCGGCAAGAAGCAGCTCAACAAGGTCGGAGATGCGCTCGAGCGCATGGGCGACGATAGCAAGTCAGAGTAACAAAGGAGACGTCACGTGTCACTGTCCATCGGCATCGTCGGTCTGCCCAACGTTGGCAAGTCCACGCTGTTCACCGCGCTCACGCGCAAGGGCGGCCTTGCCGCCAACTATCCCTTCGCCACCATCGATCCCAACTGTGGGCATCGTCGACGTGCCCGACGAGCGGCTCCAGAAGCTCGCCGAGATGGTCGACCCCGCGAGGATCGTTCCTGCGACGGTGGAGTTCGTTGACATCGCCGGCCTTGTGAAGGGTGCCAGCGAGGGCGAGGGTCTCGGCAACCAGTTCCTCGCCAACATCCGCAACTGCGATGCCATCTGCGAGGTCATCCGCTACTTCAAGGATCCCGACGTCATTCACGTCGACGGTCGTGTCGACCCCGTCGCCGATGCCGATACCATCCAGACGGAGCTCGTGCTCGCCGACCTCGGCTCGCTTGACCGTTCCATTCCCAAGCTGGAGAAGGACGCCAAGCGCGACAAGGACCTAGTCCCTCGTCTGGCCATCGCGCGGCGCCTGCAGGGGTGGCTCAACGAGGGCAATCGTGCGGCCGACCTTGATATGACCGATGACGAGCGTGCCGCAGCGCGCGACCTGTTCCTCCTCACCATGAAGCCGGTTCTCTACGTGGCCAACTGTGACGAGGACCAGCTCGCCGACAAGCCCCTCATCAACGGGCAGGAGGCCATTCCCATCTGCGCCGAGGTCGAGGCGGAACTCGCCGATCTGGAGCCCGACGAGGGGGCCGAGTACCTCGAGTCCATGGGTCTCGAGCACTCTGGCCTCGAGACGCTTGCGCAGGCGGCGTACAGGCTTCTCGGCCTGCAGAGCTTCTTCACCGCAGGTCCCAAGGAGGTGCGCGCCTGGACGGTCCGCATCGGTGCCAAGGCTCCCGAGGCGGCAGGCGTCATTCACTCGGACTTCGAGCGTGGCTTCATCAAGGCCGAGACGATCGGCTACGAAGATTACGTCTCGCTTGGTGGCGAGACGGGTGCGCGTGAGGCTGGCAGGCTTCGCATGGAGGGCAAGGACTACGTCGTGCAGGACGGCGACGTGATGGTCTTCCGCTTCAACGTATAGGTCAGGCGCACCGTCACGGCAGCTTGCAAAGAAGAAGGGACCACTGGTCAGCTAGGCCAGGGGTCCCTTCCATCAGATGCCGTCCGCCAGAGCTAGCCGGCGCCGTCCTCTCCGAGAACCACCACCACGTCATACTTCTCCGAGTAGGTGCCGCTGTTCTTAGAGACGACCGAGCTGTCAAGTCCGAGGGTGTCCGCCACGCCGAGTGCCTCCGCAGCCTTCGTGCTGTCACCGTTGTAGTAGATCGCCGTGGTGCTGCTCTTGCTGTCCGCGTTGCCGGCGGTTGCCGTGAAGCCTGCCTTATTGAGGGCGTTTGCCTTGGTCAGGGCGAGACCCGAGGTACTGGTGCCGTTGAGTACGAGGACCGAACCCGAGTAGGTGGCATCAAGCGTCGTGAGGTCGGTATCGCTCGAGCCAGAGCCGATCGATCCGGCGACGCCAGCGGTGAAGTCCTGGCTGGCATCCGAGTAGGGCGTCTCGCCGTCGTCCACGCGCTGCATCATCGTGGTCCATGCGGCGGTCTCGGGAACCTCGTACCAGATGCTATTGATGAGCTGGGAGTCCGTGGGCGTCTGTCCCGAGTAGACGTTGTTGTCGACATCGAGGTCCTTGAACTGGGTTGCCAGGCTCAGGATGTCGGTCACGCTGAGGTCGGTGCTGACGCTGTTGGCGAGCTGCGAGACCGTGGTCGCCATCGTCGCGGGGTCCTGGGCGAGAACCTTCTTCACGATGGCGGCGATGACCATGCGCTGGTTGGCGGCGCGGTAGAAGTCCCCGCCGCCGTAGCTGTCGTAGGCATGGCGGCTCCTGCACAGGCCGAGCGCATCGGCACCGTTAAGCGTCTGGGTGCCTGCCGGCAGGTCGATGCCCGCGTGCTCCATGTCCGAGACGGCCACGGGCAGCGTGACCTCGATGCCACCGATGGTGTCGACGATCGAGGTGAACTGATCGAAGTTGAGCTCCGCGTAGTGGCTGATATCCACTCCCGCGAACTGGGAGACGATCTGCACCATATAGCTCGCGCCGCCGATCGAGTACGCGGCGTTGATCTTCTGCGTGCCGTTGTCCCCCATGTCGACCATGGTGTCGCGCGGAATCGAGACGAGCGTGATCTTCTGGTTCTTGGGATCGATGCGTGCGAGGATGATGGTGTCGGATCGATAGTTGGCCTGGCTCGAGCCCCAGGAATCGTCGCGCTCGTCATCCTCGTCCACGCCAAGGAGAAGCATGTAGAACGGGTCGTCGTACTGGACCGTGACGAGCTGGTCCTTGAGCGAGGAGTCGATGCCTGCGGAGAGGCGGCTGTTGATGTCGTTCATGTAGAGCGCAACGGCAGTGCCTGCGGCGGCTATGACGATGACCAGCGCGATGAGCACGCGCTTTGCAATCTTGCCGCGCTTCCGGCTCTTACGCGCCGCAGAATAGTGTGCCGACCCGCTCGCACGAGAGCTGCCATGCTGTGGGACGCCTGTTCGGTTTGTCTTGCGGCCACCTGTATCGTAGGCGTCTGACCCAGAGTTTCGGGTGCTGTGGGAAAAACGACTCGAGGAAGCAAGCCTTCTCTCCCCGCCTGCCTGATGGCGGGATTTTCTCTCGACCAAGAAGGCTCCTTTTTCGCTCTCCAACCGTAGCTGGCAGGTTATGACCACCTGATAATAGGCAAACCGCGTGAAAGACGGGTGAAGGACGACACAATCAGCAGTGCAAAACAAAAAACACAGCGTCGGCAAGCGTATGATTTTGCCCAAACAAAGTAGCCTACATACGTTGACATCCGATAGGGGATCTCATGAGCGAGTCTCGTCCAGATCAGTTTGTCGCAGTTCTCGACTTTGGCGCGCAGTACGGCCAGCTCATCGCGCGTCGCGTGCGCGACCTGCACGTCTATTCCGAAATAGTCCCCTGCGACATCTCGGCTGACGAGCTCTCCGCCATGGCGCCGTCGGCGATCATCCTCTCGGGCGGCCCCGCGTCGGTCTACGCGGATGACGCCCCCGACATGGACGAGAAGATCTTCTCGCTGGGCGTCCCCATCTTTGGCTTCTGCTATGGTCAGCAGATCATGGCCATCAAGCTGGGCGGCACCGTGGGCCACACCGAGAAGGGCGAGTACGGGCCCGCGCATCTTATCCGTCACGGTCATTGCCGCATCTTGGCCGAGACGCCCGATACCCAGACCGTGTGGATGAGCCATCGCGATGCCGTGAGCCAGGTGCCCGAGGGCTTCTCGGTCACCGCCAGCACCGATACCTGCCCCATCGCCTCCATGGAGGACGCAAGCCGCAACCTCTATGCCACGCAGTTCCACCCCGAGGTTCGCCATACCGCCAATGGCACCAAGATGCTCGAGAACTTCCTCTTCAAGATCTGCGGTCTCGAGAAGACCTGGACCATGGACAACATCATCGATGAGCTGGTCGCGCGCATTCGCGGGCAGGTGGGGGAGAGGAGGGTCATCCTCGCCCTCTCCGGCGGCGTCGACTCATCCGTGGTGGCGGCGCTCGTGCATCGCGCCATCGGGGACCAGCTCACCTGCGTCTTCGTGAACCACGGGATGCTCCGCAAGGGCGAGCCCGAGATGGTGGAGGAGGTCTTCCGCGAGCAGTTCCACATGCCGCTCGTGCACGTGCACGCCGAGGAGCGCTACACAAGGCTCCTGGCCGGTGTCTCGGACCCCGAGCGCAAGCGTCAGCTCATTGGTACCGAGTTCTGGAAGGTCTTCTTTGACGAGGCCCAGAGGATCGGCAACGTGGAGATGCTTGCCCAGGGTACCATCTACCCCGACATCATCGAGTCCGGCGCGCGCAAGACGGGTGGCAAGGCGGCCAAGATCAAGAGCCACCACAACCTCATTTCCTTCCCCGAGGGCGTGCACTTCGACCTCATCGAGCCGCTCGACCACTTCTTCAAGGACGAGGTGCGCGAGCTGGGCGTGAACCTCGGCCTGCCGGCAAAGATGGTCTATCGCCAGCCGTTCCCCGGCCCCGGACTTGCCATCCGCATCATCGGCGAGGTCTCGCCCGAGAAGCTCGAGATCCTCAAGAACGCCGACGCCATCGTGCGCGAGGAGCTCGATGCCTACAACCAGCGCCTCTTCGAGGAGACGGGCGACCGCAACTCCGAGCACAGCTGCTGGCAGTACTTTGCCGTGCTGCCCGACATCAGGAGCGTGGGTGTCATGGGAGACGAGCGCACCTACCAGCGCCCCGTGATCGTGCGAGCCGTGGAGTCCGCCGACGCCATGACAGCTGACTGGGCAAAGCTGCCCTACGACGTTATCGGTCGCATCAGCAGCCGCATCGTGGACGAGGTCGCCGGCGTGAACCGCGTGGTCTACGACGTGACGCCCAAGCCGCCCGCGACCATCGAGTGGGAGTAGTTCGGGCCCCAAAACATCCCATCACACTATGCGCTAGAAGGTAACGTTATTGCAGGTAGAATAGTGAATCAGTGAGGGTTGCACGCAACACTAGCGAACCCTCCAGGACGCTTCTCTCGGGATTATTCTTCCATGAATTCTTCCATGGAAGAGAAGGCGGAGAGGCACAAAGCCCCAGCAAGACAACGGCGCGCCCCGGCAACCAAGCCAGGGTGCGCTGTCCTCGTCTGGTCGGTCGAGTCCGGCTGGAGCTCAGCCCTCCCCTTGCCGTGGGTACAATCGAGGAGCAGAAAACGTGGTGGAATTGGAGACGGCCGATTCATCGGTCCCAGCAAGGTCTACCAACAAAGAGCGGCCGATAACGGGGAGACAACATGGAGACTGACATGGACGGCTATGTGAGCGGCCTCAAGAGGAGGCTCTCGAAGATACCCGACACGCTGCTCGAGGACGGGTTCCATCGCATCCTTGCCAAGGATGGCATGCCCCTCGGAGACGTATGCATCAGGAGCGGATCCGTCACCGTCCACAACGACTACGACGGGACAGCCTGCTACGACAGCACCCCGAAGGATGCCTGGTTCTACATCCTGTCCAGGATGACCTATGACCCGTTCTTCGAGTGAGGAGAAGACCTGGCGTGCTATATGTGCGGCTAAGATGGCAGCATGAGTGACAGCCAAGCATATTCCAATTGAACGCCCCACTGGTTCCATCGGGTCGTCCAACGTATAATAAATACGAGCGATAGCCCGGTCTACTGGATCGTGTCGCGAAAGTTGGTGTAGGCACGTTTCCCAGCTAGGCACTTCGGGCTAAGGGGAACGGCCATCGCCCTAGAATCTCAAACAGCGACGTAATTGAGACTAGGAGAGGCGATGACCGCTATGGCAATCATAGGCGATGCGCGGGATGGTGTGACACCGGGGCTGCCCCGGTTCGATGACGGGATGGTGAATGTCGGCGAGCTGGCCAGGACGCTCGCCGAGTCGATCGTCAACGAGGTGATGGACGTCGAGGCCGACCTCGAGTGCGAGGGAGGCAACCAGAGGAACGGCTACCGCGAGCGCTCGCTGCTGACGAGCGTCGGCACGATAACCCTACGCATACCCAAGCTCAGACGCGGGTCCTACTTCCCCGAGGACGTGGTGGAGCGCTACTCCAGGACGGACCGCGCGATCGTGGCGGCCGTGGCCGAGATGGTCACCTGCGGGGTCTCGACGAGGAAGGTCGAGCGCGTGGCCGCCAAGCTCGGTGTCGACCGGCTCGGCAAGGACGCCGTCTCCCGCATGTGCGCCACGCTCGACGAGACGGTCACCGACCTGCAGGGCCGCGTCTTCCATGACCTCCGGTTCCCGTACCTGTGGCTCGACGCCACCTACATCAAGGCCAGAGAGGGCGGGCACGTCAGCTCGGTCGCGGTGGTGACGGCGATAGCGGCCGCCGACGACGGACACCGATACCTCGTGGGCGTCGACGCCGTCGACACGGAGTCGTACGCGTCATGGCTGCTCTTCCTGCGGGGCCTGCGCGACCGCGGCGTCACGGACACGCTCTGTGTGACTTCCGACGCGCACGAGGGCCTGAGGCACGCCATCGAGGAGACGTTCCCGGGTGCCGCCTGGCAGCGCTGCATCGTCCACCTCGAGCGAAACTGCTGCTCGCTCGCCAGGACGAGGCACCAGCGCGCCCTCGTGGGGCAGCTCCTGTCCGCCGTCTTCGCGGAGCGGGACCCAGCGCTGGTCCGCGAGCTCTACCACCTGGCGGCCGACGAGGTCGGTGCCATCTGCCCCGCGGCAGGCGAGCTTCTGGAGGATGCCGAGGCGGTGTGTTCCGTCAAGCCTTTCTGAGCCATCAACGTCATCTTTTTCTGAGCCACGGCGTCACGGCATCTGCGCCGCCTTCTTATCCTGTTGCATGAGCGCATGTCGCATGCGCCAGGACTCGCCGTGGAACTGCACGAGCCTACCGTGGTGCACGATGCGGTCGATCACCGCGGCAGCCATCTGGTCGTCACCGAAGACGGTTCCCCACCTCGAGAACTCGAGGTTGGTGGTGATCACGAGCGACTGCCTCTCGTAGGCGTCCGAGATGACCTGGAACAGCAGCCTCGCCCCGTCCAGGTCGAGTGGCAGGAACCCCAGCTCGTCTATCACGAGAAGCCTCGCGCGACCCAGCTGCGAGAGCTCGCGGTCCAGCCGGGCCTCCCCCTTGGCACGGCGCAGGCGCATGACGAGCGACGAGGCGGTGAGGAACCTGGCTTCGACGAGGGATGCGCAGGCGAGTGCGCACAGCGCACAGGCAAGGTGGGTCTTGCCCGTACCGGAGGCCCCCATGAGCACGAGGTCCTCGTGCGCGCCGACGAAAGAGAGGGACTCCAGGTCGGCGCGACCGAACCCCTCGGGGAACGACACCGACGTCCAGTCGTAGCCCTCGAGCGTCTTGGCATAAGGGGCGGCACAGCGGCGAAGGAGCTGCCTTCTCTTGGAAGCATCCCTCGATGCGGCCTCGGCCTCAAGGTAGCCCAGCAGGTACTCGCGCTGTCGCGGCGTGCCACCCGCCGCCCATTCGGCGAGCACCGACCTGGTGAGTGAGCAGCGCGACCCCGCGACGAGGGCGCGCCCGACGACGTCTGTCACGATGCATCGACCTCCCTCAGGAACCCGTCGTAGACGGTGAGGTCGGTGACGCCCGCGTCCGAGCGACCCGCCGCCATCCTCCTGGCCACCATGTCGACGGACGCGGCATCGGGGAGGGCGCCGCGCACACAGACCTCGGCTGCGGCTCCGACGGCGACGTCGAACCCGAAGGAGTCGCTGGTGGCCGACACGGCACGCAGGACCTGCCGCCTTGCCGCCACGTCGGCCCTGTCCAGCACGTCGCGTAGCACTGGCGGCACATCGGCCCTCAACGGTGACTCCGACCAGGCCCGCGGGCGTGCTGTGAGCGCCGGGATGAGCGAGGCGGGGTCACGTACCGTGCCACCGGCGTCCGACCAGGCCCTGGGAAGCGTCGCGGCATGCCGTCCGTGCTCGTCGAGGATCTCGACGCCGTCGGCGCGCATACCCACGAGCATCCACCTGTCGTGCCAGTAGGGACCTGCGCAGTAGCGGACGCTGCCAACCGTGACGCACCCCTGCTTGTCGGCTCTCCTGCGCTCCCAGCGCACGGCGTCGAAGCCGACGCCGGGGAGTGCCGACAACGCATGACGGTCCTCCGCGAAGACCTCGGAGATCACGACGTGGGCGCGGTAATGCTCCTCGCCAAGCAGTCTGTCGCATCCAGCAAACAGAGATGAGGCGAGCACGGCGAGCGACGGTGCCGCTGGCGGCGGTGACATGAGGTTGCGCCTCAGGAACCCAACGGCATTCTCCACGGAGCCCTTCTCGTTGCCGGAGTAGGGGTTGCAATACGTCGAGCGACAGCCGTAATGCGCACGGAACTGCGAGAAGAGGGCTGACTCCCGTGTCACACCGCACATGCGTCTGCCAGCCTCGGTGGCGTTGTCGAGCACGAGCTCGGTCGGCGCTCCGCCCACGTGCTCGAACAGGGTGCGGAGTCCCGCACACAGGCACTCGGCGGCCTCCGACATGAGCGGGACGCAGAAGCGCGCGTTGGAGTGCGGGAACGACATCACAAGCAGGTGGAGCTCGGTGCGTTCGCCGCCGAGCCAAGCCGCCGCATGACCGAAGTCGACCTGTGCGATCCCGGCCGGCCAGTCGAGTTCGAGGTACCCGTCCCCCGCAGGTGTCGTGTCCTCCCGGATCCTTCTCACAAGACGTTCCACGGAGGAGCGCGAGCCGACGTATCCGTGGTCATGCACCAGGTCATCGTAGATCTTGCGTGCGGTCCTGCGCTGCTTTCTCGGTACCGCGAGGTCGTCGCGAAGCCACGCCATGACAAGACGCGCCCATGCGTCCGTGGCCGGATGCGGCGCGTTGCGCAGCATGGGTGTGACCGGTGACATGTCTGTCATTCGTACATACCTTGCCACGGTGTTCCTACTGATCCCCAGCCTTGCGGCGATGCTCCTGTCGGAGTCGCCCCGGGCATGCATCACCCTGATATCCTCTTGAGTTGGCCTGGGCATTGTCATCCTCTCCATCCTTCCCGGCGGGGTCTCATGGAAAAGGTCCGCCGGAAAGGGTATACGCGAGCCACGATGCCCGGGCCGCCCCATGCGGCCGGCACATCCACGAGTGGCTCAGTTTGTCTGACGCGGGTGGCTCACATCTCGGTGACGGCGATGGCCCAGTTTTCGGTGACGTTGTGGCTCAGTTCACATTGAAGCAAAACAGGCGGACGCGCTCGCCTACCTCGACTTCCCCTACGAGCACCACATACGCCTCAGGACGAACAACGTGCAGGAGCGCACCAACCGTGAGATCAAGCGCAGGAGCCGCGTCGTGCAGGTGTTCCCGTCGAGGAGGAGCCTCCTCAGGTACGTCGGTGCCGCCCTTGCCGAGATGGACGAGGCCTGGCAGTCCAGGCGCTGGTTCTCCGCAGGGTCCGTCCAGGAGGCCTTCGAGCGGGAGGAGCAGAGGAGACCTGCACCAGCACCGACCTACGAGGGGACGGCGGCCGAACACGCGGCTGCCATCATCCGGCTGGTGAAGGCCGACGGCGTTGACTCGAGGAGGAGGGCGGCATAGGATGCGTTAGTAGCAGGCGGGTTCACGGGCGAAGGCACCGCTTACACCAACTTTCAAGACGCTACCGTCTACTGTTGACCCTTGGCTGTCGCTCAATTTATGTTTACTAGCTTTCCAGACTTCAGGTTGAACGACCCACCGATTTCATCGGGTCGTTCAACCAGAACGTCGAATATCTGAACTTAAGTGTGATTTCAAGGATTTGCTTGATAGTCTAGGCTTGATTTTCATGGACGGCAATAAGGTTATCGAAATAAAGTCACCAAGTATTAATAAAGGTATCGCAGCTCATCAATGGCTTCAGAATGTGCCGTACGATTTTCTCCTTATTGCCGGTGATGACCAGACTGATGAGGACATGTTTAATTTTGCTCCTGATGATGCGTGGACAATCAAAGTTGGTAGACAGTCTTCTCAAGCTCGTTTTAACCTTAAAAACGTGAATGATATGAGAGCTTTGTTAATGGAGCTTGATGTGTCAGTAGATAAATCGTAAACATATCCCCCTGATGACAGCGCTTGGGCTTTGCTATATACCACACCATCAAGCGCGTAAGGACATATTGTATGCCGATGTCTATAACCTGCATTTTTAGGCGCTCATCGATAATCAAAGGAGCTAAAGCCGAACTCGAGAAGGTGCGAACCATAGAAAAGGAATGGGAATTTCTTTTATCCTTCTGATTGTTAAAAAAGAAGGAAAGGAAGTCCGCATATATTTAGTACAACGAAAGTGGCTGTCTGTCTTGCGTCTGGACTTGGTATGGGATTACGAAACGGACTCCTCATAAGAAGATGTAGTCGCATCTGTTTCGTTTGCTATGTCCATCGTGTTCGCTTCGGATTCAGATGTGCTTGACTCTTCTGTTGTCTCATTGGAGTTCACCGTGGCTGATGTTGAAAGGTAAGACGATGAATAGGTAAGTTCTTGGGGTAAGACTAGCACCTGAACACGAGTTGGGTGCTGAGCGTTGTCAGCAAGAAGCCCCACAAGGTCTTCAGTCTGGGGCGGGGTTCCTTCTCCTGTGATTTCGACCGTCAGTGATTTATTTTCTATTGAGATAGAGAGCGATTCGAATTCGGTTCCGTCGAGCCAAGTAGCGACCGTTGACTTTGTTTGACTTTCGAGTGCGGCTTCTTCGACTAATTGCTTGCTTGTTGCGATGAGGGGCACTGCCAGAACCAATGTCCCGATTATTGCTACCGCAAATCCAAAGCGATGCGCATAGGTTCTCGTATTGTTCTTAGCCAATTTAGCGAATCCTAGCAAGGCGAACACCACGTCACCTGCTAGTTGGATTGCGAAAAAGTTGACTGCGAAAAGGAGGAGCGCGCCAAATGCAAGCTGAAATGAGCCTTCCGCGAAGGCGGCTCCTGCTACGCATAGCGGTGGAACGATTGAAATCGACACTGCAACACCTGGTAAGATTTCACCGATATCCTTTCGCGCAATCGCAAACGCCCCGACAAAACCAGCAGCCAGTGCAATCACCAAATCCATTACCCGAGGTTCTGTTCGTGCAAGTACCTGGCTGTTGCCAGCTAGATGGACACCAGTCGGTGATAAAACCGTGACTACTGCCGCAATCGCAACGACGAGAAGCACTCCCGCGGCGGTAATAAGGAGGGAGCGAACAGAGTTACGTAAATCGCCGCTCGTGATGCTGAAGGACATGGCCAGCATTGGTGTCATGAGAGGAGCAATCATCATTCCGCCTATAACGACAGCAGTGGAGTCTGTGATGATTCCAGCCGTTGCGATAATTGAAGAAAGTGCTAGCAAAAGAAAGAGCCACGAGTACTTATCGGCAATATTTCCTCGATCGAAGAGAATCCTGTCTTGAATCCGAGCAACCACTTCATTCGTTATAGGCTCACCGGCAAGTATTTTGGAAATCCTAGTCACAAGAAACTCCTTTTCTGCATGAGACGACCATGTAGCACCTTTTTCGAAGAGTTATTCCACCATGTGTGTTTGTCGATGACAACCGACAAAATGACAGAGACTGTTTCGTTCACTCAACCATTATCGCGACATACGAACTCTTTCATGTATGTGTATAGTACGCGAATTGACCCGTATTTCAACGCATCATTCAAAGTTGAACGACCCACCGATTTCATCGGGTCGTTCAACCGATAATCCCGTCGAGTCACGAAACGAGCAACGTGTTCCAGATGTTGAGGCGGGGTGCATCGCTCGTGCTCGTTACGACAGGATCTCGTTCACCCTCATCTGTACGGCCGCGTAGTTCGCTCCGAGTCGGGCCTTGCGCTCCTCGCCGTTGCCGTAGTCACCGTCGATGACGGCCTGGGTGTGTTGAGTCAATAGCACTTGAGCAGAAATCGCATCAGTTTCTGAGCAGATATCGCAAGAGTGCCGGGCAACTTATTGAGCACCCCCGTCCTGCATCAGCGCGTGGGTGACTCGATACGACTCGCCTCGGAACTGGAGAAGCCGTCCGTGGTGCACCACCCTGTCGATGACGGCAGCAGCCATCTGGTCGTCGCCGAAGACCGAGCCCCACCGGCTGAACTCGAGGTTTGTCGTGAAGACGACGGACTGCCTCTCGTAGGCGTTCGAGACCACCTGGAAGAGGAGCCTCGCGCCGTCCGTGTCGAGCGGCAGGAACCCAAGCTCGTCGATGACGAGGAGCCCTGCCCTGCCCACCTGGTTGAGCTCACGGTCGAGCCTCCCGTCGTCACGGGCACGGCGGAGCCTCATGACGAGGGACGATGCGGTGAAGAACCTGGCCTCGACGTCGGACTGGCAGCACGCCATGCAGAGCGCCGAGGCCATGTGCGTCTTCCCGGTCCCGACGTCACCCATGAGCACCAGGTCCTCGCAGTCCGACAGGAAGGACAGCGACAGCAGGTCGTCGCGGCCGAACCCCCCAGGCCAGGAGACGGCCGTCCAGTCGTAGCCGTCGAACGTCTTGGCCTGCGGCAGGGCGCACCTCCTGAGCAGGGTGGCACGCTTGGACGCGTCGCGACTCGCGCCCTCCGCCTCGAGGTAGCCCAGCAGGAACTCGGCCTGCCGCGGCGAACCCTTGGCCGCCCACTCGCGAAGCACCGACTTGGTCAGGGAGCACCTCTTGCCGGCCGCCACCATCCGTTCCGCGAGTGAGTCGCTACCAGGCATCGGCCTCGTCCCCCCTTCCGAGGAAGCCGTCGTAGACCCGGAGGTCCGGACCGCCGCGCTCGGGCGCGCCTCCTGCGACGCGCCGGGCCAGGAGGTCGCAGGACTCGTCGTCGGGAACCCTGCCGCTCGCGAATATCCTCCGCGCGGCCTCGCACGCGCTTGCGAAGTCCGCCACGTCGGTCGCCCTGGATATCGCGCGGAGGGCCTGCCTGCGCTCGGGCCTGCCACAGCGGTCGATGGCCGCGACCAGTTCGACGGGCATGTCCTTCCTGATGGTCGACTCACCGAAGGCCCTCGGCCTGGCGACGAGCGCCGGGATGAGGGACGCCGGGTTCCTCACGACCTCGCCGTCTCCCCAGGCCCTGGGCAGCGAGGTGACGTGGCGTCCGCGATCGGCCAGGATCTCGACGGAGTCGCTGCGCATGCCCACGACGAGCTCGCGGTCGTGCCACGCGGGGCCCGCGCAGTACTCGTCGCCGTCCACGCACGCGTATCCGCGCTTGTCCGCCTTGGCCCTCACCCACCTGACCGCGTCGAACGGGGTGCCGGGCAGCGCGAGCATCGCGGCGAGGTCCTCCCTGAACGCCTCGGGGGTCGGGATGCCGTTCCTGTCGTGTGACCCCGCGTTGATCTCGTCGCAGCCGTCGCGCAGCATGCGGTTGAGCTCGGCCACGCTCGAGACGACGGGTTCGGGGACGAGCAGGTTCCTCCGCAGGAACCCCACGGCGTTCTCCACGCACCCCTTCTCATTGCCCGAGTATGGGTTGCAGTACCTGCTCTTGCAGCGGTAGTGCGCTCTGAACTGGGAGAACAGCTCCGATTCGGTGACGATGCCGCGGACCATCCGGCCTGCCTCGGTGGCATTGTCGAGCACCATGGTGCTGGGCGCGCGACCGACCCACTCGAAGACCTCGCGGAGGCCGCCGCAGAGGCACTCCGCGCGTTCGCGTCGCATCGCGACACAGAACCGCGCGTTGGGATGCGGGAAGGCCACGACCAGGAGCTTCATGTCGGTAGGGGTGCCGGCCAGCACGCAGCGGAAGTTCCCGAAGTCCACCTCGGCGGTACCCGGCTCCCAGACCAGCTCGAGATAGCCCTCCGTGGGACCCGTGGCCATCTCGCGCCTCCTCCGCGCCACGTACCTGCAGACGGACGAGTAGGACCCTTCGTACTCCCTCTCCCTCACGAGCCTGTGGTAGATCCTCTTCGCCGTGTGGCGCTGCTTCCTCGGCATGCCGAGGTCGGCCTCGAGCACCGAGTCGATCCAATCCGCATAGGGGTCGGTCGACGGTCTGGCCCTCTCCCCGGGTATGGGCGGCTTGGGGGACAGGTCCTCCTGGTCGGCGTACTTCCGCACGGTGTTCCGGCTGAGGTCGAGATCCCTCGCTATCTCGGCCCGTGGCACGCCCCACGCGTCCATCTCTCGTATATCCTGTCTTGTGTCAAGGGGCACGGTCATCTTCCCTTCCTCCTCTGGACGGCGTCTCGCCGAAGTCATCCGCCCAAGGGAAATGTAGTCCGGGCCGCGCCCCTTGTCAGTCGGTGCGGCCTACGTGCGTAATCTGCTCAGTTGTCGCTGCTTCCGCTGCTCAGTTCCCGATGCGATTCCTGCACAGCTCCTATTGAACACAAACAGGCCTGGGCGAGTGCCTCCACGTCCACGGCATCCCCCGAGCCACCGACGCATCCCAGCATCTCGTTCACTCGGGCCTGCACGGCAGCGTAGTCAGCCCCCAGGGCGGCCCTGCGGGCATCGCCGTTTCCGAACTCGCCGGCAATGGCCCTACGCGCAAGTTCGTCCACGTCCACGGCGGGCGCAGGGGCAGGGGCACTCGCTCCGGCTCCCAGCATGCGGTTCACCTCGGCCTGCACCTCGGAGTAGCGGTCCCCCAGCGCGGCGCGCCTCGCGTCGCCGTTGCCGAACTCTCCCGCGATCACGCGAGCGGCCAGATCGGCCACGTCACCGGAGGGGGCGGACGTGCTGCCGCCTCCCACGACAGGCACCTCCCCGCCGCAGATGCGGGCATGGAGCGCGGCCCACTTGCCAGCATCGACATAGGGCGCGGGGCAGAGCTTCCCCGTCACGTCGTAGTGGCGGATGACGTCACTGGCGGCGATGCCGTAGCGTGCGCGGAGGTCTGCCACCAGGGAGGCCAGCGTCGCGACCTGCTCCTCCGTGAAGTCCTCGCCCGCGCTCACCACCTCGATGCCCACGGAGCGAAGGTTCACGCCCCAGTCGCCGGCGTGCCATGCGGTGTCTTCCTCGGCCACGCTCTGGCGCAGGGTCCCGTCCCTGTCGACGAAGTAGTGGGCCGAGGCATGCGCGTCCGAGCGCGAGAAGTACAGCAGGTTGTCATGGGCCGAGGCGTCCGTGGACGTGTAGTGAACCACGACCTTGGAGACATCGCAGCCTCGACGGCCCGACGTGTAGTTCCGTTTGTCGCATTGGATGAACTCGGCCACGTCACTCACCTGCGACCCCCTCTTCCGCGGCGGCGCCCAGCTCCGCCATCACCGGCGAGAGCACCGCCATCACCAGGGCCACGGCGAGCGCGCGCCACGTGGGGTCGAGCACGCAGGCGCCCATGATGAGGTCGGCGTTGGCCACGACCACGCCCAGGATGCCCTGGGTCACGGTGCGGGCCAGGCGCCACTGCCACCCGTTGCCGGTCAGGAACTCGCTCATCTCGTCCTCGCTTCCTCCTTGATCGCGTCGATGTCGTTCCTGGCGAGGGCCATGTCGCGCTCGAGCTTGTACGTGCGCTCGACCATGTTGTTGTGCTTCTCGACGTGGCGCGAGAGCTCGTCGATGCGCACCTCCATGATGGCGCGGCTGCGCGAGTTGGACACGAGCACGCCCACGAGCGTGAGCACGCCCGAGACGAGCGCCACCAGCACCGACTCCATGGGACCTCCCGAGGGGACGACATCCTTCCTTGGGGGTCAGTGTCCCAGCCCGTCACAGGGTGGGGAGGAATTTGTGTCCGAGGAGGGTGCTAGAGTCGGTTCCGACGTTGGGAAGGCAAAAAGCATTCCCATGGTCCTCGCCAATCGGCGAGGACGCGACTAAGAACATGTCCCATGACCAGACTGGAAGCGATTGTCATGCTCAAGCAGATTACGGTTCTTATGCTCGGACTTTCCCTGGTTACCTGCCTTACGGGGTGCGGGTCGTCTCAAGGGGAGTCGGCCACAAACTCCGGGGCTACGACGAGTGCGGAGACGCAAGCCTCTCATGTCGATGAGTTCACCATCACGGACGTGACCAAGGGCGAGGCGAACAGCTACGGTTACTACGATCTCGACGTCACCGTACAGAACAATACCGACGAAGCGAAGAACTTCCTCGGGTTCTCGGTCAATGAGCTAGACGCCAATGGCAACATTCTCAAGTCGTACATGTCGTACAACAAGAACGCCGCCTACACCGTCGTCGAACCAGGCCAGCAGTATCACATCAAGCTAACGGAGGCCGTGGCCGACGGTATCGCAGGCTTCCAGTCGCGAGGTTACGAGTACGGGGATAGCATCAACTCCTCGACGAAGGGAAGCTTCAGCACCCCGTGCAAGGTCATGTTCTAGGAAATGGAGCCATAGCCACTTACCAATGGACCGGGTCCCTTGTCTTACCCCGCCGTCAGGTACCCCACCTGCCCCGCCTTGTCGATGACCATGAACGTGTAGTTGCGGTAGTTGGCACCCGGCGTGCTCCCGTTGCCGCCCACGAGCTTGGCGCAGGAGTAGAAGGTCGTGTAGCCGGTCGTGCCCGCGGGCAGCGTCCAGGTGGCGTCCGCCGTTATCGTCGTCAGCGCCTTGCAGTCCCCGAACGTGAACAGGAGGGACGCGGGCGCCGCCAGCGAGAAGCCCCTAAGGTCCAGGGAGGGAAGCGCCGTGCAGCTCTGGAACGTGTAGTTCATCTCGCACGCGTGGACCAGGTTCCCCATGCCGACCACGCTCTTGAGCGCCGTCATCCCGTGGAACCAGTAGTTCATGTTCACCTTCGTGAACCATCTCATGTCCGCGGCGATCGTGACGGACGTCACGGAGGGGCGGCCGTCGTTCCAGGGCAGCGAGTCCAGGGCGGCGTAGGACGCGCCCGCGCACGCCCCGCCCGTCGACACGAGGGCCCTTCCCGCCTCGGGAGTGGGGCTCGTCGTGAGCACCAGGCCGCCGTCCGCGTAGAGGTGTCCCCTGAACCACTGGCGCGTGTCGGCATTGGGGTTCGTGAGCACTCCACCGTCACCCAGGTGGAGGACCTTTGCGGTGTCGCCGTTCACGCACACGGAGCCCGTGCCCCCCACGAGGCGCGGGCAGATGCTGAACATGCGGATGGATGCCGTGATGGTGGAGCTGTCGAACGACGTGGCGTAGATGGAGAGGAGCTTCGGGCAGCTCACGAACGTCTGGGTGGCGTCCGTCACCCCGGCCAGGTTCTCGAAGCCCCTCACCTCGGTCAAGTTCACGCAGCCGTGGAACCAGTAGGCGATGCTCCTGATGCCGGCCCCCGTCACGTCCGCAGCGACGAGCACGCGCGTCACCTTTAGCTTCGAGGTGTCCCACGGACGGGCGGTGGAGCCCGAGTAGCCCGCAGGGTCCACCTCGAACGCGTCCGTCACGGTGGCACCCGAGGTCGAGAGCCGCCTGTCGCGGTAGTTGAACTCCAGCGTGCCGTCGGCGAGCAGCAGCGCCCTCAGCTTCAGGCCCACGTCCCACGAGAGCGCCAGGATGGCCGGTGCCATCTCGGCGGGTCTGTACCTCGTGGTCGAGCCGTTCTGAGTCCTGATAGCGGCGGCTATCCCGTCGAACACCTGCGAGGAGAGCACGCCGTCCGCGACCGTCTTGTAGCCCTGCGTGCCGGCGGCGCCCGCCTTCGTGCCATCGAGCGCCGTCACGGCCGCGGCCATGGCGCTCGGCCTGTAGGTCGTGGCCACGCCCGCCTGCGTGCGGATCGCGTTGCCGATGTCGGTGAGCGTGTGGGTGGATGCTGTGCCTACGGTCATCAGAACGTCATCCCCTCGAGGTTCGCGAGCCCGCTGATCTTGCCGTCCACGTAGGCGATGGTGGCGTAGGCGGTGAGGTCGGGGGTCGTCCCGTCCTTGCCGGCAGGACCTTGGATGCCCTGCGGCCCCTGGTCGCCCTTGGCCCCGGCATCACCCTTCGCACCGACGTCACCCTTGTCCCCCTTGGGCCCGGTGAGGCCCGCAAGCTGGGCTGCCGTGAAGTCGGCGTACGTGAAGGCATCACCCCTGTCGCCCTTCGTCCCCGCGATGCCGGTCGTGCCCTGGGCACCGGTGGCCCCCGTCGGGCCCGTATCGCCCTTGGGTCCGGTCGCGCCCGTGGCCCCGACGTCACCCTTCGCCCCCGTGGGCCCGATTGGCCCCTGCGCGCCCGCGGGGCCCGTTTCGCCCTTCGCGCCCGCGGGGCCCACGTCGCCCCTGTCACCCTTGGGGCCGGCCGCGCCGGCCGCCCCGTCGAACTCGCCCGCGGCGCGTGCGGCCCGAAGCTCGTCCGCCACGCCGAGGGCACCCGCGGCCGCGGTCTCGTAGCCCTTTATCGCCTTGAGGAAGAGCGTGAAGTCGGTGACGCTCTGGGTGCCACCGACCAGGACCTGTCCCACGTTGACCTCGAAGGTCCGAGACGAGATGGTGTTGCCCGTCGGCAGCGAGACCATGAGCTGCGCGTCCACCGCCCCCTCGGCCGCCGTCATGGAGGAGGGGTAGAAGACGTCGCACCTTCCCTTGGCGGCGTCCACGACCCTGAAGGGCTCGCAGCCCCGCGTGCGCGCGACACGGTGGCGCCACAGCAGGTAGACCATGGCACCGGTGAGGTCGGTGACGACGCCCCCCACCTTGACCGTGAGCGCGATGCCACGTCCCCGGGCGTCGGTGGGGCTCGCCACCAGCACCTCCCCGAACCGCTCGTCGCAGTCCTGCCACGTCAAGGCGTGCAGCCCCACCCCATCCATCCCAGCCATGTCAGAACTCCATTCCCATGAGGTCGTCCAGGCTCGCTATGGCCTGGTCCACGTACGTCTTCGTCGCGAGGGCCGGCACCGCGTCCCCCGCCGCCGCTCCCGTGGCGGCCTGGATCTGCGCCACACCCGTGCCCGCCGCCGTAGCCGCGATGCCCGCCGCCGCGGCCGCGTCCTCCGCGGATCCCACCCGGGCAGTGACGTCGCTCGCGGCGGACCAGCTCGTCTCGCGGGCCTGGCCCACGGTCACGCGCACGCCGAGGCGCTCGGCGAAGGTGCGCCGGCGTCCCACCACGCGGGCCCGCACGCGCCAACCGGGAGTGCGGCTCGTGTCGACCACGGTCACGACGTCGCCCAGGCCCACCGCGTCGGCCCCGTCCACCAGGGCGGCGTCCACCTCGTAGCTCACCTTGGGCACGCAGGCCTTCTTGAGGGCTGCCATGGTGAGCGCCTTGAGCCTGGATGCGTCGTCGCAGTCCGAGAAGGTCACCTCGCCGAAGCGGTGGCGCTTCTTGGCGCGGCCGGCGTCCCAGAGCCCCCAGGCCTCGCGCGCCGCCTCGTCGCCCACCCAGTCCACACCGCCGTTCACGCTGCCGAAGGTGAGCTTGCGACGGTAGCCGCCGGTGAGGTTTCCCGCCTCGTCGGTCGCGGGCAGCCCCGCCCCGTAGCCGTACAGGGCGGTTATCACCTCGTCATCGAGGACGGTGCGCGTGCAGCCCGCCATGTTCTTGGCGTAGGTGAGCCTCAGCCCCCGGTCCTGGCCGATCGTCCTCCTCAGGCTCACCTTCCTGGCCGAGACGCGCCCGCCGGCTATGGTGAGGGAGGGCTCCGCCTCGCATGCCCACCAGCCCTCGATGCGCCTGAGGGCCGCAAGGGAGTTCACGTGGTAGAGGAAGCTCGCCCGCGTGGCCGCGCCCACGTTGTTTGTGTTCAATAGGAGCTGTGCAGGAATCGCATCGGGAACTGAGCAGCGGAAGCAGCGACAACTGAGCAGATTACGCACGTAGGCCGCACCGACTGACAAGGGGCGCGGCCCGGACTACATTTCCCTTGGGCGGATGACTTCGGCGAGACGCCGTCCAGAGGAGGAAGGGAAGATGACCGTGCCCCTTGACACAAGACAGGATATACGAGAGATGGACGCGTGGGGCGTGCCACGGGCCGAGATAGCGAGGGATCTCGACCTCAGCCGGAACACCGTGCGGAAGTACGCCGACCAGGAGGACCTGTCCCCCAAGCCGCCCATACCCGGGGAGAGGGCCAGACCGTCGACCGACCCCTATGCGGATTGGATCGACTCGGTGCTCGAGGCCGACCTCGGCATGCCGAGGAAGCAGCGCCACACGGCGAAGAGGATCTACCACAGGCTCGTGAGGGAGAGGGAGTACGAAGGGTCCTACTCGTCCGTCTGCAGGTACGTGGCGCGGAGGAGGCGCGAGATGGCCACGGGTCCCACGGAGGGCTATCTCGAGCTGGTCTGGGAGCCGGGTACCGCCGAGGTGGACTTCGGGAACTTCCGCTGCGTGCTGGCCGGCACCCCTACCGACATGAAGCTCCTGGTCGTGGCCTTCCCGCATCCCAACGCGCGGTTCTGTGTCGCGATGCGACGCGAACGCGCGGAGTGCCTCTGCGGCGGCCTCCGCGAGGTCTTCGAGTGGGTCGGTCGCGCGCCCAGCACCATGGTGCTCGACAATGCCACCGAGGCAGGCCGGATGGTCCGCGGCATCGTCACCGAATCGGAGCTGTTCTCCCAGTTCAGAGCGCACTACCGCTGCAAGAGCAGGTACTGCAACCCATACTCGGGCAATGAGAAGGGGTGCGTGGAGAACGCCGTGGGGTTCCTGCGGAGGAACCTGCTCGTCCCCGAACCCGTCGTCTCGAGCGTGGCCGAGCTCAACCGCATGCTGCGCGACGGCTGCGACGAGATCAACGCGGGGTCACACGACAGGAACGGCATCCCGACCCCCGAGGCGTTCAGGGAGGACCTCGCCGCGATGCTCGCGCTGCCCGGCACCCCGTTCGACGCGGTCAGGTGGGTGAGGGCCAAGGCGGACAAGCGCGGATACGCGTGCGTGGACGGCGACGAGTACTGCGCGGGCCCCGCGTGGCACGACCGCGAGCTCGTCGTGGGCATGCGCAGCGACTCCGTCGAGATCCTGGCCGATCGCGGACGCCACGTCACCTCGCTGCCCAGGGCCTGGGGAGACGGCGAGGTCGTGAGGAACCCGGCGTCCCTCATCCCGGCGCTCGTCGCCAGGCCGAGGGCCTTCGGTGAGTCGACCATCAGGAAGGACATGCCCGTCGAACTGGTCGCGGCCATCGACCGCTGTGGCAGGCCCGAGCGCAGGCAGGCCCTCCGCGCGATATCCAGGGCGACCGACGTGGCGGACTTCGCAAGCGCGTGCGAGGCCGCGCGGAGGATATTCGCGAGCGGCAGGGTTCCCGACGACGAGTCCTGCGACCTCCTGGCCCGGCGCGTCGCAGGAGGCGCGCCCGAGCGCGGCGGTCCGGACCTCCGGGTCTACGACGGCTTCCTCGGAAGGGGGGACGAGGCCGATGCCTGGTAGCGACTCACTCGCGGAACGGATGGTGGCGGCCGGCAAGAGGTGCTCCCTGACCAAGTCGGTGCTTCGCGAGTGGGCGGCCAAGGGTTCGCCGCGGCAGGCCGAGTTCCTGCTGGGCTACCTCGAGGCGGAGGGCGCGAGTCGCGACGCGTCCAAGCGTGCCACCCTGCTCAGGAGGTGCGCCCTGCCGCAGGCCAAGACGTTCGACGGCTACGACTGGACGGCCGTCTCCTGGCCTGGGGGGTTCGGCCGCGACGACCTGCTGTCGCTGTCCTTCCTGTCGGACTGCGAGGACCTGGTGCTCATGGGTGACGTCGGGACCGGGAAGACGCACATGGCCTCGGCGCTCTGCATGGCGTGCTGCCAGTCCGACGTCGAGGCCAGGTTCTTCACCGCATCGTCCCTCGTCATGAGGCTCCGCCGTGCCCGTGACGACGGGAGGCTCGACCGTGAGCTCAACCAGGTGGGCAGGGCAGGGCTCCTCGTCATCGACGAGCTTGGGTTCCTGCCGCTCGACACGGACGGCGCGAGGCTCCTCTTCCAGGTGGTCTCGAACGCCTACGAGAGGCAGTCCGTCGTCTTCACGACAAACCTCGAGTTCAGCCGGTGGGGCTCGGTCTTCGGCGACGACCAGATGGCTGCTGCCGTCATCGACAGGGTGGTGCACCACGGACGGCTTCTCCAGTTCCGAGGCGAGTCGTATCGAGTCACCCACGCGCTGATGCAGGACGGGGGTGCTCAATAAGTTGCCCGGCACTCTTGCGATATCTGCTCAGAAACTGATGCGATTTCTGCTCAAGTGCTATTGACTCAACACAGTCCGTGTCGCGGTACCGGTAGAAGTCCCCGCGCGCCGCCATCCACCCGTCCCACTCGCGGATGTGCCCCTCCATGGCCTCCAGCGGCAGCGCATACCCCAGCTCCCGCAGATATGCCCGCACATGCTCCGGCACCCAGCACGTCTCCTCCATGCGTTCCCACCCTTCTTCCCCTGTCATCCGTCCCTGCCGCCCCTTCCCTCCATCACGTCCTTTCCTGTGAAGATCTTCCTGTGGAGAGGAGCGCCTTGCTTTCGTTTCCTCAGTTGGTCGAGAAGAGCGCCCTCATGCACCCCTCAGCACGTCATCCATCACCGCGTAGCGCACCGCGTCGATGGAGTGGTCGTTGCCGTCGGGGATCTCGTCGATCCACGAGCCGTCGCGGTCCCTCGCGTACTCCTTGAGTGAGAACTCCGCGAACGTGAGCGGGCACCGTGCCGAGTCGATGACGATCTCCCGCAGCCCCGCCAGCCACTCGTACGAGAGGCGCCGCATCCGTGCCTTGCGCGCGGGCCTGATCTTGATGCCCAGGTCCCGCCGGTAGACCCCCATCTGCACCTTGGCGTCGGGCGTGTCATCGCACCACACCAGCTCGTCGTGGTAGTAGGGGTCCTGGCCAGCCACGTCCGGGTAGGTGAGCGCGTCCACCACAACCCGCCCGGTGTCGACCGGCATGGTCTTGTTGGCGGAGTGCTCCTCGAAGATGACCAGGCGGCGCTCCTCGGGCTCCCACCCGCAGCGCACGAGCCGCCACGGGTCGGGGAACCATCCCCAGTCCACGCCGTTCCTCGGCCGCGAAAGCCCCAAGATGCGCTCGTCGCTCAGGGCCACGTCGCGCACGTTGCCAAAGACGGCCCCGCCCGCGCCTGTGACCTCGCCCAGGTACTCCCACCTCCAGGCCACCTCGTTGGTGTCCCTGAGGTAGTCGGCCTCGTCCACGAAGGGCGCACCCAGCCAGTCGGGGTGCTCCGCCACCACGTCCAGGTAGGAGCTGTGGCGCACCAGGGTGTCGGCGCGCGCCTGCCGCTCCAGGCATTCCACGTTCACCCAGCTCCACATGGTCTTGGGCGGGTTGTAGCTGTAGAAGATCCAGAAGTCGTCCCCGCCTCGCCGCAGCGAGTTCAGGATCGAGCGGATGGCCTCGATGCCCTCGAACTGGTCCAGCTCCTCGAACCACGTCACTGCGCAGTAGCCGTGCGTGAACTTCACGCCCTTGAGCTTCAGCGGGTCGTCCGCGCCACGGAACACGATGCGCTGCCCGGTCGGCAGGTAGACGATCTCCATGGGGCTCACCTTGGCACGGAACCACGCCTCGACACCCAGCACCGAGATGGCCCACAGCACCTGCTGGTACACGGAGTCGCGCAGGGTGTTGCCGAACCGTCGCACCACCACCGCGTTCGCCTTGGGGTTCGCCATGACGAGAAGCACGATGCACAGGCTGATGAAGCTCGACTTCGTGCTCCCTCGCCCGCCGTGCAGCCAGTAGTGCGTGTGGGCGTGCGCCATGACGTCGCCCAGGACGTCATGGAAGCGCCCGATGACGTGGTCGGCCGCGCTAGTCATCCGTGGCCCCCGCGTCACCCTCGGCGGCGCCCACGGTCACGCCAGCACGATGGTCGGGGGCATCGGTGGCCTTGCCGGCATCGGCCCTGCGGTCCACGCGCCCGTACTCGTCGGGGTACTTGCGCTCGAGGAGCCACGCCCGCCGCCGTCCAGTAGCTGTTCTTGGCGAGCGCCGCCGCGCGGATGGTGTTCAGGAGCTGCGCCTTGTAGTCGGACTCCGCTTTTTTAAGCTCCTCGCATAACGCGCGATGCAGCCTCGTCGTCGGTTTGCCAACCCAGCGGTACAGCGTCGCCTCGTGGATGCCCACGGCGCGGCAGATGTCCTTGTTCGTGAGGCCATCCCGCTTGAGGCGGGCCATCTCCTGTATGAGGTCCTCCGTGAGCTTCGGCTTCATGGTGCCGCCTCCCTTCCGGTCGTATCGGTCGCCGTCATTGTCTCGGCCTGTCACAGCTCCCGCTCATGCTTGCCGAGAAGCCCAAAGGCGCGGCGCGTCCTCGAGTTGCGCTGGCGCAGCCGTGCCCACTCGCGCCTGGCGGCCTCTATCTCCGGTCCCTCGTCGCAGCCATGGGCCTCGAGCTCGAGGAGGTCGCGGAAGGCGCGTTCCTCCTCGACGTGCGCCTCCTCGGTGCAGCGCGCGCACATGCCGCTGATGTGGTTCAACCGCACGCCCACCGCCCCGCACTCGGGGCAGGTGGACAGGCGCCTCAGGCTCACGTGGATGCGGCTCGCATGGGCCTCGATGGCACGCACGCTCCGACGCACCCCACACTCGCGGGCGAGCGCCATGCGCACGGCATCGACTCCCTCGTAGCAGTGCTCCCGCAGCAGCTCCTCCTGGCGGCACGTCCAGGGCTGGGCACTCACCTCAGGTACCCTTCCTCGCAGCCGCCGTCCTCCTCGATCCACTCGCCGGGGTCGTCCTCGCAGTGGCCCCAGCCGCAGCCGCAGGGGCAGGCGTCGAACTTCGCGCACCTGGCGCACGTCCCGTGGTAGATGGGGGGCTCGGGAGGGTTGATCCAGTCCCTGTCGCGGTATCCGAAGCTCATCGGTCGCTCCATTCCCGGTCACGGTTTCGCCTCGCGTCCCCTTACCTCTTTCTTTCTCTCTTTTCTGGATAAGGGATAAGCGAGAGGAACCGTAACCGTAGTAATCGGGTGTGTAATCGCAGCTCAGAGCCGTACACGCTTGGGCGCGCGAAGCGTCACCCGAAGCGTTTCCGTGTGCGTCAACAGGCGTCCCTCTGGGGCCTGAAGACCCTCGCCGTGCGCGTCCCGTCCGTGAAGGCACGCTTCTCGGGCACGGAAGCGTAACCGAGGGTCGCGTTCACCTTGCGGGTGAACTTGGACTTGCCGAAGGGACGTAGGTTCGCGTCGCGGCACCAGTCGGAGTAGCGCCCATAGCACTCGGCGATGACGCGGCCCTCGAAGTCGTCCGCAGAAAGGTCGCGGTCGTGCATCCACTGCAGCACCGTGTCGTTGTCGCAGCGCACCTCGCCCATGAGCTCCTCGGAGCGCTCGTTGGGCGTGAGACCGTTGTTCGCGATGACGCGGCGCAGCCCCTCCACGCCCAGCCGTATCAGGTACTCGGCGGCGTGCTCGCTCCTGAGCTTGTCCCACAGGCGCGGGTCGTAGCCGGCATCACCCCGCGAGAAGCGGGCGTCGAAGGGTATCGGGAACAGGCGCCTCAGCATCCCCTCGCTGGAGTCGCCCAGGCTCGGGAACTCGTTGCAGCTGAAGACGAGGGTGCAGTAGGGCTTGAACTCGAAGCCGTCGCTGTTCTTGACGTCGGTGTAGATCCACTCGCCGGTGACCACCTTCTTGAAGACGGCCAGGACGTCGCCCGAGAGGCGCTCGTTCGAGATGTCATCGCCCAGGTTGGCCAGGCGTCCCAGGAGGCGACCCGCCTGGAAGGGCTTGCCTAGGATGCTCACGTCGAGCGAGCTCACGTTCTCGGTCCCCAGCACGTTTCGCAGGGCGGAGATGTAGGTGGACTTGCCGTTCGAGCCCGTGCCGATGAGGACCGGGCACTGCCCGAAGTCGTTGGCGCGGTACATGCACATGCCCACCACCTCCTCCAGGTTCGCCCGCACGAGCGCATCGCCATGGCTCACGCCATCGAGGAAGCGGTCGCACGTCCCGTCGTAGGCATCGGGCCGGTAGGCATGTGGGATGACGTTGGTTATCACCATCGAGGAGTCCATGGGCCCGAAGCCGCCGTCGAGGTCGAGCACGCCGTTGTCGAAGGCCACGAGCCACGGCGGGCTCGCGTCCACGCGTGGCGCCTTCAGGTGCACGTAGTGGCGGATCTCCTTCTGGTCGGCCATGCGGCAGTCGTCGATGAGGCCCACGGTGGCGCGGTTCACCTCGTCCCAGCCCGAGGCGTAGCGACCGCCTGACCAGATGGCCGGCGCGCCGTCCACGTAGCAGGCCTGGTGGCGCTCGATGAGCTCGTGGGCCACCACGTTGTGGCGCACGGGGCCGGTTGGGTTGCCGTTGCGGTCGAGCCTCCTGAAGTGGGGGCGCCTACCCTCGTGGGCACCATCGGCACCTGGCGGCGAGCCCCTGTCCGCGCCCTTCTCGTAGCGGCAGCACACGCCGCCCACGATACGGGCTATGTCGGCCTCTCCCATCGGTGGCACGCAGCGCTCGCGGTTGGCCTCGGCCACCGCGTCGGCGATCTCGGCATCGGTGAGACCTCGGGCCTGCAGGCTCGAGGCGTAGCGGAAGAGGGTGTCGTCGCGGCAGCCCTTGGCCACCACGCTCGGCAGCTCGAAGCGAGGGGTGGCCATGGGATAAGGGGCGCTTCCCGTCGCCTGCGCTCGTGGGGCCTGCACGTGGGCCACGAGGGCCAGCACGTTCGCGTCGGCCTCGGCCACCCCGGTCGCGAAGGGGGCGTTCCCCCACTCGTAGCGGTTGCCGTTCGGGTGCCTGCTCGGAGGCACCACCACGAAGCCGCCGTCACCGCGCACGTCGATGCCCAGGTCCCTGTTCGTGGAGTTTCGCACACCTGCGTCGGAGTGGAAGTAGAGGTGCAGGCCCCCACGCCCCGTCACGGCGGTGGCGGTGGTCGGCAGCGTCCCGTGGGCGCGCTCCCAGCGGTCGAGCTCGGCCCTGCCGTCCTCGCCGGTCGCAGGGTCCACGTCCACGTCGATGACGAAGAGCCCGCCCGACGCCGCGCCGGTGGCCACGCCCACGTTGTGCTCGGGGCTCACGGACCACCAGGCGGCCGCCTGCGTGGGGTCGGACACGGCCGAGCGGCTGCCGCCCCTGATGGCCGGGACCTTCCCGGCCCGTCCCAGGGGCAGCACCGCCCAGCCCATCCGGGCGTACGCAACGGCGGCGTCTCCCAGCTCAGACATCGCTCGCACCTCCCGCGAGCACCCCGGACACCACGGATGCGGCCTGGTCGGGCGAGCAGAACAGGAACGTCACGCCGTAGCGCTCCTGCATGGTCGCGCACGCCTTGGCCAGGCGGTCGCCATGGATGCGGTGCCTGGCATGGACGCGTCGGCAGAAGTCCTCGGGTAGCTCGACCCAGCGGGAGAGGCCCGCCAGGTCGGCCACGCCGTCGGCGTTCTCCACCAGCACGTACAGCCTGACGCCGGCATCGCGGGCCCCCGCCAGCTCGCGCCTGAAGCGGGCGTGCTCCTGATCGATGTCGTAGGCGAGCTCGGCGAGCGACGCCTTCGTGTCCACCGCCACGCTCGGTGGCAGGCAGTAGTCACCGAAGGCGAGCTTCGAGCGCACCAGCCCCACGCCGTGGGCCTGCCACCATGCGTGCTTCGCGTCGTGCTTCCCGCGCTGCTGCCTCGTGTCCTCGAGCAGCACCCTGCCCATGGTCAGCGACCGAGGTCGTCATAGGCGGGCAGCGACGGGAGGGCGTCGGCGGCAGTAGGGGCGGCGACCCCCTCGCCCTTCCGCGAGTCCTTGCGCTCGGGGAGCCTGTAGTCCCCCGAGCGGATGTCCGCCACGGAGTAGACGCCCACCACCTGCAGGCGCTCCTTGTCCTCGCCGCTCTCGTTGGTGTAGTCCTCGTACTGCAGCACGATGCCCAGGGCGAGGCCCACCAGCGCGCGCTCGTCGCAACCGCGCTGCCAGGTGCCCACGTCGAAGTGCTCGTTGCTGTCCTCGAGGCGGGACAGGAAGGCCTTGAACATGCCGTGGCAGCTCTGCTTGTAGCTGCGGACGAAACGGTGCGCCCAGTCGTTGCGGCGCCCGAAGTCGTCCGAGTAGAACCCGGCGTAGTCCCCCTCGCAGATGTCGTAGACCACGTTCAGGTACTCGCGGCCGGCGACGTCCTCCACGTTCGTGATGCGCACGACGTAGCCGCCCGCGGGCGGCCTCTTGAACGGCGTCGACTCCTCGACGCCCTCCCAGTTCATGATCCTCATGGGTGTGTCCTCTCATGTGTGTGGTGACGGGTTGTGTGTGACGGGGGGATGGCCGCGGTGGCCGCCGCGCTTGCGCTATCCCTCGTCCAGTGCGAGCCGCTCGAAGGTGACCAGGAAGTCGCTCGCCTCGCGCAGGTCCTGCCTCTGCAGGATCCGCAGCGCCAGGGCCGCGACCCCGTAGGCGTCACGCCCGCGCTCGGCCGTCTGGGCCTTGATCTCCAGGAGGCCCGCCGTGCGCTCGAGCTCCTCGTTATCCAGGTACGCACTCTGTCTGTGGCTTATGAGCACGGGTGGCACCCCCTCGTGTCGGCCTCAGGTCTTCCATCCCCCAGAAGCCGCGTATCGTGCGGTCCACCAGGTCGAGGTCGTTGTCGATGACGCGGTCCTCGAACATGTTCAGGGGCGTCTTCGCGATGCCGTGCTCGTTGGTCCAGAAGACGTGCCTCGAATCCTCCACGCCCGCCTCGAGGATGATGTCGAAGAGTCCCTCCACGCAGAGCTGCGAGTCGAGCATCTTGCCGATGGTCTGCGGCTTCGCGCTGCCGTTCTCGGCGAACTGTGGGTGGTGCATGAAGTAGACGGTGGTGTCGTCGCTCGTGGCCATCGCGGCCTCGAGCAGCGTCTCGAAGCTCACCGCCATGGTCACGAACTTGTCGAAGCCCTTCTCCTGGGCGTGTCGGAAGTTGTCCAGCTGCATGAGGTAGGTCGAGTCGTCGATGACGTAGCAACGGCTCTCGTTGCGCCTGAGCGCGTCGTAGATCATGCGGTAGCTGGCACGCTTGCGCATGTTCAGCGGGGCGCGGAAGGGAAGCCGCTTGCCCGTGCACCCGAACACCTCGACGCCGACGTTGCCGAGCTTGAGCAGGCTCGTCGACTTGCCGGAGCCCGAGGGCCCCAGCACCATGCTCAGCACGCCCATGTCTGCCACCCCCTCTCGTTTTCCGAGAGATTCGTCACCACGTGGGTCGCGCGGCGCGAGCCGGCCCATGGTGCCGCTGTCGCCGCGGCGGCCTCCCCGCATCCCGGCCCGAGGGCCATCGGGCGACGGACATCGTCAATAGCCGTCCGAGGGGAGTGTGTCCTGGTCCTGCGTTGCACGGGTCGCTCCTTTCCTGGCATTGGGAAACACCACGTCGCGACAGATATGCCACCTGCCGTTGACCTTGTCCGCCGGAATGCGTCCGGCCATGATTCCTCGTCGGATGGAACCGACGTGCTCGCCCGTGAGCTCGGCGAGCTGCTGCGGAGTCATGAAGTACGGGATCTTCTCGAAGCCCATATCCACCTCCCCCCGAGGCAACGTGTTTTTTCGCGCCAAACCTGATTGCCGTGGCGCGAAGCCAGAATATCATACGTTGTCTCATATAGTGAGAAACACAGCTAATTATGATGTAAAATGTTCTACGAAGATTGAATGCATCGTTACGAAATGAGATAATCTGTTGCATAGTGTCACGCCGACCGAGGAGAGGAGGGCCGACCCCACTCACAGGACGTTCATATATTTGGAGGTAACGACATGGCAAGCACGCTACAAGACATGCGCAAGGAGGCCGGTTACAAGACGGCGAGGGAGTTCGCCGAGGCCATCGATGTGCCCGTGGCGACCTATGCCCGCTATGAGCAGTCACCGACCAAGATCCCCATCAAGAACGCCTGGCACATCGCCGACGTGCTCGGTTGCAGCATCGATGCCGTCGTGGGTCGGGAGCACGTCGACGTCGACTCGATGCGCGGCGAGGTACAGAGGTTCTACGACGACCTCTCCGACGACTCGCGCGCCCTGTTCGACAGCCTCTCCCAGGTCCTGAAGGAGCGCGACGAGCAGCAGGCCCGCCAGCGCGTCGAGGCCGAGCGCCGCAGGGTCGAGGAGTACATGCGCTACTACGAGAAGCTCCTCTTCCAGAGCGCCGACGGGGACGGCGAGCTGAGCGACATCCTTGTCTTCGGCTCGCCCGCGCAGCAGCGCGAGGCCTACCTCGGATTCGTCAAGGAACGTGCCTGCAACAGCCGCATCGCCAAGGCGGCACCCCTCACCTCGAAGAAGGAGGCCGAGCTCGACCTCAGGTACGGGTTCACCGAGATAGACGAGGACGGCGAGGTCAGGGAGACGGGGCTGGAGGACGCGAGCCTCACGCACGAGAAGGCCCTGGACCTCAGCGACTACTGCAGGGAGGTCATGGCGTCCTTCCGAAAGGAGGACGAGGAGACGGTGTCCAGCCTCATGGAGGCCTACGACCGCGTCCACCAGACCACGCTCTTCCATGGGGACATGAGGCTGGAGTGCGCCACCATCGACCCCTGCGACGTGGAGGAGGTGCGCCCCGCGTAAGAGACACGCACATAGAGAAGACCCGCAGAGACGGCCATCCCTGCGGGTCCCACAACCCGTCCCCAACTAGTTTGAGACAGAGAGGACGTGCGAACAGTATATGACATCGCATAACACCCCCACACAGAACCACCCCACCCCCGTCACGTGCGGCAGGAGGACGCTCCAGCGCCTCCGCCGAGAGGCGGGCTACCGCAGCGCCAAGGACTTCGCCCGCGCGCTCTCCATCCCAGCGAGCACCTACGCCCGCTACGAGCGCCACCCGGACGGCCCGGACATGCCCATACCGCTGGCGTCGGCCTGGGCCATCGCGGACGCGCTCGGCTGCAGCATCGACCTCGTGGTCGGCCGCGAGGACATCGACGCGCCCGGCCAGGGCACCCTCCAGACCTTCTATGACTCGCTGTCCGTCGGCAGCCGCGCCATGCTCGAGGACTACATGGCCTACCTCGACTACCGTGACCGTCCCGCGGGGAGGCGGTAGCCATGGCCAAGGTCGAAGGCGAGGGCTCCATCGTCCAGCTCGAGAAGGACAAGCCCAAGAGCAAGTGCCGCAAGTGGCAGCTCAGGGTCTCCCTGGGCCTCAACCCCCGCACCGGCAAGTACTCGCAGCGGACCCGCGTCGTGGGTGGCACCTACACCAACGCCAAGTCCGAGATGCGCAGGTTCATCGACGAGATCGAGGGTGACAGGGTCCAGGGACGCACCTCCTACACCTTCGAGGAGTACTGCGACCACTACCTCGACATTCGTGAGGCTAAGAAGGAGGTGGCCCCCACCACGCAGCTGCGCCAGACGTGGCAGTTCAAGTCGGCCTGTCAGCACATCGGACACGCCAACCTCGCGGCCGTCACCCCCTCGATGTTGAACGACATGTACATCGCCATGCTCAAGGGAGACACCCTATCGGGAAGGCCCTCCAGCGGCTCCTACGTCAACCAGATCCATGACAACATCACCCTGGTGTTCGAGGCCGCCATCAAGGAGGGCCTCATCACCAAGAATCCCTGTGACGGGGCTGCACCTCCCAAGATGGACACGCGCGAGAAGAAGGCCCTCGACCCCGAGAAGGCCCACGCTCTCGTCCGCGAGCTCGACCCCACGGACACCCACGAGTGCGCCTACCTCATCGCCCTCACCATGGGCATGAGGAGGGGAGAGGTCTGTGGCCTCTCATGGGGAGACGTGGACTTCGAGCACCGCATCGTGGACGTGAGCCACTCATATGACACGCTTGGCAACCTCAAGGGCACCAAGACCAAGGCCGGCATGCGCCTGTTGCCGATGTCAGACGTTACCTACAAGGGACTGCTCAAGATGAAGGCCGCACAGAAGGCGCAGTTCGAGAAGACCAACAGGTACCGCAAGCCTGACGAGGGCTACCTCTCCCAGGACGAGACCACGCCCGTCATCGCCACCCACTACGGCAAGCGCACCGCCCCAGGCTCGCTCAGCCGGTGGTGGACAATCGACCGGGGGCGCTATGGCCTGGAGGGCTGGTCGTTCCACGAGCTGCGTCATACCTACCTCACCCTGCTCGCCATGAGCGGCGTACATCCCAAGGTGATGCAGGAGCTGGCAGGCCACTACAGCTCCCAGATCACCATGGACATCTACACCCACGTGAACATGGAGGCGAAGCGCGATGCCGTGGAGGCGGTGTCAAAGGTGTTCTGATACACTGAAGATATAGAAAAAGACCTGCTAGACCCACGGTTGCCCCCCCGTGGGTCTTCTCTTAGCACGATTCTTCCAGCATTCTTCCATGGAACTAGGGAGCTAAAAGGAGAAGCGTTGTTATGAGCCTCTGAGCTGCAACTATGTCGCACAAAACCGGATGTGTTGCCAGATGCCTTTACTGAGTGGGAATAGGAAATTTGGAGTTATATTCCAAATTTTACAAACACAGTCTACCAAGGGGCGATGCGGTTCACCTTTATGCCAACACCTAGGAGCCACGATCGTCACTACTACGACACATGCTGACCTGGCAGTTCATGGAAGAGGAATGCGGCGCTCGTCGACCCTGATTCTTCCGTCAGGGCGGTGCCCTTAGGGAGAGGTCCTGTCGCACATCGTGGTCGAGATTGATTGATGCCAGGTCCAGTGCCCATGCCTCTTGCGGTTGTCCGCACACATTGACGAGCTTGTATGCAACAACGATGGCACGCGTGACAAACTCGAGTCTGTGGTTAATGATCGAGTGGCCGTACGCAGAGCTCACGAGTACCAGACGAGCATCGTGGCCGGTCGAATAAAATGCAAAGAGATGGTATGAATAGAAATCGATAACCTTATCTGCCAGCGGTTTATACGATCGAGTGGGAGCGACTTGCAAATCTGGGATATAACCCGACATTTGCAACTTACCTAGTACATGGCAGCCCTTTCTAAGCTGACTCGCTAGAAAGGGCTGCCATGTACACCCATCGCGAGGCCGAGGACGTGCTTGGGAACCCCTCTCCCAGTTCAAGGTCGTCCTTGTGACCGATGCACGACAGACGGGCAAGACCACTATGGTCAGGGAGCTCCTGGGAGACAGGTACCGCTACGTCTCCTTTGACGACATGGATGTTCTCGATGCGGCCAAGTCCGATCCAGGCCTTTTCTTCCGTGACAACAGACCGCCTATCATACTCGACGAGATTCAATACGCGCCAGAGCTCTTCTCACGTATCAAACTGATCGTCGATCAGTCCCCCGAGAAGGGGCGCTTTGTACTTACGGGTTCGCAGACGTATCACCTCATGAGGGGCGTCACTGAGTCCCTTGCGGGGCGAATCGCCCTTCTCGACATGAACGGCCACTCCCAGCGTGAGGTCTATGGGCCACCGCAACGGGGCGCCTATATACCAGGCACGTCGGATGTCGACGTTGCGATGCCGGATGGGTATGACCCTTGGGACATCATGTGGCGAGGGTCCATGCCGGAACTCCAGGACTCATCGGTTGGTTGGGACTCCTTCTATCGCGGTTACATTCGCTCGTATCTCGAGAGGGACGTGCGTGATCTCATAAACGTGCGTGACGAGAGACGCTTCTATCGTTTTCTTGTCGTAGCTGCGTCGAGGACTGGGCAGCTCTTCAATGCGAGCAGCGTCGCGAACGAAGTAGAGGTTGATGCGACCATGGTGAAGGGTTGGCTCTCCGTTCTGGAAGCGTCAGGTATCGTGCGTATGCTGCGTCCTTTCTGGTCGAACCTCGGCAAGCGGCTCACCAAGACCCCCAAGCTCTATTTCATGGACACGGGCCTCGCCTGCCATCTCACGAGGTGGAACTCTCCGGAGGTGTTGCGACGAGGCGCGATGGCCGGCCACATGTCCGAGACGTTCGTGGTCTCTGAGGTGCTCAAGAGTCACATGAATGGAGACGGAGATGCCGAGGATGTCTACTTCTACAGGGACGGTCGTAAGTGCGAGATAGATCTCGTGATTCAAGGCGGCCGCGTGATTCATCCCATTGAGTTTAAGTCCTCGTCGAATCCCACACGTGAGGCCATGGCAAGTTTCGGGGCACTTGGGGGCCTCTCCGATTACGAGGTGGGGGAGGGCGCCGTCATCTGCCAGGCCGAGAGGCCCCACCTCATTGCTGAGAACGTCAAGTCCGTTCCCGTATGGGCTATCTAGGAAGGGCTGGCGTGAGAACGCCATGTCTGGTGGGCGGCACGATGGGTGTCGGCAAGATGATCATCTGCAAGATTCTGGCGGGCGACCTACCGAACAGCGTTTTCGTGACGGCGATTGGGGCTGGGACTTACATCCGTTCCGCGTGATGGACGAGACCAAGCGCATGAGTGATGCACCAGTAGGCCATCATCGACGAGCAGACGCTGCGTGATTGGTTGATGCGTGACGTGGATACCGGTCTGCGGGGGCCTTCCCCCGATGTCACGTGTAAACAACGTCCTGGCGTGCATCGGCCAAACGCCGACTGGGGTATCCTGAATCGAGAATGCCTGCGGGCGCAAGGACGACGATCGGACGGAGGTCATCCATGGATGATGCCCAACGGCTGTCACCGGGCGAGGCGCTGCATGAGCTGAAGGCAGGTAACCATGCCTATCTGCAGGCCACGGGCAACCCCTCCGACATCTCTCCCTCGCTGAGGGTTGAGACATACGAGCGTGGCCAGCATCCCTTTGCCACGATTGTCACCTGCGCCGATTCGCGCGTGGTTCCCGAGCATCTCTTCATGGTGGGCCTGGGGCGCATCTTCGTCATTCGCGTGGCGGGTAACGTTATCGGTGACACGCAGCTTGGGAGCGTGTCCTACGCCATGTCGCATCTCGGCACGAGATTGGTGGTCGTGTTGGGGCATACGCACTGCGGGGCCATCGCCGCGGCTATCGAGGGTGGCGCGCAGGGGAGTGTGGGCGTCATAGTCGATCGGATCGAGGAGGCCATAGGCGCGGAGACCGATGACTATCGGGCCTGCGTACTGAATGTCCGCCATTCGATGAGGTGTCTTCACGACGATCCGGAGGTGGCGGCGCTCGTCGACCAAGGAGATTTCAGGATCATGGGCGCGGTTTACCACATCGACAGCGGAAGGGTCGAGTTTCTCGATGAAGGGTAAGTGGCTGCACTACTTCGGCATAAGGTGGGAAGGCCACGTGTGCCAGCGCCGATTCAAATTGCTTGAATCCTCAGATTAGATGCAACATATCTAGGCGACGAACCTCGACCGGTGCCGGATATTCGTTGGCGACCAGTTCGTCATCCTGCATACCCAAGTTCATCCTGACCAGGAATGGCCCCATCCACAGAGGGATGGCATCATCCATGCCGATATCCTGGAGTTCATAATGGAGCGCAGGGATTTTACGGATTCGCTGTACAAGGAAGGCCGATTCGCGGGTGCGGTCACATCCAAGCCATACACCCGGCGGGGGATGATGACACCCATGAATCGCATGGGCACCAGCTGACGGTCAGGCCTAGACGTTCTACATTGAGTTGTTCGAGGTACGGCATGAGGTTAACGTGTTCACGAGACAGTGGATACGCTATTATGCCCATGAGCGATTCCATAGCTCGCTTAGCTATAGCGCCACTGCAATTCAGGCGATTGCAGTGTAGGGACTAGCATCCAAGCTGATACAAAAAATGAGAGCAGATCATGAAAGGGTGTCTGATGAGAAAATCTGACAAAGGCGGTTTGCCGCAACGGAAATGGGCAAGGTTTTTGGCCGTCATCCTTTCGGTAGCCATGATCCTAACATTGGCGATGCCGCAGGGACTCGCCATGGCGTTGACGGAGGGGGATGCTACATCCTCGGTCACATCAGCGTCATCAGCTGGGGATGCGTCAGCGGCCACGTCGGACGATATCATGACCTCGGATCAGACGGTGGCCTCTGACGCATCCTCGAGTGCGATGCCTGATCAGACGGCGACCTCGGATCAGTCGACGATTTCAAGTACGGATGCGAGCACGGTCTCAAGTCAGATTACTACGGTGGACGAGTCCGATGGGACCTCATCGATGCCCGCAGCCTCCTTCGCCGGGAGCGCGTCAAATGGTGTGTCCGTCACGGCGAGCGTTCTGGACGGTGTGTTTCCCTCCGGGACGACCATGCGGGTCAGCGCGGTGTCATCCGACGAGGCGATTGCAGACGGCGAGCAGGCTACCGGCGGCGACGTTGTGGATGCGAAGGCTGTCGACATAACGTTTTATGACGCTGCGGGTGACGAGATCCAGCCGGCTGATGGCATGTCGGTTCAGGTGACTCTGACCTCGGCCAACGAGGTAGCCGGTGCGGAACATTCCATCATACATGTGACGTCGGAGGGCGCCTCGAAGGTCGCCGGAGCAAACGCCACAGGTGCCACCTTTGACGCGACCTCCTTCTCCATCTATGCAATCGTCGGCCAGCCGGACGGCAAGGCCACCGTCACCTACGAGTTCTACGATGACGCGACCAAGCCTACGTTGCTCTCGACTGAGATAGTGAAGGACGGCGACACGTTGTTCGCACCACAGACGCCTATCTCAACCGTTGATTCATCGCTGGAGTTCCTCGGCTGGTCGACGGAGGCCGACCCGATGGCCTACCAGACGTTCGAAACGGTGACGGTTCCGAGTACGACCACCTCGGACACGGTCGTGAAGCTCTACGCGAGGTTCCAAGCGAAGACCTATCAGGTGTACTTCCACAACCAGTACGATACCGTCCTTCAGACAGTCGGCGCAGCATCAGGTAGCGACGTTCACGTCGCGGACTACAACGCCGGTAACACCTTCCCGGTGCCCGTCGGATATGCCGTCATGGGTTGGTCGACAATCAAGGCTGCCGCGCAGGGTTCCGAGACGGGTCTCGGCGACCCATCTGGCGAGATCGCCGACATCACGGGCATCTCGTCCGACATCAACCTCTATCCGATCCTTGAGCCCGCCTGGTGGGCTACCTATGATTCCAACGGCGGTTCCTTCTGCGCTCCCGTGTTCTTCGCCTATGGTGTCGCGACGGTTGCTCCCACGGATCCCACCCGTGCCGGCTACACGTTCGGCGGCTGGTATACGGACAGTGCTTGCACGCAGGTGTTTACCTTCGGCTCGCCCTTGAGTTCGGACATCACGCTCTATGCGAAGTGGGTCCCGAACACGGTTAGCTATACGGTGAATTACTGGCAGGAGGCCTTGGACAACAACGGCAACTATGTAGGCCGGCAACTACGTCTACGCTGGCTCTCGGGTCGAGCAGGCTCCTGTCGACAGCCAGGTATCTATCAATGCGGGTGATGTTGGTCAGAGCTACACGTACTACACCTTTGACCATGGCGATCAGAACGTGACCGTCGACGGGAACGGCACCACCGTAGTGAACGCCTACTTCAATCTCAACACCTACACATTCGTGTTCGATACCGCCGACGTAACAGGGCGCACGTCCATGCTCACTATCGGTGGTTCGACCTACACGACGCTTACGATGAATGGCGTTACCGTTATCGGGAGCAGCCCCTACACGTTCGCCGCGCACTATGGTGAGAACATCGCCGATAGGTGGCCCGGGGCCGGGAACATCTCCGTTACGGCGGATGCGGGCACGGCTTCCATGTTCTACGGCTGGACGCGGCCGAACGGAAGCTCCAACTACGTGACCAAGCGTCTGACCGTCACGGGCGAGCTGCTGTCATCGACCAACGACAATTCGGCCACGACCTATACCGCGAACTATCTTCCGTCGCTGACGACCTACACCATCAACTATTGGCTCGAGGATGCGAACGACACCGGCTATACGAAGTCCACCGCGTACTCTCAAGAGGTACAGGCGGCCAGCGGGTCAAACTGGGGGGCGAAGCAGATTACCGGATTCACGTACATCTCGACGACCCCGGACGGGTACCCCTCTTCATCCGGCGCCGAACTCGACTTCTACTACATTCGTGGTACTTACAATCTGACGTTCACTAGCTATGGTACGGTCGACAAAACCGTAAGCTCGATTAAGTTTGGTGCGGATGTATCGAACGATGACTATACGCCAACTTGTCCGACGGCACTTACCGGCTACACCTTTGACGGATGGTACACGACTTCCGACTGTCTCGAGGGAACCGAGTATAACTTCGCGTCTGCCACCATGCCGACGCACAATGTCATCCTCTACGCCAAGTGGGTGGCCCCACAGTACACGGTTGCCTTTGATTTGAACAGGGGCACGGCGGCAGATGGCTCCCCATCCATCGCAGATCAGACTGACATGTATGGCAAGCTCGTCTCGCACCCCGACGATCCCGTCCGCAACGGCTATGAGTTCGCTGGATGGACACTGGACGGTGTCGCATTCGACTTTAGCGGTACATACATCTCTGGTGATGTTCTCAGCCGCGCCATAGATGGTGTGGTTACACTACGGGCCACTTGGATCGGAGGCGAATTCGTCGAGCTGCACTACGATGCCAGCGATGGAACGGACGCGCCGACGGACACGAAAGCGTATTACGACGGCTCAAGAGCTATCGCAGGCACCGCCTCAACGGCGCCTGCCGGAGAGTATTTTCTCTACTGGAAGGCTCCTGACGGGACTGTCTACTACCCTGGTGCGGCGATTGATATTCAGGCCTCGGAAGCCGTCGACGGCGTATTCACGCTGACGGCTGTCTACGGTGCCGATCCAACGCAGGTGACGCTCACCTACCATGCCAACGGCGGCGTGGGCTCCGACTATACGATTGGTTCCGTCGATGACAACAGCGAGGTCACGGTCCTCGATAGCACTGATTCGAAAGTGTGCTTCACGCGTGCCGGCTATACGTTTGCGGGATGGAATACTGCGGCCGATGGGAGTGGCACGAGCTATGCCGCAGGCGATCAGGTCCGCCTCGACAACATAGGCGGGAACGACCTCTACGCCCAGTGGAAGGGCGTGTCGACCGCCATCGACAGTGCCAGTGCCACGCCGAAGACGGGTGACACTGCCCCAATAACGGTCATCTACATCATTGCCCTGGCCGGGCTCGCCCTTCTCAGCATCGGGTTCGTTACGATGTTCCGCCGCAATCGCGGGAGGCACGAGCAGGATGGGTTCTGATCTGCGAGGAAAGTTAGGGGATTGCTCCGATGGTTCATCGGCTGGCTTCGTCCTCGTGATGGGGTGATTCTCGTCATTGTGGTGGTCGTCATGATCGGAATCGACGCAATCAGGCACTTCTCGGCCTTTGGGATACCCACCGACTCCGAGGTGGAGGATGGTACCATCGTCTGCCAGACGAGGGAGCCCTACCTCATCACGCGTGACGTCTGGGTCGTTCCCATCCGAGCTATCTAGGAGGTGTTGGGCATGAGGACGTTCTACCTGGTGGGCGGCACGATGGGCGTGGGCAAGACGACCGCCTGCAAGCTCCTGGCCGACGACCTGCCAAACAGCGTGTTCCTTGACGGTGATTGGTGTTGGGGCCTGCATCCGTTCCGCGTGACGGATGAGACCAGGCGCATGGTGATGGACAACATCGTCGCCTGCCTGGCCAACTTCCTCGCATGTCCGGACATCGACAACACTGTCTTCTGCTGGGTCATGCACGAGCAGGCAATCATCGATGAGATTCTGTCACGCCTCGATTTTGACGGCGTGCGCGTCGTTGCCATATCGCTCACCTGTGACGAGCAAACGCTGCGCGAGCGGTTGGCATGGGATGTGGATGCCGGTCTGCGTACGCCCGATGTCGTTGAGAGGAGCGTGGCAAGGCTTCCCCTCTACACCTCGCTCGAGACCGTGAAGGTGGATACGACCTCGCTCGCGCCTGGCGAGGTTGCGCGTTGCATCGAAGCTCTCTAGCAGTCTCGGCAGCCCAAATCAAAAATGAAGGAGGGCCGGAAGCGGTGGTAGAGGATATAGGCGCCTGGATGCAATCACTCGAGGACCGGCTTCTTTCATGCTTTGGCAGCCGCCTCGTCTTCCTGGGGATACAGGGAAGCTACGGAAGGGGAGAGGCCCACGACGGGAGCGACATCGATGCCGTGGTCATACTCGACCATGTGGCGCCTGATGACCTGCGGGCTTACCGCACCCTGCTGGATACCCTGCCGTACAGGGACCGGACATGCGGCTTCTTCTCCGGTCTTCGCGAGCTGGAGCATTGGGAGCGTTCCGACCTGTTCCAACTCGTCCAGGACACCACGCCGATCATCGGCGACATCGGCTTTCTGGAGGACATGATCTGTCCAGAGGACGTTCGACGCGCGGTCAGGATTGGCGCGTGCAACATCTACCACGCCTGCGGGCACAATATGGTCCACGAGAAGAGTGATGAGATACCCAGGGCACTCTACAAATCAGCGATCTTTACCGTCCAAGCCGTCTCATACCTCCAGACGGGGGTCTATCGGAAACGCAGAACCGACCTGCTTCCGGTCCTGCGACAGTCCGAGCGCGCGATTCTCGAGACCGCATGCACGCTCGACGGCAGCCACGACGGGGTCCAGGTAAACTTTGACGAGCTCTCCGGCGACCTTCTCTGCTGGGCATCGGACATCATCGAGGAGTACTCGCCCGACGAATCGGAGACGCCCATGGACGGAGGAGGAGACAATGGGTAAGCCACTGTCAGAGATGACGCTCCGAGAACTCTGGGAGCTGTTCCCGATTCAGCTGGTGGAGCACAGGGAATGCTGGGATGGTTGGTATCGCGAGGAACGGGCGGCGCTCCTGGTGTTTCTCCCCGGTCCCATCCAGATTCATCACATCGGGAGTACGGCGGTGTCGGGAATCTGGGCAAAGCCAATCATCGACATCCTGTTGGAGGCACCGTCAAGTGACCACCAGAAGATAAGGGACCTGCTGACAGGGCATGGTTATATCTGCATGTCGGAGAGTCGTACACGCACGGACTTCAATAAGGGATATACGCCAAGTGGCTTTGCCGAGCGCGTGTTCCATCTCCATCTCAGGGAGGTCGGTGATCATGACGAGCTCTATTTTCGCGACTATCTGAACGATCACCCCGATATCGCAAGGGCCTACGAGAGACTCAAGCTATCCCTCTGGAAACCGTACGAACATGATCGTGACGGTTACACGGAACAGAAGACGGAATTCGTCAAGGAGTATACGCAGAAGGCGATTCAGTCATACGGTAGGGCGACGAAACGGTGGGATGACGATATCTGAGTCTGTCGTTCCTGTCATGACCGGGAATATGTTCCCGCCACGCCAACCGAAGTTGATGCAAAACGGCCCCATGAAGAGCTTGACGAGACCGGTAGACAGCAGGATGAGGACGGGGATGCTCTGCCAATCCTCGGCGAGTAGTTCCATCTGAGATTCTCCTGCAAACATCACGAAGGGCAGGAGGATTCCCAGGCTGCCGAGTACCAGGCCGCAGATGACCGCCTTCTCAACGGGCCTGTCCCCGAATGATGTCGCCAGCCTGGCGGTCAACCAGCCGAAGCCTCGGTAGAGGAGGCCGCAGACGATGCCCACAAGGACGAGTGGTACGAGCCAGACGAGCTCTCCCTCCCGTATCTGTATCGCGTCGAAACGATAGAGACCCTCATGACCGCCCGTCAACGCGTTCATGAGCATGAACGTGGCAAGGCCGCCGAAGATGGCCACTAGGTTGAGGAGCATCTTGGTCCTTCTGGGAAAGACCGTCTCCTCTTCGGAATCCGCTTTCGTCTCGAGAGGTGCCACGAATCCGAAGAGCGGTGCGCCGAAGATGGCGCCGAGAGTGGCGGAGATACCGATCTCGGTGAGCTCAGACAGCTCGCGCCCTGCGATTCTCATGCGATCGCCCGCCCAGGTGCAGAGCCCTGCTATCGAACCTGTCAGCCCGGCTTCCGGGCCGACGCAGCCCCCAAAAAGCAGAGGGAGGAGGGCCGCGACGGTGGAGATGCCTACGTCGTCGTAGTGATAGCGCTTGTCTTTCCTGACCTTGACCATGACCTCGAAGAGCTCGGGCGGTAGCCTGCCAAAACGTTTTGCATAGAGCCCGATGACCGCACCGCCCGGGACACAGACGATCAGGGGAAACAGGGACAGGCCGCTCATGGGGTAGAGATGGTTCCAAATGAAATCAATTCCGAGATTCATCACATACAGGAATGCCCAGACGAAGAGACCGACAAGCGCGCCAATCATCATGACGAACAGGACATGGCCGTTCGACCTGGCGGATTGACCCCCGGCATCTCTCATGCGTGCTCTCCTTACCACATGGTGCGGTTACTTGCCATCCTAGGTGTCATGGCGGGTCGATGGTGGAAACGCATGCAAGATGTTGATGTGAAAGCGGGCCGAGGCAGGACAATGGGCTGCCGTTTCCGTGGTTTTGCATATCGTCGTGAACGTTATATTGACAGATATCGATATGCTGTATGATGACATATCGATATCTGTCAATATATGCCAGATGGAAGGAGAAGAGGCTGATGGACTATGCGTCCTGTGCCGCAGCGTGCAACGTGCTCTCCGACGAGACGCGCCTGAAGATCGTCGACATGCTCTCCTGCGGGGAGATGTGCGCCTGCGACCTGCTGGAGCATCTCGAGATATCGCAGTCGACCCTGAGCTATCACATGAAGGCGCTCACCGGCTGTGGGCTCGTGCGTGCCGAGAAACAGGGCTCGTGGATGCGCTACCACCTCGATGCAGCCCGTTTCGAGGAGCTGACCGACTACATAGGGCACCTCTCGGCAGAGAAGGAGGAATGCATCTGCGGAGGTGGGAAACGAAATCGCGCGTGTGGCATCAAGGTAGACGAACTGATGGAGGAGAAGAAATGAAGAAGCTTGAGTTTTTCGAACCGGCGATGTGCTGTGATACGGGGCTCTGCGGCCCGAGCATCGATCCCGAACTGCTGCGTGTGTCCACCATTGTCGAGGAGGTGTCCAGATCGGGGAACGACGTCGTGCGGCACAACCTGAAGTCCGACCCGGATGCCTTCGTCGCCAACGGGACCGTGGCGGGGATCCTGAAGGAGACCGGCGTCGATTCGCTTCCCATCACCCTCGTGGACGGGAAGGTGGTCGCGACCGGTTCCTATCCTTCCAACGAACGTCTCTCCGAACTGCTCGGCATCGAGTCGAGCACTGCGCCGGAACCTGCCGCAAAGAGATCATCATGCTGCTGCTCACCGAAGGCGTCCGATGGAGGCTCTTGCTGCTGTTGATGCCGTCATCCGACGCGTGCGATCACCTGGTAGAACGAAGGACACTATGCAACCTACGATGGATGCTTTCGATATAAACGCACTTGAACCTTACAAATACCTGTTCTTCACGGGCAAGGGAGGTGTCGGTAAGACCTCGGTCTCCTGTGCGGCGGCGGTCATGTTCGCCGACGCCGGCGAACGGGTGCTCATCGTGAGTACCGACCCTGCCTCCAACATGCAGGACGTCTTCGAGACCGAGATCTCGGAGGAAGGAACGAGGATAGAGGGTTGCCCGAACCTCACGGTGATGGACGTCGACCCGCTCAAGGAGGCGGCAGCCTATCGCGAGAACGTCGTGGGGCCCTATCGCGGCATCCTTCCCGATGACGCCATAGCGAACATCGAGGAGCAGCTCTCGGGGTCGTGCACCATAGAGATCGCCGCATTCGACAGGTTCGCCTGGGCGCTCACCGACGCAGACGTCGCGGCCAAATACGACCGCATCGTGTTCGATACCGCCCCTACTGGACATACCTTGAGGACCCTCGAGCTCCCGTCGGCGTGGACGAACTATCTGGACGAGAACTCGACCGGAACCTCATGCCTGGGACAGCTCTCCGGTCTGGGTGACAAGCGGGAGACCTATGCCAAGGCGGTGGCCACGCTCGCTGACGTGACACAGACCGGCATGGTGCTCGTCGCCCGTCCGCAGACCCCGACGCTCGAGGAGGCGGCGCGTTCGCGTGCCGAGCTCTCGGACCTCGGGATAGTCTGCCAGATGCTCGTGGTGAACGGCATGCTGGAGCAGGCCACCGATGAGGCGTCCGGTGAGATGCTCGATGCGCAGGAGAAGGCACTCGAGCATATGCCGGAAGGCCTTGCAGGACTGAGGATGTATCGGAACCCACTCAAGTCCTATAACGTCACGGGACTCGATTTCCTCCGCCGGTTCCTGAAGGGTGGCGCGGATCGATCGATGGCGGCGACCGAGGTCGAGCGTCCCGACCTCCGATCACTCGATGATCTGGTGGACGAGCTCGCCAGAAGCGGCCGGCGCGTCATCTTCACGATGGGCAAGGGCGGGGTCGGGAAGACCTCGGTCGCCGTCGACATCGCCAAGGGTCTCGCAAGACGGGGAGAGAAGGTGCGCCTGACGACGACCGACCCGGCCGATCATCTGGGAAACTTCGATCTGGATATGCCCGGCCTCTCGGTCAGCCATATCGACGAGAAGCACGAACTCGAAGCCTATGAGGCCGAGGTACTCGACACGGCGCGCAAGACCATGGGCAATGAGGACTTCTCCTATATCCAGGAGTCCCTGAGGTCACCCTGCACTCAGGAGATCGCCGTGTTCCGTGCCTTCGCCGACATCGTCGCGAAAGCCGATGAGGAGGTCGTCGTCATCGACACCGCTCCCACCGGACACACGCTGCTGCTGCTGGAGAGCACGCAGAACTACGACGAGCAGATGGAGAACACCGGCGGCGAGGTTCCCGAATCCGTCAGAGAGTTGCTCCCCCGCCTGCATGATCCCGCACAGACGGAGGTCGTCATCGTGACGCTTCCCGAGGCGACGCCGGTCTACGAGGCGCAGCGTCTGCGCGACGACCTCAACCGGACGGGTATCGACAGCAGGTGGTGGGTGGTGAACCAATGTCTGTCGCTGGGGGATGCGACCGATCCCATGCTCAGGGCACGTGCTGCTTCCGAACGGCAGTGGATTGACCGCATTAGGACCATGTCGAAGGGTCTGATCGTCGGCATACCGTGGAACGCGTCGGGAGATGTGAGATGAGTGATGGGAACAAGAGAGGCATCGGCAAACGGCTGGGCCTTCTGAATCGCTATCTGACCCTGTGGATATTCCTGGCGATGGCGGGCGGTGTGGCCATCGGCTACTTCATACCGGCTGCTGCGACGACGCTTGATACGCTGTCCGTGGGAACGACGAACATCCCGATGGCCATAGGACTCATCCTCATGATGTACCCGCCACTCGCAAAGGTGCGCTATGAGGATCTGCCGGCCGTGTTCGCCGACAAGAAGACCCTTGTCCTCTCGCTGCTCCTCAACTGGATCGTCGGCCCTGTCCTCATGTTCGCCCTTGCCCTCGTCTTCCTGCATGGGTATCCCGGATACATGACAGGCCTCATCATGATCGGTCTCGCCCGCTGCATCGCCATGGTCATAGTATGGAGCGAGCTTGCCGGTGGGAGCAACGAATACACTGCTGGTCTTGTCGCGATGAACGCCATATTCCAGATCGTCTTCTACGCTCCTATGACATGGCTGTTCGTAACGGTGCTGCCGTCGGTGTTTGGGCTTCAGGGCATTGCGGTCGACGTGACCATGTGGCAGATCGCGCAAAGCGTGCTCTTCTATCTCGGTGTGCCGTTTGCGGCCGGCATGCTCACGCGTTTCCTGTTCATGCGGCTCAAGGGGCTCGAATGGTATGAGAAGCACGTCATACCGAAGATATCGCCAGTGAGTTTCGTCGCATTGCTGTTCACGATCATCATCATGTTCTCGCTCAAAGGGCAGATGATCGTACAGATTCCGTTCGATGTGATACGTATCGCCATCCCCTTGGCCTGTTACTTCGCCATCATGTTCTTCGCGAGCTTTCTGGTCGGCCATAGGCGCGGCATCGAGTATGCCAGAAATGCCTCGGTTGCCTTCACCGCTACCGGCAACAACTTCGAGCTCGCCATTGCCGTCTCTGCGGCGGTCTTCGGTTTGAGCTCAGGCGAGGCCTTCGCGGCTGTGGTTGGCCCTCTCATCGAGGTGCCTGCCCTTATTTTGTTGGTAAACGCAGCGCTGAGGATGAAGAAACGGATGTATCCCGATGAGTGATGGGGACTCGGGATCCATCACGTCTTGAAGACGGGTGGAACAAGGATGGAGTATTCCATAGACAGAATGCGAGAGGACGATTGGGCGCAGGTCGCTGCGATTTACCTCTTTGGCGTCCAGACGGGAGAGGCTGCATTCCGGTCAGAGGTGCCGTCTTGGGAAGTCTGGGATCGAACCTATGCCGGGACGTGTCGTCTGGTGGCACGTTCCGGTAGCGAGGTCCTCGGCTGGGCGGCGCTGATCCCGGTTTCCAACCTGTGCGTCCTGGCTGGAGTTGCGGAGGTGAGCATCTACCTTGCACCATCTCGTCGCGGTCAGGGCATTGGGACGGCGTTGCTCAGGCGTCTGATTTCGCTTTCGGAGGAAGACGGGTACTGGACGCTGCAGTCGGAGATCATGAGAGAGAACGAAGCATCCATCCACCTACACGAGGCGTGTGGGTTCAGGAGGGTCGGCGTAAGAGAGCGGTTGGGCAGGACATGCGACGGCACGTGGCACGATGTCGTTCTGATGGAGCTCAGGAGTGGGATCGTGGGCATGTGAGGGATGGGTTCCTCTGTGCAGGAGCCGTGTGATGTCTCTTGCGGGTATCTGCAACGGCCTTTCCAGCAAGACTAACAGAGCGGCTCCGATCATCGTCGGAGCCGCTCCCAGTCTCTTTCAGATCGTCTTCGGACGCCACGGACCGTTCGTGGCGAGGTTATCGTATGTAGACGACAGGCTTGATGAGGTCGCGGGGCTTCTTGTCCATGGCGTCGTAGGCGTCGGCAATCTTGTCGAAGCCCTCGAACTTGTAGTTGAGCATCTCGCCTGGGTGCACGCGGTCGCACTCGATGAGCTTGAGGAGCTGCTGGATGCGGTAGGCTCCTCCCGGGCAGAACCCACACTTGATCGTGACGTCAGACATGCCAAGGCCCCAGAGCCTCGTGGGCACCTCGTAGGAGTCGCCCGGGTCCATGAAGGCGATGTTCGAGACCGTGCCGTTCGGGCGCACGAGTTTGAGCGCCTGGTTCATGCACGAGACGTCGGGGACCGTGATGATGGCACGATCGACCTGCCCGTCGTTTGCGGAGAGGATCTGTTCGACGGTGTCACCGTCCTTGTAGCTGATGATGTCGGTCGCCCCGTACTTCTTCGCGAGCTCGGCGCAGTTGGGACGAGTCCCGATGGCGAAGATGCGGCCTGCGCCCTTGAGCTGCGCGCCCGCAATGGACATGAGGCCGACGGGTCCGATGCCAAACACGACGACGGTGTCACCGTAGGCGATGTCGGCATTATCGGCGGCATGGAAGCCCGTGGACATCATGTCGACCGTCATGAGCGCATCTTCGATGGAGACGTTCTCCGGCTGATGGACGAGGTTGGCATCGGCATTGTTGACCGTGAAGTACTCGCCAAACACGCCATCACCATGGAACATGAACTTAAAGCTCGCCATCAGACCATGGTCATGTGCGTTGTTCGCGCCCCTCTCCTGCAGTGCCGTGGCCTCCCAGTCTGGGGTGCAGCAGGGGACCACGACAGCATCGCCCGGCTTGAAGTTCTTGACCAGCGAGCCGACCTCCTCAACTACTCCCACTGACTCATGGCCAAGGATGGTGTTCGGTTTCGCGACGCCAGCGTGCACGGTATGCGTGTCGGACGAGCAGATTGCAAGAGCGGTTGGCCTCACAATCGCATCGAGTGGTCCTGCCGTCGGCTTGTCCTTCTCCACCCAGCCAGCCTTGCCCTGCTCAAGAAATGCGAACCCCTTCATGTCGAACCCCTCTCTTCACTCTTTGGCATTCGATTTGCACAGCAAGAATAGCACTGGGGCAATTGTCGATCTCCGGACGCTGATGGGGTGGCAGCCTTCCCAAACGCCCTCCCTGCCTTAGCGTTGCCCGCCCGCCATTTTCTTCTGGCGGCTCTTCGCGGCACGGAATATGCAGTAGAACACGAGGTACGCGAGGAAAGACGTAAAGATGCCCGTCCCTACGCCCATCGCGAGATTCACCAGCCAATGCACCTGATTCATGCCGAGAACCTGGGCTTCGG
>Ga0268359_10813_pt1 | contig 47176 bp, 51 predicted proteins | sample BioMet11_FD_194416 | JGI IMG/M metagenome (GOLD analysis project Ga0268359, IMG submission 194416) | Sewage microbial communities from Oakland, California, United States - Biofuel 11 (PacBio Assembly) | ecosystem: Engineered > Wastewater > Sewage > Unclassified | place: USA: California | collected...
TAGTAGTAATACTTGAAGTGGGCTTGTATCTTGAAACTCATCTACAAAAATAAAAGGGAACTTTACTCGCAAAGAATATGTGGCTATTGAATATTCCTTAAGTATTTTATAACCAAAATATAGAATTTCGTCATGTGTAAGTTTTCCAACTTTACACCATATATATTTTTTTATAGTAATAACATCATCATCATCAATTTATCTGGTTTTATTAGTTCATGTGTCCCATCACAAAGAAATTTTTAATATTTACTTGTACAGCGCCCATTGATTTTTACTATAATCTAGTGTTTTTGAAGATTCGTTTTCATTATTTATGTATTCGTATATGGTCTCCTTATCAAAACCATGTAGTATGCCTAATCCTTCTATTTGTGATGAAATTCTAGTTTTTGTGTTAACTTTAATGCTGAATTCATTATTAATTATTTTTTTAAGGCCATCCTGAAAAGGTGTAATTATGTTTTTTATAATAAATCCGTGAATGGTATTTACTTCAATAGCATCACTATAGTGATCTAAACGCTGTTTAATTTCGTCTACAGCGGAATTTGTATAAGTTATACAAAGAACTTTTCTAGTCTTGCTTTTTAATACTTTATCGTTTGTTTTTACAATATTTTTAATATTTTCAATTAAAAAGTGTGTTTTACCAGCTCCTGGTCCTGCATAGATTTTCATGTGTTTTGTAAGTTGTTCCGGCGTAAAAATATCGCTGGAGTTTATTCTGATAACCATTGTATCCCCTCCTTAATATAAGACGGGACTATTATTTTTGTAATCAAGTCATCGTCTACAAGGATGCTTAAAGCTACATTACCCTTTTGTTTAGATGCATAAGATAAGAAAAGTTCAGCAAAGAAGATTTTTTCGTATATTTTTACATCGGCTGGATACTTTTTACAAGCATCAATGAAGGGGATAATCAACTTTTTTATTTTTTCTTGTGATTTTTTGTTTATGTTTGCTAAATTATCATTCCACATATTAAACATTGTTTTATTTTTGTCGATGTAAGAATGTAATGAATCAGGTAGTGCAATTTTTAATAATTTACATGCCGTATCTATATTTTCAAAATTACATATAAAAAGCTCGTCTTCAAATGTTCTTCCGTAGTTATGCTGACAGCGGATATCTAAATTATCGATGTCACGGATTTCTTTTTTCATCTTCAAAATACGACAACTTTTAAATCTTGCATAAGTGGATGTTCTTCTCACTTTTCCATCTTGTTCCCATTTAAAGTCAATGTCGGTTATGCAAAGAATTTTTTTATGAACCGGGTTATTTGCGAACAGTTTAGTAAAATGTTGAAAGTTAATGCCGCCTACTTCAACGATAGAAACATGTTCATCTTCATATGGATAGCCACATTTTTCCATGAATTTTGGCATAAGGAGTTTTTCTGCAATCCCCTCGACGAAAATAATCTTATCAGCGAAAAGCATATCTGACCTTGTGACGTCTAGGAATTTCATCATATGTTTTTTGCTTCTTTTTCACTTTCTAGTTGTTTTCGCATGCTCTGCTGTTTGCAATCAGAGCAGCTGGCTGTTCGATCATAAGCAAGCATAAACATATTATCTAACCCAGCAACGGCTGTTATATTAGGAGAGTGTGTTGTAACAAATATTTGTTGATTTAAATTGTCCTCTTCATCAAGTTTTTTTAAAAATTTAAAAAGTTTGTACTGCATTGCAGGATGCAGGTGAGCTTCAGGTTCTTCAAGGCATAGTATACGAAAATCTCCACTCTTTTGATATTCAAATAATTTAATTAAAATATACATGTTAATTAGATTATTGTATCCAAGTCCATTATGTGATAAAGGCAATATATAATTAGATTTAGTGTCTTGAATATCAATAAAATAAGAATTTGATATGGAAGTAGAAGCTCTGACATTTTGAGATATATCAACATTGCCTTTTTTAAGCCCAATGTCACTACTTCCATTCTTAATAAGTTCGGAAATTTTATCTGTAACGGAATGAATTGCTTCTTTTATAGCGGATGATAAATCTTGCTGAAGTTTTTGTGTAGTATTAATATTATCTTCATGTTCAAGAAAATCTTCAATCTCGCCTTTTGTTAACGAATATATGTCGTGGTTGTTCCTTTCTGCATTTATAAAATCAACCTTAAAAAGGTTTCTCACGTCTCTTTATTAATACTTGAATCGCTTATGCAATTTGTAAAATTCCATGAATAATATTTTTGAAACAAGCAGAAGATGTCATAAATTCTTCAAATGTGGAGACAGATGAAACGGCTGTAGTGTATTCTCCTATTTTTTTTGAGTCCAATGAATAAAGCATTTTTACATTAACAATTATTTCATAAATCGAAGGATTAGTTTTAGATTCATTTTTTGAATCTAGGCTTTCATTTATCATAATAAATGGGAGTAGTTTAATTATACTTTCATCATCAGTATTTTCTTCGGATATTGTATGTTCAATTTTATATTCTATGACAATCTCAGGCGGAACAGTTTTATATTTGTCAATAAAATGTGTTTGAAGGTCATTTTTGTTAAAATCATCAAAATTAACTTCATCCGTATCGTTGATCAGTGCTATGGCGCTTAACAATCCGGTTTTACCTGAATTGTTAGAACCGATAATGACGTTAAGACCTTTGTGAAAATTCATTTCAAAATTGGCAAAATTACGATAATTGCTAATCTTCAAGCTTTTAATATACATTCTCATTCCTCCTAAAGTATATTACCCAGAGAGGTGGTAATGTTTTTTTGCATGAATTAAGCAGAGGTATTATGTTGTGAATAAAAAAATATAATAAATGATTTTAATCTTAAGTCTTAATATTTTATATCAAAAAAAGCTTTCCGGAACCAAAGACAGTTTGTTGATAGATTCATGTACCAATATAAGGGCCTCATGAACAGACAGAACGTCATTAAAACCCCATGTGCGCAGGGTTTTTTCATCGATGACGCCTTTGCTTTCCTTTATGATGTTTTCTATCTGTTTTTCGTCGGAAACGGCGACTATGGCCTGTACGGCAGCGTTGCTCTGTGCTTTTTTCAGATTCAGGATGAGGCTGTCAATGCCGCCTTTTGACTGTACTTCAAAAACGTAAATGACCTTTCCCATGTTACCGATCTTTGATTCCCATACAGCATCCACAACTGCACCCTGAGCAACCCTGATTTCTGAATGACTTTCAAACCCAAGCAATTCACCTATTTCAACTATTTTTTCTTTGATTTCATCATGCAGGGATTTTGAGTCTTTGCTGGATATTTTTTTCTATATCAGGAATCTCCGGAGATAATAGTGGGGGATTATCCTGGACAAGCGGAAGCACCTCATCCCAAAGGAAATAATCAACATCAAGCAGATCTGCGTCTTTTATCCCGTTTGAAACAATCAGCCTTAATATTTCTTTGGCATAGCCGCAGATCTCAGCAAATTTTTTACCGGTGCGCTGATAGTCATATTTAGGTAGTCCCGTAACTCCCAGATATGATAAAGAACGCAGAGTGTTTTTGTTAAAAAGGATATATTCTTTGGGGTTGGCATAAGCTAAAAGCTCGCTCATGCTTGCTGGGCCAAGCCCTTTAAATTCTCTATGAAAAACATCCCATCGGGTTTCAATCGGTTTTGTACCGAAAAGAAAATCTGCAAGCTGCTTTTTAATATTTTCAAAGCCGTTGTCTTCTATCAGCCGGTTTACCACATATTCCTTGTTGCCCCATATAAGCATTGACCAGAGTTTGCTGATGTATTCATAAAAAACATCTTCAGTCATTGAAAGTATTTTTTCTTTTGTAAACGACTGGTAATATTCCCTGCGGTTCATGCGGTCGCGCAGGTCTTCGGAATACAGATCCGGATTAGCTTTTTGTTTTTTAAGGAACTCAGAAACAAGTACCTGCAGCTGAGAAGTATCCATTATCTCTTGCCCCTTTGAAAATTATGTTGTAATATCTATTTTGCCATTATATATTTTGATATGCATCATATTACAGTCTTAATGAACCCAAGGGACGTTTTCTACTTCTCCAGCCCATCTTTTATACTTTAGCCGATTGCCATATTTGCCATTATATCCACATATAGCAAGTATAGACATTTCTAAATACCATAGACAAAGATTCCAAGCCTCGAATATTACGTTGCCGGTAAATACTCCCTTATATTTACTTACAGGATGAACAAGGAAATTTCTTATTTCAGTTAATGCGTGTGGCGCACCTTGCCAGTTAAACTTTGATGCTAGTGATAAAAGTGTGGGTGTTTCTTGGGGTATATTAACAGGGGCATTTAGGACATCGAACATTTTCTTCAGTTTGCATGATGTATGGTATGTACGTTGGTCTTTAAATTCTATTTCTGTTAAAAGTTTTTTGTCATTTACTATTAATTCATATGAAAGAAGCTCAAGTGCTGCCTGTGCTAGAATTATTCCTGCATCTATCCCTCTAGAAGAATCATTTGCTTTCACATACCAATAAATTGCAGCATTAAAAACATCACTCCATCCACTAGTTTTTATTTTATTCATAAAAAGTGGGTAGAATATACTAATTTGTTTAGGGTTTTGTATATCAAACCAAGAAAGTAGTGTGCGCCATGATCCATAAGGTGCGTTCCAGTATCCCCATACCTTATTATTGAATTTATCAATACCCTCTGGACAAACTGGGAAGCATTCCCCACCTTTTGCAAATGATAAAAATAGTTCTAAAGTTTTAAGTATATTTTGTGCTTCCTCAGCAAGAAAAACATTATTATTTATTCTTTGAATTTTTCCTATATGTGTTAGCATTGTTCCACCATTGTTTTTTAGTGAATTAAAAGTTTCTTTTGTTGAGAACAATGATTTAATTTCAATATTCCAATCTTCATATGATAAATCAATATATTCAATTGACCGAGAGGTATTACCTTGGCGTTCTATTGAACGCCTTCCGTTAAATGTATCAACAAAATTAAATAGCTTAAACTCAACGGTTTTCATTGGTGTCAATTCGTTGCCTGTAAAAATGAAAGGTTCTTTTCTTAATACCCATTTAAACTCAAAATAATTTTTATCTTGAGTGAAATTTGACTTAGCAAGGATTTGTAGCCCGTTAAAATGCAGCTCATCTACTAAAATTTCATAATCACAATTTGTAGTAAACATTTCAATTATGTCACTATTATTATTAAAATATCCATAGCAATGAATGTTCGGTGATGGTAATAAATCAATTTTAATGCGACATTTACCATAAACTGATGGTAGCCCATGAGCAAGAAGTTTAATATTACCCTCATGAAGCAGTATACTTTGTTTATCTTCAATTAAATCAATAGGATTTGTGGTTTTATCCAGCTTTTCCATTCAGCGCAATCTCCAATTATTTATAATTATGTCATCAATCAAATTTATAATATTCTGCAATATCTTCCAGAGGACCAAGATAAATTTTAATTGTTTCTTCATCATTTATATCTTTATCAAAATCATTATTGTTATAAATAAGAAACCGATACTCTCCTTGCAATGCAAATCTAAAATCTTTAGATATGTGGGGAACAATATTATAAGGTTCTTTTGTAGGCCACGGATCATAATATTGAACGGGAAACGAAATCAAATTTTTATTAGGTGAAATTGCCATGCTTAGACGTCGTTCAAACTCTTCTTTATTGTTAATGACCACACAAGCGTCTACACCGAATTTATTTAAAAGCTGTTTGTCACAATAAGATGAAACACAAAAAATATAACTTGCCATACTTGTTTCTTCTGTCATTGTTATATTTGAAACAGGTTCAATTTTTTTGCCTGTTCTCATATTAGTCATGTTTACCAGTTCTTGATTTAGATAATATTCTTTTGCTTTTTCATTATCACGTCTTGATTTATTATTTTCATTACTATAATACGAGGCTTCATGGAACAAAATTTCTCCTTTTTCGATAAAAGCTAGTGTATGTTCAGATGTACCATATCTGAAAATAGCATTCCTTGATTCACATGATAAACATATATTATTCCGACTAAAGATTTCTGGATTTAAAAATGGTTTGTAAAGTTCAGCCCCTTTCAAATAGGCTTCAAGTCGCGTAGTATGCTCTTTTAATAGCCAATACCATAAACTCATATTATTGTCAGCTGGGAGGTTAGTATATGTTCTTTTTTGTAAAATTGCTAAATTGTTGCAGATGTCGTTGTGTCTGTCTACTAAATCCAAGATAGTCAACCCGGACAGATGTCTCTTTGAGATATATTGGTCTTCCCATATTTCAGGGGTATAATCCTCTGGTTTTAATTTCTTTGTTTTTTGCTCATCTATTATTTCTAATGGAATCACAGAACTTATCTTCGTTTTCATTAAAAGTCATCCTAACTTAAATAATGGATTAATAGTTTCGGTAAAAATATTTTTGTTGAGTAAATAATTAGAGAAAGTAATGTTAAATGAAGATACAAAACTAAATTGAAAACATTGATAGCTCAAGTTAAGCAACCACTTCGCATAACACTTACAGGCGAATCTGCATCAATGTAACAATTGTGAAAAATCATGGGTAAAAGTTTAGATGTATACAATGGTATATGCAAGCATATTTTTGAAACTCAAGTCAAAATTTTCAACCTATTGCGGTGGATTACATGCTTTGCATGGTGTATACCCTTCGGCTTTGGCTTCTTTGAGTGTTATTTCAATTTTTGATTTGTTTAGGTAGCGGTACCAGCCCTGATGGTATTCAGATCCTGTGCGTGTTATATTGAATACGCCGCCTGAAACGGAGCACATAGACCGCTGAGATGGTGCATGAGCTTCCGGCCTTTATATAAATTAGCATCATATGATGCTAATTCATTATAGGTGTCAATGCCGGGATAAATTGCAGACGCCGGATTGATCATAATCCTGTCTGTTGAAATAGCGTAATCGAATATTTGTTTCATGAACTGACGCAGCCTTTGGGCTGTATCATTCAGACCTTCTTTTTCAAGTTTTCTGCAAAGCAGCAGAATCATGCTCGGTGATATTGATGAAAGCTGTTTTTTCCCGAAAACAGGAATCAGGTATTTGTTTAGCCTGATTTCAACGGTACGGATATAGTTAGGACTCTTGTGCGGTTTTATAAGAGTATTAAACCATTCCATGGCTACATCCGCGAACAGGCATTCCTTTGCCGGGCCATCCTTGATTTCTTTCCTAATTTCATAATTAGATCTCTGGCAGCCTTTAACCCGATATCCGGATACGTTCCCAGGCTTTTGCGTCTTTCTTTTCCGTCTATCCATAACCTTGCAATCCAATATTTCCCGCCGTTTGGACGGATATCAAGAATTAAGCCGCGTCCGTCTGAAAGACTGTATGCCTTTTCTCCGGGCTTTGCATTTTTTATCGTGAATTCAGTAAGGGACAATGTTTTCGCCTCCACCGTATAAATTTAAAACCGTATAACAGATTTATACAGTTAATTATACGGTATGGCTTGGATAAATACAGTTAACTACAGTTATCCGTGGTTAACTGGGAAATAGAAAAACCCTGCTGTAGGCAGGGTTTTTCATATCTATAGATAACTGTGAATAACTAGGCTGGTGGGCGATATTGGGTTCGAACCAACGACTTCCACCGTGTGAAGGTGACACTCTACCGCTGAGTTAATCGCCCGATGCTTGTAACTATGGGATTATACTTGCTTGTATAATTTTTATCAAGTGCCGCTTCCAAGTTTATAAAAGTTCCGGACCTGACTGTGATCTCCAGTTGCCTTTGAAATACAAGACAATAGTATGTATGCACTGCAGATTATCCGGATTTGGTTTTATGTTTGCCCTGTATGCTGCAGAGATGTTTTCCAGGCAGATCTGCCGTCGGTTTGAATCACCGTTCTGTCAGACATGTGGTATTTCACGCTTTTGATCTGTTGTTATACAGTTTTTTACGTTGTTTTGCCGAATATCTTCTTTGTGTTAATACCAAATCTTGGTGTACAATAAACTTCACTGTGAGATTCCCGAAGGAAGGGTTAAGTTTCATGCTTACATGTACAAAAATGAATGGTAATGGGAACGATTTTCTTGTTATTGACAACATGGATTTAAAGCATGGTACAGGAGTTCTCTCCGACTATGCAGTAAAACTGTGCCGCAGGAGGGAGTCTTTGGGAGCTGATGGTATACTGGCAGTGGAACCTTCCGTGGAGGCAGAATTCAAAATGAGACTGTTCAAACCGTGACGGCTCCGAAGGGGAGATGTGCGGTAACGGTGCCCGCTGTATAGCGCGCTATGCTTTGAAAAAGGAATAGCGAAAAAAAATAAAATGCGTTTTGAAACGCTTGGCGGAGAAATCAATGCCAGTGTGAGTGGCTCGCGTGTCACACTCAAGCTTGCCCCCGTATCGCTTAAGGATGCAGTAATAGATGTTCCAGCAAAAGTAAACGGCGTTGATTTCAATTACACGTTTCTTACCGTAGGGGTTCCGCATACGGTTATTTTTAAACAGAAACGCACTATGACTGATGAGGAATATACTGTGCTGGGCAGGGCCATCAGAAATAGGACGGATCTTTTTCCTGAAGGGACCAATGTAAATTTCGCCGTACCTAGAGACGGGTTGGACGGAGGACTTGATGTTGTCACGTATGAACGCGGGGTTGAAGATCTGACGCTTTCCTGCGGGACAGGATCCACCGCCAGTGCCATAGCTGCAGTCCTGATCGGAATAACCGGGCCACAGGTAAACGTGTGGAATCCAGGGGGCCTTAACCGGGTATCGCTGCAGTTCCAGTCTGCAGACACAGTCCTTCCTGAACTTGAAGGCGGTGCGCTTTATATTGCGGATATACAAGTGGCTGAAGACGCGTTCGAAAATAATAAATGATGCTGCGGAAAATGCTGATCTGCTTATTGCCTTAGCATTCTGCGCCGTTTTATTTCTTTTGATAATAATTGGAGGTAATGTTGGTATGGCCAAGCCTAAACCATGGTGGCGTGAAACTATAGAGACTGTTTTGTGGGCGCTTGTACTTGCTCTTATTTTAAGGACGTTTGTTATACAGGCATTCTGGATACCAAGCGGTTCAATGATACCAACGCTTGAGATCGGGGACCGCGTGCTGGTCCTTAAGTTCTGGTACGAATTGCCTGGCGTTGAACCGAAGCGCGGTCAGATCGCGGTGTTTAAATATCCGGTTGATCCGAGAAGGGATTTTGTCAAAAGAATCGTTGCTGTCCCCGGCGATAAGGTTGAACTGCGTCAGGGAACTTTGTATATAAATGATAAGGAAGTTTTTGAACCATATGTAAAGAACACCGATACTTTCAATATGTCACCTCAGATAGTGCCAGAGAAAAGCTATTTCTGCCTCGGTGACAACCGTCCCAATTCACAGGACGGCAGATTCTGGGGCTATGTTCCTGAAAACTTCTTCCGCGGCCCGGCGGTATTCCGATACTGGCCTCTAAGCCGAATAGGTCTGATAGAATAATGGGCCGTACTGTCTGGTATCCTGGACATATGGCCAAGGGCAAACGCCAGCTTGAGGCGCTTGCTAATAATATTGATCTCATTATAGAGGTTCGGGACGCAAGGGCTCCGAACCTTTCTTCGTCACCTCATCTGAATATATTCGCTTCAAAGATACAGGTATGGGTCGTGCTGTCTAAAGCTGATCTTGCCGACGAAAAAATTACAAGGCTCTGGATAGATTATCTGCGCGGTAAAAACTTTCCTGCATGGTCCCTGGATCTGAGAAAGAGCGGAATGAACCAGATAAGAAAGGCGCTTATGTCGGAAAAACCGGTTTTCCGGGATTTGCGCATGGCTGTAGTCGGTACCCCGAACGTGGGCAAATCCATGCTTATAAATCAGCTGGTCGGGCGAAAAGCTGCGCCTGTTGGAGGAATACCGGGGATTACAAAGGGAGTTTCATGGTTTAAAGGGCAGGGTTTTTTACTTGTTGATTCTCCTGGAATTCTTGATCCCCACAGCGATCCAAGGGCGCAGCGGATAATTTCATGGATCGGTTCATCCCGCGGCCAGGTCATAGGCAGCTGGGAGGAACATGCCAAGGGGTGCATAGAATTTCTTATAAAGCGCGGACTGTGGAACAAAGTAGAGTCAGCGTGGGGAATAAAACAGGAAGGGACTTCGTATGATATCCTTGAGAAGATAGGGTTACGTTTGGGCAAGCTGCTGCCAGGAGGCATAGTTGATATAGAAGGCGCGGGCAGAATGTTCATAGATGCCTTTGCAACAGGAAAACTTGGCAGGATGAGCCTTGAAAAACCCGGTGACCCGCCGGTTTGGGAGGGGATATAGCAATGATCAAAATAAACATTCCCAATATCGCAGGTACGGATGAAGCAGGCAGGGGGCCGCTTGCAGGCCCCGTAGTTGCTGCTGCTGTAATTCTGACAAACGAGCAGAGGTGCATACTGGCAGCACATGGACTGAAAGATTCAAAAAAACTGTCAACCGTCCGCCAGAGAGGATATTTTCAAGCTTATATGTGATCTGGATGTTGTGTGGAGCGCACAGGCGGCATCCAACATCAGAATTGACAGAATGAACATTCTTCAGGCCTCTCTCTGGTGCATGAAACCGCTCGGTAGAGAGGCTTTATATTAAGCCTGACATTGTTTTGGTTGACGGCAATAAGATCATCCCCCGCATGATGCTGTGTCAGAAGTGCATAATAAAGGGTGATGACAAAGTTCCGGCTATAGCTGCCGCTTCAGTGATAGCAAAAGTGCTGAGGGACCGTGCGATGCTGGCGCTTGATAAAATATATCCTGAATACGGTTTTGGAAAGCATAAGGGTTATCCGTCTGCAGAACACAGGAAAATACTGATGGAGATCGGCCCGTCACCTGTCCATAGGCGAACTTTCAAGGGCGTTGTTCAGGATACGCTTCTATGACGCTGGAAAGGGCACTCAAACTTTGTGTTGAAACCGAAAAGGAGTTATTGCAGGATGCCGCCGTACAGTGCACGGAGAAAAATGCGTCTGAAAAGGACGTGCCTGAGCATCTGCTGCTTGGAAGAACCGGAGAGGATATAGCGGTACGTTTCCTTTCAGCTAAAGGATATAGTGTAATAGAGCGTAATGTACGTTATCCGTGGGGAGAAATCGATATTGTGGCCCGTGACGGTGACGAAATAGTTTTTTGCGGAAGTCAGGACGAGAACTATAGGCATGTTATTGCCTCCTGAATGTTCCGTCGGGCCGGATAAACTTAAAAAACTTAAAGAGCGGCAGGTGCTTGGGCTGAATCACGTCAGTATGACGGGTTCTGGCGCATAGACCTTGTTGCAATAACTATGAATGAAGGTAGGGATCCATTGGTAGAACACATAGAACAAATAACGGAGGGAATAACGTGAACACTGTTTCTGGAGTCACTTTGCGCGGAGTACAGGCCGTACCTGTCGAGGTCGAAGTTGAGATTACAGGAGGCCTGTTTACTATTTCCGTTGTTGGTCTTGCCGATACGGCTGTAAAAGAGGCACGCGAAAGGGTCCGCGCTGCTTTGAGAAATGTAGGTGTCAACCTTCGCGGACGTGTTGCAATAAACCTTGCCCCGGCCGATCTGCCTAAAGAAGGTGCCCTTCTGGATCTGCCGATAGCAGTTGGGATAGCCAGTGTACAGGGGAAGATAAAGGTAAAGAAGCCATCGCTTTTCATAGGCGAGCTTGCGCTTGACGGAAGGCTGCGTCAGATACGCGGAGCTGTCCCGGCGGCTTTTTACGCAAGGGAGAACGGCCTTGACCTGTATGTGCCGGAAGACAATGCGGCAGAGGTCGGTCTTGTCGAAGGAGTGCAGGCATGGAAGGTGTGTAATCTTGCTGATTTGTTTGCACATCTCCGCGGCGAGAGGGAACTCGAAAGAGTTGTACAATGCGAACCGGAATACACGGAACCTGCCGCCGATCCTGATTTTTCCGATATAAAAGGGCAGTCTGCCGCCAAGCGTGCGCTTGAAATCGCGGCAGCAGGACATCATAACCTGCTTTTTGTGGGTGCACCTGGATCCGGTAAAACAATGCTTGCAAGGGCATTAAAAGGGATACTGCCTCCTCTTTCGGATCAGGAGCTTATGGAAGTGCTGATGCTGAGGAGTGCCGCCGGAGCTGCCCTGTCATCGCTCAGGGAACGCCCTTTCCGTTCAGTCCACCACACTGCAAGCTCAGTTGCCCTTTGCGGAGGCGGGACCACACTGCGCCCTGGTGAAATAAGCCTTGCGTCAAGGGGAGTGCTGTTTCTTGACGAATTCCCGGAATTTGCAAGGGATGTCCTTGAGGCTATGAGACAGCCTCTTGAGGATGGACGTATAACTGTCAGCCGCGCATCTGGCAGTGTAGTATATCCTGCAAGAGTTCTTATGGTTGCAGCGTGCAACCCGTGTCCCTGCGGTTTTGCCGGGGATTCGGCCGAGAGATGCACGTGTTCCCCAGGTGCACTTGACAGATACAGAAGACGTCTCTCCGGGCCAATTCTGGACAGGATAGACCTGCATGTATCGGTACCGCGGCTTATGCCGGAAGAACTGGTTTCGCTTGAAGGAAAATGCGGAGAAAGCAGCGCAGATGTTCGTGAGCGGGTCAAAATGGCACGTGCAGTACAGATCAAACGATGGTCCGAATATGGAATACAGTGCAATTCAGAGCTGCCTGAAAAGGTCCTGCGGCGGAGCCTGCATATAAAACCTGAAATAAAAAATTTCCTTGCCAAATCACTTAACCGGGTCCGTCTTTCAGGACGGGGCCTGTCACGGGTACTTAGAGTTTCACGTACTATAGCTGATCTTGCCATGTCTCAGGAAATCGAACTTGAACATGTGGCGGAGGCACTCAGCTACAGGGAGGGGGAAGCCCTGGCATGGATGAGGTCCTGAAATCTCTGATGCTGCTTAACAGTATTGATTCCTCCGGTATCCATACATGGGAAAGAATAAAATTAAAAAAAATCGCTGCTGATGTATTATGGGAAAAAAACGGCGATGTTTTACATGATGCTGGCCTCACAGAAAATACCGCTGCCATGCTGAGAAAACGCGCAGATGAGAACTGGGCCGAAAAAGAGTATGAAAAATGTGCTGAACTTGGCATAAATATCGTCACATATTATGATGCAGATTACCCATATGCCCTTAAAGAGCTTAAATCACCGCCTATATTGCTGTATATTTACGGCAGTGTCCGTGTACTGCCGAATAAAACCGTAGGTGTGGTTGGAACACGCCGTGCAACACCTTACGGCAGGCGCGTCGCCGATAGTATCGGAAGGAGCTGCGCGTTGCTGGACATAACGCTTGTAAGCGGAGGAGCAGCAGGGATAGACGGAAGCGCCCATTATGCTGCATGCCGAAACGGAGGTTCTACTTTGGCAGTATTGGGCACCGGTGTCGATGTAGTGTTTCCTTCATCGCATAAAGAACTTTTCAGGGAAATAAGAGAGAACGGGGCCTTGATTTCCGAGTTTCCGCTGGCTACAAAAGGCGAGCCTTGGCGTTTCCCGAAGCGAAACAGGATAATCGCGGCTCTTTCGGATAAACTGATAGTTGTTGAAGCTCCGGTCAAAAGCGGAGCTATGATCACTGCCAGGATGGCTCTTGACCTTGGCAGGGAAATATGGGCCGTGCCGGGACATATTGACGAAGATGCGGCAGCCGGCACAAATAGACTGATATTTGAAGGGGCTTATCCATTTACTGATAATGATACCTTCTTTAGGTCCCCGTCGCTGCAGACGTCATTATTTGATAGTGCTGATATGATTGCCGGTAAATACAAAATACAGGATGAAATTTCAGAAAAGGAGGCGGCAGTTCTTTCTCTTTTAAAACATAGCGGTGAAAGAACGGTTGACAACATAGCTCTTGAGGTTAAAATGAGCGCCGCCGATATTCTAAAAATAATTGCAATTTTGTCTGCAAAAGGAATGGTATGCTTATCAGGTCCTGGCAGATACAGTTCACGAGTTTGAAAGAGGTGCGGTTATGGCGATGACTAAAAAGGCATCCGCTTTGCAGGAGCCGGATAAAGAAAAAACATTAAAAAGCAAAACCTCAGCAGGTAAAAACAAGACTAAAAAAAAGAATGATTCCGCTGCTAAGGCGAGAACCGCCAAAGCCGGGAAGTCTGCAGGAAAATCTGTTTCTAAACAAAAATATTCCCAGTACGAAGGTAAGACGCTTGTAGTTGTGGAGTCTCCCGCCAAGGCAAAAACACTTGAGAAAATCCTTGGAAGCAATTATAAGGTCCTTGCAAGTGTTGGACATGTAAGAGACCTCCCGAAAGGCAGGTTGGCCATAGATGTTGAAAATGACTTCGAGCCAGAATACATACAGGTAAGAGGCAAGGCTGATCTCATACGCAGCCTTAAAGGCGCTTCAGACGTAAGCAAAAAGACATTTCTTGCCTCTGACCCTGATAGAGAGGGAGAGGCCATCGCATGGCATCTTGCCACGCTGCTCGGTATAGATCCTGAATCGGAATGCCGCATACGCATGCATGAAATAACTAAAAACGGTGTAAAGAATGCGGTTGCGTCACCGGATGTAATCGATATCAATAAAGTAAATGCGCAGCAGGCGCGCAGAATATTGGACAGGCTTGTCGGTTATCAGCTCAGTCCGCTTCTTTGGTATAAGGTGCAGCGCGGGCTTTCGGCAGGACGTGTCCAATCTGTCGCTTTAAGAATAGTATGTGAACGTGAAGACGAAATAGAAAAATTTGTGCCTGAAGAATATTGGCTGATTGATGCAGATGGAGAAAGTTCTGATAAAAAAAGAAAATACTTGCTTCGGGCTGAAAAATATCAGGGGAAGCCACTTTCCGTGCGGAATGCAGCCGAAGCAGGAGAAGCTGAAAACAGAATCATGGCAAATGGTCTTGTTGTTGAAGAATTCAAGACAAAGGAAAATTCCAAAACAGCGCTTCCTCCGTTCAAGACAAGCACGCTCCAGCAGGAAGCATCACGAAGGTGCGGATTCCCGCCGCGCAGGACGATGCGCATTGCCCAATCCCTTTATGAAGGCATAGACATTCCGGGAAGAGGTCCGACTGGACTTATAACTTATATGCGTACCGACAGCCTTCGCCTTGCGCCTGAAGCGGTAGATGCATCAAGGGGTTATATAAAAGATAATTACGGATCGGAGTACCTCCCGAATGTCCCCAATGAATACACGCCTAAAGGAAAAGCGCAGGATGCGCATGAAGCTATCAGGGCGACCGATCCTGGGCTTACTCCAGAGTCGCTGAAGCCTTATCTGTCACCTGAGCAATTCAGGCTCTACGATATCATTTGGCGCCGTTTTATTGCGTGCCAGATGTCAGCCGCAAAAATCGCACGGACTGTGATAACATGCTCAAGCGGAGATTATCAGCTGAAACAGACAGGAGTTACGGTTGTTTTTGACGGGTGGGGCAAGGTCTTCCCGCTTGGTGTAAGAGATACCGTCATAGCACCGGCTGTTGTCGGCGAGCATCTGCACATAACCGATATAAGAAAAGAACAGAGATTTACACAGCCGCCGTCGCGTTATACAGAAGCCGGGCTGGTAAAGGCGCTTGATGAAAAAGGAATAGGCCGCCCGTCAACCTATGCAACGATAATAGAGACACTTTCCCTAAGAGGATATGTTAACCGGAGTGATGACGACAAAAAGCTGATCCCTACAAAATTAGGACGAATAGTCAATTCATTCCTTGTAAGATATTTTTCTAAACTGATCAACATAGGTTTCACTGCAATGATGGAAAGTGAACTTGATCAGATCGAACAGGGCGATTTGAAATGGAAAACTGTTGTCGGCAGGTTCTGGGACGGATTTAAACCTGTTCTTGATGATGTTTCTGCTCATGCCGAAAATATGAGGCCAGCTCCGGAATTTATAGGTGAAAAATGTCCTGAATGCGGCAAAGAGCTCATATTGAAGAATGGAAGGTTCGGAGAGTTCATAGCATGTTCAGGCTACCCTGAATGCCGGTATACGAGAAAAATCGTCAGGACCACAGGAATAAAATGTCCTAAATGCAATGAAGGCGAATTGGTCCGCAGACGTTCAAATAAAGGAAAGACAAAAGGACGTTTTTTCTATGGTTGCACAAGATATCCCGACTGTGATTATCTTTCATGGAAAAAACCAGGCAAGGAAAATACAGATGACCGTACTGCCGAACATCCTGATGAATCGGATAATTATGAAACGGACATGTAGCGGCGCGACCATAATAGGGGGCGGATTGTCCGGATCGGAAGCAGCCTGGCAGCTGGCGTGCAGGGGTATTGATGTGACACTTTTCGAGATGAGGCCGCATAAAATGACACCTGCACATTCAACAGGTTTAATGGGCGAGCTAGTATGCAGCAATTCTCTGGGCGGCGATAAACCGATATCCCCTGCAGGGATACTCAAAGCTGAACTCAGACGTTTCGGAAGCCTTATAATGGACTGTGCTGAAAAAAGCAGGGTACCTGCCGGAAATGCCCTGGCTGTTGATCGTGAGATTTTTGCATGCCTTATAAACGAAGCTGTAGTATCGCATCCTAATATAAAGGTCGTACGCGGGGAAATTTCCGATATCCCTGAAGAACCTGTGATAATAGCGTCCGGCCCGCTAACCAGCAAGCCGCTTGCAGAAAAGATAAGGGAGCTGGTCGGCGAAGAATTCCTGTATTTTTATGATGCAGTGGCTCCGGTGGTTACTCTTGAAAGTGTCGACACAGAATGCTCCTTCAGGGGAAACCGCTACGGAGATTCAGGCGATTATATAAACTGTCCAATGGATGAAGATACGTATCATGATTTTTGGAATGCGCTAGTAAATGCTGAAACCGCGCAAAGGCATGCCTTCGAAGAGGACATACGCCATTTCGAGGGCTGTCTGCCAGTTGAGGTCATAGCAAAACGCGGAGAAAAGACTTTGCTCTTCGGACCACTCCGCCCCGTAGGTTTTTCCGCTTCCGGAAGCGGTGCGGAAGGGCACTGTGCCGTGGTGCAGCTGCGACAGGATAACAGGGACGGTACTTTATACAACATGGTCGGATTTCAGACAAACCTCAAGTGGGAAGAGCAGGAAAGGGTATTCAGAATGATACCTGCCCTTAAGAATGCCGAATTTGTCCGGAAGGGAGTCATGCACAGAAATCTATTCGTAAACGCTCCAAGTGTTTTTGATGGATTTCTGAGGCTCAAAGGCAAAGAGTCTTTATTTTTTGCAGGACAGATTACAGGTGTTGAAGGTTATCTTGAAAGCACAGCCATGGGTATGGCTTCAGCATTGTTTCTGTATAGGACTATGGCAGGCGGGGATATGCCTGTTTTCCCTTTGGATACGGCTATAGGCTCTCTTTTGAATTATCTGAATACTTCTGTTGCCTCGTCTTTTCAGCCCATGAACGTCAATCTGGGAATATTTCCAAGACTGCCGGGCAGAAAAATTTTCAAACGGACTGAACGCTGCGAGGCGTACTACAAGCGTTCAATGGAGTCTGTTGAAAAGTTTATTGACGCAGAAAAGACACTTTTTGATAAATTGAATAATATATAAATATTCAAATATCTGGATAAAATTAAATGATATTTTATCTGATAGTGTGATACAGGCATTTTCAGGAACCACTTCAGTTGTAAATAGTAATAAAATGTTGTCATCTTGTGAATTTTCTCAAAATTCACTTGAAAATTATGATGAAAATGTTAGAATACCTTCCATGACAGAGAATATTTCTGAACATGCAGATTTGTTTTTATCGTACATAGCGGCAAGAGGGCGTTCAAAGTACACCCTTATAAACTATGAGGTCGATCTGAGACAGTTTAAAGAATATCTATTGCGCCAGGGTATTGAGAATGTTGAAGATATCGATTCGGCGTCGATCAGGATATTTTTGAGCAATATCATTGGCTACGGTGCCGCTAAAACATCTGCAGCCAGAAAATTATCAGCCGTCAGGGGCTTTGTGGGGTGGCTGTGCAGCAGAGGTATCTTGAAAAATGATCCTATATCCGGATTGAAGGGACCCAAACTCCCGTCATCTCTCCCTCGTGCCCTTTCTTATGAGGATACAGAGCGCCTGCTTACCGAAGGACCTGAACCTGGCAGGCATTATCAGAGAGACAGGCTTATTCTGGAATTGATGTATGGCTCTGGTCTGCGTGTTTCAGAGCTTATAGGTCTTGACTGGGAAAATATTGAAATTTCCCAGAGGACTATAAGGATTTTCGGCAAGGGGGCAAAGGAACGCATGGTTCCTTTTGGTACAGGTGTTCAGTCTCTTCTTGAGGATTGGAGAATTAAATGCAGAACCGGAGCATCCGGTCCTGTTTTTACCTCCGAGAAAGGGGCGGACCGCCTTACAGTTAGGACAGTGCACAGAATAGTCCTGAGAGCCGCTTCGCGTACCGGCCTTTATGGAATATCTCCGCATACTTTGCGCCACTGTTTTGCAACGCATATGCTTGAGCGCGGGGCCCCTCTGTCTGTGGTTCAGGAGCTGCTTGGACATGACAGTATTTCAACGACCCAAAGATATTTATCCATTACGGCTGAACAGATAAACAAAAGTTATATGAAGTCTCATCCCAGAGCACAGGGTTAATGTGCAGGAAAAAAATTAGGAAGGAAGTTGTTGTAAATGGACACACCAAAGGAATTGATCGAAGCCCGTCCCAAAATACTTAACCAATCGGCCATGCAGGATCTGCTCGAGAAGACCAGGGTTGTAAGCCGTGCGCTTCAGGCACGCAAGGAGCGCGGCAATCCTGATTACCAAAAGCTGGCCAGACTTATGTCTGATCTTTCGGCGGCCAATGTTTATGTAATAAATAGAGATGGAAAAATTCTTGGTTATGCATGGATAAGTGAATATGACTGTCCTATAATGGCCGACCAGCTTATAAACGGCGCTATGCCGGCCGCCTATGTTGAAAAGGTCAACCAGTTTCATGAATCCATACTTAACCACACAGACCACGGCTTGTGCGCATATGCTGATCAGCCGTGCACTTATTCAAACAAACATGTCCTTCTTGTTCCTATAAACGGTTCTGGCGAAAGGCTCGGCACACTGATACTTGCACGTTTCGGCTGCCAGTTCGACACGAGGGATCTTGTTCTTGCAGAATATCTTGGCACGGTGGTAGGTCTTGAGATACTCAACGATAAGAATAAATTGATAGAGGAACGCGGGCGCGAACGCCTTGTCGTACAGATGGCGATGCGGGCTCTCTCGTATTCCGAAGTTGAATCAGTGCGCCACATAATAGAAGATCTCGGTGATTCCGAAGGTGTTGTCGTAGCAAGCAAGGTAGCCGACAGGGTAGGCGTAACACGGAGCGTAATCGTGAATGCGCTGAGAAAGCTAGGCAGTGCAGGCATAATAGAAAGCAGGAGCCTTGGCATGAAGGGAACTTATATAAAAGTTCTTAGTCCGTTATTCCTTGAGGAACTTGGCATATCAGCTCATTAAGATATTTGGGAAGGTGATCTTATGAAAGCGAAAATTCTTATCGCAGAAGATTCTGCCTATATGCGCACATTATTGAAGGATGTCCTTATTCGTCACGGATATGATGTTGTGGGTGAAGCTGAGAATGGGAAAGAGGCCGTCGAACTTTATGGTAAATTACATCCCGACATCGTTACTATGGATATAACGATGCCTGAGATGGATGGTTTAGAAGCGCTTAAAGCTATAAAGGAAACTTATCCCTCAGCCCGTATTGTTATGGTAAGCGCGATGGGACAGCAAAATCTGGTAATAGAGGCAATAAGGCTCGGGGCAGTTGATTTCTTTATCAAGCCGCTCCAGTCCGGTAGAGTAGTAGAAGCTCTTGAAAGGGCTATGAAATAGGGGTTTTTGCTGTTTTTAAAAACACATGTATCGTATATTAAAAACCATGGTTAAATACGCTGAGTAACGCAAATAATGTAGCAGATCCCGTTAGGGAGATATAAAAACACTTGGAGGTCAGAACCGCATATGGTAGATAAGGCGCCTGTAACGTCGGAAATAAGTGTGGGAGATGTGTTGAACGGTATCGTTGAGCACGTTACCGCATACGGAGCATTCATTAGGCTTGAATCCGGGCAGAAAGCCATGGTCCACATCTCTGAGATTTCTCACAACTATGTAAAAAAGGTAGAGGATGTTTTAGAGGTTGGACAGAAGGTAACAGCCCAGGTTATAAAAATAGATGAGAAAGGCAGAATAGACCTTTCCATAAAGGCGCTACAGGTTAAAGAACCTCCGGCCAGACCGGTGCACCGTGAGGATGATTTTGAGAAAAAACTTACTACTTTTCTTAAATTCAGCGATGAAAAGATTGCCGACCTTAACAGTAAGACCAAAGATTCAAGAAGTTCGAAACGCCGGACAGGCGGCGGACAATCCGGTAAGAAGTAGTATTTAAGTTCGATGTGCGATGATTCTTACAGGCCGGAGGAAAAATTCCCTCCGGCTTTTTGGACTGCCTTGAATGCCGATGATGAAGATGTGCTTAAACGTCAGAATTTAAACAGGAAATTCGACGTGTCACTTGTCGCAGCTGTTGCAAAAGGTGCGGTGCAGGTTTTCCGCAGGTTATAGTATGCCGTCCTGTCACGTTGAAAGGCATTCCGTTTCCTACTGTATTCTGGCTGACATGCCCGTACCTCGACCGCAAATGCGGTGAAATAGAGTCCAGACAGAAGATACGTGATCTGGAAAATATTTTTAAAGAAAAAATACCGGAAGTTATTGAATGGCACAAAAGATATTCTACCCTGAGACTTAATGTGCTTGGCAATGAAGTGACTACCGGAATATTGGAAAAAAATCGGTCGATAAGGGATATCATTTTATGCAGCGGAGTTGGCGGAATAGATTGGAAAGAGGCTCCGTTCGCGGTTAAATGTCTGCACCTCCAGACGGCTACATGGCTTGGCTGGAATTATCATCCCGCTTCAGGTTGGCTTTCTGAACAGATAGGCTCAACTGAGTGCGCTGATAATATGTGCATGAAAAAGGATTGACCAATATTAACCAAGGTTTTTTTTGTCTGACAATAGAGAAATTTGGGCTTTCCCCATTGACTTTCTCATAAAATGCTGTAATATTACCCATCGTGATGTTCATTTGTGAGCCGTTAGCTCAGTTGGCAGAGCACCGGACTTTTAATCCGGGTGTCCCGGGTCCGAGTCCCGGACGGCTCACCATTTTTGCGGTCCCATCGTCCAGAGGCCCAGGACACCGCCCTTTCAAGGCGGCGACACGAGTCGAATCTCGTTGGGACCGCCATTGCTATAGCATTTTGCCAGCGTAGCTCAGTCGGTAGAGCAGCGCACTCGTAATGCGCAGGTCTCCGGTCCGAATCCGGACGCTGGCTCCAGTAAAAAAAATCAAAGGCCTGCGGGATATCCCGCAGGCCTTTTTTGTTATCCCCACGGACTGTATGCATTACGACCAGTGTTGTGCAGAAGCATTGTTTATCTTCTGCGTTGGTATATAAGCAGAAAACGGCGTAATAGGCGCAATGAAATTTATTATGCATATGCTATTATTGGCAACAGGTATGCATTAAGAATGTTTTCGCTGTAAAAGGAGATACAAAATTGAGCCTATTTGACAATACTGCAGGAAATGATTCTGAGATACAGGAAATGCCGGGGCTTTCTGCATCGGCAGGCAGGAAAGTAGTCCTTGTAAGGCATGGTAAAACAGAGTGGAATAAGCTTTTTCGTTATCAGGGTGTTACTGACATCCCGCTTTGTCCTGAGGGGAAAGAGCAGGCTGAGAGAGTTGCATTGAGGCTTTCCACCCTGTCTGTAAAAAGGGTTATATCAAGCCCTCTTGAGCGTTCTTTGAGAACGGCAGAGATAATAGCCGATAAGGTTGGTGTATCACGGGTCGAGATATGGGAAGAGCTTATAGAAGTTAATTTCGGCGAATGGGAAGGCTTGACCGTAAATGAAATAAAAAACAGATTCGGTGCCGACATTTTTAACAAATGGAGGAACGATCAGCTTGATGTTTCCGTTCCTGGAGGGGAAATCACAGATGACCTGTATATGCGTGCATCAAAAGCCGCTGAAAAAATAATTTCGATTGAGGATGAGTACACGATAATAGTAGGTCACGGAGCCATGTTTCGTACTTTACTGCTGCCGCTTATAGAAATGCCGAAAGGCAGTATTTTCTGGAGGATGAGGATGGATAACTGTTCGATTTCAGGAATTGATATAGACAAAAAAGGAAGGGCATACATAACATTCCTGAATGATACCCTGCATCTTCATGCAAAAATGTCTGCGATAAGAGAACTACCGCTCCCGTGGTAGTTTTTTATATTTGATGATAGAATGGCTAAGATATTGAAGTGTTCTGATTTTAAAATTAAAGTGCGAAATGAGGTATGTTTTTTGCAGGGAGAACTCAGGCATGAAGACATAAGCACGGACGCACGGTTTGAAGAAGAAAAGCAGCTTTGGATAAAGTGCACTGAAGGGGATGAGAGCGCAAGGGATGAGCTCATTCTTGCGTACAGGCCGATGGTTTATTGGCTGGCAAAAAAGCTAAAAGTTCCTTACAGCACTTATCCTGACCTGATTCAGGAAGGTATAGTAGCTCTTATAGGTGCCGTTGATGCGTTTGATATAAGCAGAAATAACCGTTTTTCAACCTTTGCATATTATAAGATTCGCGGCAGGATGATAAATTTTCTGCAGAGAGTTGAAGCAAAAGCTCCTATTGCCGTGGATGAGGAATTTTTTGCTGAAGAAGATATGTCAATTTCATCAGTTATGGATCAGGCTGAACGCTCTGAATGGACCTTGGATCTGGAACAGGCATTGAGCCGTCTTTCCGAAAGGGAGTCGGATATAGTAAGGGCTCTTGTCATCGAGGGGCGCATGGCAAGAGAAGTTGCTGATGAAATAAATATTGATATAAGCCATGTATATAGAATTCGCAGAAAAGCACTTGGAAAACTGAGAAAATGGCTTGGCATCAATGCCGATGATGCCACTTCTGCCATGTAAATTGGGATAAGAATATAACTTCCTGGTATACGTGGAGGCTGTTGCGTATGAAAAAGAAAATAGCTAGAATTCATCGTTGGTTAAACAGGCTGTCATCTGCGTGTGAAAGTCGCAGATGGGATTCAGCGATTGTTGAGGCCGACTGTCTGGATGCCGAGGTCCGTGAATTACGCAAGGATCTGTGCAGTCTGCTTGATGACCCTGAAACTTCCAATCACAGGGTGTTTTCAGCAGGGACGGTCGGAATGAGCATAAAAAGCATAGGGATAGCCGTTTTTATAGTTCTTGCGTCTACGATACCGCTGGCCGTCGAGGCCGACAGGCCATGGGGCGATGTTTCGGCAAAGGTATCTGCTGAAAAGAGCAGTGAGCATCTAAGTTGGGTTACAGAAGAGGAAGACCAGCTGATTCACATGCTCAGAGCTGATTTAAGCAGCAAGAATGGATCTTTTTCAGCTAATGCGGAAAATTTCAAACCGGCTCCAGTGTCATCAGCTAAAAAAACTGTGAAAACAACAGGTCCGCAGACCCTAAAAACAGAAGTAAAGGAAAGGACCGATACATTAGTTACGACAGAAGATTTGCTTGCCCTGATACAGGTAGGGGAGAAAGCGCTCAGAGGCAGGGATTCCATGATCAAAATCATAAACTAGAGCATATGTAAACGCTGTTTATAGATAGATTTGCATTCAGTATTAATTTGTAAGAGGAGTGGTTTTTGTGACCTTAAGTTCTAGATTATTTGCGGCAGTTTCTGTGATTGCCATGCTGTCACTGACTCCGGCTTTTGCGGCGGATAATGTGGTTTCGCAGGATACTCAGGAAACATCCTCGCAGCCAGCTCAGCCGGCTGTAAATCCGGCGTCGGCTGATGCTGCCAAACAGACAGCACCTGCGCTGACAGGACCTGCTATCCTTGACATAAGTGTCCAGGGTAATGAAAAAGTGGTTTCAGAGCATATATTAAGCGTGATATCTTCAAAAGTCGGAGATCCTGTCGATGAGGAAAAACTGCGCAAGGATGCAGAGGCCATATATGAGCTGGGGTTCTTTGCCGATACCGATTATAAAGTTATAGATGAAAAAATGGAGTAAAAGTAGTATTTTCAGTTCATGAAAACCCCGTTGTCCAGGAGATTAAATTTACAGGAAACACGGTATATTCAAACGAAAAATTGGCCGACATGATTTTTACAAAACCTGGCATGATCTTTAACCGCACGTTTTTCCGCAATGATATCCAAAGAATAAAAGAAAAATATCAGTCAGACGGCTATGTAATGGCGTCTGTCGGGGACGTGCAGGTGAGCGGGAATGTTATAACGGTCGTTATAGTTGAGCCTAAAATAAGTCAGATCGTTATCCAGGGAAACAAAATAACAAAAAAGTATGTTGTTCAGCGCTACCTGAAATCAAGGAAGGCGAGATATTCAATGCGAATAAATTACGCCTTACATTGAGCAGGCTTCAGGGAATAGGCTTTTTCAGCGATGTAAATGTCAACTTTGAACCAGCAGACGACCAGAATAATGTAATAGTTGTTCTTACCGTGGAGGAGGCGCGTACAGGAAAACTGGGCTTCAATGTGGCCTACGGAACACAGAGCGGATTCGGCGGAGGAATGAGTTATGAAAACTTCAATATTGCCGGTAAAGGCCTTAAATTAAGCGTAGGTTTTGAAGTAGGCGACAGGAGTGAATACTGGGTCAGCTTTGAACAGCCTTATATGAGCGGCAAGGTAATGGCCTGGAAGATAGGCGGATATAAAAGAAACTGGGATGACCTCTATTACTATATAAACGATGAACAGGCCTTTGAATATGAAAGGGATAAAATAGGAGGATATTTTGGCTTCGGACGTAAATTTGCTGATGAATCGAAATATAACTGGTATATGCTCCTTGACTGGCACAGAGTTACGAATGACCCTGATAACCCGCCCGATAAATATAAGAAAAGCAACTGGAACAATGTGGACATAAACGGAAATACCCCGCCCCAGACGACTACAATTCTTGAAGATCTGGGAGACGGAACATACTATTCTGCCACAGCATCGCTTCGCAGACTCAATATGGATGAATACCTGCCTTACTCGAAGGGCGATGTAGAGACGCTGAATCTCCAGTACGGCCATGCAGATATTGAAGATACGGCATATAATTATCTCAAATACTGGGTTGAAACTAAATTTTACATTCCGGTTGATAAATTCATCAAAGATCTGCTTGAAACATCCTTAGGCGCCAACCAGGACAAGCCGATTTTGTTTGCGGCAAGGATAATGATTGGTTCATCGACAGGGGATGTCCCTTATGAAGAAATGTACACGATCGGCGGCGACAATACACTGCGCGGGTATGACGATGACCGCTATCACGGTGAGCAGATGCTGCTTGGAAATTTTGAACTGAGAATACCTGTGGAAAAGAATTTCTCTCTTGTTGCGTTCTATGATGTGGGGCGTGCGTGGAGAAGCTCTGAAAATGTAAGCTTTGGCAGCGATCTTGGAACATCTCCCGGTATGGGAGTCAGAGTTATAACGCCTCTTGGAAATTTAAGGCTTGACTATGCAACTGGTGACGAAGGCAGATTCCACTTTGGATTTGGAGAAATGTTCTAAGACCATAATATGCTGTTTTGTTGCAGGGGTTGCGGCGTTTATTTTCGCCGCGACCCTTCTTATGTGTCCCGCATATGCATCTGAATTGAAGGTAAGTGTGGACGGCCCGCCGTCATGGCTTGCGTCAATTGCAGAACGCAGCCTGACCGCGGTAGTCAGAAAACTTCCGTCAGGACAGTCAAAAGAGGCAATAGAAAAATAATAAAAGTTGTGTCGGATAAAATTTTTACAGGATATAAGATTGAATCGGTCCTGATTAATGCAAATACCATAAAAGTATCATTGAAACCTGATAAGCAGCTGCCTGAGTGGAAAATTGAAATTCAGCCGCCTAATATACAGAATCCTCCTCTTGAATGGTTTAAATCAGATATAGCAAGCCTTGAGGCCCCTATACTCGACCTTATAAAGGAACTTCCTGTAGATTCATTGAGCTGGTGCGACAGCGGCCTCAGGGACGAGATAGTGCTGATATTGGCTCCGGTTCTTCCGGGGTGGAGACCATCGCTTGTAGTTCATGCAAAAGAGGAGAATATGCTGCCTCGTCGTTTCCTTTACACCTGAACTTCCGCTTGTATTGGCTGTTTATCCGAGACTGACTTCAAACTCTCTGCCTACGTTGTTCAGCAGTGAACTTAAAGAGAGCCTGATGGAAAAATCAGCACCGTTCATAGGCCTGCCTGTAGCATGGACTGGAATTCATGCTGCAGATATAAACAGATGGACGGAATCCTTCTTAAGGAAGAAAGCATCATTGAAAAAACTGCGGCGGATTCTCTTGTGTCATTTTCTCCCGGACAGGTTTCTCAGATGAACGTCAGAGTCGAGAGCCGGCATTACACTATAGGTGCATGGGCTGCTGTCTACGGTGGAATAAAGGATAAATCTGCGGAGCTTGGCATACATCTGGGCCGCAGGGTAAATATGTTCTCGCTGTGTGATATTGAGCTTTATGGAGAAGGAATAATAGAGCTTCAGGATTGGAACCCAGAAGGACGTATCGGCGTCAGGGTTTCCCCGTGGGGAGATGTATGGATCGGCGGAGAATGGTCGTCAGCAGACAATATGTGGTGGGGACGCCTCAGTATAGACCAGAGGCTGCATAAGCCGTATTCATGGCTGCGATTGAGGGAAGACGGCGAGCTTAACGCCGCCATAGGGTGGAAAGCAACTGAATATATATCATTTGAAGTTTATTATGACTCACGTGAAGATAATGTATGGGGGCTGCGGCTTTTGGGAAATATGTAGCCCTTCGGAAAGGAATTGATATAATGCCGTCAGGACTTAAACTTGAAAAAAATAGCTGAAATGCTGTCAGGTGGAAAACTTAAGGGTGATCCGGATTATATTGTAACATCCATAGCTGCGCCTGATAAAAATGTTTACGGATCAATTTGCCCGCTGTGGGAGAAAAAACTCCTGCCGAAAGCCGGAAAAGACGCTGTGCTCCTTACAAAGCCAGGATGGATACCGGATGGCGGAAATGGCATTGAGGTTGAAGATCCGCGAAGGGCGCTTGTAACGCTGCTTGAATATTTCGCTCCGTCAAAACGTACATCTAAACCGTCAATACACGAAAGCGCCGTAATAGCGCCAAACGCTGTACTGGGACAAAATATTACTGTCGGACCTGGCTGTGTAGTCTCATCAGGTGCTTCAATAGGCGATAATACAATTCTTACCGGCAACATCTGGATAGGTGAGGATGTATCGGTAGGAGATGATTGCATAATTGAACCCGGAGCAGTATTTTATCATAGGGTATCTATAGGGAGGCGCTGCATAATTCATTCAAACGCGGTTATAGGATGCGACGGATTTGGCTTCATGCCTGACAGCAGGACCGGCCTACTGCGCATACCGCAGATCGGTACCGTGATAATAGAAGACGATGTGGAGATAGGTGTATGCGTAAGCATAGACAGAGCAACCTTCGGGGAAACTTTAGTAGGGAAAGGCACTAAAATAGACAGCCATGTAAAGATCGGCCATAACTGCCGTATAGGAGAGTACTGCATAATAGTTGCACAATCAGGCATAGCCGGCAGCAGCATAATAGGCAACGGGGTTATACTTGCTGCCCAGTCCGGGGTTTCGAACCATGCGCATGTCGGCGACGGGGTAACCGTTGCAGGCCGCGGCGGAGTAGCGTCGGATATAGAGGCCGGACAGACAGTTTCAGGTTTTCCGGCCAGGGACCATAAACAGGAGCTGCGGCAGCATGCTGCGGAAAGACAGTTGCCGCAGATTATTAAAAATATAAAAGACATCGAACACAGGATTCGGAATCTGGAGCCTAAATTTTAATTATGTGTGTGACAATAAATAAAGGGATAGAATTTGAAGGAGCCGGACTTCATTCCGGAAAGCTGTGCAAAGTAACCGTATCTCCTTCTGATAAATGCGGGATATATTTTGAGACAACGGCTGGTCTTTATCCTGTTACATCTGCTGTTGTTGAAGAAAACAACAGGCTGACAGGTTTCAGGCTTCCCGACGGTACCATTGTAAGGACTGCCGAGCATCTTTTGGGTGCACTTGTTGGAATGGGTGTAGACAGTGCAATTATCAGGCTGTATGGTGAAGAGGTACCGATCCTTGACGGCAGCGCATTTTGCTTTGCTTCAGCTATTGCCGATGCCGGTACAGGGGAAAAAAGCGGACAAAGGGCTCCCAAAAAGGTGCTGATGTCTCCGGTCTTCGTCGAAGATGCGGAACGCAGCAGATTCGCTGCTGCAGTTCCATCAGAAAATTTCAAGGTTACATATGTTATTGATTATTCCGGTACGCCGATAGGGACACAAAGAGTTTGCTATAATATTACGCCTGATGTTTTTTTTAATACCATATCAAGAGCCCGTACCTTTGGACTGACTTCAGAGCTGGATTATCTGGCAAAAGCCGGGCTTGCAAAAGGAGGTTCTCTTGATAACTGTCTTGTTTTCGGTGAAAAAACTCTTTTGAATGAGGACGGACTGCGTTTCCCTCTTGAATGTGTAACGCATAAAGTTATCGATCTTCTCGGAGATCTCGTATTTGCCGGCAGCATACCTGCCGCGCATTACATAGCTGTTTGTGCCGGCCATGACATACATGGCAGACTTACAAATAGAATTAAAAGGATATGTCCTGATAATCAGGAAATTTTATAGGCCTATGAACAATAAACTGAGCGGGAGGTAATATGACATGCAACTTGGGATTAATAGAATAAGGGAACTTCTGCCGCATCGTTATCCTTTTCTCTTGGTAGATCGGATTGAAGAACTTATAAATACTGATGAATTAAAGCAGGTCGTGGGTATAAAAAATGTAAGCATCAACGAGCCGTTTTTCCAGGGGCACTTTCCTGATGAGCCTGTAATGCCTGGTGTTCTCATTATCGAAGCAATGGGACAGGTGGCTGCAGTGCTTTTAAAGTTCCAGCCGGATATGCAGGATGATAAAAGGCATATCGTATATGTAACCCATGTCGATAAAGTGAAATTCCGCAAGCCTGTCAAACCAGGAGATCAGCTAAGAACCGTCGCTACCCTTGTCAAGCGCAGGGGCAATGTGGCTAAATTTAAGTTTACTGCAACTGTAGACGGAGAGGTAGTGGCCGAAGGCATCATGGGATGCGTAATTTCATCGGGTCTTACCTTGGAAACAGAGGAGAAATAATATTATGGGCGTATCCATTCATCCGACATCTTTTGTTTCCGAACGCGCCGTCCTTGGTGAAAATGTACAGATAGGGCCTTACTGCATAGTTGACGGGGATACAAAAATTGGAGACGGCTGCGTGCTGAGGGCTTATGCGCGTATATGCAGCTACACAGAACTTGGCCCAGGGTGCACCATACATGAACATGCCGTTATCGGCGGTGATCCGCAGGATTTGAGTTACAAGGGCGAAACTACATGGGTTAGGATTGGCAGAAATGTAGTATGCCGTGAAAACGTCACAATAAACAGGGCTGTCGGAGAAGGTGAAGAAACTTCTGTAGGTGACGGCTGTTTTGTTATGGAAGGTGTCCATTTCGCCCATAACGTAAAAGTCGGAAGAGAATGCACGGTTGCTAATAAAGCCGGTCTTTCAGGACATGTGCACGTTGGCGATTATACTGTAATAGGCGGGATGGCCGGGTTTCACCAGTTTGTCCATATAGGGTCATACTGCATGATCGGAGGCCTATCCAGGGTTGTACAGGATGTTCCTCCTTACTGTCTGGCAACTGGTTCGCCGCTGAGGGTTTACGATATCAACAAAGTCGGCCTCAGACGCAGGGGAATAGAGTCCGAGACAAGACGTCTGATAAGAGAGATGTACAGGGTTATTTATAATTCAGGCAGAACGGTCAAGGATGGACTTGCAGAGGTTGCCAGACTTTATGACGGGAATGAAGCGGCTAAACTTATACTTGAATTTGCTTCGGATACAATAAGGGGATTTGCTCCCAGGATAACTCAGGACTGGCATAATAAACAGAAGGCTGTCAGATTTGATGATTAAGCTTTTCGCGCTTGATGTTGACGGAACATTGACCGACGGCGGAGTCTACCTTGACGGTACGGGAAATGAATTTAAACGCTTTGATATACAGGACGGCTATGGAATAGTAAAGCTCCTGAGTCTTGGCATAAAAGTCGTTTTCATAAGCGGACGCTTTTCCCGGCCTACACAGCGCAGAGCCGATGAGCTTAAGATAACCAGATGCATAAACGGAACAGCAGATAAACTTGCAGAGCTCAGGAATATCGCAGCCGAGTTCGGCTTTGATGCCTGTGAGATCGCTTATGCAGGAGATGACGTGCCGGATCTGGAATGCATCAGGTGGGCAGGGCTCGGCATTGCGGTATCAAATTCGGTAAAAGAAGCATCTGATGCGGCAGACTTTGTTACACAGCACTCCGGCGGACATGGTGCGATAAGGGAATGTGCTGAGCGTATAATTGCTGTAAACGGGGAAAACAATTGAATCAGAAAATAGCCATGTATTTTAAATTTAAGTCGCTGGACAAGTTTATTTTGGGTGAGCTGACAGGGCCTTTTTTCTTCGGCATGATGTCATTCACCATCATACTTGTGGCCGGCGGTTTGCTCTTCAGAATCGCGGACCTGATAATCCAGCGTGGAGTGGCGGTTGGCATTGTAGTCAGGCTATTTTTATATTATCTTCCCAGATTGATTGCATATACGATTCCTATGAGCTGTCTTCTTGCAGCTCTTCTCGGTTTCAGCAAGCTTTCTGCCAATTCAGAAATAGTTGCGCTTAAGTCGGCAGGACTTTCTTTTCAGCGTATAGTAAGACCTGTTATTATCGCTGCATTCATGATATCGGTAATGTCATTTATGGTAAATGAGACGCTGGTTCCGTTGAGCGAAAGAGCTGCAGCAAATGTGATGGCATTCGAAGTTTTTAAGAAATCTCCGCCGGTGTTCAAGGAAAAGGTATTTATAAAAGAAGAAAGCGGCGATAATCTAAAACGCGTCATATATATAAACAATATGGAAATTAAAACCGGAAACATGGATGAAATCGTTGTTGAGGAATTTGAAAACGGCCGGTTATGCAGGGTGATTTCGTCTGAAAAAGGCAGATGGATAAACGGCAGCTGGTGGCTGGAAAACGGCAAGGTTTTTGAAGTAAAAAAATCTGGAGATGTCGATCTCCTGTTTAAATTCAACAAACAGGCTCTTACTCTTAACCTGAATCCCAGTGAAGCTACACATACGTCACGTTCACCGGAAGAAATGACTATCCCTGAAATTTACCGTGAAATAAAATTAAGCAGAAAAACAGGGATAGATACTTCAGAGCTTCTTATGATACTCAACACAAGGATATCTCTTCCATGGGCCTGCATAGTGCTTGCACTTGTCGGAGCTGCGTTGGGAGCAAGGCCCCAGCGTTCAAGTTCGAGCGTTGGCTTCGGTCTCAGCGTCATCATTGTGTTCATATATTATGTCATATTATCTTTTACACAGTCTCTTGGAACTGCCGGATACATGCCGCCGTTTGTTGCCGCCTGGATTGCAAATGTATTTTTCCTGGTAATAGGCATATGGCTCTGTCTCAGAGCCAATAAACTCGGCTGAACTTATAAACAACCAACCATAAAAAAGAAAAGAACCGGCTGCGGTATGAAAGGCATACAGCACCGGTTCTTAATTTCTTGAGAGACAAAGACAAGTTCCGAAGGTACGAAAAAATCAACTGAGCACACAGGATGTTTATAATTTTTCACCTGTCTGCTCTTTGGATTGCCAGAAGCAGACTTTTAAATCATTTTAAGTGTCCCGTTGCCTTTTACAAAATGTCCGATCATTACAGAGCTGCTGAAGCCGCCTTTCTTAAGCTCGGATATAAGTTCCGCCGCGTGTTTTTCCGGGATGGACATAAGCAGTCCGCCTGATGTCTGCGGGTCGAAAACGATATCATCTGCAAATTGTCCCATCTTTGATCCGTTTATGACTTTATGTCCCAGATATTCCTTGTTCCTGTAGGATCCGGCCGGTATAAGCCCCATATCGGACATTTCCCTCACGCCGGGAAGTATCGGCAAAGCAGACATATCTATCTCTACAGATACTCCTTCAGCCGGCAGATCAAGTACATGCCCGGCCAGTCCGAAACCTGTCAGGTCAGTGCATGCGTGGATTGCCATTCTGGTTTTTTCAGAAAGGACAGGCGGCACCGAGTTCAGTCTGGACATACTTTCAACTGCTGTTTCTATATTTATATCCGGGAAAAGGCCTGCCTTTATAGCTGTTACCGCTATGCCTGTTCCGACCGGTTTCGTAAGCACCAGCGCATCTCCATCCTGTGCCGTGCCAACAGTCCATATGCTGTCTTTATCAGCCTCGCCGAAAACGACCAATCCGTATTTAGGTTCCTTATCCTGTACACTGTGTCCGCCGGCAAGCATTGCGCCGGCTTCGCATACCTTGCCGGCTCCTCCTTTGAGTATGTCCTCCAGTACGTCCAAAGGTTCACAGTCCGTCGGGAAGCAAACAACATTAAGCGCTATGATCGGTCTGCCTCCCATAGCATATATGTCGCTCAGTGAATTTGCCGCGGCTATTTCTCCGAATTTTACCGGCGAATCAACTACCGGCGTTATAAAATCAAGTGTCAGTATGCCGATGCGTTTTTCGTCAATCCTCCACAGTGCAGCGTCTTCGCCTCTGTTCCATGATGCAAGAAGGCTTGCATCCCTTATTACCGGCAGGTTGTTAAGCAGACGGTCCAGCTCCGCCGGACCTATTTTTGCTGCTCAGCCGCTTGTATGGGCCAGTTCTGTCAGCCTCACAGGAAAACACCTCCTATCTTAAACGCAGATGATGCACGTCTGCCGCTGCGAATATTTTTTCTTCCCCGTTGATTTTTACGACCAAAGCTCCCTGTTCGGTAATTCCATGAGCCGTTCCGTTAAATTCACAGTCATCCTGGATCACTTTTACTTCCTTGCCTATGGTAGAGCAGCTTTTGGCGTAATCAGCGAGCAGGTTTGCCTTTCCTTCGCCGGTTTCAAGTTTTTTAATGAAATAGGCGAATTCTTCAAGCACATGTTTCATAAGCATGGGGCGTGCACAGGCTTTACCTGTTTCGATCATGACGGATGTTGCTTTATCCCTTATTTCATCTTCCATGTCACTGTCGGATATATTTGTGTTTATGCCTATACCTGTGGCGGCGTAGTAAATTTTATCCGGCTCTCCGGCCGCTTCGCTCAATATACCGCATATTTTCCTGTCGTTTACCAATATATCATTCGGCCACTTAAGTTCGGCAGGTATATTATATTCTTTGCGCAGTGCATTTCTTACCGCCATTCCGGCTGCAAGGTTTAGCAGCTGAACATCCCCTGGCCTCAGTTTTGGCCTTAAAAGCACCGAAAACAACAGGTTCTTGCCGAAGGGAGCCTTCCAAATGCGGCCGAGACGGCCTCTTCCTCCTGTCTGCTCGTCTGTCACTGCAACAATACCCTCCGGGGCATCCTGCATGGCCATTTTTTTTGATCACATGCTGAGTTGATGAAACTCTGGGATGTATACGCAGTTGCGGAAGACAGCATTGTCTTTTATTAAAAAATCGATAAGAGTAGGGCTTATAGCGTCAGTTTTATCTGTATTCCGCAAGATGTATCCCTTTTGCGGTATGGAATCGATATCAAGGCCCTCTTCCTTCAGGGCATGCACGAGCTTGCATACGGCCTGGCGCGAAGAGTGAAGTTTTTCAGTAAGCGCTGTTCCTGAAACTACAGAGTTCTCATGTTCTGCAAGATATTCAAATAATTTTTTTCTGCTTGATTCATCAGGATAAGCTGAATCCATTTTATTTCCCCCATTGCGGCTTATTCACAGTTATTGGATCATACTTGCATTTATGTAACACAACCATGCAGCACTTATAATTTTACATGCTTTATGCTGATTATTGATTTTGAATTTTCCGTGAGTCCGGTGATTGGCGCTGCCGAGCTACAAATGGTTTTAAGGATGCGCTGCTTATGCCTTCAATACCGGCAGTATTCAAAATGCCGTCTATTTTGCATTTATTCATTATATTTCCATGCTTATAATATCTTATTTTGTTATTTTATGTACTTCCGGCATAATTCCCTATACGATTTTACACTTACTAAGGTTATAATAAAACGCAAGATGCAGCAACAGGAGGGGTTTTGAAAATGGTAGTACTTCCAATAACTACTGTCATGGCAAACCTGCGCTCGTCCTTTGACGAGCTGCGTGAAAGTCTTTGACTTGCCTACATTGGAGACAAAAATAGCTGAACTTCACAAAATTACAGAAGAGCCTGATTTCTGGACTTCGGAAGAAGCAAAAAAAGTTACGCGGGATCTTGCAAGACAGCAGTCGCAGATAGATAAAGCAAAGACCATGCAGTCTGAATTGAATGAACTTGAGACAATGGCTGAGCTTTTGAATGAAGCGGGCGATGAAGAACTAACCAGTGAATTTTATGAACGTGCGTCCGCCCTTGCTAAAAGTATAGAAGACTATAAAACTCTAATATTGCTTAACGGCGAGTACGACGCCGGGGATGCGATAATGTCCATACATGCCGGTGCAGGCGGACTTGACTCACAGGATTGGGCCGAGATGCTCTACCGGATGTATACCCGCTGGGCAGAAGCCCACAAATATACCATCAAGCTGATAGATGAACTGCCTGACCAGGAAGCAGGAATCAAGAGCGTCACGGTTTCCGTTTCAGGCGATTACGCTTACGGATACTTAAAAGGCGAACAAGGCGTGCACAGGCTTGTCCGGATATCCCCGTTCGACTCTGCAAAAAGACGCCATACAAGCTTTGCTTCGGTTGAAGTATTGCCTGTTTTGCCTGACAGCGTAGAAGTCGACATAAAACCTGAAGATTTGAAAATGGATACCTTCCGTTCAAGCGGAGCCGGAGGCCAGTATGTTAATATGACCGATTCAGCCGTCCGTATAACGCATTTGCCGAGCGGGATAGTTGTAAGCTGCCAGACGGAAAGGTCGCAGCATATGAACAGGGCTACGGCGATGCAGGTGCTCAGGTCCAAACTGTTTGAGCGGACGCTTCGTGAACGCCAGGAACAGCTTGATAATATACAGGGAGAAAAAAGGAGCATAGCCTGGGGAAGCCAGATACGTTCCTATACGCTGCAGCCGTTCCAGCTGATAAAGGACCACCGCTCAGGATGTGAAATCGGTAATGTGCAGTCTGTCCTTGACGGTGACATCGACGAGCTTATAATGAGTTACCTTCGTTTTCAAAAAACCGGCAAATGAGTGGAGTGACAATCACCATATGAAGAAAAAAATCACCGTGTTTATCCTTATGCTGATAATGACTGCAATAATGGCAGCGGATGCTGTTGCTGCGCCCTTCGTCCCCACGGATCCAATACTTCCGCTGAGCAAGGTTAAGCCTGGGATGAAAGCGGAGATACGCACGGTGCTTCACGGGAATAAAATCACCCCTTTCAGTGCCACGCTTATCGGTATAGTTCCACGGAAAACGAGCCCCAAAAACCTGATACTTATAAGAGTGGATGACAAATACGTAAGGGCAAACGGAGGGATAGCCGCAGGCATGAGCGGATCTCCCGTATATGTCAAGGGCAAACTCGTCGGGGCAATAGGTTACGGATGGTCTTTCGGAGACAATAATCTTGGGCTTGTGACTCCATTGAGGAAATGATGAAGGCCCTGGACTGGCCTGACAGTGTACCTCCTTTCGGAGTTGCACCGAAAGTTGTTCAGGAACCGGTAAGCATGGATATCGGTCCCTCATCGGGAGATTCAAAGGTGGAAAAAACTGTTACGGTAGCAGCTTCAGATGATGATAAGGGAAAAGATATCCCTGTATTTATATCATCGGACGATGTCATATCCCCGGACGAAATTTCCGCTGATGCTTCAATTGATTTGTCAATGCTTTCAACTGCAGATTTAAAGCCGCTGGCTATGCCGATCCTTGTCGACGGTATAAGCGGCAGGATAGCATCAGAAATGGAGAAAAGGCTCGGACTGCCGCTGATTCCTCTTGGGGGCGCATCTGCAGCTGCATCCAACGTGGACCTCAAAGCTGAGCCTAAGCCCGGCTCCGCGATAGGAGCCGCTCTTGCATGGGGCGATGTTCGGATAGGCGGTATAGGGACTCTTACTGCAAAATCGAAAGACGGGCGCTTCATAGCTTTCGGCCATCCAATGGCAGGGCAGGGCGCCGTTGCTTTCCCTCTTACAGAGGCGACGATCCTTCAGGTCATTCCGAGCATAAGAGATTCCTTCAAACTGGGTTACCAGGGGCCGATCATAGGAATCATAACGCAGGACAGACCGGAAGCTATTGCAGGACATCTGGGACGGCTGGCACCGGCGATCAGTTATACTGTAAGGTTCAATGATGTTGATAATAAAAGGCAGTATGTAAAGCGCTTCCAGACGGCTGCGGATTCATTTTCAGGCCCTGTTACTGGAACATTGGGAATGCTTGGCTTGATAGATGATCTTTGGGCACGCAAGGGGCAGGGCACTGCCATGCTCAAGTACCGTTTTTCCGGCGGCAACCTTGTAAATGGCTGGGAACGGCGCAATATATTCTTTTCTGAAAAAGACCTTGTAAAAACTCTTCTTGAAGAATTCGATAATCTTTCAAATCTTTTTGCACTCAACCAATTTCAGGAGATAAGGCCATTTGGCGTTGATCTTGACGTGGAGATAACAAGCGACGCAAGGGTAGTCTTTATAGAAAAAATCGATATTCCTGATAAAAAGGATTTTTATTCCCCGGGAGACAAGGTTAATATTGATGTCACCTTGAGACCCTGGCGCAAAAGGGCTATGGTCAAAAGGATAACTCTGACAGTGCCGAAGAATGCCGTTGGGTTTTCTGAAATAGTTGTCCGCGGCGGAGGTATTGAGGAGCCTGATCAGGCTGCCATAGCAAATGGTCTCAGATCAATCACAAATCTCAAGGATCTCCTGAAAGAACTTAGTGTAAGTGAGACCAACAATCAGATATTCGCCGAAATAAGCGGTCCGGAGATAAAAGACAAGAATAAAGATAAAAACAAGGAGAAAGAAATTAGCAAAGATTCAGGAAAAGATAAAAATGACGGCGGCAAGGAAGATAAGGCTAAAGACGGTAAAAGCAAGGAAAAAGGCAAGGATAAGGACAAGGATAAAAAGGACGACATGTCCATTGAGGACATGATGGACAGCAGGCTCCTCAGCGAGATCCGCGATGAAGACCTCAAAGAAAATTCACTGCAGATAATAGATACCAATTACTATGTGGAGGGACTGCTGCGTAAATTCATAAAATCAAGCGCAGTGACGGTAAAACTGACGAGGGGCCGACAGAGGAAGAGGAAAAGATTATGAGGGCACAGGCTGAAGCTCTCGAGGCTGAAGATGACGGAGAAGATCCGCCGGATGATGAGGCCGGCAAACTGCGTGGCTTTACATTCAGGTTCCCGCGCTGACCGCTGGCTCGCGGAATAATTGGATCGTATAATAGTGATTTGCAGGATTCTAAAAGAAAATCAGCAGCATGGAAATGCTGTAACTTATAAAGAGACTCAGCATAACAGCAGCGGAAAGCATATCTTTTGCCATTTTTACGTCTTCCCTGTATGTGGCGCCTAGAATAAGGTCGATTATTGTCTCTGACGCAGTGTTTATAAGCTCCACTATTATAGGGAAAAGGCATATAAGGAATACATAAAATATTTTAAGTGTAGGTGTTTCGTGTATCAATGCGAGAAGGACGAGTGCCGCCATGGCGTATAATTCACGCCTGACCGCATTTTCTGTTATGAATGCTGACTTAAGGCCGTTGAGTGAATATGTTGTTTTGTCCAGTAGGCTGCCGTTTTTCCATTTTGTCATATCGATCACCAGAAATGATATATTTTAGTATATTACAGCATTAACATTTTAAAGTGGTTGTGGTACTCTAATCAAGAGTACTCAGTAATTATATATCAGGAGGAGGATATTATGTTCTCAGATATCGAAATAGCACAGCGTGCAATACTGGAACCGATTAGCGAAATAGCTGATAAGGCAGGTATTCCGGAAGAGTATGTTATTCCTTACGGAAAGGACAAAGCAAAAATATCACTGGATTTCTTCAAAAAGCTTAACGACCGTAAAAATGGAAAACTGATACTTGTTACTGCAACAACGCCTACGGCAGCCGGCGAGGGCAAGACAACGGTGACTATCGGTCTTGCACAGGGACTTGTCAAGCGCGGCAAAAAAACCATGACATGTCTTAGGGAGCCTTCACTTGGCCCCTGCTTTGGCGTGAAGGGCGGAGCCGCAGGAGGAGGATATTCACAGGTCCTTCCTATGGAATCAATAAATCTGCACTTCACAGGCGACATCCATGCGATAGGCACTGCGCACAACCTTCTTTCGGCTATGCTTGACAATCATCTTCAGCAGGGCAACCTGCTGAACATAGATCCGCGCCGTATTGTATGGCGCCGCGTGCTTGACATGAATGACCGTGCCCTCCGCAATATCATTGTCGGGCTGGGCGGAACAGCGCATGGGGTGCCTCGTGAGACAGGTTTCGACATCACTGTTGCATCCGAGGTAATGGCGATCTTCTGTCTGGCGGACAGCCTTGAGGACCTGAAAGCGCGTCTTGGGCGTATCGTTGTTGCATATACATACGACGGGAAACCTGTCACTGCCCATGATATAAAAGCAGACGGGGCGATGACGGCACTTCTGCGTGACGCGATAAACCCGAATCTTGTCCAAACCATAGAGGGCGTACCGGCGTTTGTGCACGGCGGCCCATTTGCGAATATTGCACACGGGACCAATACGGTCACGGCTACAAGAATGGCACTGAAACTTGCTGATTATGTTGTTACAGAAGCTGGATTTGCTTCCGATCTTGGCGCAGAAAAGTTTATGGATATTGTCTCGCGTTATGCTAATTTTAATCCCAGCGCAGTTGTTATCGTGACAACGGTCCGTGCTCTTAAACTTCACGGCGGGGCTGCCAAAGACCAGCTCCGTAATGAAAATATAGAAGCCCTTGGAAAAGGTATTCCGAATCTTGAAGCGCATATCGAGAATATGAAGCAGTTCGGGGTCCCTGTCGTTGTTGCGCTGAACCGTTTTGTTGATGACACGGATGCCGAACTGAACCTTGTAAGACAGGCTGCGCACAAGCTTGGAGCACGCATTTCACTTGCAGAAGTCTGGGCTAAGGGCGGGGACGGCGCTCTTGATCTTGCAGATCAGGTCCTTGATATGATCGAAAACGAAAAATGTGACTATCACCCGCTGTACGGACTGGACATGCCGCTTAAGGATAAAATATCCACGATAGCTACAAAAGTCTACGGAGCTGATGGAGTGGTCTATGAGGACAAGGCCCTGAAAACACTGAAAGAGCTTGATGCCATGGGATATTCAAACCTTCCTGTCTGCATGGCCAAAACACAGATGTCACTTTCAGACGACGCAAATGTAAAAGGAAGGCCAAAGGGCTTCAAGGTCACGGTCAGAGAAGTGCGTCTTTCAGCAGGAGCCGGCTTCATAGTTGCTATCTGCGGCGCTATAATGACCATGCCGGGATTGCCTAAGTCACCTGCGGCTGAGCGTATAGATGTTGATTCGGAAGGGCGTATCACTGGGCTTTTCTAAATAAATGCTTCGGGACGGCATAAGATCGGCTTATGCGCTGTTAGGCTAATACTAAATATAAATTTGCAGTGTGAAGGCCAATATATTAAAACAGCCTGAAACGGCAGTAAAAAACGGACGGTGCGGAATATTTCAGCACCGTCCGTTTGCGTTATTTTGCCATTATATGATATTTTTGATTTTTAACGCCGGCATCCATATATTTACCTGAAGCTTGGCAATATCCGTATGATCCATGCTGATTCTAGTTCAGCGATTCAATTATTGCCCTTGCGGAATCGATCAGTGAGTGGCAGACCGTATTTTGCAGCCCTCTAATTTTAATGCAGCCGTCGCTTATTTCGTACCATTTTCCGCCCATAGGGAATACCACTTTCATTTTCTTTCTGTTTTTCGAAGTCATTGCCATAATATATCCCTCCTGTGTTTATAATTTAGTCCTTGAATATCAAATACCCAGTAATATTCTTGTACAGATAGTCTGTTTCCGCCATGCCGCAACTGAAGTAATATGTATATTTCCCTTTCGATAATAAAAATAAAAGTGTTTTTTGCTTTTGTTTATTGAAATATATTTGTATATTGTTCATGTATAATATAGTTTTACAAATAGGCAGGTGAACAAGATGGAATACGGGATGCAAAATATTGACGAAACCGACTATAAAATACTTGATGAACTGAAAAAAAATTCACGCAGTGCATTCAGCGATATAGGCCGCCTCGTCGGTCTGACAGGGCCGGCAGTACGCGAACGCATCAGGAAAATGGAAGATGCCGGAATCATTGCAGGGTATACGACAGTCCTGGACCAGCATGCATTAGGCAATACGGTTCACGCGATATTCCTGCTTTGTAATAAAAACTACCTTTATTCTGATAAACATATTACGGAAAAGTTTGAAAAAATGGACGGGGTACTGCGTTATTGGAGTGTTACCGGGAATATTGATTTTGTTATTGAGGTTGCGGTTCGGTCGATGTCAGAACTTAGCGAATTGAGATTGAAATTTGACAATCTTGGTTTCCCTACGCTTACATACATAGTGATTAATGAATAAAAAGTCATCAATAATAATGTTTTTTTGATCATATCTGAAGATCCGCCAATTTTGTCTTTGTGCCATGATCTTTTCAGTCAGGCTGTTATTGCGTGTGAGTTCGGATAATAACAGCGATGATAATAATAACATTTTTGATTACAGTACTTTTTATTTATATGCAATATCCGTATTTGCTATATGCACTGTGCATATGCATAATCTTTAAACCTATTGTCTCCAGCCAAATTGACATCTATAATATACAAGTTGTACATCAGTTATAGGAGGTTGCATAATGGCGAACGATTATAAGGATACGCTGTTTCTTCCACAGACCACATTTCCGATGAGGGCTAACCTCTCACAGCGTGAACCGGAGTTTCTTAAGTTTTGGTACGATATAGATCTTTACGGTGAACTGAAAAAGAAAAACAGGGATAAACCGTCATTCATTCTCCATGACGGGCCTCCTTATGCTAATGCAAGCATACATATCGGGACTGCAACAAATAAGATACTTAAGGATTTTATTGTTAAATATAAATGGCAGCGCGGATATTTTACCCCCTATGTTCCGGGGTACGATACACACGGTCTTCCAATAGAGCTGAAAGTTCTTAAAGAGGAAGGCATCGACAGGGACAACATAACGCCGGTGGAGCTGCGTGAAAAGTGTGCCGCTTACGCAAAAAGCTTTGCAAAAGTCCAGACCGGTCAATTCAAACGTCTCGGAGTAATAGGGGACTGGGATCATCCTTACATGACGCTGCTCCCTGCATATGAAGCGACGCAGATGGAAGGCTTTGCTGAAATGGTGGACAAGGGGCTGGTATACAAGGGCCGCAAGGCGATATACTGGTGCACTGACTGTCAGACCGCTCTTGCTGCGGCAGAGATCGAATATTCGGACGAAACCTCGCCATCGATTTTCGTTGCATATAAATACCAGGATGCAGAAAAGGTTTTCCCGCAGCTCACGGGAAAGGATGTCAATGTCATCATATGGACTACAACGCCCTGGACTCTGCCTGCGTCAATGGCTGTGGCTGTACATGCCCGTTATGATTACGGTTTCTATGAAGTGGGCGATAAAGTTTACCTGATAGCACAGGAGCTTAAGGATGAAGTTGGAAAAGCCACCGGCATAGATTTCGGTGAACCCATAATTTCATGCAAGGGCGCTGAACTTGAAAACAGCAAGGCTACCCATCCTTTCTATGACAGGGAAATTATGTTCGTGCTCGCTCCGTATGTTACGCTTGATTCAGGAACTGGCTGCGTGCACACTGCACCAGGACACGGTACCGACGACTACGAAACCGGCGTACGATACGGAATAGAAATATACAACCCGGTCGATGAAACAGGGCATTATTATCCTGAGACACCTATCTTCGGAGGAATGTCACTGGCTGAAGGGGAAAAGAAAGTATTTGAGCTGCTCAGCGAGTCCCAAAGACTTCTGGGCTGTCATAAGATAGCTCACTCATATCCTCACTGCTGGCGCTGCAAAAAACCGGTAATATTCCGCGCTACAGAACAGTGGTTCGTATCAGTTGAAGATTTCAGGGAAGAAGCTCTCAAATGCATTGATGAAGTAAAATGGATACCGGATTGGGGCAAGGACCGCATATCCAACATGGTAAGGGACCGTTCCGACTGGTGCATAAGCCGTCAGAGGACGTGGGGAGTTCCTATCCCGGCTTTCTACTGCGATGACTGCGGTGAAGTCATACTTACAAGTGACCGTGTCAGACGGGTTGCAGATAAAATCCGCGAGCACGGCAGCAATTGCTGGTGGACAATGACTCCTGAGGAGCTTGTCGGTGAGCTTGCCGTATGTCCAAAATGCGGCAGCCGTCACCTGCGCAAGGATTCGGATATAATGGATGTCTGGTTCGATTCAGGAACCAGCCATACTGCTGTTCTTGAAAATTGGGAAGACCTTTCATGGCCTGCTGATATGTACCTCGAGGGCAGCGACCAGCACCGCGGGTGGTTCCAGACATCGTTGCTCAACAGTGTTGCAACGCGTGGAAAGGCCCCGTATAAAATGGTGCTTACGCACGGTTTCATTATGGCTGGAGACGGACGCAAAATGTCCAAATCGCTGGGCAATGCAATGACTCCCGAGAATATAATAGATAAAAACGGCGCAGATATACTGCGTCTGTGGGTGGCCTCATCCGACTACCGCGGAGACGTACGCATTTCTCATGAAATATTTGATAACCTTATTGAGTCCTATCGCCGCATAAGAAATACCGCGCGCTTCCTTCTCGCAAACCTCAAGGGGTACATTCCTGAAAAGGACGGACTGCCTCATTCCGAACTTTCAGAGATTGACCAGTATATACTGATCAAACTTGAAAAACTGCGTTCAAGGGTTACTGCAGGACTAGATGAGTACGAATTCCACCAGCCAATGACCCTGATCCACCAGTTCTGTGATAATGAGCTGAGCTCGTTCTATATCGATGTAAGCAAGGATAAACTCTATGCCGATGGCGAACATGCAAAGAGCCGCCGTTCAATCCGTACAGTGATGTGGGAAGTGCTGAGCACTATAACAAGGATGATGTCCCCTGTCCTTTCATTTACCGCCGAGGAAATATGGCAGCAGATGCGTGAGATGGACCCGTCTTTGCCGCAGAGCGTATTTCTGACGGACTGGCCGTCGAATGTAGGCGAAGGTCTTGACCCTGATACAGAAGTCCTATGGGACAGTATAATGAATGCAAGGCAGGGTGTGCTGCGCGGGCTTGAAGCCGCACGCGGCAAAGGCGTTATAGGGCATCCGCTTGACGCACATGTGCAGATCAAACTAAGTGACTACTATAAGGATCTTGCCGGAAAAGTAAGCAATGAAACATGGGAGGCCGTGCTTATAGTTTCTTCATGTGAAGTTGTCGATGAAATAAAAGGTGCTGAAATAGCATACGATGACGAAATCACGGGGCTTAAAATCGGTGTAAATAAATCAGCTGATGAAAAGTGCCCGCGCTGCTGGAAAAGACGCCCTGAAGTGGCGGACAACGGTCTGTGTGACCGCTGCAGAGATGTGCTTGGAAAATAACGAAGATATAATCGAGGCTGAAGCAGGAAAGAGAGATTCCTCTGTCCCGCAGGTCTTTACGGTGTCCGGCGATATAGCCGGACACCGTCTTGATTTTGCGCTTTCAAGACTGATGGGTATAAGCAGGGGATTTTCGCAGAAACTTATAAAACACGGGCGTCTTGATTTGGTCCCGCAAAGACGTATCAAGCCGTCAATAAAAGTTTCTGACGGCGATATTATGAAAGTGATGGTTCCGCCTATCGAAAGCCTTGATCTTGAACCTCAGGATGTCCCGTTTGATGTCGTATACTCCGATCAGGATATAATCGTTGTAAATAAGCCGGCAGGGCTTGTAGTGCATCCTGCACCGGGCCATTGGACCGGTACGCTTGTCCACGGGCTTCTTTACCGTTTCCCCGACATGGGGAACCTTAACGGGGTGCAGCGTCCCGGAATAGTGCACAGACTGGATTCGACAACTTCAGGGCTTATGGTTGTAGCCCGCAACGGATTAGCCCAGGAGGGCCTTTTCAGAGATTTTAAGGGCCGGAGAGTGGAAAAGGAATATCTTGCCTTATGTTACGGCATACCAGCATCAGGGAAAGGAGAAATACGCTATCCAATAGGGCGCGATCCTTTTAACAGGATGAGGATGGCAGTCACAGAGGACGGAAGAGATGCATGGACGGACTACAGCACTATATGGAGCATAAAAGGTTATACTCTTCTTCGCTGCCGCATCCATACGGGCAGGACACATCAGATACGTGTGCATATGCAGTCAGTGAGATGCCCGCTGGTAGGCGACCGTCTGTACGCCCCTTCAAGAAAATCCCCGTTCGGAGAAGACAGGGTATTCCTCCATTCCTGGAAACTTTCATTCTTCCACCCGCGGACAAAAGAAAAAATGGCATTTTCGTGCCCTTTGCCTGAGGAGCTCGCTTTATTCCTCAAATCAATTGAAAGATAAAGAAAATTAACAAATACAAATATGCAGGACAAAAGCCCCTTATATTTTTCTCATATTTCAGCTTATGTCCGATTCTTGCATTTATTCGCACTTATAACTGCAAATCATTAATTATTTATTACTGAGATAATTTATTGTAAATATTTTAAGTTTATATCCTAGATTTTTTGCAGCAATTCAGCCCAGAATTCCTCGTCCGCTGTTATGCTCTTGAATTCCCGGTATGTTACGTTGGCTTCCCCGCCGCGTATCGGGCTTACATATTTCCTTTTAGTATAATCAACGCGCTGATTTTTGTTTCCGCGTGCTTTGCTGAAGTGAAGGGCCAGCGATGCACAGAATTCAACTGCAGTGTTCCGTTCTTCGTCTGCAGGAGATAAGTTGTATCTTAATATAACATGCGAGCCTGGCACACCTTGGACATGGAACCATATGTCATCCGGTTTTGCCAGACTGAATGTCACGTAACGGTTCCCCCTTGATGAGAGGCCTGCATAAACCAAAGCAAAGCCAAGATCAAATCGTTTTATGCGGCGGGAGAACGGCTGCCGAAGCTTTCTTCTTTTCTGTTTTTTGAACTTTAGCCTTATGTACCCCGGCCTCTTCCTCTATAAGAGAAAGCGTTTCGTAATCGTCGGCGCATGAAATCATACAGCGCTGTTCTAAGAGGTCATCAAGCTCATTTTGAACTTTATCCAGCAATTTGGCAGCACGTTCCTGTGCTGCTGTTATTTTTTTATATTTTGCATAATAAACCGCTGCATTTTTTTGCCGGGATAAGTGCTGGGTCCAATGGAATAGTTTCCACCTGCATAGCCCCGCTGTCATCCCAGTATGACACTTCCGCTTCGTAAGCCCCTGTTTTTATCTGCCAGGCATTTGACACGAGTACATCACCGTAATGTTTGTATTTCAAGGCTTTATCTTCTGCAAGAAGAGTTTTTATATCTTCTATCTGTCTTAATCGGCGTGTTATCTCATGTTCAACGTGGTCCGATACTTTTTTTCTGCGAGAGTTGACCGATGAATTCAGAAGCGGATCAAGAACGGCAATTTTCCCTGTGTCATCCAGGGATATTATGTCTGCATTGCCTGATCCTTCAATGATTGACGGGAACAGTGTAATATATCTGCCTAAAGTCTGTGCCTTCATATTCTCAGGCAGGAAGCTGCCATAGAATGATTTAAGACAATCCGCGGCCTTGTATGCATCCATATCGGTTATCGCATTCAGCAATGTTTTACCAAAGCCGGAAATTTTTCCTGATGTTGATGCAAGGGGGGCTTCAAGCCAATCTTCAAGTTTTATACCGTTAAATTTAGGCGGCATGGCATATGGCTGTCCTGGGAGTATGGACCTGAATCTGTTTTCTGAGGGGTGGATATGTTTGGCTGCTTCAAGGATTACGCCGCTGTCGTCAAATAGTATAAGGTTACTGTAACGTTCCATCATTTCAAGGACAAGATGCTTTTTTGCCGAAAAGCCGGCACCTAATGTCTTTGTGAAAGTAAGTCTTATTATCCTGTCTCTGTCAAGTTGGGTTATTTCTGTTAATTCAGCGCCTGCAAGGTTGCTTTTAAGTGCATTTGTTATAGGCGGCATCTGTTTTGCCTTGTTGAGGAGATCTTTTTTATCTTTTCACTAATGTTTGTGATACCGCAGTTTTGTGTCCCCCATGAAAGCAGCAGTATGACGCCGCCGGACAGAGAAACTGCTGTCCAGCAGTCCCCGCCGTCTATTTTCTGTACCCTTTTCATTGTAAAACGTGACAGGAGTTTGCTCCATGCCCATACAAGCTCCGGACCGAAAGACATCCAAACACCACCGTTTGAACAACTGTTATAAATACACGCCTCTAGTATAATACAAATCTTAGTTTTGCAGGTTCTCTCTGCCAATATCCTGACAAGTGATCCGGCGGGAAGCGTTATAAAATTAAAGTATACATTGCAGTTGTAACTGAGCTTAGCCAGACTGCTGATAGCACCTGCCTTGCGAGTGAGCGGGCGGAATTTAAAATTACATCAGCTCTGCTGAAATATAACGTATCCTTCGGGATGCTTCTATATTACACAATGATGCAATTTGGGTATTATACAGAGCACTTGATGTGCTTTGATGATATTGAACAGGTCTGCGTCCGCAATAATTGAGCAAACAGATCAGGCTCAATAGGCCTGCTGAAATAATATCCCTGCATTTCATCACAGCACTGGGCCTTAAGGTAGTTCATTTGTTCCATTGTTTCAACGCCTTCGGCCACTATTGTCAAACCCAAAGTTTCTCCCATTGTGAT
>Ga0268359_13215_pt1 | contig 46143 bp, 52 predicted proteins | sample BioMet11_FD_194416 | JGI IMG/M metagenome (GOLD analysis project Ga0268359, IMG submission 194416) | Sewage microbial communities from Oakland, California, United States - Biofuel 11 (PacBio Assembly) | ecosystem: Engineered > Wastewater > Sewage > Unclassified | place: USA: California | collected...
CATCCATTAATTTTTTACGTATTTGCATGGCGTTAGTCAAATTGCCATTGTGCGCCAAAGCCAAATTACCACCATCATAATAAACCTTCATGGGCTGCACATTAAACATCATGCTGGCACCGGTAGTGGAATAACGCACATGACCAATACCGATGTGCCCTTCCAAGCCCTGCAAGCCATCTTTGAAAATATTCGCTACCAGACCCATGCCACGTTTAATAAACATATTCTTGCCATCACTGACAGCAATGCCGGCACTTTCCTGGCCACGATGCTGGAGAGCAAAAGTCCCCAGTAAGTATTCAAAGCTACATCGTCCTTGTGAGAAAAAATACCAAAGACACCACATTCCTCATGCAACTTATCCGCTTCAAAATCAAAATCCTTAACCATGTTTCCTCCTAGTTCGCCTACGTCTTAAGCCTTGTTTCTCAGTGCAGCTAATTTTTCACCTTTAGCCAAAACTTCTTTTGCCATTTGTTTTCTGTTTTCTGCCAACTTTTCTACTAGTTCAGGATACTTAACTGCCAAAATTTCCACAGCAAACAGTGCCGCGTTTTTAGCGCCATTAATAGCCATGGTAGCCACAGGAATACCTGAGGGCATTTGTACAAAGCTAAGGAGTGCATCCATGCCATTTAAGGGAGTGGCATTAATAGGAATACCAACAATGGGCACAGTTGTATAGGAGGCAATAACGCCACCTAAATGTGCTGCTGCTCCTGCTGCGGCAATAATTACTTCCACGCCCCGTTGTCTGGCATTAGCTGCAAAATCATGTACTAATTCCGGAGTCCTATGGGCACTAGCCACCATTACTTCAACTTCTATGCCAAACTCTTTCAACACCTTCTCTGCCGGTTCCAAAATCGGCCAATCCGAATTGCTTCCCATAATGATAGCTACTTTCATTTTTGTCCCTCCAAGAGTAAAATAAAAAATCCAAGAGGATTTTTAGAACAATATAACTGCTAAAATCTCTTGGTCTCCCTTTACAAATTATTAATTTCTTTCAACTATCATAACAATTTTACCAATAGGCTAGTTTTATGTCAATGTTGCTCCGAACTTTTGTAAGTTTTTAAAGATTTTAGTTCGGATATTTTGCAAAAAAACACAAAATTGACACTAAACAATGTTATACTTTAACAAATTGGGGAAAGGGGTTTTACTATGACAACCAAAAATTCTGCAAAAAGATACTTGTCTCCTTACTAGTAGGTCTTTTCTCTTTTAGCTCTCTTGGTGTGGCTTTGGCCCATCCTTTTGCTCCGCCCGGTGGTCCCAGACCAGGTCCAGGTTCAGGTCCTAGATCCGGTCCCAGTTCAGGTCCCAGACCAGGCCTTAGCTCTAGGTCAGGTTCCAGTCTTGCCCCAGGTGCAGTAAGACCTAATCCCGGTTCATCCTCAGGCACTATTGCTCCCGGTGCAGTACGTCCTAATCCAGGTTCTTCTATCAATCAGACAGCTCCCGGTACGATGAGACCTTATCAACATCCCAGACTTCATCCTAATATGCCACAAGTTAATCCTATGCCTATACCTGATACTTATGCTCATAATCCGGGTGGTCCCCGTATGTGGCCCGGTGGAAGACCTCCTATGGGTCCCGGTCCGCAAAGATCTCCCTATTGGGGTTATTCTAATCCCTATCCGCACTGGCGCAGAAGTGGTATTGCCTTCCACTTCGGTTGGTCCAGACCATATTATTGGTGGGGTTGCAGACGCGGTATTACCTTTGGAGAATACTTATTGCTGGGTCTTATGATTGAAGCCATGAGAAATTCTCATCCTCATAATATTGACGATTTATACTCCGAACATTTATCCGGCGCAAGTTATGAAGACCTCTGCAGAAGATATGATGTAGATTGGGTTACCATTAACAGCCAGGCAAGGCTCCGTTATGATGAAATGGGTGCTTATGCCAGAGGTGAAGGTATTAGCTTCTGGGCCTGGGGTGACAGAATTAGTTACTAACTGAGAACTAGCATAAAATAAAACTCCTAAAAGCTTACGCTTTTAGGAGTTTTATTATGTGCTTTTATTTCTTATTCATAACTTCTTTTGCTACGTCTTCAGTAATATCCTTGCCACCATAAAGAACGGTGCCGCTTTGCAATACAACGGAAAGGCCTTGTGCCTTAGCTACGTTGGCAATAGCAACACGGATGCTCTTACGAATAGGAGAAATTAAATCATTCTCACGTTTAGCAACACGTTCACTCAAAGTTTGTTGCAAATCTCTTCTGCCTTTTTCATCCAATTTATCTGCTTTAGACTCAAATTCTTTTTGTGCATTTTGTTGCTCTAATTGCAAAGCTGCAACAGCACTTTCAAAACTTGGGTGTCTTTGTAGTATAGCATCAGCATTAACATAACCAATGGTATCAGCTGCCAAAGCAGTGCTGGGAGCCAAAACACCTGCAAAACCTGTAACTACGAGTACGGCCATTACTAAAGATAAGAATTGTTTTTCACGAATATCATCCTCTCAATTGTCTCCCTTATTAAAGGGTCATCAGAAATCTAATGAGATTATAGCATTTTGGCTCAAATGTAGCAAGAAAATAAGTAAAAATTAACCTGGAATTAGCAGCTTGTCTTTAGTAAAGGTGACAGGTCACCGTCCTATTTCCCTTGGTTATCATATTAGGTGACTCCTCATGACAAATCGTCTTTGCCAAAGGACATCTGGTAGAAAAACTGCAACCCCTGGGCAGCGCCAGTGGATTAGGAACCTCACCTTGTAAACGAACTCTTGTTTTAACAAAAGATTGATTTGGCGCTGGAATAGGTATGGCAGAAAGCAAGGCCTGAGTATAGGGATGAAGAGGCTGCTGATACAACTGTTCAGCCGGCCCGCTTTCCACAATGCTGCCCATATACATAACCAACACTTCTTTACTGATGTATTTAATCATCGCCAAATCATGAGCAATAAACAAATAGGTTAATCCTAATTCCTTTTGCAACTTGCTTAAAAGATTAACTATTTGAGCCTGTATAGAAACATCCAAGGCGGAAATAGGTTCGTCACATACTATTACTTGTGGCTGAGCCGCCAATGCTCTGGCAATACCTACTCTTTGGCGTTGTCCTCCGCTGAATTCATGAGGAAAGCGATTGGCATGTTCCGGCTTTAAGCCAACCATATACAAAAGTTCGTGCACCCGTTGTTGTCTTGCTGCTAATTTCCCTGCAGCCCATGAATAATCATGGGCTCTTCGATAATTGCACCAACTGTCATTCTGGGATTAAGGGAAGCATATGGATCCTGAAACACCATTTGAACTTGCTTGGTAATATGCTTCTTTGCCTGACCTTGATAGTATATTTTTCCGGTGGTGGGAGGATATAGTCCCACCAGCATACGTCCAATGGTAGATTTACCACAGCCTGATTCACCTACTAAGCCTACTGTTTCACCGGGCTGCAAAGAAAAATTCACCTTCCGTACAGCTGGCAAGACAACACATGGCTTACCCCAGAAATTATGCTCTATGACAAAATGTTTAGTTAAATCTTTAACTTCTATAATAGGTTCTGTCATCTGCTTGCCTCCCTTCTCATTCCCTCCGTTTGTACATTATTTTGTTGACAGAGATGACAACAAACATAGTGGTTCTGGTGCAGAGTACTAGCTACAGGGGCAAAAATCTGACACCCCTTCATGGCATACTTGCACCGTGGAGAAAAGGCGCAACCTTCCGGGTATTTAAGCAAATCAGGCGGTTGACCATGAATAACATTAAGCTCCTGGCGTTTATCATCTGTTAAACGTGGCAAGGAAGCTAAAAGTCCTTGCGTATAGGGATGCTGAGGATGATAAAAGACATCAGCAGTCAAGCCTTGCTCTACGATTTGTCCGGCATACATTACTGCCACCCGATCACACATTTCGGCAATAATGCCTAAATCATGGGAGATTAAAACCATGGATGTAGTAAATTTTTCTCTTATCTCTTTCAGCAACTCCAGTATTTGAGCTTGAATAGTTACATCTAAGGCAGTGGTAGGCTCATCTGCCAAAAGCACCTTAGGATTACAAAGCAACGCCATGGCAATAACCACTCTCTGCCTAAGGCCCCCACTTAACGCATGGGCATAGGTATGCATCCTCTTGTCAGGAAAAGGCATGCCTAATTTCTCTAACATCTCTATGGCAAGCTTAGTTGCCTCGTTCCTGCTTACCTGCTTATGTCTTATCAAGCCTTCTGTTAATTGGGTACCTATAGTAAGCACTGGATTAAGAGATGTCATAGGATCCTGAAAAATCATAGAAATCTCATTTCCTCTAATCGCTTCCATTTCAGACTTTGTACGCCCTAGCAAAGAAAATCCTTCTAGTTCTATCTTGCCACTAGCCACAAAAGAATTTCTGGCCGGTAAAAGTCCCATGATGGCGTTGGCGGTAACACTTTTGCCACAACCTGATTCCCCTACAATACCAAATATTTCTCCTTTGTTTAGCGTAAAGCTTACTCTCTTACCGCATTGAACAGTACCACGATAAGTTCTAAACCCCACAGCCAAATTTTCTACATTAAGGACAGGTATATTCATAAATGTCTGCCACCTTTCTTAATCAGCCAAGTGTTACAATCTCATTTTGGGGGGTCAAGAGCATCTCTTAATCCATCCCCTAAATAATTAAAAGCTAACAAGTTAAACAAATAGCCAAGCTGGGGAAAAAACACTGATAAGGATAAACTCTCAGTACGCTTACTCCTTCATTAGCCAGCACACCCCAGCTAGCCATGGGAGCAGCTACTCCCAAACCGATATAGCTTAAGAATGCCTCCAAAAAAATTGCCCTGGGAATAGCCAAAGTAAGATTAATCACAATGATACCCATGGCATTAGGTAAAAGATGCTGCCAAAGGATTCTTTTCCTATTTGCTCCAATGGTATGTGCTGCCAAACAAATTCCTGTTCCTTCAGGGAAAGGATTTGTCCTCTCACCATTCTTGCCATACCCAACCATCCGGCAATACCCATAGCCAGAAAAATATTAAGCAAGCCTGGTTTTAAAAACACCATGAGCAAAATGACATAAATAACAGATGGTATACCATACAAGATATCCACAAAGTTCATCATCAGACGATCAACCTTGCCACCCAAAAGTCCTGACATGCCACCATATATTACCCCGATGCCCCAGATTAATCAGACTCACTACCACACCTATGGAAAGGAGAAATGCGGGCTCCATACAACACCCTGATAAAAAGATCTCTACCCAAAGCATCTGTGCCAAACCAATGTCCCAGCTGGGAGAATGATTAATAGAATCCAGCTCCTGCCAGGAATAGGAATAAGCAGAAAAAAATGGTCCAATAATAGCTGCCAGGATAATTCCCACAATAATACCAAGGGACAAAAGGGCATACTTATTTTGCTTTAAGCGTCGCCAGGCATCCTGCCAATAGCTCATGGAAGGTGTTTTCATATCCTCAAAAGCACTAATATCCTGAACTACCGGTGATAGTGTCAAAACTAAATTCTCCATCTTAGGCCTCCTTTTTTGTCAACATGGTAATCCTGGGATCCAGCAAAGGATAGATGATATCCACCACTATATTCAGAAAAATTAGTAACGCACTGTAAAAAATAGTCATGCCCAAAATCAAGGTATAGTCCCGGTTATAAATACTGGTTACAAAGGCCTTGCCAACACCGGGAATAGCAAAAATGCTTTCAATGACAAAACTACCTGTTACTATGCCGGCAATCAAAGGACCTGTAATAGGTAACAACCGGTATAAGAGAATTGGGCAAAGCATGCTTCCATAAAACTGTATAATCCGATAGTCCCTTGGCATAGGCCAATTTAATGTAATCCTGGCCAAGCACATCTAACATACTCGTTCTGGTTAGACGAGTAATTACTGCCATAGGCCCCAGCGACAAAGCTAAAATGGGCATGACCTGATACTTCCAGCCTCCCCACATGGCAGTAGGTAAAAGATTAAGTTTCAAGGCAAGGACAATCATCAGCAGGCTGGCTACGATAAATCCGGGAATCGCAATACCGGCCACCGTTACAAGGCTCAAGATTCTATCCTGCCACTTACCATGCTTTAACGCAGAAATAACGCCTGCCGGTATTCCCAGCAGCAGTGATAGAAGTACACTTTTGATACCCAATTGAAAAGACACTGGTGCACCATCGGCAATAATACTGTTTACTGTTCTATCTTCATACTTGAGGAAGGTCCCAAATCTCTCTAAATAAGCCTTTAAATAATCACAATACTGTACAATCAAAGGATCATTAAGCTTATATTTGGTTTCTAGATTTTTTAAGATAGCAGGAGGTAATTTTCTATCCATTGTGAAGGGTCCTCCGGCATTAGCCTTAAAAGCATAAAGGTCAAAGTGATGATTAACCAAAGCACCATCAAACCATTGAGTATTCTTTTGACGACAAATTCCAGCATACTACACCTCCTCTACTCTCCATCCTGCTCATTCTTTGTAAGCATATTTAAATGAATAGCTGCCATTGCCCGGGTTAATAAAGCCCTTCAGTTTAGGCTGTACGGCTGCCATTTCTTACCGAATAAGATGGTACTACCCCCATATCATCCATGAGAATTTTCTCCGCCTGATGCATCGCTTCCATACGCACTTTTTGGTCTCCTGGACTTGTCAAGAAAAGTGCAGTCAACAAACTCGAAATATTTTAAACTAAGCAGCTACAACATTTGTTAACTCACACAATGCCCTATAGGCAGCTGGTGGTAGAGCATCTGGATTGGTAGTGTAAATCCTAGTCTTGTTGTAATAAACAAATACATAGTAAAAAATAGCAGCTTTAACATCTTCCATGCGCATTTTGTAAGTTGGAATTTTGTATAGTAAATCTTTCTTAAGTGTTGCAAAAAAACTTTCCATCCGAGCGTTATCATAGCAGTGATGTACGCCACTAAGACTTTGAGTAAGACCGCAGGACGTTAGTTGTTGGCGAAATGCTTCACTTGTATATTGGGAGCCCCTATCACTATGAAGTATGGCTCCTCCAATTGGAAATCTGGTTGCCGCAGCTTTTAAAGTATCTACGCAAAGCTCCTTCTTCATATTGTTACGCATACGTAGAGCAAGTATTTCTCCATTAAAACAATCAAAGATTGGAGAAATATATAATTTACCTTCACGACATCCTATCTGAGTGATATCCGTTAACAGCTTAGTAAAAGGTTTTTCAGCCGTGAAATCCTGCTTAATAAGATTTTCTTTTTCTTCAACTCCTGTAGTGGACTTAGTTATACCTTTAGGTCTACGTTTAGCCTCATGAAGCAAACCTTTTACTCGCATCATTTTAGTTATCCTTCTAATACCTGCGATAATGCCTTTTTTCTTTAAAGCAATTTGCATACGCAGTACACCATAATTCTTGTTATATGGCGAATCCGCCAATATTGAATCCAATGCTGCCGAAAGAACATTTTCCCTACTTGGCTTATTAAGGTTGTTTTTGAATCTGTAAAAGCCGGATTCGCTGACTTCAAGCACCTTACACATATCTTTAACGGTCCACTGGTTGGAATGTTCTAAGATAAAATCATACCGCTTGCAGGCTCTTACTTCTTTCGGCTGGAGGCGAAAAAACCAAGTGCTTCTTTTAGTATGTCATTTGATCTTTCAAGTTCTCTGATGTGTTTTTCCATTTCATAAATTTTTCTGTCCTTTTCGGACATTGGTTCCCGGCGCTTATTTCCACTGCCTACAAAAGCAATGTCTCTATATTGTTTAGAACGAGACCGCCAAGTAGAAAGTGTGGAATAGTGCAGGCCGAGTTGGTCCGCAGCCTTTTTTACGCCAATCTCGTCGGATAGTCGGATAGCATCTTCTTTAAATTCTTTATCATAGTTCATTTTATTAGCCTCCCAAATATATATTAGCATATTTGACGAGTTTAATGACTCTACTTAAATGATACTAGTCCATACCATTATTAAAAAGGCTGCAGAGCTGGCAGGGGATAAGCCTCGATCTATCGCTATTATTTTATCTTTTGCTACCATATTTGTTTTTCTGGGGATGAGTGGCTTAGGTGCTGTTATCATGGTGGGTTCCATTGTGTTGCCCATTATGATGTCAGCAGGTATATCCCCTTTGTTGGCCAGTTCAATTTTGCTTTTAGCTTTGCAAACAGGACTGTTAGGTAATGCTGCCAGTTATGGTACCTTTATTGGCATTTTTGGCGGCGAGATTACTATGTCTTATTACGCACCTGCTTTTACCATTTCCTTATTGGGAACAGTGGCTTGTATCCTCATCAATATTAAGAACACCAGCGAAAAGGGAGAAAGCAGTACTTCTTTTTTGCAGGTGATTGGTATTGTGCTAAAGGGTATTTTACTTCTGCCTAAGAATCTTTGCGTAAGCCTATATGAACAAATAACCAAGGCAACAACTGCTAAAGTTTCCAGCCTGGTGGTGAAGAAGACTACGGTACCGGCAGCGGCACTGGTTGCACCTATTATTCCATTGGTAACTGTTTATGCTTTTAAAGCCGTAGTAGGTTTTGGCAAAGCAACGCAAGGCCATGTAGACCCGGTGGCTGCTTCTGTGTTGGGTTTCTTTTTGGCTTCTGTTTACGCCATTATGCTGACCAAGCCCAGTCAGCTGATTAATGTCATGGCCGGTTCTATTACCGAAGGCATCAAGGATGTAGCAGGAGTTATTTTCTTATTCATGGGTATTGGTATGTTGGTAGCTGCAGTCATGGACCCAACGGTAGCTAAGGTATTGAATCCTTTGCTCTTGGCAATTTTGCCTACCCATAGATGGACTGTGTTTGCTTTCTTTGCTTTGCTGGCACCTACAGCTCTCTATAGAGGACCACTGAACATGTTTGGTATGGGTGTAGGAATTGCAGCTCTTATTGGTACATTAAATATTTTGCCGGCGCCTATAGTCGTAGGTACCTTTTTGGCAGTAGGATATGTTCAGGGGGCTTCTGATCCTACCAATTCTCAAAATACCTGGATTAGCGGTTTCGTTAATGTAGATACTTCCGAAATCTTGAAAAAGACCTTGCCGTATACTTGGGCCATGTGTCTGCTCTTGCTTTTATATGTAACGTTAATGCGTTGGTAGAAGGGAGAACCTATGAGAAAAGTTAGGATTGGTATTGATGTAGGCGGCACTTTTACTGATGCAGTTGCTATTGATGATGCTACCTATGAGATTATTGCCCAAGAAAAAATACCTACTACTCACGATGCTAAAGAGGGAGTAGCAGATGGTATCATAAAAATTCTTCAGGATATCATGAAGAAAAATGATATTGCACCGGAAGAAGTTATCTTCATTGCTCACGGGACTACTCAGGCTACCAATGCTCTCTTAGAGGGCGATGTAGCTAAGGTGGGAATTTTGGCTATGGGGCAGGGTATTGAATCGGCCAGGGTAGAAAGCGACAGCAATGTAGGTAATATTCCCTTGGCCGAGGGTAAAGAATTACAGACAGTACACACTTATTTAAAAACAGAAAACGCTGCAGCGGACGAGACCGCTGTCAGGACTAAGATACAAGAATTACGGGATAAGGGAGCACAGATTATTGTAGCTACTGAATCTTTTAGCGTGGATGACCCTACTAATGAGTTATTTGTAATGGACATGGCTCGTCAGGCTGGCATCTATGCTACCGGCGGTCATGAGGTTTCTCAGCTCTATGGTTTAAAGGTTAGAACCAGAACGGCAGTTATTAATGGCAGCCTTATTCCCAAGATGATGGAAACTGCAGATATGACAGAGCAATGCGTGAAGCGGGCCGGTATTGCATCACAACTGATGATCATGCGCTGCGACGGCGGTGTCATGACAGTCAATGAGGTAAGACGGCGTCCTATTCTTACCATGCTGTCCGGACTGGCAGCAGGTGTAGCGGGAGCCTTAATGTATGAGAAAATGTCCGATGGTATTTTTCTGGAAGCAGGAGGAACTTCTACAGATATTTCCGCTGTGAAAAACGGCCGGGTAATGGTGAAGTACGCTCAAGTAGGCGGACATAAGACATATTTAAATTCTCTGGATGTACGTACCTTAGGCGTAGCCGGAGGCAGCATGATTAGGGTAGAGGGCAAGAAAATTACGGATGTAGGACCACGTAGTGCTCATATTGCGGGACTTACTTATGAAGTATTTTCACCTGCTTTAACCAATCCGCACTTAGAATTATTGGCGCCTTGTAAGGATGACCAACCTGTTTTTGCGGCAGTGGTAGGCGAGGGTGGCAAGAAGGTAGCTCTTACTTTGGCGGGAGCAGCCAATGTGCTGGGCAAGATTCCGAAGCAAGATTACGCAACCGGCGATAAAGCAGCGGCACGTATTGCTTGGCAAGCTTTAGGCGATGTGATGGGTGTTACTGCGGAAGAAGCGGCTCGTCAGGCTATGGATATTGGTATAGGCAAGATAAGACAAATTGTGGAAGGTTTGATTCACGATTATGAATTACCTGTGCAGGGTTTAATCCTGGCAGGAGGCGGCGGCAGCGCCGGCGTGGTAGCGCCTTACCTTGGCGAACTCATGAACTGCCAATGGAAGATTGTGAAGAACGGACCCATTATTTCTACCATCGGCGTGGCTTTAGCCATGGTAAGAGAAATTGTGGAGAGAACGGTAGTTAATCCTACCGATGAGGATATTCGTTCTATTCGCCGAGAGGCTTTGAACCAGATTATGAAATCAGGGGCCAAAGAAGCTACGGTGGAAATTGCTATTGAGATAGATAAGCAAAGTAATATTTTGCGTGCCATTGCTATGGGTGCTACAGAGCTTAGGATGCAGGATTTGTCAAGTAAGCAACATACTCCGGAGGAATTACTTGCTTTAGCGGCTCAGTCCATGGAGCTGCCAAAGGACAAGGTACAAGAGATTGCAACTGTTGGTAAGTGGCATGTGTACGAAGGCCGTCTGGAAAAGCGTGCCTTTCTCTTCTTTAAGAAAGCAGAGTTCTTGCTTAGGGTATTAGATAGAGATGGCATTATCAGACTGAGGAAAACAGCTCAGGCTGTCATGGTTACTACTAAAGGAAAATTGCAGGAAGATTTGCATCAGCTTATTGATACGAATACTGAGTATGGCACCATCGGTGGGCAATTACCCTTGCTCTACATTTTCTATGGAGAAAAGCAAATAGATTTGTCTGGTTTAGTAAGTGTAGAACAAATTGATGGTTTGTTGCAGTTGGAATTAGATGGTTTGGCAGAAAACGAGAAAGTAATTATTGTGGCGGCAAAGTGAGGCAAATATGACACAAAAAAATGTGAGTTTTGCACAAAGAAAAATACCGGTCATAGCACAAGTAGATTTGTGTGTAGTGGGCGGCGGTACTGCCGGTTGCCGCAGCAGCTATTACAGCCGGCAGGCAGGGATTGTCAACTTTAATCGTAGAGCGCAGCATTGCTTTGGGAGGTATGCAGACTATTGGCTTGGTAGAACCCTTTATGCCTACCTTTGCCAAGGGTAGCGATACTCCTTTTGTGAAAGAAATAAAAAGACGGTTAAAGAAGGCTGGCATAGAACACTCTGACGGTAAGACAGGAGCGACCTGGACTAACCCAGAGGTTTTGGCGGCCATTTATGATAAGATGGCAGTGGCGGCCAAGGTGCAGATGCTGTATCAGGCTACCTTGGTAGATGTATTGAAAAAAGGCAAGAAGATTACTGCTGTCATTGTACAAACGGTACAAGGCTTAGTGGCGGTACAAGCTGCTATGTTTATTGATGCTACAGGTGATGCTTTGCTTTCCAGACTGGCAGGCGTACCTACAGAAGCTGGTTATGAAAAAACAGGTAATAATCAGCCCATGAGTTTCCGCTTTGAGATGGCAGGCATTGATTTGCCAAAATTGGTTAAATACATTAATAGTACTCATGATACCTGGTGTAAAACTAATTTGCCGTATTTTGAAATTGCTGAGGCTAGACACAGGGATATTAAATATAAACTGGAAGAATTTTTTCTAAAAGGCTTAAAGACCAAGGAGCTTACGGAGAAGACATTGAATATTTTCAGGCTTTTACTATTGTAGGTAAGCCCAGCTGTATGGCCATGAACTGCCCGGAGTTGCCGGTGCGGTTTAAGGCTACCGACGCCTTGTCCTATAGCGAAGGCGTTCGTTATGGTAGAGCTATGCTTGGCAGGATCAGTACTTACTTGATTAAACATCTGCCCGGTTTTGAGCACGCCTACCTTAGCAAAGAAGCAACGATGCTAGGAGCTAGAGAGTCCTTTCGCATAAAAGGAAAATATTATTTAACGAAAAAGATTATTTTGCTAGAAATACTTTTGTCGATGGCGTAGTAAAAAATGCTTACTATATAGATGCTCATGGCGAAAAAGTAGGCGAGTATTTACAACCGGGAGAATTTTACGAAATACCCTTCCGGTCTCTGATTTGCAAGGAAATAGCTAACCTGGCCGTAGCAGGACGCTGTATTTCTGCTAGCTTCATCATGGAAGCTTCCCTGCGTATTCAACCTACCTGTATGAGTATGGGAGAAGCAACAGGCTTAGCAGCTGCTTGGGCCAAAAAGTGTGGAATTGCTTTAAATATGGTACAATGGGACAAGATTCCTGCTAAGGAACGCAGTTATGTAAGCAAGAAAACAAAATAAAATAGTTGACTTCAAGTTTACTTTAAATGGTAATTTAAAAATGTGACAAGGGGACGCATCCGCTGTCCCAGTTTTTATCATAAGTAAATTTAGGAGGCAATTATTATGGACAAAAAGGATTTAGGTGTTTTTGCTACAGGTGAAAAGAATGAGGCCTATGCAAAATATTTTGTAGGACAAAGTTATTTGCAATCCTTAACTACAGAAGGTTTGAATATTGCTAATGTGACTTTTGAACCTGCCTGCCGTAACAACTGGCACATTCATCATAAAGGTGGTCAAATCCTGCTGGTGACTAGCGGTCGTGGTTATTATCAAGAGTGGGGTAAGCCTGCTCAAGAATTAAAACCGGGCGATGTAGTTAACATTCCTCCCGAGGTAAAGCATTGGCATGGCGCAGCTCCAACTAGCTGGTTCGCCCATGTGGCCATTGCCGTACCTGCAGAAGGTGCATCTAACGAATGGCTGGAGCCTGTTTCACCTGAGGACTACAATAAATTGAAATAGGATAGGTGAAATATGGACAAAAAATTTTTGTTTCGCATAGGTATTGATCTTTCCATAACCTTGATTTGGTCGATGATGCTTTTTTATGAAGAATTGACTCAACAGGGACGCAATAATTTAACTGTGGAATTACTGGTGCTGTTTTTTGTCTATATTGTTGTTCACCGGGGCATACTGGCTTCTTTGAATCGTGGTATCTACAATTCCAAGCGTATGTTTGTTTCTTTTGTCTATGTAACCTTATTTTCTTTTTTGGTTATTATCATGATTACAACGCCTGCTGTATTGAATTTGCCGATGCCGGGCTATGTTACTTTGGATGCGTCCACTAAAAAGGTTATGCTTGATACCTACGAGAGAGCCATGCATGTTGGCTATACTTTCTGGCTGATGTATTTAGCTTTGAATTTCGTTATGTTTAAGACTCTTTATAAAATTGTAAAGAAAGATTATGTTTTGGATATGTCTAAGAAAATTTCTAAAAAATAGGAGAAACACAGAAAATATATTATGAAAAAGAGACAAACTCTCCTTAGCTTCCTGCTTATTAGCATAATTTGCTGCTTGTTGGCGGGTTGTGGCAGTACAGCTACTCATGTAGCTACCACAGTGGCAGGTAAGGCTGACAGTGTAGTCAATGGTACCTTGCAGGTGAATGCCTTGAGGCAAGTAATTGCCACAGACGATAGCAGGGAACGCACCATCATGTGGCAAACTGACAAAGAGCTATCGGAAGCTGCTGTGGAGTATGGCATCAAGGGCCAGGAGACAGTGCAAAAGGTAGCGGCCCAAGGTGACAAGTTCACAGATGATAAAATAACAAATTATATCTATACAGCTCGCCTTGCAGACTTGCAGCCAGGCCAGACTTATCGTTATAGAGCCTTGGCAGACAAGAAAGCTACAGCTTGGCAGGAAATGAAAACTCCTCAGGGCAATAATTTTAAAGCCTTGATTTTCCCTGATTCCCAATCCAGTGATTATACGGATTGGCAAAATATTTCCCGTTTCGCCTGGAAGAAGTATAAGGATGTGGACTTCTTTGTAAACATGGGCGATTTGGTGGATAACGGTGAGGACCACAATCAGTGGAATTATTGGTTCGAAGCTGTAGATGATATGATTAAACACATTCCCGTAGTTACAGTAATGGGTAATCACGAGACTTATAACCTGGACTGGAAGGTTAGAATGCCGGAGGCTTATCTGCATCTTTTCTCTTTACCTAAGCTTGCTAACGCTACTTACCAAAATCAGTACTATTCCTTTGATTACGGTGATGTTCATTTTACGGTACTTAATACCCAAAGTAATGAGCTAAAAGATTTTCAACCTGATATGATGAAACTGCAGGTAGAATGGCTGAAAAAAGACTTAGCTCAAACGAAGAAAAAATGGAAAGTAGTCTTAATGCATAAGGATGTTTTGCAGTATGGTTTCTTGACTCGTCCCACACCCAGACCGGAGGGAATTTCCGAAGAAGGCAATTTATTTATGCCTATCTTTGACGCTAATAAGGTGGATGTGGTTTTAACTGCCCACTTGCATACGTATCGGAACAGAGGGTATATCAGCAATTTTAAACATGATGAGAAAGGCCCACTCTATATTCTTACGGGAGTAGCCGGTAATGTCCGTTATCCCAGCTTGTGGAAGAGTCACAGTTTGGATGTGAAGACTGCGCCTCAGCCGGAAACAGACAATTTCCTGTATCTGGAAGCAACGGATAACAGTATGACGTTTGCGGCTTTCTTGCCGGATGGTACGGAAATTGACAAAATTGAAGTAAAAAAATGAAAATAAGACCAATTGGAGAATAGCCCCAATTGGTCTTTAAATTTACCTAAAAGATAAGTAAAAATGGTATAATTGCATTATGTAAGAAGCGCTTTGAATAGAAGGAGGGCATTACTATGAACGGCAAAAAAAAGTTTTTATCATCTTTTATTTGTATCGGATTATTAACAACTGCTTTACCGGTTTATGCAGCTGATTTGCCTTCATATTTCGATTGGCGGCGGAGCACGCCGACAGATAGGACATCGGCAGAAACAGACGCTGTGGTAGGGGAAGCAAGGGACCAAGGTAAATATCAAGATTGCTGGAGCTTTGCTACCAATGCCAGCTTGGAAAGTAGTATTAATTTACAACGGCAAGCTGTTGGCCTAGGACCGATTCCTCGTCTTAGTGAACGTTATTTATCCTGGCTCACCTTTGCCAAACCTTTAGATGGCACTGGTGATGGGTTCTACTATGGAACAGTAGATCCAAGCAAGACTAAAGAAGTTTATGATGTAGGAGATTTTATTTACCAGCCTGTTAGCACACTGGTTCGTTATGGTGTTGCCTATAATAGTCAGGCAGGGTATGACTTTATCGTGCCGGCGACTGATGAAGGTATGGCGGGCGTGACTGCTTTGTCAGGCAATGGTGTGGCTTTGCATGATTATTTTGGCATGGAAGCAGTGAAGGACGGTAGGGATAAGGAACTGTTTGTCATTGACAGTGTTAATAATAAAAAAGATTATTATAAGACCATGCTGCAAAAGTATGGCATTATAAGGGTGAACTTTTATTCTGCGGAGGTAGATGGCAACAATCCGAATATTTGTAATACTGTTGATCATAGTATGGATCATGCTGTTACCTTAGTAGGCTGGGATGATGATTATGTTATGGCAACTTCAGATGGGGTTAGGCATAAGGGGGCCTGGCTACTGCGCAATAGCTGGGGCACCGGGGCAGGGACCGATGGTTATTTCTATCTATCCTATGATGATGTTACTACTTCCTATGCAACTTTTTATAATGCGGAAACAGATTGGGGACGTTATACTGCTGTAAATTCAGTGGCACCGGGCAGCTTCAACATAGGTGCCAATAATGATAATGCTAACGACACCCTGCCTTGGCCAATAACCCAGGTAGGCGGGTATAAGACTGCCAGTAAGTTAACCAGCAGCGCCAGCCAAATACTGAAGGCAGTAGGTATTTTTGTGCCGGCAGACAGCATGACTTATACAGTGGATGTGAGCCTAAAAGGTGATACGCCGGCAAACACTCAGACTATTTACACTAAGACTGGGACTTTTGGCCAGGATGGCACCGCTATATATAAAGGCTATCGGACCATAGATTTTGATAAATATGTTTATCTGCCGAATGGACAGAACTATATTGTTACGGTTACTTTAAAAGGCCAGGACGGCACTACTTATGTAATTCCCATTGAGCAGGAAGATGATAAACCTCTGACACCGGGAACTTCTTTTGTGTATGATCCTAAGGCAGGCGCCTGGGTAGATGTGCAACAGATAGATTTGGGTGTAGGCAGTCCTCATTATAGTAATAGAAATACAGGTATTCCTTTGTTTGCCTTGAATAAATATTCCAAAGAAGCTAACGGCGCCGATTTTACCGTGGTGTCCTTGAATGATAACGGCGTAGGTGGCAGTGAGATTTATTTGGGCAAGAAGGATGAGCTGTATACTACAGATTTGCTACATCCTGCTTTGCCTGACTATCCTAACAGTTATCGCTATACTCTGTCTAACATGACAGTAGAGCTGACTAAAGATCTGACAGATTCTGTGTATGGTGGCGTAATCAGTGGCGAAGGCCAGGTAATCAAGACAGGTACAGGCATGCTGGCTCTTAGTGGTGCCAATACTTATACCGGAGCAACTAATGTGAAGGAAGGGTCTTTCGCTTTAACCGGCAGTCTGACAAGTCCAGTGACAGTAGCTGGTGGCGCTACCTTTACCGGTTACGGTACCATTAACGGCAACTTAACCAATAGTGGTGCAGTGCAGCCAGGTCTTACTGCCCAGGCCCGCAATTTGTTTTACGCGGCATCCGGCAGTAGCACTACTACCACTGATCCACAGGTGGGAACACTGACGGTGAATGGCAGCTTTACTTCTAATGGTAAATTAATTATTGCAACCAATGGTACCAATAGCGGTAAGCTGGTAGTTGGAGGCAACAGTACGCTAACAGGTACTGCTTTGTCAGTAGTTGCTGGTGGGAGCAATCCGTTGGTCAATCATGCCTATAATTATTTAACCTCTCAGGGTGGTATTACCGGCAACGTGACTACTACAGATTTATCTCCCTATGTTAGTTTGTCTGCGACGGTGGATGGCAATAATGGTTACTTTACTGCTAACGAGAAAAAGGGCTTGGGGCAATTATCCAACTCGACACAGTCAGAGCAGTCTGTAGGCGCTGCACTGAATCAAATGACCGTGCAGTCTGTCGCAGCCAATCCAAACTCTGCTACCACAGCCGTGTTGAATTCTACGCTGTATCAGAGTGAAGCAGTTTCCAGAACCTTTACTAAACAAATTACTTCTGAGGCAAGAGCTGAACTCTTAAATCAAAGTCCTATGAGCGCATTGACCAATGAATCGATTTTTAGCAGAATGGAAACAGTAGATTGGAGTGGTGCTATGCCAGTAAACGCTGCTCAATCTCTGGATGCCAATGCACCGCAGATGAAGACGTCTATTCCTGTAGCTTTGGATGCTACTAACAATGTTTGGCTTAAGCTGTTCCGTGGTTTTGAAAACTACAACTATAATGACAGTTTAGAAAATAAGAGTTTTGGCGGTGTAGTAGGTTATGACCATGCTATAAACCTCACTACTCGTATTGGTGGTTTGTTCAGCTATGGCGTTACTGATTACAACACAGATAATATCGAAGGCAAGAGCTATGACTGGCGTATTGGTGTGTATGGTGACCATAAGAACGGCGACTGGGAGTATCAGGCTTTAGCAACTTATGGACGCAACCATTATGATTTAGATAGATCGGTAACTTGGGAAGGTACAAAAACCAACAGTGATTACAAAGCCAAAGTCTGGGACGGCGAAGTGAAGGCCAAATACTTCATTCCTTCTACTCAAAATAAGACCTGGCAAGTGAAACCTTATGGCAAACTTTCCTACACTCATACTGCACAAGATGCCTATGCTGAAACAGGCAGCAGTACCTTTAAGCAGAGCTTGAACAGCACCAGCAATAATTCCTGGCGTGGTGAGTTAGGTGTAGAACTTAATCGTAACCTTAACAACAAAACCAGCTGGGGTGGCAGTATCGGTTACAAGCGCATTTTGTCCGGATTGAATCCTGAGCTGAACGGCACCTTTGTTGGTGATACCAACGGTTTCTCCATTACCAGTGACAACGACAGAAACTATGTGACTTATAGTCTTAATGCTCGTGGTTCCTTAGGCGGTAAGTGGATGGGCCTGGCCGAGTTCCGTGGCGAAGCTTCTTCCAATACACATAAAGAAATTTTAAGCGTAACAGCAAAGTATAGTTTCTAAAGAAGAGCGACGATATTTATTTACCACTGGGGACGGAGAAAAGTGGTAAATCTTTCCGCCTTTTCAGGCGGATTTACCACTTTTCTCCGTCCCCAGTGGTAAATCTTGCACAAATTTATAGGGAGGCATTAACATGAAAAAAGCACGCAGCACCTTTAGCAGCATTGGTTACATTTAGTTTGTTAGCAGGTATAGTCATGTATACACCGGTGGAAGCAGCTGTAAAAACGCCCACTACTGCCAAACAAGCAGTATCTGTCAGAGCACGGGATTTTGTGGTAGACATTCCCTATGACCCCTCTGCGAAAGTACCAAGGCTGGAAGATGATTATTATATGCATGTTAATGCTAACTGGTTTAAAACTACTAAAATAAATCCGGAAGAAGGAATGGCTTCCGCCTCTCAGCAGTTGGAAGATAAGGTGTTGCAACAGACAACTGACCTTACTACCAAGGCCATAGAACATCAGAAAGCCGGCACAGCAACACAAGATGAGAAAAACATTGCCAATTTGTACTCCTGTATTGTTGACACACAGGGCCGTGACAAGGCACAGCTGGGAAATTTAGCACCGGTACTGGCTAAAATTTCTGCCATAAAGGACCTGCAGTCTTATGCTAATACCATGGCTGCACTTAGCAAAGACATGACAACTTTTGAGCCTATGCTAGGCGGTTTTGCCGTAATCAATAATCCTAAGGATAATGATAGATATATGGTTGAATTGGCAGCACCTAATACCGGCCTGAACAGGGAATTCTTTGCCAATGAACACAATGCCCCTTATTTTGAGGCTTATCGCAAGTATATTTCCGGCATTCTTACCTTAGCAGGACGTACTCCTCAGCAAGCTGCTAAAACTGCGGAGGAGCTTTATGCTTTGCAAAAAGACTTGGCGGCACATTCTTTGACTATAGCAGAGGCAGCTAATCCAAATCTTGGCATTCATATCTTAAATCTGCAAGAAGTAAAAAAACTATACAGTAACATTAATGCAGTCCAAATGCTTGATACTGCCGGCATTGGACCTAAAAACGGCATTCAGCAATGGGTTATGGGCGATACGGGCATCGCCGCTAGATTTAATAAATTATTTACAGCGGATAAATTACCTTTGCTGAAAGAGTATGCAGTGTTTAATGTTTTGTCTGCTCATGCCAATGTTTTAACACCGGCTTATTATAAAGAGGCTTTAGCTTATAGAATGATCAGAACCGGCGCAGAAAAAGAGAAGTCTGCGACTAGGCAGACGGAAGAACTAAATGAAGCTCTGCTGGATGAAACCTACGGCAGGCTGTATGCTAAAACATATTTTGATGATGAAAGTAAAGAGCAGGTAAAATCCTATGTAGATATTATCCGTAATGAATATGAAAAGCTCTTAACAGGATTAACCTGGATGAGTCCTGCTACTAAGCAAAAAGCTATTCTTAAATTAAAGACCATGGATTTAAATATTGGCTATCCTGAAGAATGGCCCTGGCTATCTGGATAAATATGAAATTGTGAGACCTGAAGAGGGTGGTTGCTTAATCAATAATACTTTGAATATGGAAAAGGCTCAACGGGAGTGGAATAGCCAGTTGATTGGTAAGCCTGTAAGCAAAACTCTTTGGATAGGTGAAACCCAGCCTCAAACCATTAATGCTTTTTATGATCAAACGCAAAACAGCATTAATTTCCCGGCAGGTATTCTTCAGGCACCATTTTACGATAAAAATGCTGACAGAGAAACTAATTTAGGTGGTGTTGGCATGGTTATTGCTCACGAAATAACCCACAGCTTTGATAACAACGGTGCTAAGTATGACGAGATGGGCCGCCTGCGCAACTGGTGGACAGCTAAGGATCTGGCAGAGTTTAAAGCACGTCAGGGCAATGTGGCAGCTTTCTATAGCCGCTATGTGCTAAAAGACGGAACGCGCATGAAGGGAGAACAAACCTTATCAGAAAACATTGCCGACTTAGGTGGCGTGAACTGCTTAACTAGGCTTATCGGTAATGATACTGAAGGTTTGCGTCGCATGTTTGCTAATTTTGCTGTAATTTGGAAAACCAATGATACTGATCCAATTTTGCAAATAAGGCTGGCAGATATTCACGCCTTGCCATATGTTCGCGTTGATGCAGTGGTTAGCTCCACTGATGCTTTCTATAAAGCTTATGATATTAAGCCAGGTGATGGCATGTATGTAGAACCAAAATTCAGAGCAAGATTGTGGTAAAGTAAAGAAAGACAAAGGACGATACATTTGGTATCGTCCTTTTCTTGTACTCAAATTGTGAATAGTTAGTGAAACAATATGCTTATGAAGCATGATTGTGCTATAATCAAAACAAAGAAGGTGACGCCATGGAATTAAGAGTACTGAGATATTTTTTGGTGGTTGTGAGAGAAGAGAGTATTACTAAAGCTGCTGAAGTATTACATATTACGCAGCCTACCTTATCCAGACAGCTTAAAGAGCTGGAGGAGGATGTAGGCGTTACTTTGTTTGAACGTGGTACCAGGAAAATTACCTTAACCAACGAAGGCGTTTTATTGCGTCGTCGTGCTGAAGATATCGTGGCCTTAGTAGATAAAACTTCTCAAGAATTGCTGGAACAGGATGAAGAGGTTAGTGGTGAAATTTTTGTAGGCTGGGGAGAAGTAGAAGCAGTTCATCAAATGGCAGAACTGTTTAAAGCCTTTAAGAAAAAGTATCCTTTGGTTAAATTTTCTACTTATGCAGCTAATGCTACCGCTGTTACCTATAAGTTGGATAAAGGCTTGTTAGATGTGGGGCTCCTCTTGGAGCCGGTAAGTATAGACAAATATGAATATATTCGCTTAAACGTAAAAGAACATTGGATGGCTATCATCAAGGCTAATGATCCTTTAGCCAAGAAGAAATTTATTACCCCTAAAGATTTAATTGGCAGAAATCTAATTTTGCCCATGCGCTCCGAAACAACCGGTGAGGTAAGAGCTTGGCTGGGTGACGTGATAAGTCAGGTTACGGTAGACATAAAATCTAATTTTAGTACTAATACGACTATAATGGTGGAGCATGGTTTGGGCATTGGTATTTCCATTGAGGGGTCTTTGCCCTATATTGACGAAAAGAAAATTTGCTGCCGCAGACTTAAACCGGCTCTTGATGCCACGAATGTCTTAGCTTGGCGTCGTCAACAACCGGCCAGCTTGGCAGTACAAAAATTCATCGAATTTGCAAAATGCTTTTTAAGCATGACAAGGCATAAAAACTAAGTATTAGACATGCGAGCTTAAAGTTCATACAATGTGAGCAGAGATAAAAATTCTCTGCTCACATTTTTTTTAGGGGAGAAAACAATGCCAAATACACAAGGTTATATTCAACAAATAGAAGATAAATTCCAGCTTTTTCGGCAACAGGGTTTAGTAAAGGAAACTAATATTACAGCCGAGAATTTGGGACATTACATTGATTTAGCAAATTTTATTGATCTTCTGATTGCAGCAGGAGTAGAAAAAAATAAGATAAAAGAACTGCTTCTTTTTAGAGAAGAACAGAACACACCGGCTCAAATTTTGATGCTGAAAAAATTTAGGGCCAATGTTTTAGAGGAAGTACACATCCAACAAGAACTGATAGACAAGTTGGATTACCTGATTTTAGATATCAAGAAACATAACAAGCAAATGAGGAGGGCTTAACATGATTATTAAAGAAATGGCTGATCTTTGTGGTGTATCCGAAGCAACCTTGCGTTATTACGAAAAGATAGGCTTGATTCCTGCGGTGCCTCGTAATACCAGTGGCCTAAGAGTTTATAACCAGGACTATGTGGAATGGGTAAAACTGATTGGCGAATTAAAATCAGTAGGCATGTCCTTGGAGGCTATTCAAGAATATATGGACTTAGCACGGCGTGGTAAACGGACTACTCACAAGAGAAGAGAAATAATTGCTTTGGCCAGACAACTGCTGCTTAATAAAATTGACCAGTTACAGATGGCGGTAGCTAAAGCGGATGAACAATTAGCTAATTATGACAGTACTCTTCTCCCTCAAACAGAAGTTTTGGTAAAGAAGCTAGCTAAGCAGGCAGTGAGCTCAGTATATACCTATCAGAAAGGGTGTGCTTTTGATGAACAGGCGCGAATTTCTTAAAGTAACAGGTATGGGTGCCGTGACCGTGTTTCTCAGTGGTTGTGGAGTTCTGGGTATGACAGGCAACGGAGAGCTAAGCGGTAAGGCTGCCAAAGCGGCAGAACCGCAGGCAATTTCTAAAGGTAAGAAACTAAAAATAGTAGTTATTACCGGTAGTGCTCACGCCAAAGGAACTTCTGCTTATTTGGCAGACAGGTTTATCCAAGGTGCCATGGAAGCAGGGCACAGCGTGACTAGATTTAATGCAGCTTTTGAAAAATATCAGCTTTGCACAGGCTGTGATAAATGTCAGGGCAATGGCGATTGTATTTTCAAGGATGCCATTACGGATAAACTGATGCAGCCTTTGTTAGAGGCAGATGTAGTGGCTTTGATTACGCCACTTTATTACTACACTTTTTCTGCTCAAATCAAAGGCGTCATCGACAGATTTTATTCCCATGTACAAGATTCTAAGCTTAAAGGCAAAAATGCTATCTTAATGGCAACTGCTTACAATAGCTCAGAAGATACCATGCCGGCTTTGGTAAAAAATTACCAAGCTATTCTCAAAACATTGGATTGGCAAGATGCCGGAAAGGTTTTGGCCATAGGCTGTGGTGCCAGAAGCTTAATTGAATCTTCCAAATTTGGCGGGCAAGCCTATGAAATAGGCAAGAAGTTATAGGAGGCGATGATATGAAGATAGTTATGCTGGATGGTAGTCCTGTTAAAGATGGCACTACCAATGTGCTGGCAACTAGATTTGCGGCCGGTGCACAAGAAGCAGGACATGAAGTCTATCGCTTCGATGCTGCCTTTAAAAAAATTAATCCCTGCATAGGCTGTGATACCTGCGGTATGAACGGTCCTTGTGTACATAAGGATGATATAGAAAATGATTTGATTGAACGTTTGGTTTCTTGCGATATGGTGGTTTTGGTAAGTCCCCTATATTTTGCAGGGCTTTCCGCTCAATTAAAAACTCTTATCGATAGATTTTATTCTCGTACAGAATCCATTCATCGTAAAAAATCTGCACTGTTAATAGCTTGTGGCAGTAATGATAACTGGATGCTGGAAGCCATAGAAGCGTATTACAAGAAACTAACTAATTATATGGAATGGCAGGATGTAGGCAAGGTTTTGGCTAAAGGTTGCTTGGACAAAGCTGCCATTGAAAAAACAAATTTTCCTCAGGCAGCTTATGAAATTGGTAAGAAACTATAAAAATATAAATTAAAAGGAGTGTTGAACATGAGACTAGGAACCGGTGAAATGATTTTGATTTTTGCGTTGGCAATTATTTTGTTTGGTAGTGGCAAGGTAGCTGGGTTGGGTAAGGCTTTAGGTACCAGCATTAGAGAATTCAAAAGCGAATTAAATAAGGTTGATGAGGCAGTTAAGGTAACTAGCGATGACCACGCTAAATGAGTTAACCTTAGGAGAACATCTGGCTGAACTGCGCAGAAGGTTGATTGCTTGCTTAGTGGTAGTATTTGCCAGCTTTAGCATTATCATGGGCTTTTACATTGATCAGGTAATGGCATTTTTTACCAATCCGGTGCGTCAGCAGGGTATTAATCTTGTCTACATAGGCTTGGGTGATGTGATTATTGTGCAGGTTAAAGCAGCATTAATGTGTGCATTGTTACTTACTGCGCCGTTTCTGCTTTGGCATATTTGGCAATTTGTGAAGCCAGCCTTGTATGAAGACGAAAGAAAGCATGCATTTCTGCTGGGCAGTGTGATAATTGCTCTTTTTGCGGCAGGAGTGGTTTTTGGCTTCTTTATGGTTTTTTGGGCGGCGGTAAACTTTTTTGTCATGCTGGGACAAGGCATAGCTCAGCCTATGTTATCCATTGATGCTTATATGGATTTTCTGCTAGGCTTTGTTCTGCCTTTTGGCCTGGTGTTTGAGCTGCCGGTACTTTGTTATGTATTAGGCAAGCTGGGCTTAGTTAACTATGAAATGCTGACTAAGTATAGAAAGCATGTTATTTTGATAATCTTTATCATAGCAGGTCTTTTGACACCGCCGGATGTTTTGTCCCAGGTGCTGATGGCTGTGCCTATGCTGGTGTTGTATGAACTGGGTATTTTTGTCTTAAAGATTACCAACTGTCATAAGGAGATAGAAAATGGCTAGAATAGAATTAACTAAACAAAGAATGCAAGAAATATATGGACTGGAGCAAAGCCACTTGGTGACAACAGATCCTGATTTTGATGCCACGATGCATCGTTTTTTGTTAGGCGAAGTATACAGCTACGGTAATCTAACTAATCGGCAAAGGTTGCTTATTACCATTGCCAGCATTACAGCTACAGGTAATGGAGATGCTCTAGCTCCTCATGTAGCAGCAGCTTTGCACATTGGTGTTAAGCCGGAAGAAATCAAAGAGGTCTTTCATCAGATTGCGCCCTACATTGGTTTTCCTTCTGCTGTCAAAGGCCTAAGGGCTGTCAACGAAGTTTTTAAGGCGCGTGGCATTAAACTGCCCCTGCCCAGTCAGAGCAAAACGACGGAAGAGGATAGGCTGGACAAAGGTATTGCCGTACAAAGCGAAATATTTGGTGCAGAGAATATTAGCAAAATGCGTGCAGCAGCACCTGCTAACCAAAAACACATTCAGGATTATTTATCAGGATATTGTTTTGGTGATACCTATACCCGTGGTTGTCTTGATCTTCAGGAAAGAGAAATGTTGACCTTGGCTGCCATTGCCAGTATGGGTGGTTGTGACCCTCAAGTAAAAGCCCACGTAAACGGCAATAAATTGGTTGGTAACGACAAAAACACTATCTTAGGTGTAATTACCCAATGCATGCCGTTCATCGGTTTTCCTAAGACTTTAAACGCATTGGCTGCTGTGAATGCCGTAATTCCAGAAAACAAATAATTGTATAAAAGGTGACAAAGGGCCGTGTCCGTTGTCACCTTTTTTCTCATAAAGGCTTGTTCGCTTGTTACTTTTTTTGTTTTGAAGTAAAATATAACTAGGTTAAAGGGGGTAATTCCAATGCAAAAGGAAATGCGAGAATATGTAATAGCCAAGACTCATGATTTGTTAAAAGCACCTTCTGCTTGCCAGGAAGTAAAGGCAGCGGCAAACGCTTGGCTTAAAGCGCAAGGTACTCCTGCTGAAGCAGCAGAAACACAAAAATATATTAAGGAGCTGGAAGAAGATATAATGCCAATTGATGGCTTGATTGCTTTCGCAGGTTCTCCCATGGCTGCTAAGGCTTTTGGTGCTGACAATGCAAAGAAATTGTTGGCTCATGCTCAGGAAATTAAAAAGAATGGGGCAAAGTATTGTGATTGTCCGGCTTGCACAGCTTGTGCAGCTATCCTGGCAAAGAAAGCCGAACTGTTAAAGTAAAACTAAATAGTAATATAAAAGGAGCCGGTCTTAGCCGGCTCCTTTTTTGCTGAAAAAGTGGGACAGCGGACGCGTGTGCTGACCCCCTAAAGTTAGACCTAAATTCTAACTTTAGGGGGTCTTTTTATGAAACTTTGCAGGAGATATCGGCTTGAAGTCAAATTGAAGGCTGTAAAGGCATATTTGGACAATGAAGAAGTTACGGCGTCTTAGTCAAGCGGTACGGCATTTCTGGAAGAGCCGTACTGCAACGATGGGTGAAGACATACCAAGCTTTCGGAGAAAAAGGCCTAATCACTTCAAGAGAAAATAGAGAACACTCTTTCGAATTTAAGCTTCATGTGGTAGAGTCATATTTAACAACAGATATTTCTTATCAGGATCTGGCTCTATCAGTCGGGCTAACCAATTCTCGCGCAATCAAGGAATGGGTAGCTGTTTTTAGGGAAGCGGGTCCCGAAGCTTTGAGACAGAGGCAGGAAGGGAGACCTAACGAAGTGGCTAGGAAGAGAAAGGCGATACCAACTGAGCAGGATAAAAAATCTGAATACGTTAAGCAGCTGGAGCATGAGTTGCTGTATGCGAAAATAGAGAATGCATATTTAAAAGGATTGAGGAGGCTGCGCTTAAAGGAAGCCAAATGGAAAAAAAGGGCGAGAGTCGTCCACAGCCTCCGAGGATCATACAGATTAAAGGACATTCTCGCTGTTGCAAAACTACCCAAGGCAACATACATGTACTGGCAGAAGCGCATGAACAAACCCAACCCTGACCTAGAGCTGGAAGAAGAAATTAAAGAGATACGCCTACGGCATAAAGACTTCGGCTACCGCCGCATATATGGCGAACTGAAAAAGCTGGGGATACTCATCAATAAGAAGAAGGTACAAAGAATTGTGCAGAAGCTCGGCCTCCAAGTTACATCCTTTACCCGCAGGAGCAGGAAGTATAGCTCTTACAGGGGAACTGTCGGCACTGTGGCTTTCAATAGACTTAGGCGCAGATTTAACACAAGCATTCCTTACCAGAAAATCACCACCGACACTACAGAGTTTAAATACTATGAGATTGATAACAAAGGACATATGGCTATTAGGAAGCTGTATCTTGACCCATTTATGGACCTGTACAACAGGGAGATAATAAGCTTTAATATTGCCAAACAGCCAAATGCACAAGGCATTATGGCTGCGCTCAACGCAGCCATAGAAGTGACTTCTGATTGCCGGTACAGAAGGACATTCCACTCCGACCAGGGATGGGCATACCAGATGAAGTCTTATGTCGACGCATTAAACAGTCACAGGATATTCCAAAGCATGTCCAGGAAAGGCAACTGTCATGATAACTCTGTAATGGAGAACTTTTTTGGGATAATGAAGCAGGAAATGTACTATGGTTGTGCCTATTACAGTTATGACAGCCTAAAAACGGCTATTGAAAAATATATAAAGTATTACAACGAGCAACGGATTAAGAAATCACTTGGCTGGATGAGCCCTATAGAATACAGGCTGTCTCTCCAAGTATCATGAAAATAACGTAGCAGTAAAAACTGCTACGTTATCAAGTCTAACTTTTTGGGGTCACCACAGCGTCCCTTTGTCCCACAATTGGCCTGCTTTTTATGGTATAATATATGATACTAATTCAAGAAAGAGGACAAAAACATGGCTAATGGGTTTAAACAATTAAAAGTTTGTCAGGAAACTGTGGACCTTTTAACTAAAACAGGCAAAACTACGCCTACGGCAGTACAAGAACAGGCTATTCCTGCTCTTTTTGCAGGCAGGGATGTCATGGCCAGGGCTCAGACGGGCGTTGGTAAGACTTTAGCCTTTGTTATTCCTTTGCTGGAAAAAATCAATACGGAAAGAAACTTCGTGCAAGGTCTGATTATTTCTCCAACCAGAGAACTGGCCCTACAAGTAGCTACGGAAATTAAAAAACTTACCGGCACACGCAAGATTGGCGTGCTTACTGTTTGTGGCGGCAGGAATTTTGAAAGCCAAAAGCATAAGTTGCAGGGTAAAACTCATATTATGGTTGGAACGCCGGGCAGATTGTTGGAGCATTTACGGAAGGGCAATACCAATTTAGGCGGCGTTACTTATTTCGTCTTGGACGAGGTTGACGAGATGCTAAAGCAGGGCTTTGAGGAAGATATTGAAGACATCTTGAGCCTTTTGCCCATAGAGCACCAAACCATGCTTTGCTCTGCTACTATAAATGAAGAAGTAAATAAGCTGGGCAGGAAGCTGACTAAGAATTGTCAGGTGATAGATGTTACTCCCAAGCAAAGTACAGGAGAGAACATTCAGCAGATTTGTATTAAGGTTAACGAAGAACACAAGCTGGATGCACTCTTAACTTTAATTGAAAGATATAATCCTTATCTTATGCTGGTGTTCTGCGACAGCAAGCAAAAAGCTATTGAGCTAAACGAGGCTTTGTTTAGCAAGGGTATTAATGTAGATGTGCTGCACGGCGATATGTCCCAGGTAAAACGCAAGGCTGTCATGAAAGCTTTCCGCAAAGCCCAGCTGCAGGTGCTGGTAGCCAGTGATATTGCTGCTCGTGGTCTTGATGTAGAAGGTATTACGCATGTAGTTAATTATGATATTCCTCACGATCCTGATTGGTATGTGCATAGAATTGGCAGAACCGGCAGGGCCGGCAACGAGGGGATGGCCATTACTTTCTATACGGTAGAAGAGGGCAAATGGCTGAAGAATCTGGAAACTAAGCTGGGCATTACCATGGAGCGTCAGAATTTGGCCGGCAAGACGGTAACCAGAACCAAGAAGGCTTTTGCGCCTAAGCCTAAGAAGGCAGCACCTAAACGTGGCAAGACTGCTGTAGGGCCTAACAAGAGAGGCACTAAGTACGCGGAAGCTTCCCGTAAGCAAAGGGATGAAGAAGGTAATCTTAAGGGTCAAACCATTGAGCGTAAATTTTCTCAAGGCAGAGGAAAACGTCGTAACTTTAGGTAATTAAACCATAAGGCACAAAAAGTGGTATAATACAGCAGAAATTTGTTAAGCAAGGAGAGATGTAAATGGAGGAAGTTAGAGTAAGGTTTGCTCCCAGTCCGACCGGTTATTTGCACATCGGCGGGGCCAGGACCTGTTTGTTTAATTGGCTTTTTGCCAAGAGTCAGGGTGGCAAGCTGGTACTGCGGATTGAAGATACGGATCAGGAAAGGCTGAAAGAAGATTCGGTCAGCCAGATTATTACCAGCCTTAAATGGTTGGGACTGTCCTGGGACGAAGGACCTGAGGTAGGAGGAGACAAGGGTCCCTATTATCAATCTCAAAGACTGGATATTTATAAGAAGGTTTGCGAGGAGCTGGTAGCTCAAGGCAAGGCTTATTATTGTTTCTGCACTCCTGAAGATTTGGAAAAAGACAGAGAGAGACAAAGAGAGTTAAAGCAACCTTTCCGTTATAGCGGTACTTGCCGTAACTTAACTGCTGAGCAGGTTAAGGAAAAGATTGCTAACGGTGAGAAATATTCCGTTCGTTTTAAATTACCGGAACAAAAAAATGTGGTAGTACATGATTTGATTCACGGTGATGTAACTTTTACCATGGATCAATTTGATGATTTTGTCATCATGAAGACCAATGGTATTCCTACCTACAACTTTGCAGTAGTAGTAGATGATCATGCAATGAATATTACCCATGTGCTAAGGGCAGAGGAACATTTGTCCAACACTCCCAAGCAAATCTTTATTTACGAAGCACTAGGTTATCCTGTACCGAAGTTCGGTCATATGCCGATGATTCTGGCACCGGATAGAAGCAAGCTAAGCAAACGTCATGGTGCAACCTCTGTAGAGGAATTCAGGCAACAAGGTTATCTGCCGGAAGCTATTGTGAATTACCTGACTCTGCTAGGCTGGTCTCCGGGGAACGATCAGGAAATCTTTACTTTGCCTGAGACCTTAAAACAATTTGATTTTGCTAAGATGTCTAAGAAGGCTGCTGTTTATGATACCAAGAAACTGACTTGGTTAAATGGTCAGTATTTATCCAGCTTGCCTATTGATAATATTGTGCAGGCTGTTATTCCTTTCTTTAAGCAAGCAGGTTATATTGATGACAAATATCTAGCTGAGCACGGCGATTATTTTACTCATTTGGTAGATGTAGTGAGAGTAAGAGTTAAGACCTTGCAGGAAGTGGTAGAAGGTGCTGAATATTTCTTTAAGCCTGTTACCTCCTACGATCCTAAAGGCGAGGCCAAGCATTTTACCACAGCCGGCGCAGACATTCTGGAAAAGTGCATAGCTGCTCTTACGGCACTGCCTGACTTTACCTTAGCTTCTACGGAAGCAGCTTATAATAAGGTTGCTGAAGAAATGGGCTTGTCCTTGGGCAAGGTAGTGCATCCTACCAGATTGGCTTTGACAGGACGCACCGTTAGCCCAGGCTTGTTTGACGTGATGATATTGTTGGGAAAAGATGAAACTGTAAAAAGGCTTACCCAAGCAGTAAGCTATATTAAAAATAAATAAAATTAAACAAAGAGGGTATGAGTAATGAATAAGTACATTGCAGAATTTATTGGTACGGCAGTTTTGGTTATTTTTGGTTGTGGCAGTGCTGTAGCTGCTAACACTTTGTTGGGTAATGCAGGTCAGACTGTGCAACTGGCATTTTCCACCTTGTTGATTGCCTTTGCTTTTGGCCTTTCCATTGTGGCCATGGCTTATTCTGTAGGTAATATTTCTGGTTGTCACGTGAATCCGGCTGTTTCTTTTGGTATGCTGGTAGCAGGCCGTATGACTGTTAAAGATTTTATCGGCTATGTTATTGCTCAATTCCTTGGTGCTACTGCCGGTGCTGCAGTATTGGCTTTTATTCTTGGCAGCACAGCTTCTTTGGGAACCAACGGTTTTGGTAAAGCAAGTGCCATGGGCATTGATGGTTCTACTGCTCTCTTGGTAGAAGCAGTTCTTACCTTTGTTTTTGTCTTTGCTATTTTAGGCGTTACCTCCAAACCTGAATTTTCTAATGTGGCAGGTCTGGTTATTGGTTTAACCTTGACCTTGGTACATATTCTGGGCGTACCTTTTACCGGTACTTCTGTTAACCCTGCTCGTAGTTTTGGACCGGCTCTTTTAAGTGGCGGTTTAGCTATGCAGCAATTGTGGGTGTTTATCGTAGGTCCTTTGGTAGGTGCTTTGTTAGCTGCTTTTGCTTATGGTGCCTTAACCAATAAGACTGCAAAATAAGTTTGAGATGTAGGAGTTGTTATGGCAAATTATGTTTGTATGGATCTGGGCGGCATGAGCATAAAGCATGGCGTAGCAAACGGCGATGGCCAACTGCTGACCAGCGGTGCTACTCCCATGATCATGTCCGAAGTAAAACTGAAAACACTTTTAGATCAACTAGTGACCATTATCCTGGATTACAAAAAGCAGTATAAATTGTCAGGCGTAGGTATAGCTACGGCAGGTATGGTTGATACGGTTAAGGGCACCATTGTTTATAGTGGTTCCCATTTTCCTGTGGGCTATACCGGCACAAATGTAAAGAAATATATAGAAGATAATTGCAAGCTGTCTTGCACCGTGGAAAATGATGTTAACGCAGCTGCTTTGGGCGAATATTGGTTAGGCTCTGCCCAAAGGAAGAAATTGATTTTCTGTATTACCGTTGGTACAGGCATTGGTGGTGCTTTGCTCTACAAAGGTAAGCTTATCCATGGTTCCGGTCAATGCACCGGTGAAGTAGGCTATACCTTCATGGGAGAGAAAAACCGCTGGGAAGATGTGGCTTCTACTGCAGCGCTGCTTCAACAGGTAACTGCTGATAAACAGCTTGCCAAGGGCAAACTGACAGGAGAAGAAGTTTTTGCATTAGCAGCCCAAGAGGATCCTGCTGCTGTGAATGCGTTGGACCAGTTAGTAGAGCGGTTAGCTATTGGCATTTCCAATATTTGTTATATCATTAACCCTGAATTAATCGTTTTGGGAGGCGGAATTGCCGCCCAAAAGGAATATTTAGAGCCCCGTCTTAATAAACGTCTGGGCGAGCTGTTAATTGATCCTATCAGGAAGAATACCAAGCTGGTTTTTGCTACTTTAGGCAATAAAGCCGGTATGCTGGGAGCTCTTTATTTCTACTTGGAGGAACAGGGTAGGCTGAGAGAATTAAAGGGTAAAATAGCCAACTTGTAAGAATTTAAGGTTTCAAGGAAAATCTCTTGACAGAAATAGTAATAATGTTTACAATATATGGGTATCACTCTGAGGAAGAGTCGTTAGCCCCGACTTTTACCAAAGATCATCACACGATACGTATATTATTATAATTAGGAAAGACACATAGTTTAACAGGAGGAATTCAGAATGAAGACATATATCGCAACACCGTCTACCATTCAACGTAAATGGTACCTTGTTGATGCTACTGATAAGACTCTGGGCCGCTTGGCTGCAGAAGTCGCAAAAGTTCTCCGTGGTAAGAATAAACCTACCTTCACTCCTAACATGGATACCGGAGATTACGTAATCGTTATTAACGCTGACAAAGTTAAATTAACTGGTAAGAAGTTAGTTCAAAAGACTTATTTCCATTACACTGGTTACATGGGCGGCGACAGATTTGTTAAAGCTGCTGACATGTTAAAAGATAAACCTACCAGAATGGTGGAACTTGCTGTTAAAGGCATGGTTCCTCACAATCGCTTAGGTTCCCAGATTTTCAGTAAATTATTCGTATACGCTGGTCCAGAACATCCTCACGCTGCACAAAAGCCTGAAGTTCTGAACATAGATATTCGCTAAGAAGGAGAGGAGAACGTAGAAATGGCAAAAGTTACTTATAATGCAACCGGTAGTCGCAAAAGTTCTGTTGCTCGTGTTCGCCTTGTTCCTGGCGAAGGCAAGATTACAGTAAATGGTCGTGAATTAACCGAGTATTTTGGTTTAAAAACATTGGAATTAATCGTTCGTCAACCATTGGAAGTAAGCGAGACTTTAGGTAAGTATGATGTTATCGCTACTGTTGATGGCGGCGGCATCTCCGGCCAAGCCGGTGCAATCCGTCATGGTATTGCCAGAGCACTTCTTAAAGTTGATGCTGAATACCGTCCCGGTTTGAAAAAGGAAGGTCTCTTAACTAGAGATCCTAGAGAAAAAGAGCGTCGTAAATACGGCTTGAAGAAGGCTCGTAAGGGTCCTCAATACAGCAAGCGTTAATTTTTCACAAAGCGAAATCCCACAGGCAAAAGCCTGTGGGATTTTTTTATGCCATTTTGGAAAGAAGCTTTAATAAAATTCTCTGGCTTGACTTAAAGTTTACTTTAGGGCCTACAATACAATTACTTAAAAGAGAGGAGGCGCACTATGACTAAAAAAATGGACAGACGTGCAGCATTAAAAATTATGGGTGCAGGGGCTTTAGGTATAGCGGGCTTGGCTACAGGCATAGCTAATCGTGAGAAGCTCATCGCTTTCTTGGACCATGACAAAAAACAGGATCAATCCAATGTTACCCCTATAGATACACTTTTGTATAAACCTGCTAATAAGCAGCTTTCCAGGCTGGGCTTTGGTTGTATGCGTTTCCCTACGAAAAGCGGCGATGCCATTGATACCGAGCTGACCGAAAAGATGATTGATTATGCTTATCGGCGTGGCGTCAATTATTTTGATACTGCCTATATTTATCATGGTGGTAAATCAGAAACTGTCATTGGGCAAATTTTAAAGAAATATCCCCGGGAAAGTTTTTTCCTAGTAGATAAAATGCCGGCCTATATGGTATCAAGCCTGGCAGATGCCAAGCATATTTTTCAGGAGCAGCTGGACCGTTGCCAGACTACTTATTTTGATAACTATTTGCTCCACTATCTCCACGACAGGGAAGAGTTTGACCGTGTCTATATAAAACAGGGTGTCCTGGATTATTTGCGTAGTGAAAGAGCTGCCGGACGTATTAAACATTTGGGCTTTTCCTATCACGGGAATCAAGGCTTATTGGATTATCTGGTAGATAATTTTCCCTGGGAATTCGTTATGATACAGCTGAACTATCAGGACTGGAATGAACCGGAGGAAACACCTCATGATGCCCGTATTGAGGGATCCTTGTATCGCAAGCTGGAAGCAAAAGGCTTGCCGGTTTTTGTTATGGAGCCGGTGAAGGGTGGACGTCTGGCTAAATTACCTGAGGAAGATACACGTGTTTTAAAGAGCAGAGAACCCAATCGCAGTATTGCTTCCTGGGCCATCCGTTTTGCTGCCTCTCACAAAAATGTAGTTACGGTGTTAAGCGGCATGAGTGACCTTAATCAGGTAGTAGATAATATTAATACCATGACAGATTTTAAACCTCTTACCGAGGTTGAACAGAAGCTGGTACAAAATCCAGCCGGTAATGCCGGTGAAAATGATAAGTTGATTAATTGCACTAACTGTAAGTATTGCATGCCCTGCCCTTATGGGGTGGATATTCCTGGTAATTTCCAGCTTTTTAATAAGTATGGAGTAGCAGCAGGGGAAGCTGAGAAAATTACAGCAGCAAGTTTCAGCAAAGAAGCTAAAGATTTTCTCATCCAATACAAGAATAATCTTCCCAAGTCTGCTTGGGCTGACCACTGCATTCGTTGTGGTAAGTGCCTGAGTAAATGCCCGCAACATCTGCCAATACCTCAGAGTTTGAGAAAAATTGATGTTTTGGTAGAGGCAGTGAAGAAGGCTGAAGGAAGGGGGACGATTTAAGATGTTATTTCGTCTACGCGTTGTCCTAGCCCTAGTATTTATAATGGCACTTACTGCCAGCTTTTTGGGACTGCTAGCTCAGCCTCTGGCCTGGGTAGAATTTGTACCGGCAGTTTTGGCAGTCAATCTTTTAGTGGTTGGCATACTGGTAATTTTAACTGCCATTTTGGGACGAGCTTATTGCGCAGTTTTGTGTCCCTTAGGCATTTTTCAGGATATAGTGTTTTGGTTTAAGAAACATTTGCGCAAGAAACATGTGAAGTTTCATTATAGGACAGAAGCAGTTAGACTGCGCTATGGCATTTTAGCAGCATTGCTGGTTGCCTGGGTTTTAGGTTTCTATTTTCTTCCGGCACTTTTGGATCCTTATAGTATCTATGGTCGTATGGTGACTAATCTTTTGGCACCACTTTGGCAGCAAGGTTTTAATCAGGCAGCAACCTTAGCCAATAGTCACGCTTGGGGACTTTGGGAAAAGTATGAGCTTGTTTTTAAGGGAACCTTAGCTATGGCTGTAGCGTTAGGCTATTTTATATTTTTAACGATTTTAGCTTGGCGTTATGGTAGATTATATTGTCAGACCATCTGTCCGGTAGGGACTATGCTGGGAACCATCAGTCGCTTCTCTTGGCTGCAATTAAATATTAACGCAGACAAGTGCGTTGGTTGCGGCTTATGTGAAAGGCATTGTCGTTCTTCCTGTGTTGATGTGAAGCATCACAAGATAGACAGCAGTCGTTGCGTGCTTTGCATGGAGTGTATGGCTGCTTGCCCGGCTAAGGCAATCAACTATAGTCATCCCGCTAAGGCCCTGGCTACTGAGCCGCTTCTGCAAGCTGAACAGGGACCATTGCTTTCTCGTCGCGCTCTCTTGCTGACAGCAGGTACAACACTGGGTACTATGGTAGTAGGCTTGGCTCGTGGCAAGAGTAATTTGTCTGCTTTGGCGGCGCCTCAAGAAAAAGCTGTCATACCACCGGGCTCTACTACTAAGCAACAGTTTTTGCAGAAGTGTACAGCGTGTCAGCTGTGTATTAATAAATGTCCTGAACAGGTTTTAAAACCTGCTACCACTGAATATGGCATCTTTGGCAAAGGTAAACCTGTGCTTGATTATAGACATGGCTATTGTAATTTTTACTGTAATACTTGTAGCTCTGTTTGCCCCACCGGTGCAATTGGCTCTTTAGCACTTCAGGCTAAGCAGACTGTTAAAATTGGCGTAGCCAATTATGATATGCATAGCTGCCTGATTCTTAAAGAAGGAGTGTTCTGCGGCAACTGCGCTTTGCATTGCCCTACAGAAGCTATTACTATGGAGCAGATGGGTGATTTGCACCTGCCACGTGTTAATGAGACCAAATGTATTGGCTGTGGTTCTTGTGAATATCATTGTCCGGCAACGCCTAAAGCGATGCATGTAGAAGGAAAATAAAAAATACTCTCGACTTAGTCGAGAGTATTTTTGTTATTTATTAAAATATTTGGTTTTGATTTCTTCTAGCGGCATTTCTTGTCCGGTCCAGAACTTAAAGGAAGCAGCACCCTGATAGAGCAGCATGAAGGTGCCGTTAAAGGTTTGACAGCCGGTTTCTTTGGCCATCTTAAGAAGTGCTGTTTCCTTAGGCTCATAAATTATGTCAGAGACAATTAAATCTTTATGTAAATAGGTTGCATCGGGAATAAGGCAGCCGGGGATTTTGTTCATGCCTACCGGCGTGGTATTCAGCAAAATATCCGCTGTCGTGAGCTGCTTACGTAAGGTGTCCAAATCCTTGATGTCATGTAGTTCCACTTGGCAAGCAGTCTTTTTATTTAACTTGACAACGATTTCTTCTACTTTGGGCCAAAAAGTATCTTGAGCATTAAAGACAGCAATATGCTTCGCTCTATCTAAAGCAGTTTGTACAAGAATACTGGTTCCGGCACCACCGGCACCAAGCTGCACGATGTTTTTTCCGGTAGGATTATGTCCTAAGGCTCTGGCACATTCTACCCAGCCTGTGCCATCAGTAGTAATGCCTTTTAGTACGCCATTTTCGTTCTTTACGGTATTAACAGTCTGGCAAATGCTGCTGGCAGGACCAAGCTCATCACAGAGCTGAGCCATACGATTCTTGTCCGGCATGGTCACGTTCCAGCCTTTTACACCTAACTGGCGGAGACCTTCTACAGCTGTTTCCAGCTTAGCCAGATTTACGTCAAAGGCCACATAACAGGCATCAATGCCTAACCTGCTAAAGGAGGCATTATGCATGGCAGGACTAATGCTATGGGCTACCGGACTGCCAATTAAACAATAAAGCTGAGTGTGACCGGTAATATTTTTAGCTTCACTCATTTATTTTTGCGCCTCGTGAACAATGGCCATGGCAGTCTGTAATTTTTCCACAGGAATTTGACCGGGAGCAGAAACTTGTCCTACTGCACCAAAGGTCATGCTGCTGCCAAAGGCTTCACCAACCAGGCGGGAAATAACACCAAGCTTACTCATGCTCATGGTAATAAGAGGACGGGTAGCGTATTTTTCTGCCATTTCAGAAGTAGCATCCAGCAGAACGATAACATCAGATTTGCTTTGCGGCATAACGGCAATCTTAGGAATGTCAGCGCCCATATCCTGCATTTTGCATAAGCGGGAAAGCAGGTCAGCCTTAGCGGGAGTCTTAAAGAAATCGTGATTGGAACCTACCACAGGAATGCCTGCGGCATGAATGTTAGCAATATTCTTACGAACTACATCGTCACCGGAGAAAATTTCTACATCTATGGCATCTACATAACCGCTTTCTGCCATAGCTTTGTTCAGGGCAGTATATGCGTCCATGGTAATTTCCTTTTCGCCGCCTTCTTTTTTAGTACGGAAGGTAAAGAGAATGGGAGTGTCATTTAAGGTTGCTCTCAGTTGGCGTCCGGTTTCTACGACTTGAGGAATATCAAAAACATCATCATAAAATCAACACGCCATTCCACTACATCCATGGTGTATTGAGTCAATTCTTTGCCTTTAGCCACGATATCCTCGCAGGTTTTGCCTACAATAGGAACAATTACTTTGGGTGCGCCACTACCTACTTCAACTTTGCCCAGCATAACAGTTTTCATATTGCTCATGATCTTTGTCTCCTTACTTTATTTGTTTTCTAAAATTTGAAAGTCTTCACTTTCCCGGGACAACTGAAACATCAATTTTTTCATGTGTTCCTGGCTAAGGTCGCCGGCGATGGTTACATCAAAAGTAACGGTTTGGTGTTCTGTATCTTTTTTGTGTATTTGGAGGTCTTCCAGGTTATAACCATAATCACCAATCATGCTAAGAATCAAGGTTAAAGCATTGGGACGATCCCCTTGGGTAAACCGAATTTTAACCAGGGTGCCACCAGGTGCAATGGTAAGGTCTTTGGCTAATGGTGCAAAGACTTCCTTCTCACCGTACCAGTTATATAACAAACCATACTGATACATACGATTGGCTTCCATGATTTTTTTAACAACAGCAAGATACTGGGCTCTTCGATCTTCGGGAACTTCTTTGCCTAGTTTGGCTAAAATAGCAGCCTCCCGGTCAGCCCTGAAGACAGTGGTGCTGTGATCGGCAAACTTTGTTTCTGCTACATGGAAACCACAATCAAAACGTTTCATGACTAATTCTCTTATTTGAGGATCTATGGCATCAATTTGTTTTCTAACTTCTTCTAAGGTAAGCATTTAGAACAACTCCTTTTAACAGATATTTTTTTGTTAAGTAAGCAAACAGCCTGCCAGGCTCCAAGACCAAGGCAGGCTGTTTATTAATTATACTATTACATTACCAGAGCCGCAATATTGTAACCTACAAAACTCATAATGAGGATTGCCAGTATTGCGAAGACACCGCCCCAGATGAACATTTCTTTAGTAGAAGTCCAGCCTGAACCGATAGCTACCGTATTGATGGTAGATTGACCTGCCGGGGTCATATTACAAATAGCAGCACCAAAACCAATTAAGCAGATAACTGCAGCTATATTAACGCTGCCTGCCGGCAAAGCATTAAGCACAGTCAGTGCCACAGCACTAACAACAGTGGTGGTAACGATGTTGGAGGAGAAGTTGGTTTCCAGTACGCACCAGGTTACGAAGAAGAGGATTAAGGCTATAACAGGAAGTCCGCTAGCGATAGGACTTAAAGTTTGGCTTAACCAAGTCTTAATACCCATTTTGTCCATAGTTAAAGCAGAGCCTAACATGGTAGCAGCACCGGTCATCAAAATGGAAGCCCACAATACACCTTTGGTAGAAGCTTCCTTGAAGTTCATGATGCGTTGATCATGATCAGTAATGACAAAGAGCAGGATGCAACCAAGTAGGGGAGGCATTGCAGTGGTCATACCATTAACCCATTTGTACATACCGGGAGCCATGCCTTTAAATAAGGAAGGACCAACCCACAGCACAACGGTAAGCAGCATAACTGCCAGAATGATATATTCTTTACGAGTTGCAGCAGGAATGGTGCCGCGTAAGCTCATGGCTTTTTCGGGGTTGATATCATTGATATCATCGGGACGATAAATATATTTAAATACTAGAATGAGAAGAATTAAAAGAATGATACCGGTAGGAATACCCATAGCCATGAACTGGAATTGGTTAATGTCTTTGCCTGTGGAAGCAGTGTAATAACCCATTGCTAAGGTAGGCCATACGTGACCGATAGCGGTCATACCGGAGGACATGCTAATGCAGAAAGCAGTTCCCATCATAATTAAGCTGCCGGTCTTGCCACCTTTTTTAATTTCCAACACTTTATAAATATCTTCCAGGAAGGGCATGAAGGCTACGAATAAAACGGAAGGGGAGATGAACAGTCCCATAAATGTTACAGCTGCAAATAAGAAGGTAATAAAAGACCAAGGACCACGACGGGCGAAGCTGTTGGTAATGAAACTAACTGTACATCTTCTTACGAAGCTGGTTTGAGATAAGGGATAAACCAGCATAAAGGTGAAAATCAAGAAGGCTACGGTACTATTGCCGAAGGCACCACGGAAGGTAGCCGGAAAACCGAAGCTGGGAAGAAAACCTAAGAGAAGCAGGGAAATCATGCTGGGCCAGTCAATAGAGATGGTAATCCACATCAGCAAGGAGGAGGTAAACACAGCAAGTACGGAAACACCTTCCTTGGTCAAAGCACCTGAGGGTGGGATTTGGTTAATGGCAAAACCTACCGCCAGAGACAGAATCAAAAACAATGTGTCTTTTGTTGATTTGCTCATAATAAATATTCTCCTTTATATTTGTATTTTACTTTACAGAGGCTTTAGATCAAAGCACCCTGGTTTATTAATTCTTTTCTTACTGCCTGTGCGTCATAAGCCTGGTGCTTGGCCTGCAAAGCTGCGGCTACGCCGGCAGCTTGTCCGGTAGCAAAGCAGGTGCCCATGACCCTTACTGCTGCCATGGCTGCTGTGTCGGCACATACCAGTCTGCCACAGCCGTACACATTAGCTAAATCTTTGGCTTGTAAACACCCCAGAGGAATATCGTAATAACTGGCACTGGGGACATCAAGGTAAACAGCTGCTTCATTAAGCTTCTTGTGTATTTCCGGCTTCCAACCGCCTCTGCCTACACCATTGTCTAGCTTGCGACGTTGCAGTACATCGTCAGCCATAAGCATTTGTTTGCCTGCCATACGACGAGTTTCTCTAAAGCCGATGGACGGTCCAATCATGGTCAGCTCACTGTTTTCCATGCCTGGCATAAACTGTTTCAAAGCCTGGGCATAATAAATAGCTTGCCTACGTGTTTCTGTTTCCAGACGAGTCAGTTCTTTAGCACTTAAACCGGTAGGAATTATGGAAGGAAGCAACACAATTACTTCCTGTGAACCGGTAATCTTCTGGATAAAACCTTTTTCGCGAGTCAGGAAAGGAATTCCTGCTGCTTTACCTTTTTTTACGGCATTTTCTACTGCCGTAGGGGACATATCCTTGCTAATATCTACGCCACACAAACGGAAAGGAAGAGTAGCGGCCTGTACAGCAGGGTCACCGTCTTCACCCCATAGCGTCTGTGCACCGGCTAAATGCAAGATGTTGGCATCACCGGTAGCGTCAACGAAGGTTTTTGCTTCTACTGTGAAATTGCTTTCGTCATCTGCACAAGTCAAGTTGCTTAGCTGACCGTTTTTTTTAGTAGCACTGATGATGCGAGTATGGAAGAGTACCTCAATGCCAAGCTTAGCAGTAATATTATCCAAAGCGAATTTCAAATATTCTGTTTTGTATTGCACGTTTTTGTTTCCTGCTGCAGAAACAATGATTTCTGTAGAGTGGGGGTTAAGCTCTTGCATTTCCGCCACAATCAGGTCACTGGCGCCGGCTACGCATTTCTGGGGATTCTTGCCACAGGTGTATATACCGCAAAAGGCACCAACTCCGGTATGAGTTGCTTCGCCTCCCAGGTAAGCATTGCGTTCGATGATTAATACTTTTGCACCGACCTGGGCAGCACCGATAGCTGCTGCCATACCGGCAGTACCACCGCCACCAATGACAACATCATAACTCATTTTATCTGCCATGTCCAAGCTCCTTCCTTGAGTAACATAAATATTTTTTTCTGATAATTCGATTATATTAGGAAATTTGACATACGTAAAATAATTATTTATACTAAAATCGATAAGTGTTTACTTATCGATGTAAAGACAAGAAGTTAAATATGGAAGGAGTCAGCTATGCAAATTCAACAGCTTCGTTATCTGATAACTGCTGCCAAGTGTGGTAATTTTACAGAGGCGGCACGGGAACTTTATATAACCCAGCCTGCCCTTAGCCAACATATCAAAGCTTTGGAAGAGGATTTGAAAATAAAACTATTCTTTCGCCATCCACGTAATGTAACGCTTACGCCGGCAGGGGAAGAGTTTTTGGAATATGCTAAACGTATTGTTAATGACACAGATAAAACCATTGCCAATATGCGTAGCTATCAGGACTTAAAAAAAGGTAGAGTATCCATTGGCTGCTTTTGGCTTTTTGGTTATCTTAATCTTGCTGTGCCTTTGCAAAAATTTGTGCAGGATCATCCCGGCATAGATGTACAGGTCCGTTTAGGTGGCAGTATAACCTTACTAGAGCTGCTACGACAAAGATTTCTTGATGCAGCCTTGGTTATTGCCGAGCCGGAAACGCTGGAGGATCAGGAAATATATTATAAACCGCTGCATCACGATACTGTGATTCTTATGGTTCACAAATCTCATCCTTTGGCCAAGAAGAAAGTTATTGTACCGGAGGACCTGGAAAAAAGGCATCTGATCATGCCGGAAGAAAATACTCCTATGTATAATGAGGTTACACAAACGCTTAGAGAGCATAACGTGCATCCGCAAATTATGTGCAACTCCAGCCATAATGAAGCTAACGCTCAGATGGTAAGCCAGAATCTGGCACTGTCTTTTTCTTCGCTATCGGTGGCCAAAGCCATGAATAAGGGCAACTATAATATGATTCCCTTAAATCCGCCTATGATTAGAGATGTATATTTTATGACCATGAAATATCGGATGCAGGATCCTATCATTAAGGAGCTATTGAATTACTATCAGGAGCTTGGCAAATAACTACATAAAAACGGCAGCACCATTTTGGTGCTGCCGTTTTACTTTGTTTACTGTAAAAATCTTGCCAAGGTCTGTAACATCTTTTTTACATCAATAGGTTTAGAAATGTGCTCATTCATACCGGCAGTCAAGGACTTGGAAACATCCTCAGTAAAAGCATCGGCCGTCATGGCAATGATGGGAATGGTTTTAGCTTGTGCATGGTTGCTATTGCGAATGGCTTTGGTGGCTTCATAGCCGTTCATAATCGGCATTTGAATATCCATGAGAATCAGGTCGTAGTAACCGGGCGCGCTGGCAGCAAATTTATCTACGGCAGCTTTGCCATCTACGGCCGTTTCTACGGTGGCCTGGGACATCTTTAATAATTCAACGGCAATTTCCCTGTTAATAACCTGGTCTTCTACTACCAAGAAACGTTTTCCTGCAAAGGATATTTTCTTAGGTGGAGCAGCAGGTGCTTTAGGGGTAGGCTGTTTTTCGGTGTTTACCAGTCCGAAGGGCATATCTACAGTAAAAGTAGAGCCTTTGCCCAATTCGCTGCGTACGCTAATTTTACCATTCATCAAATCAACCAGATTTTTGGTAATGGAAAGACCTAAACCACTGCCACCATATTTTTGGAAGGTCTTTAAGGTACCTTGCTCGAAAGGCTTAAAAATTCTTTGCTTAAATTCTTCTGTCATACCAATACCGGTATCTTGCACGGCTATCCGGATGAAGACATACTTTGTACCTTTCCTTAGTTGCTTTACTGTTAGGTTAAGGCTGCCACCTTCCGTAGTGAACTTTACGGCATTAGACAATAAATTAAGAAGAATCTGATTCACTCTTACACTATCGCCTCGTACTGTTCTATCTATGGCATCATCTACTTGTACATGAAATTGAATTTTTTTATTGCGACATTGAGGCGTATAGACATCTACTACATTGGCAAGCAGTTCACGAAAGTCAAAGGGTTCATTTACTACTTTCAGCTTAGCGCTTTCAATGGCAGACATATCTAAAATATCGTTAATGATACTTAACAGCATCTTGGAAGATAGGATGATTTTTTGCAAATATTCTTCCACCTTACCGGGATTATCAAGGTTGCTTAGAGCTAAGGTGGTAAGACCGGTAATGCCGTTTAAAGGAGTTCTTATTTCGTGGCTCATTCTGGACATGAACTGACTCTTAGCACTATTAGCTACCTGAGCCTGGGTAATGGCTTGGGAAAGCTGGGCGTTTTTCTGTGAAAGGACCTCAATGTTTTTACGCTTTTGTGAAAAGACATAGGTTGCTACTATTAGAATGAAACAGATAAAAAGGCCCACAACACCAAATTCCATTTTATATTTGTAGAAAATATCCTTAGCTGTCAGCACATATGGTCTGTTGTAAGAATATTCCATGGTAATATCATAAATCTTGTTGGCATCTAAAGAATTTATGGCTTTGTTGAGAATGGAGATAAGCAGAGGATTAGCCTGACTGGTGGCTACAATGGAAAAATCTTCATCCATGAACATATTAGTAGGCCAAATGGCTAGGTGGTCAAAGCGAGGCTTTTGCAAAAGAGCATTCACGATTTCTGAATTTTGCATCATGATATCGGCCCGGCCATCGGTTACAGCATCCATGCATTCCTCGGAATCTTTAAAATACACGAAACCATATTGCTTAAAATTATCTCGTACATAGCGTTCAATACCTTTAGCATCACTGGGAATAGCAATTCTATAGGTGGCATTTTGATCAAAATATTTGTTCTTTGGCCCTACGATAACCATTCTGCCTTGATAATAAGCAGTAGTAATGCGAATGGCAGGATTAGCTAAACGTTCGCTGTTATAGACAATGCCGGTAATTAAATCGTACTTGCCCTTGGACAATTCTGCCATGGGCAAGATACCAGGCTCAATTCCTTCACTTTCAAATTTCAAGCCTGACTTAATACTGATTTGTTCCAAAATATCCAGAGCAATACCGGTAAGCTGGTGAGTAGCAGGGTCGTAATAGGAGAAAGGCCTTCTCTTGCTAAAATGTCCAACTTTTAAAGTAGGACAGGTTTTGATGAACGCTACTTCTTCCGCTGTAAAGAAAGGCTTGGTCTGAGTAAGGTTATTGGCATAAAATCTCTGCTGCAATCTAGAGGTAAAGTTAGGCGTTTTCTGCATGATTTGGCCAATGGCAGCATCAACCTGTTTAACTAAGTTGTCAGCACGATCTTTTCGCGTAGCAATAAAAACAGGATCTACGGAATAGGTAGCGGCAATTTTATAATTATCAGATCTATTCATGCTTATAGAAGTGACAGCGTCAACCTTCCCGTTATCCAGGGCAAAAAACATTTTTTCCTTGTCAGGAAAAACAATTTCTTGATAAGCGAAGCCTTGAGCTTTAGCAAAATTGGCAAAAGCTTCTCTTTGATAAGTATCAGTGGTTACACCAATTTTCCAACCGTTTAGGGATAAGCCGTTTTGTTCAAATTCCACTCTGGTACGGGGACGAAAATAACTACACTGACTTCCGTAATAAACGGATAGAGACAGTAATCATAGAGCCTGGTACGCTCCGGTGTAAAGGTCATGTTACACATTATATCTATTTTGTCGTCCAACAAATCCTGCAAGATATCCCTATTTGTTTCTAGTACAAATTTATAGCGCCAATTGGTGTATTTAGCGATTTCCTGCAAATAGGCAACAGCATACCCATCATAGGAGCCATCTGGCTTAGAATCAATGAAACCTGGATTGTTGGTGGAATAACCAACCCTAATAATTTTTTGCTCTGCAGCATCTGCTGTCAGCATGCCTAAGCTGCACATTACTACCAACAGCAGAAGTCCTATTAACTTTTTCATTTCCTTTTCCTCAGCTTCTTTGCTGTGTGGCTAAGCAATGTTTTGGTATTTCTTAGTCTCTGGTAATATCCTTGGCAAAATCCTTGCAGATACGATGCAACATGCCGGAAGGATCATCCTCGCTGGAACGTTCTCTGTTGTCGGTAACAGTATAAACCTGTTTGCCACTTCTAACATCGGTAACAACAAACCGAATGTTGGCTACAGCATGAGAAATATCTTCAGCCGGATGATGGACGGTTTCCTGAGTAGGTACGGTTACCACAATATCGTTACCATTTTCATCCTTACCAACTTCTTTTTTGTCCACTGTTTCTGTGGTGTCATAGGCAGCCTTGTGTTCAAGATAGGAGCCTAGAGAATTTATGATGATATTAATCTTTAACTGAGGCTTAAGTGCCCTGGTAGAGCCTACATTTAAATGACGGTCTCTTAAAGCATCAGTGACAACATTTAGTACAGTATCTTGCTGGGAGGCAGGAGAATCAGTCCTTAGATTGGCAATATTACTGGTTCCCATGGTTATATCGGTAATAGTAACGTTTTTAATTTTGGAGAAATTGTAATCATCTGCTTTGTATTTTTCTTTTTCAGCTCCTACCGTGAAAGGTACAGCTAATACCAATAAACCGGTTAATAACAAAGTTATAAGTTTTTTCATAAACGACTTCCCCCTTTTGTTCACGTTAACATTTTCATTTACATTTATATTATACCATTTTTATATTGATTTTATATTTTTTTGATAAAAACGGGTATAAAAATGTTAAAAGTGTAATTTTTTCTGTAGTTATTTAATTTATTTTCACTAGTTGTTTCCAGAAAAATTTACAAAATGCTAAAATAGAAACGTATAGTTGTAAACAGTTGACCTTTACAGCTGGTGCTGTAAAAATAAAAAAAGAGAAAAGGGGGTAGTAGGTTATGAAAAAAGCATTGGTATTAGCAATGGTAATGGCATTA
>Ga0268359_10196_pt1 | contig 45449 bp, 50 predicted proteins | sample BioMet11_FD_194416 | JGI IMG/M metagenome (GOLD analysis project Ga0268359, IMG submission 194416) | Sewage microbial communities from Oakland, California, United States - Biofuel 11 (PacBio Assembly) | ecosystem: Engineered > Wastewater > Sewage > Unclassified | place: USA: California | collected...
AAATCGTTATTGATGGAGGATGGCAATGAGGATTTTCAACAGCAGGGCGGCAGTCATAAAAAATCTTGCATCGATCATATCGATAATATTATGTTTCGCATATATTTTCCTGAACTGGAATGGGATCCCGGCCAGAGTGCCGGGACATTTTGATGCAGCCGGAAACATCACGAGCTGGAGCGGGAAAGGCACGGTCTGGATTCTGCCGCTGATCATGCTGGCCCTTTTTGTATTGATGACGGCCGCAGGGAAATTCCCGTCGATGCTGAATACCGGGGTGAAAATCACGGAAGAAAACAAAGAACGTTTATATCCTATACTAAAAGGCATGGCAGACACTATCAAGCTGATCATTTGTCTGATGTTTACAACGATCAGTATCTCCATTACCGCCGCGTCTGCGCTGCCTGTATGGTTCCTGGCAGTATCTGTTGCAGTAATATTCGGCTCGACGGCGGTATATTGTATTATGCTGCGCAAAGCACGGTGAAAATGAGGTCCCTGAAGAATGAAGAACGATAATATGTTTATGCCGGCTCCGCCGGTCGAATACGGGAAAGAAGATAAATTTTATTATACGATTTCGGACAGTTGTGTAATGTGCGGCAGGTGCATTGCCGAATGCCCGGTGAATGCGGTCATTGAGTGCGGCGGTGCAGTGCGGATAGATACGGAAACCTGCATCGACTGCGGGATCTGTTCTGCGGTTTGTCCGGCCGGAGCGGCGCAGCGTGTGCCTTTTGTCAGAGAAAGTATAGCTGCAGATGAAATAGACATTGAAAAATGCTTTTTCAATGCCGGCTGTGCGCTGAACTTATATAAACCTGATACGGCGTCGGGGATGCTGGATTTCCTGCGTGAAAATTTCGGAGATGTCAGACCGCATAATATATGCTGCAGGCATGATCCTGAATTGCCTGCAGGCGCGGTGATCATCAATAACTGTGCCGGCTGCGACAGACGATTCCGCTCGCTTTACAGCGGCATCGATACTATTTCTTTCTGGGAAGTCGCCGACAGTATTGAAGGTATTCGCCTGCCCGACTATGGCGGCATAATAATGTCTGTTCATGATTCATGCGGTTATCGTCATAAACCTCAGGTGCATAAGGCTGTCAGAAGCCTGCTGAAGAAAATGAATATTGAAATCATCGAGGCGGAATTTCATGGAACGGAGTCCGTCTGCTGCGGGGATAACTGCTTTGGACATGTTTCTAATGCAGAGGTCAGTGCGCGGATCGCTATGCGTGCTGCCGGTTTCCCGTGTGATAATGTTGTCGTGTACTGTATAGGATGCGAAAGAGCCATGGGTGAGGCCGGAAAAATTCCGTACTATCTGCCGGATCTGCTTCTGGGGAAAAGCGGGCGGCATAATACCGACAGTCTCGTTGAATATCATGATAAACTCGATCTTTATATTGAATCTCACTGACGAGAGGCGTATTATTTATAGAGTTAAAGCACAAAAGACCGGGGGAGTATATCATGGACGAAATAGGCGGATTTTTAGGGTGGGTCACTGTAGTTTGTTATCTGGTATCAATATGCACATTCATAGTCAAGCGGATCAATCAATTCCTGATATCAGGTCTGCCGCGTGAATCAAAAGTCAGGCAGTACTTTTCGATCTTTATGAAATATATCATCAAATATCATATGTATTTCGGCGTTGGAGCGGGGGCCTTTGCTGTAATACATTATTTCGTTCAGACATCGTCGGGTCATGATTCACTGACAGGGACGATACTGGCGGCTTCCATGGTTATTACCGTGCTCCTCGGGGCCGTGATAAAAATGATAAAGGGAGCGGGGAAAAAGAAAATACTGCCGCTTCACCGCACTGTCGTTGTTTTTGTACTGGTAATGGGGATACTGCATCTGGTGATGCATTGATAACGGAAAAACATATGACTGTCTCACCGGGAGCATGATCCCCGCAGAGACAGTTTTTTTATGCAAAAAAAAGTTTGCCGGATTCTGTTGCAGAGGCAACGCACATTTCGCAGACTGACAAGAATGATACGCTGACCGGTGTCCTCTATGCGGAGCGGAAAAGGCAAAATCCTCGAAAAGTATGCTATAATAATGTTTGTTGGTTTTAATTGATAAGCATTGAAAAATGCAGGAATATATTGCAGGGAGAAATGATGCTGAACGATAATTTGAAACTGGAGAAGTCTGCGGGTGCAGATCACGGGCAGATGGCCGGTCAGTCGAAGCACAAGAAAAAGCTGAATTACCTGATCAATGTGTTCGCGCAGGACTATTTTGTGGTGCTTCTGGCGGATTTCACGGCAGACAGCGTGGAGATCGCGCGGATCTCGGAGCCTGTCGTGCCGCTTCTGGCTCAGACGCTTTCCCGTTCGAATACATATGATGCTTTTCTCGATTTTTACTGCGGTCAGTACATAGTTGAACAGGAACACGCGGAATTCATGAGAGCACTCGATCGTGAGACGATCCGGTCCAGGCTCAGAAGCAGCGGATCATACAGCATTGCTTCTCATCATATGTATCAGGAGCGGAACTGTCCGGCGGAAATAACGCTGATCGATGTCAGTGATGAGCAGAACGGCAGCGAATGCATTATCGCGGCGCGCTTCATCGAAGATATCGTCCGTCAGCAGACGGCTCTGAAAAAGCAGGATGATATGGTGAAAACTCTGGTGCAGGATTACAATGCGATCTATCATATCGATCTGGACAAAGATGCATTCATGATCCTGCAGGCGCACAATGTGGTCAATGAAGACCTGTACGATTACACCTACAGGAATATGCCGTTTCAGACCGCAATGAAAAAATTTGTTGATGAGATGGTTCGCGAAGAGGACCGCGAGATCATGCTGCGGCTCTCTTCCTGCGATTATATGAAGGAGCGGCTTAAGAAGGAAAGCGGATATTCATATCGGTACCAGGTCACTCCGATGAGAGGAATGCAGTACTTTGAAATGCGTATCGTTCGCACCAGGACGGCAGAAAACGGCAATTACGCCATCATGACGGTAAGAAATGTCGATGAAACAGCCAGAGAAGAACTGCGCATACAGCGTGAAATAGAGAGAGCGAACGGGGAGCTGAAAAAAGCTCTGGAGGGCGGCGGAGCGCGCAAATGAGTCCAAGTCGGATTTATTGCGAACGTCAGCCATGATATGCGTACTCCTCTGAATGCGGTCCTTGGTTATGACAGGCTTGCGCTGGAAACTGACTCGGATGAAATCAGAACAGATTATCTGCAGAAGATAGGTTCCGCCGGCGAGACGCTTCTTTCGCTGATCAACGATATTCTTGATCTGCAGAAAATAGAAAACGGTGTGACGACACTCCATCTCTCGCCGGTCCCTTTCAGGGCAGTCATTGACGGGATACTGACGGATGTAAGACCGCTGATGGATGCAAAAAAAATACATTTACTCTGGATGATTCCGGAGCATCGTCCGCAGCCGTCGAGGCCGATGCTGTGCGCGTTGAGGAAATCTTCATCAACCTTCTCAGCAATGCGGTGAAATTCACGCCGGAAGGCGGAAAAGTGATGATGTCAGTGGAATGCCTGCAGGAAACGGCAAAAGAAATTTCCATAAGTTTGTCATCAAAGACAGCGGGGTCGGTATTTCCAGTGAATTCATATCCAAGATATATGAACCGTTTACGCAGGAACGCAGCGAGGAGACTGCCGGCATCAGCGGCTCGGGGCTCGGGCTTTCAATCGTGAAAAGACTCGTAGATCTGATGAACGGCAGCATCAGGGCTGAGAGCAGACTCGGTGAAGGCACAGAATTTACGGTATATCTGACATTCAGAAAAGCTGCTGAAAGTGCCGGACAGCATCAGGCCGAAGAGGAAAGCAATTTTGTTCTTGAAGGCGGCAAGATCCTTTTGTGTGAGGATAATGAGATGAACCGGGAAATCGCGACCGCTATTCTGGAAAAAAGCCGGCATGTCGGTGATCCCGGCGGTGAACGGCAGAGAAGGCGTTGAAAAATTCCTGCGATCCGGGATCGGTGATATTTCAGCGGTACTTATGGATATCCGCATGCCGGTGATGGACGGATATGAAGCTTCCAAAGCGATACGCACTGCCGGCCGTCCTGATTCGCGCCGCATACCGATCATAGCTTTATCGGCAGATGCGTATAATGATGATATCATAAAGGTTCACGAGTGCGGGATGACCAGTCACCTTCCAAACCGGTCGATCCCGGACGCCTTTACAGACACTGCAGAAAGACATAGTGAAAGCTGAACAGGAGGGTGCTGATATCGGATGAAGAGCAAACAGACATATGCAATATTGCTGGCTGTCCTGGCAGCAGTCTTTTATTCAGTGAGCATACCTGTTTCCAAGGTGCTGCTGGGTTTTGCAGGACCGACGATGCTGGCGGCATTCCTGTATCTGGGAGCGGGCGCGGGCATAGGCAGCCTTTTTCTGCTGCGGAGAAAACCGGGAGACCGGACGGATCGTCTAAGCCGATCAGATCTTCCATATACGATCGGCATGATAGTGCTGGATATTATGGCGCCGATACTTCTGATGAACGGTGTGGAGAGGACGACCGCGGCCAATGTTTCGCTGCTCAACAACTTCGAGATAGCAGCTACTGCGCTTATAGCGTTTCTTGTTTTTCATGAGGAATATCAAAGCGGATGTGGGCGGCTCTGGTTCTGATAATCTTATCGAGCGCGGCCTTATCATTTGAAGGGCGCGTCGAGTCTGAAATTTTCAGCGGGATCGCTTATGGTGCTCGGCGCCGCCGTCTGCTGGGGGCTTGAGAACAACTGCACAAGAATGATTTCTTCCAGAAGCACATATGAGATCGTGATCCTGAAAGGCATATTCTCCGGCACGGGTTCACTGATCATTGCGCTGGCGGTCGGAGAGACGCTGCCTTCACCGCTGATCATTGCTGCTGCGCTGGTGCTGGGATTTATTTCATACGGACTGAGCATCTTCGCTTACATACGCGCGCAGAATATTATCGGAGCGGCGAAGACGAGCGCGTTTTATGCCGCGGCGCCTTTTATCGGCGCTCTGTTCTCGCTGGTTTTTCTGCACGAAGGGCTGTCGCAGATGTTTGTCATCGGCCTGGTCATCATGACCGCCGGCTCGGCGCTGGCAGTAACAGATACTTTGAAGTACAGACATTGTCATATGCACAGTCATACAGTCTATCACCTGCACAACGGATCGCTGCAGAAAGAAATAATAACACACGAGCATGAACATCCGCATATCGGACCGGGCATTGCTCACAGGCACATACATACAGGAATATAATGGAGGCACAGCATGAAAGTAATCGATCTGACACATACTATAAGGGAAGATATGCCGGTATATCCGGGCACGGAGCCGCCGAAGCTGGAAGCGGCGAATACCTATGATAAAGACGGTTTTAAAGAGACCAGGATAACAATGTTTTCGCATACGGGTACTCATATGGATCCGCCGGCGCATTTGTATAAGGGCAGGACAGCCCTGGATGAATTCCCGCCGGATCAGTTTATCGGCAAGGCCGTCGTCATCGACTGCAGGACATTGAAGAACGGAGAAGCCATTACTTTAAAACAGCTTGAGCCGTATGGAGATGAGATCAGTGCCGCGGATTTTCTGCTCTTTGAGCTGGGATGGGACAAACTGTGGGGCACCGAAGAATATTTCGGTGATTATCCGTGTCTCGATGATGATGTCATGGATCTGATCATGGGCGGAGATTATAAAGGCATCGGCTTTGATGTCATCGGACTCGATCCGATCGCCGATCTTGAACTCACGAGGCACAACAGACTTTTTTGCCGGGAATGAAATCGTCAATATTGAAAATCTGAAAAATCTTGACCGGTGCGGCAGCGGCCTGTTCTGGTTCAGCTGTTTTCCGCTGAAAGTGGAAAACTCTGACGGGTCACCGATAAGAGCAGTAGCATGGTTTGAATAAATCAAAGTATTACGGACGCCGGACAGGCGTCCTTTTTGTTTGTACTTTATCCGCAGGTCCGGGGGAGGGCGGCGTTTTGTGAGGGAGATAAAGGGGTATACAGTTCCATCAGAGTACTGAAAAGGAGTAATATTATGACTGAATATAGAAAAATTAAAAAATAACAAAAGGAAAGGCAGCTGTCGACGGAGCAGGTGTCCATCTGGTACGCGTGATAGGATATAATGATGTAAAGGATTATGATCCGTTCCTGATGCTCGATGCTTTCGATTCTGAAGATCCTGATGATTATACTGCGGGATTCCCCTGGCATCCGCACAGAGGCATAGAAACAGTTACTTATCTGATAAAGGGAGATATCGAGCACGGCGATAATCTCGGCAACAGCGGAAGCATAAAGGACGGGGAATGCCAGTGGATGACGGCCGGATCGGGAATAATTCATCAGGAGATGCCTCAGCCGTCGGAACATATGCTCGGGGCGCAGCTCTGGATCAATCTTCCGGCCAAAGATAAAATGACAGAGCCTAAATACGGCGACATCAAAAGTGCTGATGTTCCGGTCGTTTCTGAAGAGGGGACGAAAGTCCATGTGATAGCCGGCAGATACCTGGAGAAAAGCGGAGCTTTCAGGGGCAGCTTTGTCGATGCTTCATATCTTGATGTGGAGATGGAACCGGGCAGTTCCTGGAACTATGAAAGCGAAGCCGGATCGACATTGTTTGTATATGTAGTGACCGGCAGCGCTGCTTTTGAGCCTGACGGAGAAGTCAGGGAGGCGAAGCAGGCTCTGCTATTCGGAGAAGGCAGAAGCATAGGTGTCAAAGCCGGCAGCAGCGGCGTCAGATTTCTGCTTCTGGCCGCGCAGCCGCTTCACGAACCTGTTTCCTGGGGAGGCCCGATAGTAATGAATACCGAAGATGAACTGAGCGAGGCGTTCAGAGAACTTGACGACGGTACATTTATCAGATAGACCGTCCGTTTGCGATGTCATACATTCGAATATGTGACCTTGACGTTTATGCCTTCGAGGCGTCCGAGTTTGCCTGAGAGCGTACTGATCTCATTCTGGGGCGCGTCGAGGACGATGCCAATGATATTTATGCCGCGCTTCCTGTAAGGGATGCCGATCCTGCCGATAATATACTGACCGTATTCGTGGAGGAATTTATTCACCTGCTCCACGTCTCCGTTTTGATTGACTATTATGCCGAGAATGGCAACTCTTGTTTCTTCCATTGGGTCCTCCTAATATTTTTTCTTTTGCGCAAAAGGAACATTGTTTTTCATGATATCATTTATCCCGATCTCACGCTGTGTGCAAAGCAGATCCTGCAGGATATCTGTGAAGCCGGCGCCGATAAATACCGGCATGCGGCTCCTGTACATCCTTCCTGAATACGCTTCATGCGGGATGTCCGCGAATTTCACCCCGCGGCTGCGCCATCCGCGCGGCATTATCCGGCGGTAAACAGGATCCGCTATTACGGCAGAAGCCTGTGAGAGACAGTCTTCTATATCTTCCTCCTCGTGCGTCATGACATCGCCGGGATGCAGCAGTCCGCATGAGCGTTCGCCGGGGCATATCACATGGACGTCTTTCAGGCCGAGATCGTTCTCCAGACATTCTCTGACGGAAGCGGCGAAAACGACTTCGCCGATGATCCATACGCCTCCGTCCGCATGATGCTCCGCGCTGAACGATGAGGTGTCGTCACGGTCCGATCTGCTGCAGTCATCAGGGCCGGAAACAGCCTGCCTGATACTATCGGCAAGTTTCCCGGAAGCATATTTTCCTGCCGGCAGTCCTGTGACATAAGGCATGCCGTATTTTTCACGAAGCACCAGAGCGCCGTCTTCGGCGAGCGAAGAACAGAGCAGATTGACGTCCGCTTTTCCGGCGGCGGCGATCTCGTCCAGGCTGCAGCCCATCGTCATGCAGCAGTTGACGGTGATCCCGCTGTCTTCGAGGTATGAGCGCAGCGCTTCAACATTGCCCACTATCGAGAAATCGAGTGGCGTCACGCCCAGAAGATTCACGGACAGTTTATTACTGCCGCGTCCGGGACGTTCGTCGGGGCAGAAACGTTTCAGGAGCTCTCCGTAGACCATATTGCCGCCGGAGACATATGTGTCCATCGCATTAGTCGTAAAGCCGAAGGAAGGTATCCCCGTCCTGCGTTCTATCACGCGCGCGAGTCCTTTCATATCGGTGCTCATAAAGAGCGGTATCAGGGCGGCTGTGACTGCGATGAATGGGGGATGCGTTTCCGCGGCGGTCACGCATATGTCGCTGATGAGCTTGTCGTCGTTGCCGAGGATGACGTCGTTTTCCTTGAGGCCGGAAATGTATATCATGCTGTCAGTAGTATACCAGCGCGGCTCATCATGAGTATTGTATGTTGAATTGCAGCCGGACGCGTCATGCATGACGACCAGTCCGCCGAGTTCGTACAGCACCGAATTGATGCCGAAGAGGTCGGCCGAATACGTCGAAAGCACTCTTACCCACCTGTTTCATGCTGAACACCCCCATCCTTTTACCTGAATGACGGCTTCAGTATCTTTTTCGTTTTCAAAGGCGTCGGTCATGGCGCCGGCAAGCCAGGCGATCCCGTCAAATCCGTACCGGCCGTTGTTTTCGATCATGTTCACGAAATGCTTCGTGCCGGTGAAGTAGGCTTGCTTTCGGACCGATCGCCAGCAGGTGTCCTCCGTATTTTCCCGCTTCATTTCTGCCGTAGAATCTGGCGCGGAAGTTGGCTGTCGACCGGAACGGAATGTCAGGGAAGTTTTCCCGGAACCATTCCAGACTGCCGGCTTCATCCGGAGTTATCGCGTCACCGTATAATCCGGTAACATTGAAACCGTGTTCGAGCAGCAGACGGGCCATGCTGATATACCGCGGCGATGATACATAATCTATCGCTACAGGAGTATCTCCTATAACAGCTTTTGCGTCCGCGAGCGCTTTTTCCGCCCGGCTGCGGGCGGCAGCGTGGTCGGGATGTTCGAGCCCCAGGGTATCAGCCAGTTTATCGACATCGCGTTCTATCTCGCTGTAGTCCCAGGTATACGGCAGGTAAATAAAAGGCTGACCGATGCGTTCCTCCAGACATTCACACGACCATTCCGCGACGGGCAGAGAATATATGTTGAGACAGCTTTCGCCCATTTGTTTGTATTCGCTGTATTCATAGCAGTTCGCCAGATCGCGGACGGTATAGCCGTTTCTGATCAGCAGAGCAAGGTGATCGCCGGTGTGCGATACGGCCTGATTGCTGCCGATCATATTCACTGACCGTGGATTTACCGGCAGCCTGTCGATGCAGGAATACATCGAGCGGCGCATGTCTTCTTCCGGAGTGTGCTCGTTTTCTTTCATCGTCGGCGTCATCCGGCAGCTCATGAAATCGATGTCCGGGAACCGCGCGCTGAGTTCGTCGTAGATGTATTCAATGTCGGTCGCGAGGAAGTAATGTATGCACCCCGTGAAAGGCAGTACACACGACGGACGTTTGTCGAGTTTGTTGATTATATCGGTGACTCCTTCGATGAAAAGCTCCTCCATGTCTCCGCTGAGGATGTCTTTTTCCTCAATGAGTACCATGGAAAAACGGTCCATGCCTTCATATTCGGCCGCCGAAAGCACGACGCCTCTGAGACACGACGACGCTCCGATATATATCATATAGGCGCCGGGTATTATCATCGGCGTATGCGCAATAGTCCAGCTTCCGCGTGAAGGACAGGAATATTCCAGTTCCGCGGGAAACGGAATAAGGTCCTGTATTTCTCCTATTTTTATTTCCGACTTCGACATATCGGGATGATGCAGGTCTGTAAGCATATCTGATCTCCTCTGTTTCTTTCGTTTGTTTTTAATCTGCCAGCAGTGATTTCGCGAGCGTCTCATACTGTCTGATCATCGGATCTCCCGGGAATGCCTCGCACACGGTAAGGCCCTCGTCCGAAGCTTTCTTGACACTCTCGCTGTATTCTATGGTCCCGACGATCGGGCATTCAAGGTCTGCCGAAAGTCCGGCAAGCTTCCTGTCTTCGTCGCTGACGTTCCGTTTGTTTGCTATTATTCCGGAAAGTCCGTTATGTCCGCGTCTCCTGAAATTATCGAGTGCCAGCCCGAGATTCATGGCTGCATATATCGACATCTGCTCGCCTGACGAGATCACAAAAACTTTGTCCGCGTAGTTCTTCCGCAGAGGCATCGAGAAACCGCCGCAGACGACATCGCCGAGCACGTCGTAGAAAACGACATCGGGATGGAGCACCCGGGCGAATTCTTTCTGAGTCAGAAGGTCAAGAGCTTTGGCTACACCCCGTCCGGCGCAGCCGATACCGGGCGTAGGCCCGCCGGCTTCCACGCAGATAACGCCGTTGTACCCGATGACATACATGTCTTCCAGTTCGATGTCCTTGATCTTCCGGCGGTAGGTGTCGAGGACCGGGACCAGTCCGGAGCCGTGCCGCAGGCTCGCCGTGGAGTCCGACTTCGGGTCGCAGCCTATCTGCATTACTGTAAGTCCTGCTCCCGCAAGCACCGCAGACATATTGGAGACGGTTGTCGATTTGCCGATGCCGCCTTTGCCGTATATTGCTATTCTCTTCATGTGGATTATCTCCCGATAAAATAAAAACTTCACCTTCAAAGTCGGTGAAGCCAGCTTGTCCGCCGCCGGCATAATAATGCATCGTGCCCGCGCGGATCATCCGACCGTTACTTCTGACTCTGAGCGTATCATTGTCGATTCAGTGTGGTCCTTTATGTATCAACTGCTTACATTTTATCAATATCGGGCGATTTGTCAATGAGCGTTGACTTCACAGGCCTCAGCGTGTTAAAATCCAATTGACAAGAGCGACCTGACCACAAGGTTTACCGAGTGGAAAGATGAGCGGATCATAGCGGAGGCGTCAGCGTCCCCGATACGATAAGTGACTTCTTTCCCCGGAAAGAAGTTTTTTGTTTTGTAATGATAATCATATCGAACATCAAGGAGAACTCAGATGATAAAAGTAGCTATATACGGCAAAGGCGGAATAGGAAAATCGACAGTGACAGCCAATCTTGCAGCTGCGCTGGCGGTGCGCGGCAAAAAAGTCATCCAGATAGGATGCGATCCGAAAGCTGATTCCACGATCAATCTTCTCGGGGGCAGGCTGCTGGAGCCTGTAATGAACTATCTGAGGGAGCATGACAGCGAACCGGGACTGGATGATATAGTCAGGCAGGGCTTCGGAGGCGTGTACTGCATAGAGACGGGCGGACCGACGCCGGGCATCGGCTGCGCCGGCAGAGGCATAATCGCAACATTCAACCTGCTGGACGATCTGAAGATCTTCGATAAATACGAGCCTGATGCAGTCCTCTACGACGTCCTCGGAGATGTCGTCTGCGGAGGCTTCGCGGCGCCGATAAGAGAAGGCTACGCCGAGGACATACTGATAGTGACCTCCGGCGAAAAGATGGCGCTTTATGCAGCCAATAACATCAAAACGGCGGTGGACAATTCGCTGACAGAGGCTATGCAAAAGTCAGAGGCATTGTTTTCAATCACAGAAATGTCGAGAACGAAGAAGAAAAAGTAAACGCATTTGCGAAAGAAGCGGGCATCCCGGTCATCGGCGAGATCCCGCGGAGCCGCGAGATCATAGATTTCGAAGACCGCGGAATGACAGTCATCGAGGGCGACCCGGACTCGGAGATCAGCGCGAGATTCTTCGGACTGGCGGACATGCTGCTGGCAGAACACGGAGAATAGATATGGCGAAAGAAGCATTTTACATTACTGCAGAAAAGCTGGCTGAACTCGGGCCGGATAAAGTACCGCCTCAGATGATCAGCGGTGAGCATCTCATATACAGTTCGCCTGCGACTCTGTCGTACAATTCGCCGGGCGCGCAGGGATTCGGCGTCAAGAGGGCGGGACTCGTGATACCGGAATCGGTGATGCTGCTGGTGTCTCCGGCCTGCTGCGGGCGCAACACCACGATACTGGCAGACGAGGGCGGCTACAGCGACAGGATGTTTTTTCTGCAGATGGATGAAACAGACCTGATCACAGGCGATCATCTCACAAATATCCCGCAGGCAGTAATGGAGATCTGCGATGTGTGCGCGGAACGGCCGAAGGTGGTCGTCATCTGCATCACGTGTGTCGATGCGCTTCTGGGGACGGATCTTGAGAGAGTCTGCCGGCGCGCGGAGGAAGCTGCGGGCGTGAAGGTAGTGCCGTCTTACATGTATGCGCTGACGAGGGAAGGCAAGAATCCGCCGATGGTCGCGATCAGAGAGACGATCTATTCGCTTCTCAGTCCGCTCGAAAAGAGAAACGATATGGTCAACCTGATCGGTCATTTTGCGCCGCTGGAGGACGATACAGATCTGTATGAGTTCCTAAGGCAGATCGGCATCAGGAAGACGAACGAAGTTTCCAGGTGCACGACGCTCGATGAGTTCAGAGAAATGGGCGCGGCGAATTTCAATCTGATACTGAATCCGGAAGCGCGCAAGGCCGCAGTAATGATGGAAAAAACTCTGGGTATGCCTTTTGCGGAACTGACCAGGGTGTATGAACCCGACAGGATCAGGAAACAGTATGAGCTGTTCGGCGCAGCTCTGGGCGCGGGGTTCGATCTTGATGAATATTACGGCAGGGCAGAGGCGGCCGGGGCAATGCTGCAGAAGAAGTGCGGCGGCGCTTCATTCGCGATCGGGCAGGTCGTGAACGGAAATCCGGTGGAAATGGCACTGGCGCTGACGAAGCTCGGACTGGATGTAAAAGAAGTATTCGCGAACATCGGTGCGGAGGATTTCCCGTATATACGCGAGCTGGCGGAACTCGTTCCGGAGCTGAAGCTGTATTCCACGCTTTCGCCGACGATGATGAATTACCGCTGCGGCGGTGATGTGGATATTTCGATCGGCATCGATGCCTCGTTTTATTATCCGCAGTCGGTCAATATCAGATGGAACAGCGAGATACAGCCGTTCGGATATATGGGTTTTGTGCATTTTGCCGAAGCGGTGGAAAGGGGCATCGGATGAAAGGACTGAGAAAATACATTTCGCCGTTCACACCTGATCAGTCGGGTGCGGTCTCCGTGCTCTACGGCTGCGGCGGCATGCTGATAATAATGGACGCGGGCGGCTGTGTCGGCAATATATGCGGTTTTGACGAACCGAGATGGCTGGACAGCAGGAGCGCCGTTTTCAGCGCGGGGCTCAGAGATCTCGACGCGATACTGGGAAGAGACGATCTTCTGATAAAGAAAACCAGAGAAGCGCTGGCGGATGTGGATGCGGTATTCGTCGGACTGATAGGCACGCCTGTGCCGTCGGTCATCGCGACTGATTACAGGGCGCTGAAGAGGCTGATGGAAAAGGATTACGGCATTCCCGTGATACCTGTGGAAACGAACGGCATGGAGCTTTATGACAGGGGGACAGGACAAGGCGTACAGACAGCTCTTCGCCGAGTTTGCCGGGAACGGCGGCGCCGGCGAGGAGGAATGCGGCGGGGAAGTGTGCGATATCGGCATTATCGGAGCGACGCCTCTCGATACACCGGCGAAGGACAGTCCGGAGCATCTCAGAGCTCTCTGCGGCGGCCGCGCGGTATGCTACGGCGCGGGAGACGGCATCAGGGATGTGATGAATGCGCATGCAGCAAAAAAGAATCTCGTGGTATCTCCGTCGGGGCTCGGCATTGCGCGGATGATGAAAGAGGAGGCAGGAATTCCGTATGAGACCGGATATCCTGTGGAGGAAGCGTATTGCGAAAGTTCCTCGCCCGGCTGGAACAGTGCAGCCCGCGTAAAGTCCTGGTGATACATCAGCAGATCTTCGCGGACGGGATACGGCAAAAAGCCGCAGAGCTGCCGGGCGTGAATGAAGCGGATACCGCGACCTGGTTCATGCTCGATAAAGAAATAATGAAGAGCGGCGACGCGAAGCTGCGCGAGGAAGACGATCTTATGGAACTCGTGACGGAACGCGGCTATGATACAGTGATCGGCGATCCGCTTTTCAGAAGAGCATTGCCGGGCTGGAAGGGAAATTATTTTTCCCTGCCGCACTTTGCTGTATCGGGATCTCTCCATGCGGCGGAAAACGAGGAGGATTACTGGCGGAATGCCGGAGAACTGATATGAAAAGCGGTGTGAAGAAAAGACTGCATATTAAGGTGTACGGGATCGTGCAGGGCGTCGGCTTCCGGCCTTTCGTCAGCAGGATCGCCATGCGGTGCGGGATCTACGGGAGCGTCTGCAACAAAGGCTCCTATGTGGAGATCTTCGCGCAGGCTCCTGAGAGCGGCCTGACCGCGTTTCTTGATGCGCTGGAGAATGAGGCGCCTCCGAGATCTGTGATACTGAAAGTAAAGAAAGCGGAGCTCGGGACGGTCGAAGAGACGGAATGCGGCGACGGCACAGATGCGAACAACGGCAGGTTCAACATTATCGAAAGTTCGAAAGAGGACGGCCCTGTATTTGTCTCGCCGGATATCGCCACCTGTCCGGACTGCGAGCGCGAGCTATTATAATCCGCAAAACAGGAGGTACCTGCATCCTTTCATCAACTGCACGGCCTGCGGTCCGAGACTGACGATACTCGATTCGATGCCGTATGACAGAGAAAGAACGAGCATGGGTGAATTCACGATGTGCCCTGAATGTGAATATGAGTATACGCATGCGTCCACGAGACGATATCATGCCCAGCCTGTCTGCTGCAATGACTGCGGACCTGAGCTCTATATCATCGGCAGGGAAGAGCGCGGAAACGAGGCTCTGATATATACGAGGAAAATTATAAGAGAGGGCGGCATCGCCGCGGTGAAGGGTATCGGCGGATTCCATCTCTGCTGCGACGCGCTGAACGCGGATGCGGTGAAGAGGCTGAGAGAGCTGAAGCACAGACCTGTCAAGCCTTTCGCTGTAATGATGAAGGATATGGATACGGTGCGCAGAGAGTGTATTACGGAAGAGGGACAGGACCGTATCCTCACGGGCCCGCAGAAACCGATCATCCTCCTGCAGAAAAAAGATGCCGGCACTCTGGTCTGCGGCGGGACCGCGCCGGGCAATCCCCGTCTCGGAGTAATGCTTCCGTACGCGCCGGTGCAGATGCTGCTGTTCGGGTATCCCGACGGCGAAACGATAAGCGACTGCTTCGTGATGACGAGCGGAAATCCGTCAGGTGCCCCGATATGCATGGACGATGAAGAAGCCGTGCATTACTTATCGCCGATGTGCGATGCGATACTGTCGAACCCGAGGAAGATCAGGATCAGAGCGGACGATTCGGTAATGTCGTATTACAGAGACCTGCCGTATATGATCCGGCGGTCCAGGGGATACGCGCCGCTGCCGCAGATAATGCCGGAAAGCAGCGGACATTCGGTGCTCGGCATCGGCGGCGAGCTCAAAAATACCTTCTGCTATGCCAGAGACGATATGTACTATCCTTCGCCCTACATCGGGGACATGGCGGATCTTCGGAGCATGCGCGCGCTGGAGGCGGCGGAGGTCAGACTGGGAAGACTTCTGGAAATTGATCCCGAGATCATCGCGTGTGATATGCATCCCGGATATAATACGACTTCAGAGGCGAAAAAACTGGCCTCTGAGAAGAGTATCCCCTGCATTGAAGTCCAGCACCATCATGCGCATATCGCGTCGTGCATGGCCGAAAACGGCTTCGCTGACGATGTGATCGGAGTGTCGTTCGACGGTACAGGATACGGCAGTGACGGTACGATATGGGGCGGCGAATTCATAAAGGCTGATCTGAAATCATTTGAACGTCTCGGGTCGATCGAGCCTTTCACTCATGCGGGCGGAGATCTGGCTTCGAAAGAGGGCTGGAGAATAGCGGTATCACTGCTTCTGGACGCGTACGAAGACAGAGACGAGGCGCTGTCTGTGATAGACAGACTCGGACTGGCGAGCGGCAATGATGTTAAGGCGCAGCTGTTTATGCTGGGGAACGGTGTCAATACGACAAGATCGACCAGCGCCGGCAGGCTGTTCGATGCTGTCAGCGCTGTCCTCGGAGTCCGGATGAGTTCATCGTTTGAAAGCGAGGCTTCGATGGCTCTCGAGTTCGCCGCCGGATCATTTGCCGGAAGCGTGCCGCAATGCAGTATCAAAATGTTCGCGGAGGATACCGCGGACGAGCTATTCCGGCTCAATACGACCGGGCTTGCGAGGTATATAGCCGAAGCCAGGCTCGGCGGTATGAGAATGAGGAAGCTGCCGCGCTTTTCCATGCGGAGCTCGCGGCGATGATCACTGCAGGATGCGATAAATGCGCGGAAAAAACAGGCTTAAAGACCGTTGCTCTCAGCGGAGGGGTTTTCCAGAATATTTTACTGCTGAAGCTTTGCGATGAAAGCCTGGAGAAGAAAGGATACAGGGTGCTGAAGCATTCGCTTATACCGGCCAATGACGGAGGCATATCCCTCGGCCAGGCGGTTGTGGCGATGGCATCTTTCAAATAAAACACTGATATTGGATCTGATAACAGGAGGCGGAAATATGTGTGTAGGATTAAAAGTAAAAGTTGCGGATATCGAGAACGGCATGGCTGTAGTCGATGCGTCCGGCGTGAAGAGAACGATTTCAGCGGAGCTGATCGAAGATCTGGCGCCGGGGGATTATGTGATGGTCCATGCGGGAATAGCGATCGCAAAAATAGACGGCGATGAAAACACCGAGGCTGATGAAGTAATGGAGGCTGTAAATGGCAATTAGTGAGAGTGTGGCCCGGGCGAAGAAAATCGTTGAAGAGTACAGCGGACCGAAGGTGAGGATCATGGAGGTGTGCGGGACGCATACGCATGAGATATTCAGACTGGGCATAAGGAGCATCCTGCCGGATAACATCGAACTCATTTCAGGACCCGGATGCCCTGTCTGTGTGACGCCGATCGGGTATATCGATGAGGCACTGACACTTGCGCTGGATAAAGAGGCGGTCATCTGCACATTCGGAGATCTGGTCAGAGTGCCGGGTACGGATATGAGCATGGCGGACGCGAGAGCGCAGGGCGCCGATATACGAATAGTATATTCACCGCTTGATGCACTTGATATTGCAGAACGGGAGCCTGACAGGGAAATCGTTTTTCTTTCTGTGGGATTCGAGACAACGACGCCGGGGAGCTGCATTGCGGTACGCAACGCCGGACAGCGCGGGACAAATAACTTCTCGATCCTTACAAGCGAACAAGACGATGTACAATGCATATCTCGCGCTCAAAGGGAGCGCGGACGCATTTATATATCCCGGACATGTAAGCACGATGACGGGTATGCAGTGTTACCGCGATCTGGTGAAAGAAGGAATTTCCGGGGCAGTGACAGGGTTCACGGCATCGGAAATCATTACTGCGCTCGCGGTGATAATTACAAGACTGGGCGAAGGGAAGCCCTTTGCCGAAAATTGTTACACGCGTGTCGTAACGGAGGAAGGCAGCAAAGCGTCACGCAGGCTCGTATCGGAAATTATGACGCCGTGTGATTCGGAATGGAGGGGGCTCGGCGTGATCCCGGGATCAGGGATGAAGCTCCGCGGAGAATATGCCGCATATGATTCACGCCGGAAATTCGGCATTGGGAGAAATAAAAGGAAAAGCAAACGAAGCATGTCACTGCGGAGAAGTGCTGCGCGGCAGATGCAAACCGTATGACTGTCCGCTGTTCGGACAGTCATGTACACCGGAACATCCTGTCGGAGCCTGCATGGTATCGGGCGAAGGTGCATGTTCGGCATTTTACAAATATGGAGGCGACTCATGGAAAAGACAATAACACTTGCACACGGCGCGGGCGGAAAGCAGACATCTGACCTTATTGGCGGCATATTCAAAAAATATTTTGACAGTCCGTATCTTACTGAAGATGACGCGGCAGTCCTGACACCGCCGGCGGGAAGGATGGCAATGTCTACCGACGGATTCATCGTATCGCCGGCAGAATTTCCGGGCGGCAATATCGGCAAGCTCAGCATATGCGGTACTGTAAACGATCTGGCCTGCATGGGTGCGAAGCCTCTGTACATTTCCTGCGCATTCGTGATAGAAGAAGGCTTTCCGGCGGACAGGCTCGAGATGATCACGGCATCAATGGCTGCAGCTGCATCAGAAGTCGGAGCGCATATGGTTTCCGGCGACACCAAGGTCGCGGGGAAGGGCCAGGTGGATGGAGTATTTATAACAACGACGGGAGTCGGTGAAGTAATGGCAGGAACCGAGCTGGGAGGAGCCTGCGCCAGAGCGGGCGATGCCGTTATCGTGACGGGAGACATAGGCTGTCACGGATGCACCATCCTTCTGGAAAGGGACCGCTATGGAATGGAGGCGTCTGTAACAAGCGACTGCGCACCGCTCTGGGAACCGGTACGGCGTGTCCTGGAAGAAACGAAGGATGTCCATGTGATCCGCGATGCCACACGCGGCGGTGTCGGTACAGTGCTGTATGAGATCGCGGAACAGAGCAATGTGGGAATCAGGCTCAATGCGGATAGTATTCCGGTGAGCGGAGATGTCGCCGGGGTCTGCGGTATGCTCGGACTTGAGCCGCTGTATCTCGCGTGTGAAGGAAGACTGGTGATCTTTGCTCCGAAAACGGAAGCGGACACTATTGTTGAAACACTGAGATCATGTAAATATACCGAGGGGGCAGCCGTGATCGGCGAGGTCACGGCGGATATGGAAGGCCGTGTGACCATGGTTACGGAAATCGGTACAGAAGCACTCCTGCCGCAGCCGACAGGCGAGCTTCTGCCGAGGATATGCTAGCGGCGTCTGCCGGGGATATTTCCAGAGCGAATGCTGCCGGGAGTATGCAGGTCGCTGCTGCTGCCGAAGATGAGAATTCAAAAAAGGTACCAATTCCGGGGGAAAAGTCATATTGGTACCGTAAACAATGGGCTGCAGCGATTGAATTTATGCTCAATGTGTAAATACAAGCAAATATGTTTAATGTTAGTTGCGGCTAACCGCTGCAGCCCATTGAACAAGGTACCAGATCAGGGAAAAACACCGAAATGGTACCTTTTTTGATTATACTGTTTTGCCGTGATCTGCAGCGTGAGAAAGATACCGGTCAAGCCATAGTATTTCCGGAGAAAGGCAGCGGTTATATTTTATTCCATATGAAAAAAAGCCGCGCACCGTGAGGATTTTTCTCCCCGCCGGCGCGCGGCTTTTCTGTAGTATTTATATTAGATCAATAGATCAGTCTTCATTTTCATGAGGGTACGAAGTGTGGAATTCAGGTATGAGATTCCAGGCGGCAGCATCCGTATGCAGCAGTTTGTGCGCCATTTCGGACATCGGTTCGCCGAGATACTCTTTATATGTCATCTGTACAGTTGGGTTCTCATGTGAGAATCTGATCGGCTGAGTGCTGTCGATGTTATAAAGTTCTCCTCCTCTGATGGCAGCCATCTCGGTACAGTCATGGATCGGCTGTCCGCCGCCTCCGGAACATCCGCCCGGACAAGCCATGATTTCGACAAAATCGTATTTTACTTCTCCGGAATCGATAGCCCGGAGAAGCTTTCTTGCATTGCCGAGACCGTTCGCTACTGCAACACGCAGCTGTGCGCCGGCAACCGTGAAGGTTGCTTCTCTCCAGCCTTTCATGCCTCTGACATTTTTGAAAGCATCTGCAGGCGGGTTCTCACCTGTGATCAGGAAGTATGCCGAACGGAGAGCAGCCTCCATTACCCCTCCTGTTGCGCCGAAGATGACGCCGGCGCCTGTGCCTTCACCGAAGAAGTTGTCGAACTCCATATCCTTCATATTTTCGACATTGAGACCGTCAGCCATGATCAGATTGTCAAGCTCACGTGTTGTGATCACAACATCTACATCTTTGAAGCCGGAGTCGTTGATCTCTTCAACATCACATTCATATTTTTTCGCTGTGCAGGGCATGATCGAGACAGCAAAGATTTTCTCCGGATCGATACCGAGTTTTTCAGCCATATATGTTTTTCCGAGAGCGCCGAACATCTGCTGCGGCGACTTGGCCGTTGACAGGTTCGGAACATAGGAAGGAAATTCGCTTTTGATAAAGCGCATCCAGCCGGGACAGCATGATGTGAACATAGGCCAGTTATAATCTTCTTTATGCGCCAGCCTCTCGATGAGTTCGCTGCCTTCCTCCATAATAGTCATATCCGCGCTGTAAACAGTATCGAAAACATAGTCAAAGCCTATCTGCTTAAGTGCGGCTACAAGTTTCCCTGTTGTCTGTTCTACTCTCTGGATACCTACTTTTTCACCCCAGGCAACGCGTACTGCAGGAGCAAACTGCACCATAACCACTTTTTCCGGATCGGCCAGAGCGTCGAGTACTATGTCTGTGTCATTTCTTTCTCTCAGAGCGCCGACAGGGCAGTGCGTTATGCACTGTCCGCAGAGAGAACAGTTGGACTTGGATATGGCAAGTCCGTCGCGGACGCCTACATTGGTTCTCTGGGCGGAGCCTGTCATCTCCCAGACATGCATGCCCTGGATCTCATCGCATACCTGCACGCAGCGCATACATTTGATGCATTTAGAAGCATTGCGTATGAGCGGGAAATCTTTCGGCCAGTTGAAAGTCTCCCTTATATCCTTGAACATAGGGTCGGCTATGCCTATATCTCTGGCAATATTCTGCAGCGCGCAGTTTCCGCTTCTTGTGCAGATGGCGCAGGTACATTCATGTTCCGAGAGGATCAGGTTGAGATTGATCTTGCGCGCCTGACGGGCCTTAGGCGAGTTCGTATGAACTACCATGCCTTCCTCAACCGCGGTATTGCAGGATGCAACAAGTTTTTCCATTCCCTCGAGTTCAACCGCGCAGAGTCTGCATGCGCCGATATCATTAATTCCCGGCCAGTAGCAGAGATGCGGTATGTCGATACCGACTTTGTGAGCCGCCTGGAGGATCGTCGTGTCTTCAGGCACTTTGACCGTCATATTGTTTATTGTTAAATTTACCATTTCGCTTTTCTACCTCCCCTGAATGCACCGAGACTGTTTCTGTCGCAGCGCAGGCATCTTCCTGCCTCCTGAATAGCTTCTTCCAGTAATAGTCCGTTTTCAAATCCGTCGAAGTCTCTGTTTCTTTCATCAGGATATCTCGATGTGAGTTCGGATCTTCCGCAAGGTGTTTTGTCTTCGAGATCTGTGTCAGGTATTTCCACATCACAGGTTATTTCATGGTTGTAGCCGAGGTAGTTATCTATATTAGCAGCGGCGACCTTGCCCTGTGCGATAGCATTGATGGCCGATGACGGACCGGTAACGCTGTCGCCGCCGGCAAATACGCCGTCCATGCCGATCACTCGCATTGAAGCATCGGTATTCAATTTGTTCCACAGGACAGATACACCGGCTTTTTCAAATACTTCGAAGTCGATTTCCTGACCGATGGCGCCGATGATTATATCGCAGGGCACTACCTGCTCGTTCTTCTGAGCCGGGTATGATTTAGGCCTGCCGGATGCGTCATATTCGCCGACTTTCTGCGGCTTGATGATGAGCGCTTTGACATTGCCGTCTTTATCTGCTTCAATGCGCAGCGGTGTCCTGAGTTCAAAAAGTCTGCAGCCTTCTGCGATGGCTCCTTCGATTTCTTCAGGCAGTGCTGTCATGTCAACTTTCCGCCTTCTGTATACTATGTCAACGTGGGAAGCACCGAGCCGCATTGCCGTACGGGCCACGTCCATGGCAACATTACCGCCGCCTACTACAGCAACTCGTTTGCCCTCGTAATCAGGAAGATGGGCATCGCCTATTTCGCGGAGAAGATCTACTGCCGAATATACACCGTTGCTCTCTTCGCCTTCGATCCCGATCATTTTATAGTTGTGCGCGCCGATAGCCACGTAGACAGCATCGTATTTGTCTATCAGGCCTTTGATACTCTTTTCATCAGCGACTCCTGAATTCAGTTTGACCTCGACTCCGGCCGACAGGATGGCTTCGATGTCCCATTCAAGTCTCTTTCTTGGAAGTCTGTAACTCGGGATGCCGTAACGAAGCATGCCGCCAAGCTGTTCTCTCTGTTCGAAGACTGTAGGTTTATGCCCCATGAGTGCCAGGTAATATGCTGCAGTAAGTCCGCTCGGACCGCCGCCAACGATGGCAACGCGTTTGCCTGTATTGTCCATCAGCCTGGGAACAGGAACTGTTTCCGAGCAGTTGTCCACGGCGAACATCTTCAGACCTCTGATGTTGATCGGGGCATCGATCATGTTTCTCCGGCAGTGCTTTTCACAAGGATGCTCGCAGATCAGAGCGCATACCGTAGGGAACGGATTATCCTTGCGGATAAGTTTTACGGCATCGTCGTATCTGCCTGCCTTGATCAGAGCGACATAGCCCGGAATATCGACCTCTGCAGGGCACTTTGCCACGCAAGGGATCGAATGACGTCTGTCTCTCAGATTATCAGAGCAGCGGTTTCTGCTGATATGGGAAACATAATCTTCCCGGAAACTTTTCAGACCTTTCAGGACCAGATTGGCCGATTCGGCGCCGATCGCGCAGTCGGAGGAATATTTGATGGATTCCGCCAGTTTCTGCAGACGTATCAGGTCGTCCATGCTGCTCTCAACACTGAGATTTAAAATATCATCGATGATATTGATCATCTGACCTACACCGACCCTGCAGGGAACACATTTTCCGCAGGACTGAGCCTCGCACAGTTTCAGAAAAGATCCGGTCATGTCTACCGGACACTGTTCCGGCGGACTGGCAATGATCCGTCTCTGAAGATCTTTGTAAAGGCCTTCGACCTGTTTCTGGGCCTGATCCTTCTTTTTGAACTCTAATCTACTCACTTTTCAACCTCTTTTCGTTTATGTATGATTATTAAAGCTATGAAATACTATTTTGTAAAGTTCATAATATGAACATATCGTTTGCATTATGAACCCAATTACGGCAGTATTATGCCGTAATGGAGGCCTCGTGTCAATATCCGAGGTCCCGAAAACTACAGAAAAGATGTGGTATGCGGCACTGCCGCTACACTTCTTTTTAATATTCCGTTAACGTATGCGATGAATACCCCGTAGTTGAGAAATGGTACGCCCTGAGCGACAGATACCTGCATGCGGCGTAAGATTTCGCGCTCGTTCAGCATGCAGCCGCCACAGTGGATCACAAGTCTGTATTTTGACAGGTCGGTCGGGAATTCCCGTCCGCTGCATGTTTCAATAGTGACATCGTGTCCGCTGTGAGTTTTGAGCCAGCCGGGAATCTTGACCGTGCCAATGTCACGGCACTGCCTGTGGTGTGTGCAGCCTTCGGCTATCAGCACTTTGTCTCCGTCTTTCAGAGTTTCTATCATTGATACACCGCTGAGCGCAGTGTCAAGGAAGCCCTTGTACCGGGCCATAAGAATAGAAAATGATGTAAGCGGAACGTTTTCCGGAACTATCTCTGCGACCTGACTGAAAGCCTGACTGTCGGTAATGACCAGTGCAGGTGCTTCCTTCAGAGCAGCCAGAGCAGCTGCAAGTTCGGTTTCGCGGGAAACGGTGATAAGAGCACCGGCTTCGAGTGCATCGCGTATTACCTGCTGCTGAGGCAGAATGATTCGTCCTTTCGGAGCCGACTCATCAATTGGTATTACGAGCACTATCTGATCGCCGGACGAGAGCAGGTCGGCTACAAGATGATGCTCCGGCTTTGCGTCCTTGTCCGCAAGTGCGCTTATGCGTTCCTTCAGGGCATCTACTCCCTCGCCGGTCAGCGCGCTGACATAGATGGAATTGCCGGCAGGAATGGTGTCGGCAGGATTTAATTTATCTGATTTATTACAGGCGATAATATAAGGGATCTTTCGCGCCTCGAACATTTCCGCCAGTTCGCGGTCTTCGCCGGTCAGACCGGCGGAAGCATCGATGACGAGTACGGCGATATCAGTTTTGCCGAGGATCTCCATGGTCTTTTCGACACGCAGCCCTCCGAGCTCGCCGACATCGTCGGATCCCGGTGTGTCGATGATCATGACCGGTCCCAGCGGCAGAAGTTCCATTGCTTTATATACCGGATCTGTTGTCGTCCCTTTTTCCGGTGATACCACCGCAAGACTCTGTCCGGTAACCCGGTTGACGAGACTCGATTTGCCGGCGTTTCGTCTGCCGAAAAAACCGATATGTATCCGCTCGCCGGATGGTGTTTCATTTAGACCCATATTGTTCTCCTGTCTTTTTCCCCTTTTGATGTATCTTCTTAATATCTTCTGCCTGCACGGGGATGATCCCCTCTTGAAACGACGATGCTGTATCCTATCGACATCATTCTGCGTTCAAGACATCCGCGGCATTCCGCAGCTTCTTCTCCTGTACAGATCTTGTTATCGTATAATTCATATTTTTTCCGCACCGATACCGGTGACAGATTCGGCATGATCACGTTTGCTCCTGCGAGGATCCCGCGCTCGCGGCCGTCGGGCAGAATAGTACCGAGAGCCGTTGTTGCCGGTATCAGAGCATCCGGCATCATAAGTCTCAGCGCGCTGAGGCAGAACAGAGTATCTTCCGCCGTTCCCGCGCTTTCCCGGGCAAACGGCGTGTCGTGATGCGGCACAAAAGGGCCTATCCCTATCATTTCCGGCTGCAGCTCTTCAATGAAAAGCATATCCTCCGCCAGACATTCGGAATTCTGACCGGGTGAACCGACCATGAAGCCTGTGCCGGTCTGATAACCGATATCCTTCAGATCACGCAGGCAGCGCAGACGGTTTTCCAGCGAGAGACTCGCAGGATGCAGGCTGCGGTAATGCGCAGGATCTGCTGTTTCGTGACGCAGAAGAAAGCGCTCGGCACCGGCATCGAAAAACTTCTGATAGATATCACGGCTGCGTTCGCCTACCGACAGGGTGACAGCGCAGTCCGGCCACCCGGATCTGATCGACCTGACGGTGTCGGTGATCCATTCATCACCGGTCATATTTCCGAAAGGGCCCGGATCTTCTCCTCCCTGCAGAACAAAAGTACGGAAACCGAGATCATATCCCTGACGGCAGCATTCCAGTATCTGATCTTTCGTCAGGCGGTAACGTTCCGCATTTTTATTGCTGCTCCGGAGGCCGCAGTAATAGCAGTCATTCCGGCAGAAGCTGGTGAACTCGATCAGACCTCTCGTGTAGACATCATGACCGAAATGTTCGACGCTTATTTCGCGGGCTGTCATTCCGATATAATCATCGATATCACGATTCCCCTGATCTTTTTTCCTGCCGTCAAAGAGACTGATCCACTCATCTTTATCAAGATGCTGTGTGCTTTTCAGCTTTTCTGTCAGTTCGACAAGGATATTTTCCTCATTCATATTATTCCTCTGCGCCGTTTCCTCCGGACGCGACAAAAACAGCTTTTGCTGATACGCCATGAAGGCTGTCGATCTTTTCTTCCAGATCTTTTACAACTTCAGCGGGTCCGTCGAGAGCGATGCTGATGAGCGATATTTGCCGCTCGCGGTACGGCAGCCCCATGCGGCCGATAATAAAGCTGCTGTATTCGTGCAATATTGAATTAAGATCTGCGACACTGCCGCTGTCTTCGACGACGATGGAAATCATCGCTGCTGTATTTTCCATATTGACCTCCGAATATACATCATGATCCATAAAAAATAATAATCCCCGGCATGGAAATGCACGGGGAGTGTGATTGTATTAACTTCTCTGATAAAATCCGGGCATCTGCTGCACGCAAAAAAACTTCACGACATAGATGCTGTCTTCTCCCTGTAAACATATCCGCCTTTTGATTGTTAATTACTTAACGCCTCGTTAATATCTTAACAGTATGTATACAATACGTCAAGACTTTAGTGAAGAAAAGTACGGTTGTTTTAATGTTTTTTATAATGTAGAATCAGAATATACAGAAAATTGTGAGGGAGGGATGACATTGAATATTACTAAAAAGGTATGTATTATAGCCATGGCAGTAATGGTGGCTGCGGCGTTCATGCCGTCGGTGGCTTCAGGAGGGACTGCGCGGGCTGCTTCGGACGTAATGATTTCGGGTACTCAGTTTGAAAATGCGGAGTCTGTCGGGACAGACGACGTGCACTCCTTCGGAGATTACAACGGCGGTGATGTTACGGCCGCCGCATATAAATTTACTGCACCGCAAAGCGGAAAATATCTGATCAATACGGCGGTTTATAAAGGCGCGTTCCGGACGATCTGGTATACGACCGGCAGAGATGCGGCCGGCAGACAGATCGCAATAAAGGATCAGGAACAGAAGATCCTGTCTCTGAGCAAAGGGAAGAACTATTACTTTTTCTTTGACAGTTCTATTTCAGACAAGACGGGATATGTGGTGTTCAATATCAGTCTGCTCGAGAGCCGCGGCGTAAAATTCGTCAGCAGCAAAAACAAAATCACGATACCGAGCGGCAAGGCAGTGAAATTTGCCTTCAGGCCGGCTGCCACAGGGTACTACAAATTCGTGGGGACCAGCAGCGACAAGCCGGGATATTTCTCACTGTACCAGACTGAAGTGAAATCCACGGCAGATGGGGCATATGGCCTTTATAATGACCTTCAGCATGAAGCAATAGTTAAAAAGAACAGCAAAATGACGATTCAGATACACGGAGAGAGATATTATGCCGGTATGCTGAAGCTGAAAAAAGGCGTTACCTATTATTACAAGGCTGTATCGGGCATGAAGCTCAGCAATTTTTATATCCGGAAGTATTCACCGCTGCAGATAAAGATAAGCGTCAGCGGGTGCAGCGCGCTGATGGCCAATGATTATGAGAGTTATATGTATGATATGCAGGAACCTGCAAAATTCGCCTCGCTTTATACGACCATACATAAAAAGGAAGCTCTGGAAATGGCCTATTTCCCTGAAAGCGGAAAACGCTGAAAAATATTCTCGTCAACGGCACTGCGGCAGATTATACTGCCGGGTGATGCTGAAATGGTCGGCTTCTATGAGGCGGAAGGCGGGATCGTTGACGATGCGACATTTATCGACGGGAAAGATGTAGTGCCCGATTCGTTTGTCGCCAAACGTCCGGATCTGCTGAAATATCTGACCAGAACTGAAGTCAGCGGCGAGGTGCAGTATTATTACACCAAAGACTCACTGGCTGAAGCAGACGGCGCTTCAACGTATAAAACCAGAGCATCGTACAAATACTTAAAAATCAAAGCGCCGGCCGGCGGCTGGAAAACAGGCAGCAGGCTAAGACTGATCTGCGAATAGTCAGCGATCTCAATTTCGTTGCCGTTACAACGTACATTTATATATTAAGATGTTACGATAAGGGAAACGAAGGGAGCTGATCGATATGGAAAAGAAAGATAGGATGCAGGATGTGTATGTGCTGAGCGCATATGAGACTTCGGCGGAACGTTTCTTGAAACGCTGCTGGAACACGGGACGGAACTTTTGCTGGATGTACGCAGAAAGAATACGAATCAGCTCTGCGGTTTTACCAGGCAGAGGGATCTCGAATATCTGACGGGGAAGATCGCGGGGGCGAAATATGTTCATGATCTGCGATTTGCGCCTGAACCGTATCTGCTGGAGGACTATCTGAAGCACCGGTCCGGATGGGATAAGTTCCGTGCGGGGTACTGTGCACAGATGGGGAAGATCGATGCGGCCGGACTGTTCGGACAGGAATACGGGGCATACAGGTCGGTCTGTATACTCGGAGCCGGCACCGTAAAAAGAATGAGCCACAGTGAGATACTGGTAAAGATGATAAACGGATAGTGAAGGACTGTCCGGCTAATATATTAAAACCGGAAAGGATATAAAAATGGTCAGAAAAGCAAATGTAATCACAATGGAAGCCCTTCAGGGCGGCAGGGGATCTGCGGAGATACATATGATCGTACCGAAAGAGGAGCTTTATAACAGCGCCGGCATGTATGCAAAAGTTGTTCTTCAGCCCGGTTCCTCAGTTGGCTGGCATACGCATACAGGAGAAACAGAGCCTTACTATATTCTGGAAGGAGAAGGAATATTTATTGATGATGACGGTTCCAGGACACCGGTGTCGGCCGGCGATGTCTGTACCATCATTCCGGGACAGAGTCATTCGATCGAAAATGTTTCGGATACAGAGCCCCTTTCTTTTATGGCTTTGATCTATTACGATTTAAGGTAGAAATTGTTGGATAAACCAAATAATCATATAAAATATGTTGCTATGCAACATATTTTATATTATAATCAAAATCAGCAATAAAATATCAAAAGGGGACTTATAGAAGGAGAGACTTTAATGATCACAGGAGCAGAAGCGATGGTGAAATGCCTGGAAGCCGAGGGGATAACAAAGATATTCGGCTACCCGGGAGTCGCCATCGCACCATTTTATGATGGCTTATACAGTTCAAAAAAAATAGAACACATTTTAGTGAGGCGTGAAGATGCGGCCGGACATGCGGCAAGCGGATATGCAAGGATATCGCGGAAACCGGCCGTATGCTGTACGACATCGGGCCCGGGAGCTACGAATCTTCTGACAGCGCTCGCTACAGCATATTCCGACAGCATTCCGATGATAGCGATCACGGGACAGGTCGCAAGCGATCTCCTGGGAAGAGATGTTTTCCAGGAAGCCGATATAACAGGGGCGGCTGAATCGTTTGTGAAGTACAGCTATCTCGTAAAAGATGCAAATGACATTCCGCGAATATTCAAAGAGGCATTCTTCATCGCCTCCACCGGAAGAAAGGGACCGGTGCTGATCGATGTGCCTGTAGATATACAGCAGCAGAAGCTGAAAAACAAATTCGAATATCCGGCGCAGGTGGATATAAGAGGATATAAGCCGAAAACAAAACCTAACGGTCAGCAGATGAAGAAAGTCATTACTGCCATAAAACGTTCAAGGCGGCCGCTGGTATGCGTAGGCGGAGGAGTAATACTCGGCAATGCGGAAAAAGCCGTCAGGACCTTCTGCAAAACTTTTAGTATTCCGGTCGTTTCGACGATGATGGGAGTGGGTGCAATACAGAGCAGCGATCCGCTTTATTTCGGCATGCTCGGCAACAACGGCAAGCCATATGCGAACCTGGCGGTGGAAAGATCGGATCTGCTGATCATCGTGGGCGCGAGACTTGCGGACCGCGCGATACCGCGTCCGAAATATATCGAACAGGCTGTTTCGGTCATACACATCGACATCGATTCGGCTGAAATCGGCAAAAATCTGGGACCGATGATCCCGCTGGTGGGCGATGCAAAAAACGTATTCACCGAACTGGCCAAGCAGGATATTGCGGTCGATACGAGCGACTGGCTCAATGCGCTGGCTGAGATCAGAAAAAGCATCGTGGACCACAGAGTGTTCAGCGATGAACTTATCGATCCGAACGAACTGGTGAGCAGGCTGTCCGGACGAATGGAAGACGACGCGATATATGTCGCTGACGTAGGGCAGAACCAGCTCTGGTCGGCAGACAATTATGTGATGAAAAACGGCAGATTCATGACGACAGGCGGCATGGGAACGATGGGATATTCAATACCCGCTGCGATGGGTGCAAAGATGGCTGCGCCGAACAAACAGGTGGTGGCAGTAATGGGCGACGGCGCGTTCCAGATGTCTATGCAGGAGCTGGCGACCATAAAGAAGAACAATGTGCCTCTGAAGATACTGATCGTACGCAACCGTGTGCTCGGTCTTGTACGGGAATATCAGCTGACGAAATTCAGAAAGCGCTACATTGGCGTCGATATCGACGGATATCCGAATTTCGACGGCATAGCGAAGGCATATGACATGCCGTATTTCGAAGTGACGGAAATGAAAAAACTCGACAGTGTTCTTGCTGAATTTATCGCGTGCGATGAAGCCTGCATCATGGTGGCTGAAGTGCACGGAGAAGATGTTACAAAGTAGGGAGGTGACAGATCATGAGAGGTATTTTTTCAGTATTAGTAGAAAATAAAGCGGGAGTTCTTTCCCAGATATCGGGTCTGTTCGCCAGAAGAGGATTCAATATCGACAGTCTGGCTGTCGGTGAAACAGAGAATCCGGAAATCTCGAATATGACAATAGTGTCTACGGGAGACGAAAGGACCGTGGATCAGGTCGAGAAAAACCTGAACAAAAAAACTCGATGTAATAAAAGTCCGCCGGCTGGAGGAAAGTGAAAGCATCTGTCTTGAGATGCTGCTGATAAAAGTCGCGTACACATCGAAAACCAGACGCGATATAATGGATATCTGTGCGGTCAACGGCGCGAATATTATATACATGTCAGCTAAAAATATGATCATAGAGCTGCATGAGACATCGGACAAAATCGTGAACTTCATTGACTTCATGAGAAGCTTCGGCATTCAGGAGGTCCAGAGAACTGGAACTGTCGCGGTCACAAAAGGCTAAAAAGATTGTTTTATGCGGATGCGCACGGCCGGCGTATGATAAGGTTATGGAACATGTAATTTGTCTGAAAATACAAAAATAGCCATATTTTATTGGATTGTATGTTGACAACATACAAATAACGCGCTAGTATAACCATATAAGAAATCAAACCGTTGATGCGGAGATAAAAACAGGAGATGGATTCACAGAGATCCCGCGATGATGAGAATCGGGAAATACCAGCTTGTTAAATGGACCGCTGAGGGTGCAGTCAAAGGCGTGCGCGCCGAGTATTCTGCAACGTGAGGATATACGTAAGTTATCAGGGATATGATAGTATCCTGCAGAGAGCACGGAGGACATAAGTCCGGCCGTGAACCAAGGTGGTACCGCGGATCATTGAAACAGATTCGTCCTTGACATATTTTGTCGGGGACGATTTTTTATTGCCCCGTATGTTTGGAGGCAGAAATGATTTATCCGGAACTGGAAAAAGTAAGAGAACTCGCGGGAGGCGGCGAGTACAAAAGAATACCGGTAAGCACGGAGATATATTCCGACAGCAGAACGCCGATAGAAGTTCTGCGCATAATAAAGCGCATTACAAAGCATTGCTACATTCTCGAGAGCGTGGAGGACAGAACGAACTGGGGGCGCTACACGTTCCTCGGATACGACCCGACGCTGGAGATCACCTGCAGGCACGGGCATCTGAAGATGCATTGCTGCGGCACGGAGTTCAGCGAAGACACGAATGATCCTGCAAAGTACATCAGAAAAATACTGGCAGACAACAAGAGCCCGAAAATCGCAGGTCTGCCGCCGTTCACAGGCGGTCTGGTCGGATATTTCTCCTATGAATATCTGGGCTATTCAGAACCGTCGCTCGATCTCGAAGCTGAGGACGAGGAAAAGTTCAACGATGTCGATCTGATGCTGTTTGAAAACGTCATAGCGTTCGACAACTACCGGCAGAAAATAGTGCTGATCGCCAACATCAGAGTCGATGATCCGAACGAACTTTCGAACGAATACGAAAAAGGCATCATGAGACTGCGCAATATGGCCTCGCTGATCAGAGACGGAGAGCCGGCCGAAAGCGAGCCGCTGCAGCTCAAGACGCCGTTCCGCGAAATGTTTTCCCGGGAACAGTACTGCGCGATGGTTGAAAAGGGCAAGAACTTTATCAGAGAGGGAGACATCTTCCAGGTGGTACTTTCGAACAGGCTGGAGGCGGAATACGAAGGAAGCCTGATAGATGCCTACAGAGTACTGAGGACCGTGAATCCGTCACCGTATATGTTCTACTTTTCCGGGCAGGATGTCGAGATGACAGGCGCTTCGCCGGAGACACTGGTGAAACTGAAGGACGGAGAGCTGAGAACATTCCCGCTGGCCGGCACCAGGCCGAGAGGGAGCACAGAGGAAGAGGATGAGGCGCTGGAAAAAGACCTCCTCAGCGACGGGAAAGAACTGGCCGAACACAACATGCTCGTTGATCTCGGACGTAATGATATCGGCAAGATCGCGAAAATAGGCTCAGTCGAAGTTGAATCGTTCCACAAGATAGAAAAGTTTTCCCATGTCATGCACATCGGCTCGACAGTCAGAGGAAAGCTGGCAGAGGGCAAAGACGCACTGAACGTGATCGACGCGATACTCCCGGCAGGAACGCTTTCGGGGGCGCCGAAGATCAGAGCCTGTGAAATCATCAAAGAGCTTGAAGGCTGCAAGCGCGGGATATACGGAGGAGCGGTCGGTTACATAGACCTGGCCGGCAATCTCGATACCTGCATAGGCATAAGGCTGGCCTTTGCGAAGAACGGCAAGCTGTTCGTGAGATCCGGAGCCGGCATCGTATACGACAGCGAGCCGAAGAAGGAATACCTTGAATGCCGGAACAAAGCGCAGGCAGTGATCGACGCAATAGAAACGGCGGAAGGAGGTATCGACTGATGATACTTCTCATAGATAATTATGACAGCTTCTCATATAATCTGTTCCAGCTCGTGGGGAGTATGACGGATGATGTGAAAGTTATAAGAAACGATGCGATGACCGCTGAGGAAATCGCCGGGATGGGAGCCGGTGCGATCATAATCTCGCCGGGTCCGGGGCGTCCGAAAGACGCGGGCGTGTGTGAGGAAGTAATAAAGAAGCTCGGACCGGAGGTCCCGATCCTCGGTGTGTGTCTCGGGCATCAGGCTATATGCGAAGCATACGGCGGCGCGATAACATATGCGAAAGAAGTAATGCACGGCAAACAGTCGGTGATAAACATCAATCCGATGTGTCCGCTTTTCAAAGGAATGGAAGGGCGGATAACGGTCGGCAGATACCATTCGCTGGCGGCGGCCAAAGGCGCGCTGGGACCGGATCTGATGATCACGGCGACGGCGGACGACGGAGAAATAATGGCTGTCAGACATAAAAAATATCAGGTATACGGACTGCAGTTCCACCCTGAATCAATACTTACGCCGGACGGCGGACAGATAGTACAGAATTTTTTGGAGGCAATAAAATGATCAGAGAAGCAATTATAGAATTAACAAAAGGCGGAAATCTTTCATATGAAACAGCGGGTGCGGTAATGGACGAGATCATGAGCGGCAGCGCGAGCGATATACAGATGAGTTCATATCTCACGGCGCTGGCGATGAAGGGAGAGACGATCGACGAAATAACAGCGTCAGCCAGGCAGATGCGCGCACACGGGATCAAACTTCTGGATGAAGAGGATGCGCTGGAAATAGTAGGAACGGGCGGCGACGGCTCGAACTCTTTCAACATTTCCACGACAGCGGCGATGATCGCCGCGGCGGCAGGCGTACATGTGGCGAAGCACGGCAATCGCGCGGCGTCGAGCAGAAGCGGAGCGGCGGACTGCCTGGAAGCTTTGGGAGTGAATATTACTGTATCGCCGGAGAAAAGCAAAGAGCTCCTGAACGATATCGGCATATGCTTCCTGTTCGCGCAGAACTATCATTTCGCGATGAAGTATGTGGCTCCGACGAGAAAAGAACTGGGTATCAGGACTATCTTCAACGTACTCGGGCCTCTGTCGAATCCGGCCGGCGCGAAGTCGGAAGTAATGGGTGTTTACGATGAATCGCTCGTGGAGCCTCTGGCGAAAGTAATGTATAATCTGGGCGTCAGGAGCGCCATGGTCGTTTACGGACAGGACAAGCTGGATGAAATCTCGATGAGCGCGCCGACGACAGTGTGTGAAATCAGAAACGGTGAAATGAAGTCGTACGAAATAAAGCCGGAGGATTTCGGCCTGACGAGATGCGCGAAGGAAGATCTCACAGGCGGAACGCCGGAAGACAACGCCAGGATCACCAGAGAAATACTGGCGGGAGAAAAGGGCCCGAAGAGGGACGCCGCAGTAATAAACGCGGGCGCTGCGATCTATGTCGGCGGGAAAGCGGACACTATGGCCGAAGGCATAGCCACGGCGCAGGAGATGATAGACAGCGGAGCCGCGAAGGCGAAGCTGGAGGAATTTGTAACTAAATCGAACGAGAACGAGGAAAAGAAAGCAAGCTGATATGGAAACCATACTTGAGCAGCTCGCGCAGTCCGCGAGAGAAAGAGTACAGAAAAACAAAGAACTGAAACCGCCGGCAGAAATCAGAGCGGAAGCTGAAGCGGCAGCGCAGTCGGAAGCCGATGAAGGCATAGACCGCGCGGGGCTCCTGCCGTTTGAAAGGGCGCTGGCGCAGGACGGGATCTCGTTCATCTGCGAAGTTAAAAAAGCTTCGCCGTCAAAAGGACTGATCGCCGGGGACTTCGACTATATGAGAATAGCCCGGGAATACGAAGAGGCAGGTGCTGCGGCCATATCGGTCCTGACGGAACCGGCGCGCTTCTGCGGAAGCGATGAATATCTGCGCCGCATCGCCGGAGAAGCAACTATCCCGGTGCTGAGAAAAGATTTTACGGTCGACAGTTATATGATATACGAGGCAAAAGTTCTCGGAGCATCGGCAGTACTGCTTATTTGTGCTATACTTACAGAAACCGAACTGGCGGAATATCTGGAGATATGCAGGCGTCTGAATCTGGCGGCTCTGGTGGAAGCTCATACAGAGACTGAGATCAGCATGGCTCTGCGCGCAGGCGCAGGGATCATCGGCGTCAATAACCGCGATCTGAAGACATTTACGGTGGACACAGGAAGAAGTATCGCACTGAGAAAACTCGTACCGGACGATATTCTGTTCATTTCCGAAAGCGGCATCCGGGACGCGGAGCAGATAAAGACACTGGCTGATAATAAAGTCGATGCCGTTCTTATAGGGGAAACACTTATGAGAGCATCTGATAAAAAGAAAATGCTCGGTGAATTGTCGGGTAAGATCGGAGATGAGATGCCGTGACGAAAGTGAAGATATGCGGCCTGATGAGGACTGCGGATGCTGAGGCCGTGAATGAGGCGGAGGCGGACTTCGCGGGATTCGTATTTGCCGGGTCGAGAAGGAAAATATCTCATGACACAGCTGCGGAGCTGCGCAGTGTGCTGGATCCGGCGATACCGGCGGTCGGGGTCTTCGTTGATGCCGACGAAAGAGAAATCGCAGAGCTGGCTGAAGCGGGCACGATACAGATGGTGCAGCTTCACGGTAATGAAGATGAAGCATATATCAGGCGCGTAAAGAAAGAGACCGGGCTGCCGGTAATAAAGGCATTACTGCTGGGAGAAACACCGGATGAAGACAGTCTGCGGACCATGATCGCCGGAGCGTGCGCGGGCGCGGCGGATTATCTTCTTTTCGACACGGGCAGGGGCACCGGCATGACATTCAGGTGGCGGACACTGGCGGGGCTGCGGGACATGATCGAAAAACCGTATTTCGCCGCAGGCGGGCTGACCCCGGACAATGTCGGAGAAGCTGCGGCGGTATTACTGCCGTACGCGGCGGATGTCAGCGGCGGAGTGGAAAACGCAGACGGATATAAAGATGAAAATATGATCAGAGAATTTGTAAGGAGGGCAAAAAGTGAGTAAAGGAAGATTCGGCATACACGGCGGACAGTATATTTCTGAGACGCTGATGAATACGCTGATAGAGCTGGAAGAGGCTTATGACAAGTGTAAAAACGATCCGGAGTTCCAGAGTGAACTGACGGATCTGATGGTCAATTATGCGGGGCGGCCGTCGCTGCTGTATTATGCGGAGAAGATGACCGCGGATCTCGGCGGTCCGAAGATCTATCTGAAGAGGGAAGATCTTAATCATACGGGCGCACACAAAATAAACAATGTTCTGGGGCAGTGTCTCCTGGCCAAGAAGATGGGCAAGACCAGAGTGATCGCGGAAACCGGAGCGGGACAGCACGGCGTGGCGACGGCGACGGTAGCGGCGCTGATGGGCATGGAGTGCGAGGTGTACATGGGACGCGTCGATACCGAGAGGCAGGCGCTGAATGTTTACAGGATGAGACTGCTGGGCGCGAAGGTGCATGCGGTCGATTCCGGCACGGCTACGCTGAAGGATGCGGTAAATGCAGCAATGCGCGAATGGTCGTCGCGTGTGTCGGATACGCATTACGTGATCGGGTCGGTCATGGGCCCTCATCCGTTCCCTGTGATGGTGCGGGACTTCCAGAGTGTCATCGGCAAAGAGTCGAAGCGTCAGATACTGGAGGCAGAGGGAAAGCTGCCGGCCGCGGTGATCGCGTGTGTAGGCGGCGGCTCGAATGCCATGGGTTCGTTCTATGATTATATCGAAGACAGCGAAGTTGCGCTCATCGGCTGCGAGGCTGCGGGACGCGGAGCTGATACGGAGTTCAATGCCGCGACTATGACGAACGGCGAGCTCGGTATTTTCCACGGAATGAAATCATATTTCTGCCAGGACGAATGCGGGCAGATCGCGCCGGTGTACAGTATTTCCGCCGGGCTGGATTATCCGGGGATCGGTCCTGAGCATGCTTACCTTCATGATATCGGACGTGCGGAATATGTGCCGGTCACAGATGAAGAGGCTGTGCAGGCCTTCGAGTACACCTCACGCACGGAGGGAATTATTCCGGCCATCGAAAGTTCGCATGCTGTTGCGTATATCATGAAGAATGCGGACAGATTCAGTAAGGACGACAGCGTCATCATTACTTTGTCGGGAAGAGGCGACAAGGATGTAGCTGCTATCGCCAGATACAGAGGGGAGGATCTCCATGACTAAAATAGCAAATGCTTTTAAGAATAAAAAAGCTTTTATAGGTTTTCTGACGGCGGGCGATCCGTCGGCGGACAAGACGGTCGAGTATATCCTGGCGATGGAAAGAGCCGGCTGCGATCTGATCGAAATAGGCATACCGTTTTCGGATCCGACCGCGGAAGGCCCTGTGATCCAGGAAGCGAATATCCGTGCGCTGTCGGCCGGGATCAAGACGGACGGCGTGTTCGATATTGTAAGGCGCGTGCGTGAAAAAACCGCTGTGCCGCTGGTGTTTCTGACTTACATGAACCCGGTGTTCCATTACGGCTATGAAGAGTTTTTCGCGAAATGCGAAGAGCTGGGAGTCGACGGAATAATATCGCCGGAGCTTCCTTATGAGGAGCGCGGGGAGATGCTTCCTTTCGCGGCGAAGCACAATGTCGACATGATCACCATGGTCGCGCCGACATCCGAGGAGCGCATCAAATGATCGCCGGAGAGGCGACAGGATTCGTTTACATAGTGTCGTCTATGGGAGTGACCGGAGTGCGCTCAGACATTACTACAGACATCGGTGCGATAGTCGAACATGTGCGCGCTGTCACGGATACACCTGCCGCGATCGGTTTCGGTATAAGCACTCCCGAGCAGGCTGCGGAAATGGCCGGCATAGCGGACGGGGTGATCGTCGGCTCGGCAATCGTGAAGATAATCGAAAAATACGGCAGCGAGGCCGCGCCGGAACTGGAAAAATATGTGAGATCGATGAAAGCCGCTGTTGCCTCGGCAGATGAGGATTGAAGATGAACTGCCGCATACGCACCGCATCGCCTGACGATGCCGCGGAGATCCTGAAAATATATGCGCCTTACGTCGAGGAAACGGCCATAACTTTTGAATACGATGTGCCGTCGGTTTCCGAATTCCGCGGGAGGATAGAAAATACGCTGCGGAAGTATCCTTATCTGCTGGCGGAAAGCGAAGGAGAAATAATCGGCTATGCGTATACCGGCGCCTTCGTGGGCAGACAGGCCTACGACTGGTCTGCGGAAACGACGGTTTACGTGCAGAAGGACAGGAAAAAAAACGGGTGTCGGCGGGTGCCTGTACCGGGCGCTGGAAAGCGTTTCCGCAGCGCAGAATATCCTCAATCTGAATGCGTGTATCGGCTGCCCGGAAGTGGAAGATGAGTATCTGACAAAAAACAGCGTTGAATTTCATGCTCATTTTGGTTATTCTGTGATTGGAGAATTTCATAAATGCGGTTACAAATTCGGGCGCTGGTATAACATGGTCTGGATGGAGAAGATGATCGGTGAACATAAAGCCGATCCTCAGCCCGTCATTCCGTTTGCCATACTCCCGCCGGATGTGCTGAGTGCATTGGGAATATCCTGAAAAATATAATGGCTCAATGAGCGGGAGGATAATATGAATAAAAAAAGAATTTTGGCGATCGCGACGGCGCTGGTAATGACCGTTTCGACTGCAGCAATGATGATGCCTTCGCAGGCAAACGCCATGGCGGTCAAGTCGTCGGTCAGCAGCAAAGCTGTTACAGCTTCATCGCTGGCAAAACCGAAAGTGACTATCCACGCGGTCAGTGCGACGAAAATAAAAGTCAGCTGGAAAAAAGTCAAGGGCGTGGATAAGTACGGAATCTACAGGTATTCAACGACAGATGTTAACAACATTACGTCGCTGCATAGTTATAAGCTGGTCAAGAAAGCCGGCTCGAAAACGACTAGCTGGACGAATAAAAACCTTACTGAAGGAAAATTCTATGCGTATACCGTGGTTGCTTACAAAGGCTACAGCTACCAGCGAAGCAGCGCAGTATTTGCGCAGGCAACATCCGATATGTATTTCATCAGGTCAGTACCAACGACTACCGACGGCAGTCAGATCAGTGCGCTGAAAATAAAGATAACCAACCTCAGCTGCAAGTCTGTTAAAATGAACGCCAATCTCAGCGGTATGTTTTACCCTGATTTGAATGCTTCGGCATATATCTTGGCATCGATCCCGGCCGATAAAATCATAAAACCGGGAGCAACGGCGACTGTCACCTATCAGCTGGCTTCACCGGCGTCATATGATTATTCGAAGATGGGCTTCAAGTTCAGCTGCACCTATAACAATATACCTCTGATAGGTATAATAAGCGAAGGCACAAACGGATATATAAATCAGAATCAGTAATGAAAGGTAAGAACAATGTTAGGCAATTTTTCATACTGCAATCCGACAAAACTGTATTTTGGAAAAGGCTCTGTAAAACATCTTGCGGATGAGCTGAAAAAATACGGCGATAATGTCGTGCTGATCTACGGGGGCGGGTCGATCAAAAAGAATGGCATTTATGATGACGTTGTCCGCATCCTCAGCGATGCCGGCAAAAATGTCGCCGAGATAGAAGGCGTAATGCCTAATCCCACGATGAAGAAAGTATATGCAGGCATTGAGACTGCAAGAAAACATAAGGCCGATCTGCTGCTGGCAGTCGGAGGCGGCTCAGTTTGCGATTACGCCAAGGCTGTTTCCGTATCGGTGAACTGCCGGGAAGATCCGTGGGAAAGGTATTTCATGAGATTCGAAGAGCCGGACTGCGAAACTTTGCCTGTAGGATGCGTTCTGACTATGGTGGGCACAGGCTCCGAAATGAATGCGGGCGCAGTAATAACCAATACCGACAGGAAGCTGAAGATCTGCAAGGAATTCAAAGACGAAAAGATCATGCCGAGGTTTTCCATACTGGATCCGCAATACACGCTGACGCTGCCTAAATACCAGATGGTGGCAGGCATATACGACATTTTCAATCATATATGCGAACAGTATTTTTCCGGCAGCGATGACAACACCAGCGACTACATCAGCGAGGGCCTTATGAGATCGGTGATCACATCCGGCCGCGCCGCCGTTATTGATCCTCAGGATTATGAGGCGAGGAGCAATCTGATGTGGACAGCTACCTGGGCGCTCAACACCCTGATCGACCGCGGAAAAACGACTGACTGGATGGTGCACATGCTCGGACATGCCGCAGCCGCAGTCACGAATGCGACGCACGGCATGACGCTCGCTGCGGTATCGCTTCCTTATTACCGCCGCATTATGCCTTACGGACTGCAGAAATTCGTGCGGTTCGCCGTAAACGTCTGGGGCATCGACGCGTCCGGCAAAACGGATGAACAGACTGCCGGCGAAGGGCTGGAGGCGATGGAAAGCTGGATGAAGGAGATCGGTTTAGTAATGGATCTGACTGATCTTGGAGCATCGGAGGACATGATCGACGACATTGTCAGCGGCACTCTGATCATGAAGGGCGGATATAAAGTCCTGGAAAAGGACGAAATCAGAAATATTATCGAAGAATCGATGTAAATTTAACAGAGACCGCATCCGGACTTCCGGAACGGCCTCTGTTTTTTCTGTTATGACGGAAATACGACTGTGAGCATCATCTTGAAATCCTCTTTCGCATATACCGCATGAGGAATGCCTGCCGGCATGATAATGGTTTCGCCTGTGCTGACTTCATGCTCGATGCCGCCGACAGTGAATATGCCTGTTCCTTCGAGAACGAGTACCATGGCATCGCCCGTCGAATCATGGGTACTTATTTCCTCATCTTTGGAAAAGGCAAACAGCGTCAGACTGACTGCACCGTTCTGGGCGAGTGTCTTGCTGACGATCTGGCCGGGCTGGGCAGTTACTTCAGCCGCTAATGCAAGAACTTTTTCATGCTCAATATTTTTTATAATCATTTTTTCACCTGCTTTTCTATTTCAGCCGTGCTGCTTTTGGCAGTAATGCTGCTGCTTCTCTTCGATGGCGCCGACCGGGCATCCGTCTTTTGCTTCGGACGCCGAGCTTTCCAGTGAAGCATCTGCCGGCGCTTCGGACGCTTTTGCGACACCCTCATCCGTCATTTCAAACACTTCTGGACATGTTCCTGCGCAAAGGCCGCAGCCGATGCAGTTTTCATTTACATAGTATTTCATGAGAGTCTCCTTTCCTTCTTTGTCCGGCTTTTCCGGACCGTTGACGGTATCCGGTCTGCCCGGAACCTTTTTACGATTTCAGTATATGCCGGCGGCGGCAAGCTTTCCGTTGCATATGCAACGAAAATGTAAAATTGCCCGGTAATGTGATAAAAACATATGTTACAGAAGTAAAAAAGTTGCGAGAAGGCTGATATTTCGAAAACGGGGGAAGAAAAGAAATTAATGCTGAAATATTCCACGATTTTGCATATAACGCTGTTTCCGGCATCGCGGTCCGGGAAACCAAAGCATAGTCCGGACGACTATGCCCGGACAGAGACGGACTTGACAGGACGCATTATGAAAAGGGACGGAGTCTATGGACTTGCGGAAGCATGTGCCGGCAGATTCGGAAGAACGGCTAACGGAAGCCTGAATTACGCATAAGAAATGCAGCACAAATGTAAAATCACCCGAGGTTTACAAGTTGTTTCGTAATATGGTATAATAACTCTTTGACAGCGGCTGTAAGGCTTGCTTTTTCAAAGCCTGCGGGCGTTATGTAATACAGTACGGAGAATCAGAGATGTCGGAAGATAACAGACAACAGCAGAAGAAAAACACCTTCGAGGTCAAATATACACCGACGAAAGCGCTTTACGAGCATTTCTACAAGAGATGCGCTATGAAGATCAACAAGATCGTCGGCATTGTTCTTATCGTTGTCGGGATTGCGATGCTGGCAGTTGCTTTTTTAAGTGACAGCGGACTTCTGCACCAGGGACCGGATACGAAACAGAAGCTTTTGTATATTATTCTGGCGGCTGCCGAAGTTTGTGTCGGAGTGTTTCTTACGAAGACATATAAGATCATGGGCAGTGTCGCCATGAACAATATGGTGAAAGATTTCGGCGAAGCACCGGCGACAGACATTCTGATCAAAGACCGGATATATATCAGGAGAGGCGAAAAAAAGCCGTACGCCTATGATTACGGCGACATAATGCTGTTCGTGGAAACAGATCTGATATTCGCTCTCATGATCACCAAGCAAATCGGAGTTATACTTCCGAAGGACAGTTTTACAGACGGAGGACCTTCGGAGTTTGCGGAGTTTTTTAAACAAAAATGTGTCAGGACCTGCGGTTTCAGGCGGGGATAAGGAAAGGAAAAGTTATGGAAGACATACAGATCAGGGGGCTTTTCGATGAGCCGGAAAAGTATGATGGAAAAGAGATCAGAGTCAGAGGATGGATCAGAACTAACAGAGGGTCGAATAAGTTCGGATTTATCGAACTGAATGACGGGTCGAATTTTACATCTCTCCAGATCGTTTATGAAGCAGAAAAGATATCTGATTTCGATGAAAATTTCAAAGGCGCCTATTTCAGCGGCACTCGATGTTACGGGAATGTTTATTCTCACTCCCGATGCAAAGCAGCCTTTCGAAATGCATGCGTCGGAGGTTATTATAGAGGCGGATTCAGACAGTGATTATCCGCTGCAGAAGAAAAGGCATTCTCTGGAATATCTCAGAGAGATCGCTCATCTCCGCCCGAGGAGCAATCTGTTCTCCGCAGTTTTCAGAGTCAGATCGATCGCGGCATATGCAGTGCACAAGTTTTCCAGGATCAGAATTACGTATATGTACATACGCCGATCCTGACAGGTTCGGATGCAGAAGGTGCGGGAGAGATGTTCCACGTTACCAATTTCGACCTGGCGGATATTCCGAAAAATGCGGACGGTACCGTAGATTACAGCCAGGACTTCTTCGGGAAAGAGACAAACCTCACGGTCAGCGGACAGCTCGAGGCAGAAATATTCGCTTCGGCCTTCAGGAATGTCTACACGTTCGGACCCGACTTTCAGAGCTGAGAATTCGAACACGATGAGACATGCTTCTGAATTCTGGATGATCGAGCCGGAGATGTCGTTCATGGACCTTGCAGACATGATGGACGTTGCTGAAGCTATGATCAAATACATCATTACTTATACCATGGAGCACGCTCCTCAGGAGATCGCTTTCCTGAACCAGTTCGTTGACAAGAATCTTGTCGGGAGACTGACGCACGTTGCAGAAACTCCTTTCAGGCGAGTTACATATACTGAAGCTGTAGATATTCTGATCAAGGCTGACAAGAAGTTTGAGTACCCGGTAGAGTGGGGCATCGATCTTCAGACGGAGCATGAGAGATATCTCACGGAGCAGGTATTCAAAGCGCCTATCTTCGTAACTGATTATCCGAAGGAAATCAAGGCGTTCTACATGCGTCTGAACGACGACCGGAAGACAGTGGCAGCATGCGACTGCCTGGTGCCGGGGATCGGCGAGATCATCGGCGGCTCGCAGAGAGAGGAGAGGCTCGACGTTCTTGAATCGAGGATCGACGAGCTCGGCATGGACAAGTCGAGCTACTGGTGGTACCTCGAGCTCAGAAAGTACGGCGGCGTCAAGCATTCCGGATATGGTCTCGGATTCGAGCGTATGGTCATGTATCTGACCGGCGTGGAAAACATCAGAGACGTCCTCCCGTTCCCGAGAACACCGAAGAACGCGGAATTCTAGGAAGGACCTGCAGCGGATGCCGGACTCGAATGCCGGATGTGAATTTCGGGGCTGATGCAGATCTGCAGAAAATGAATATACTTTGAAAATGAAACGGCCCGGCAGGGGAACGGTGAAACGCCGCAGCAAAAACTGCCGGGCCGTTTTCTGCTGTTAGAGAGATGCTGCCGGGCTTTTCCGGGCATAAGAAAAGCCATCCGGTTTAAAGTGAGTTAAACTTCAAACCAAACAGCTTTCTTACCAATATTATAGCACGGTTTTTTTGCCTCGTCAATCCACAAAATACAAGTTTTTTGAACAATTCCCTTAGCTTGAATGGTATTACAAGCATTGCAATCAGATGCTCCGCGGACGGATTCAGATGACCCTCGTATATATTGTATATGTGAACAAGCGGCTATACAATTTATATAGCCGGGTCTACATTTGAAAATCTGCCGGGATGTGCCTGACGGATCATCAATGCCGGCGCAGGGGTACGCTGCAGCATGATATTCAATGTGGCAGAGCATCTCTGAAAAAAGCCGTTTGCCGCAGTTTCGCAATGAATCTATTTTACGGAGAGTGAAGCGGAGCAGCAAATCAGATCGCATCCGGTTCCTGATCTGAGGTACAAGCCGGAGCTTTCGGATATTGCAGCCCGGGCCGGCACTTCAAGATGCAGCCAAAACAGGAGCCGGGCTGCGGCTCCTGTTTTGTCTGGTATCGTCAGATTTCGAACTGAAATCCTTGTAATCCCTGTATGTATTAGGCGTTGCACTTGATCTTGAGTTCTTCCCATCTCTGGTCAACGTCTGCCTGCATCTTCTCCAGATACTTTTCATTGCCCGGCTTGAACAGGTGGGCGAATCTGCCCTGCGGTCTCAGGAAGTCTTCGATAGGAAGCTTCTTCTTAGGCTCGTAGTTCAGGGTCCACTTCTCGCCGTTCTCTACTTCGAACAGAGGCCAGAAGCAGGTGTCTACAGCAAGCTGTGTGATCTTGATGATGTCAGGAGTATTGTATCTCCAGCCTCTCGGGCACGGCGCCAGTATGTTCAGGAAGCATGCTCCCTTTGTATAGATGGCTTTCTCCGCTTTCACATGCAGGTCCTTCATGTTCTGTACGAATGTTGTCTGTGCTACGTACGGTACATGGTGCGCTGCGATGACCGCCGCGAGGTCTTTTCTGTTCTGAGGTTTGCCCATCGACTCTGTCCCCGCAGGCGTAGTCGTCGTGTCTGCGAACTCAGGTGTAGCGGACGATCTCTGGATGCCCGTGTTCATGTAGGCTTCGTTGTCGTAGCATACATATACCATGTCGTGGTTCCTCTCCATTGCTCCGGAAAGAGACTGGAAGCCGATATCGTATGTGCCGCCGTCTCCGCCGAAGGCGATGAACTTGAAGTTTTCCTTGATCTTGCCCGTCTTCTTAAGTACGTTGTAAGCAGCTTCCACGCCCGAGCATGTCGCCGCCGCGTTCTGGAACGTATTGTGGATGTAGGAATCCTCCCATGCTGTGTAAGGATACATGAATGTCGATACTTCGAGACATCCGGTAGCATTCGAGATGACCGCCCTGTCTTCGTCATGCAGTGCTCTCAGCACGTTCCTGACTGCGATAGGAGCGCCGCATCCGGCGCACATCCTGTGGCCCGGAGCGAGACGTTCCGGCTTGTTCATCATTTCCTTGAAATTGTAATCTGCCATTGCTTTCTCCCTCCTAACCTCTGACTGACAGGTAACGGTATGTCTTGCCGATCTTTCCTGTCTCGTCAGCTTTCTGCATATCTTTGAATACGGACGAAAGGCTCTTGACTGTGACGTCTCTGCCGCCGAGTCCGTAGCAGTAGTTCAGTACCTTGATCTTCGCGAGATCTGCATCGTACAGCGCTGTCTTGATGTCTGCTCCTATCGGGCCCGACTGTGTGTTGTAGCTCTCTGTCCTGTCCATGCAGGCTACGACTTTGCATCCCGAAAGTGCCTTTGCCAGCTCTGCTCCCGGGAACGGTCTGAACATCCTGATCTTGATCAGGCCTGCCTTTACGCCTTTGGCGCGCAGTTCGTCGACTGCATCCTTGCCTGTTCCTGCCGCGGATCCCATGACGACCATTGCGTAATCCGCATCGTCCATCTTGTATTCCTCGAACCAGGAGAAGCCTCTTCCGGAGAGTTTCTTGTATTCAGCTGCGACTTCCTTAACGACTTTCTTCGCGTTCTTGAAGGCCTCAGCCTGGGCTCTCTTTGCTTCGAAGTAGAATTCCGTTACCGAGTAAGGTCCTACCGCGAATGATGTGCCCGGATTCAGCAGTGCTCTTTCCGGCTTGTATGTCCCTACGAACTTACTGACTTCCTTGTCTTCCAGGAGCTCGATGTTCTGTACACCGTGCGAGATGATGAATCCGTCCTGGCAGACC
>Ga0268359_11647_pt1 | contig 44594 bp, 53 predicted proteins | sample BioMet11_FD_194416 | JGI IMG/M metagenome (GOLD analysis project Ga0268359, IMG submission 194416) | Sewage microbial communities from Oakland, California, United States - Biofuel 11 (PacBio Assembly) | ecosystem: Engineered > Wastewater > Sewage > Unclassified | place: USA: California | collected...
CCTCACATCTATCCCCAGGCCTTTAAAATCCTCTGTAAGCGTATGAAAATGCTGTCTTGCAAGAAGTTCCGTAGGAGCCATAAAAGCTCCCTGAAAGCCGTTCCTGACCGCCTTGTACAATACTGCTTCGGCAACGGCAGTCTTGCCTGAACCGACATCGCCCTGAACAAGTCTGTTCATTCTTGCCGGCCGTTCCATATCAGCTGCAATTTCGGCAATCACCCTCTTCTGAGCACCAGTTAGTTCATAAGGAAGATACGACTGATATTTTTTTTCCGAACCGTCTTTTTCAAATTCAATGCCTTCTTCCTCCTCCGAACGCATCATCAGAAGCCCTGTCTGCAATACAAACATCTCGTCATACATAAGACGGTAACGAGCAGCCTTTAAAGCATCTGTATCATGCGGAAAATGAATGTTGCGCAGGGCCTCCGGCAGACTGCAGAGCCCGTTCCCTCTTATAATATCCGGCGGCATAAAATCATCCGCATCTGCCGCCAGGTCTGCAGCCTCTCTTTCGAGGCGGCGCAGCTCATACTGCGTGATGCCTGCCGTCAGAGGATATACAGGCACAATTTCTTCTCTCGCCCCTCCGGCCTTTGAAAACTCCGGATGTATCATCTGAATATGCCCTTTATTTGCCGAAGGCCGTCCGTAAAAGCAGTATTCTTCTCCCTTTACAAAATCTCCTGCAAGAAAAGGCGCATTAAAAAAGACAACCTCCATTCTCCCGGTGCTGTCCTCAGCAAGTATTTTCAGTACTCTTTTTCTGCTGTACCTTCTCGGATCTGAAAGTACACTAACAACGACACCTTTGACAAATGCAGGCATCCCCGGCTCCAGTTCCGATATAGGCGCAGGATTTCTCCTGTCCTCATATGTACGCGGCTGAAAACGCAGCAGATCATCGACAGTCCTTATGCCCAGTTTCTCCAGAGCTGCCGCCTTTTTAGGTCCGATCCCCCGTATTTCAGTGACGCTGCTGTCAATCATCATAATGTCTTTTTACCTCGATATCGCGTTTTGCCAGTTTTGTGGACATGACCCCGGCGACATTGATTGTAATAGATGCCGGCTTTTGTCCTGTAAGTAATTCTATGTCGCTGCAGACAGAATCCATTATTCTGCTCGTAACATTGTGTATGCTGATGCCGAACCTTATAACAATATATGTCTTTATCGAAAGTCTTCCGTCAATGATCTCGATCTCTATGTCTCTCGAATCATCGCCAAATAATCCCTGCGGCCGTCCCTTTTTATTGGTAATACTGACCCGCCCTCCTAAATCATCGACAGCTTTCTTAACTATTTCTCTTATTGAATTGTTCTGGATAACTATTTTCCCAATATCTGTCCTGACCGTATACTCATCCGCCATAGCCGTTCCTCCGAAAACGAAAAAAAGATTCTGTTCCTGCAGGGAACAGAATCTTAGTTTGCAAAACGATTAGTTGGCACGGTCAACTTTGCCTGATCTTATGCATCTTGTGCATACGTTAGCCTTTCTGACTCCGCCGTTCTCTTCAATTCTGACTGTCTGGATATTTGCATTCCACTTTCTTCTTGAATGTCTGTTTGAGTGGGATACATTGTTCCCTGATACCTGCTGCTTTCCGCAAATCTCACATTTCTTTGACATCTGCCGCACCTCCTTCTCTTATATCACTTATCTGAAGCTATTCGCCTATTTTCTGTCGAACGATAAGAATTATAACATAAAGGATATAGTGTTTACAAGCATTTTTTGTATTTAATTATGCAATGATGACATTATTACAGAATAAACCTCCTGCCATCCTTTTCCGGTCCTCTCGCAGATTTCTTTTACGCTCTCTGCTTCCGGAGTATAACGCTCTTTGCTGTTAAATTCCGTGACCTTGACATTCACGTCCCCGAAAATAGTCGATACAGTAATATTTTTTCTCCTCAGTATTCTCCTGCTCACCGGATATTTCCTTATTCCGATAGTGCTCGTATCCGCAAAAATAATATCTTCAAGTTTCTCGATATCACAAGCCGTGCAGATTACTTTTATCATGACTGCAGGTCTGTTCTTCTTCATATATATCGGTACTATGAAAGCATCCCTCGCGCCGGAAGCCATGAGTTTCTCAACAGTATACCCTGCCGCCTCTCCCGAGCAGTCATCAATATTTGTTTCCAGCACCCATATTTCATCATCATCGGTTCCTTCCGGCTCTGCAGGGGCAATAATCATTGCTCTCAGGATATTCGCTTTTTCAAAGTCTTTCTTGCCTGCACCAATTCCGGACGCTTTGACGATATATCTTTCCGGAAGCCTGTCTCCGGTCCTGACAGCAGCCGCAATAGCCGCACCTGTAGGCGTCACCATCTCGCCGTCATTATCCGTGATATGCAGCGGAAGACCGTTTGCCTGCGCAATATTCATTACTGCAGGAACAGGCACCGGAAGTGTCCCGTGCTGACAGTGCACATGACCGGAACCCTCAAATATCTCTGAAACAATAACATTGTCTGCCCCGAGATCATCTATGCAGTAAGCGGCACTAACAATATCTACAATAGAATCAACTGCTCCGACCTCATGAAAATGCACTTCGTTCTTCGGAAGATCATGTGCCTTTGCTTCAGCCTCAGCAACTATATCGAAAATCCTTTTGGCAAGTTCTTTTACATGTTCCTTTCCGCTGATCCTGTCGATGATCTCATTTACATCATCGAGATTTCTGTGGACATGTTCATGCTGATGGCCGTGTTCATGTTCGTGGTCATGTTCATGTCCGTGATCATCATCATGCTGATGGCCGTGTTCGTGGTCATGTTCATGATAATGGTCGTGGTCGTGGTCATGTTCATGATGATGGTCATGTTCGTGGTCGTGGTCATGCCCGTCTTCGAGGATCACGTCAAAATCACACGCATCGATGCCATTTTTGACGGTCCTGCCGATTTTTATTTCATACCCCGGGACCTGAAGTTCGTCAAGTGTCTTCAGAAGACCATCCTTGTCAGCACCGAGATCCAGCAGCGCGGCAACCGTCATGTCACCGCTTATCCCCGAATAGCATTCCAGATATAATGTTTTACTCATCAGTACCCCTTGAAAGATCAACCACATTTTCAAGCTTTCCGCCCGCCAGATATGTTTTCAGGTTGCGCAGTGCAAGTTCGTTGATTTTTTCTACTGTGCTGTAAAGATGCCAGCCGCCTGACACATGTGGTGTCATAAACACGTTTTTTGCATCCCACAGCGGATCATCTTCAGGAAGCGGTTCTTTTTCATATACGTCCAGACACGCTCCCCCGATCTTCCCGCTGTTCAGAGCATCGGCAAGATCTTTCTGTGCGACAACAGTTCCTCTTCCCGTATTCACTAAAATCGCAGTGTTTTTCATGAGTTCGAACTGGGCTTTACCAATCAGGTGATATGTATCCTTCGTTGCCGGCAATGTAACTGCGATAATATCCGCCTGCGGAATGACCTCATCAAGTTTGTCGATAGTACAGAGCTCATCTACAAAGTCAGGCTTCGCCCCCGGTGTCCTTTTTACTCCTATGACTTTCGACCCCAGCGCGTGCATTCTCCAGGCGAATTCGCTTCCGACATTGCCGAGGCCTAAAACTACCGTCGTTGAATCCATGACCGAATGTATCCTGCCTTCATCCGTCCATTCTCTTCTCTTCATCGCCCTGTCATATTTGAAGAGATTCATCTGTGATCCTATAACTGCTCCAACCATATATTCCGCTATTACAAGGCCGTAACATCCGGAAGCATTGGTAAGTATAATGTCTTTCAGCAATGAAGGATCTCTGGCATACGCATCGTTCCCGGCGCTGTGCAGCTGGATCCATTTCAGACTATCGGCATATTTTATTAATCCAACCGGAATATTCCCCAGTATTATCTCTTTCCCCGCAACTGCTTCTTCTGTGTAATCGTTCCATTTCCTGAATTCGAACTTACAGTCCGGAGCCGCTGCATAATATTTCTCTTTTGTCCCATCATGCATCGGAAGTGTAACTAAAATATCTGTCATATTTCTTACTCCTGTATCATAAAGTGTTTTTGTTGTAACTATACCCAAAATGAAGATAATTATGGTATTATTATATATGTTTTGTAGAAAATAATAAACAGGAGATTGACCATGAAAAAAGCATTTTCGGTTATCATATCAGCTGCGCTTGTATGTACTATGTTATTAACAGCCGGCTGCACATCGAAAAATGATGATATAAGTGATAAAACTGTAAAAAACGACATTTATGACACCTATGAGGAAATAAAAGACGTATCCGCAGACGCCGTGACTGCGGGAGATATCAGCAAATGGGTACTCAAATGGGCGAAAAAAAATGACATTACTGCAAAAGAAATCGGTAATGGCAATATTCTGCTGTCCAAAGGAGCGACCTCCGGATATAAAGACGCCGGCGTTTCTACATTGCAGTGCAGCATAACGGACGACGAAAGTTCTCATGATGCCCAGATACTCGCAATTGCACTCGCTTCTCTCAAAGACACGACCAATCACGGCCGGATTAGACTCCTCATTACTGCAGACGCTTCATCTGTAAGCAATAATATCTGCAGTCTGACAGCCTTTTGAATCTGAGTTACGGAAAAGATACCAAGCTCTGTACCGGAAGCGCCTCAACGGCAAAATACACTATTTACAGAAGTGTATCCAGGACTTCCACTACAGGAGACCAGGCCTACAAAATCACGATCGGCGGTTTTGAGGGGGGGAACAGCGGCGACAGAAGCAGAACACATCCTAATCCTGTCGAGGCCCTTGCTTCTCTGGTCAACAGCTGCCAGTCTTCCAACATGGTCATAGAGATTGCAGGATTCAGCGGCGGTTCTTCTTTTGACACATACCCGACAAGTGCTTCGGTTACAGTGGTTATCGATAAAAATGATATTACTAAATTCGAAAAAAAAGTTGCAAATGCTAAATCGGATTATCAGGACAAGTATGTATCTAAAGAAAGCAATATGTCATACACTCTTGCAAAAACCGCAAAGCCTGCAAAAGTTTATTCTACAGACGACACATCCAATGTGCTGAGTCTGATGTATACAATGAGCGACGGAGTTTATGCAACGATCGACGGTCAGGATTCAGGTGATTCCATTGCAGTTACCAATCTTGGACATCTCACGCTGAAAGGCACAAAATTCAAGGCAGAAGTTTCTGCACGTAGCATCGATGCAGATGAAATGAAAACTATGAATAAGGAATTCAAAGCAACCGCAAAGCTAAACGATATGCATTTTAAAATTTCGCGCGAAACGCCTCTGTGGCCTTACAGCAACAACAGCACACTGGCCAAGGATTTTGAAACAGCTTCCGGCGAGTACGGGTTCAGCCTTGATACATCGTCGACTTATATGCAGAATGACTGCGCAATTTTCTACAGCCGTAATGATTCTCTAAATATGATTTCATTATATACAAACATTGAAGACAGCTACAGCGTCTGCAAAAGCATAATACTCTTCTACGGAACATGGAGAATAACTAATATGCCTGACGTATTGACTATAAAACCTATCGCACATATAAGATCTGATTTCCCGGAGAAAATTCGGCATTCCCAAGCAAAGCGGCATTGTGGAAGATCTTACGGCCGAAATTATTTTCGAGCCTGACTTCCGCGATCCTGCATGTTTGACAGGCCTTGACAGTTTTTCATATATCTGGCTCGTCTGGGGTTTTTCTGATAATTTCGGAACGCCGTGGACCCCTACCGTGCGTCCGCCTCATCTCGGCGGCAATAAGAGAGTAGGTGTTTTTGCTTCCCGGTCTCCGTTCCGTCCTAACCCGATAGCGCTTTCATCCGTCAGAATCATAAGCATAGATGTAAAAGAGAAACTAGGCACTGTTATTACTGTCTCGGGCGCAGATCTGCTCGACGGTACTCCTATATATGATATCAAACCCTATATTCCGCAAAACGATATACATGCCGATGCAGATCCGGGATATTCTTCTCCCGGACATCGCCTTGAAGTATCCGTTGATGAGATCCTGCTTGCAAATGTGCCCGAGGAGAAAAGAAAAGCTCTCACCGGCATTTTGAGCTGTGATCCGCGTCCCGCATATCAAAATGACCCCGACCGTATATACCATCTGGCTTTTGCCGGATTCGACATTCGATTCCAGGTCGATGAGAATCTTCTTACTGTGCTGGAAATAAGGGAAAATGCAGATTAGGCCTATTTCCTGACAAAAACAGCGACAGCCATGCCGGCCATCACTGCTCCGGATATAATAAGCGGTATCATTCCGTCTATCCAGCCCCTGACACCGTCAAGTTCATAATAAAACATATAACATACGAGACTGATAACTGCAGCTATGCCTATAATGCAGACTGCAGCAATACTTCCGCCTGTCCCGAAGATCCCGGTGCCGCGCAATGCGTTCACAGTACATATTTCCATGACTGCCCATCCGACTATCAGAAATAATTCTGTTGTCAGTCTCCTGTGGAATATAAGCGTGAATAACGCAAACAGGACCACATAAAGCACAACTCCTCCGACGATAATATACCATCCCGGTACGACCGATGCTCCTGCCGGTCTTGAATTCAATCCGTGAGCATTGATGAAAACCCCCGCTGCCCCAAACAGGAATGCAGCAACTATACACATGTTTCCAAATGCAGTAGCGGTTCCTTCCGGTCTGAACGTAACAGACCACCATATCAGATAAAAAACTATGCAGATCACCAGAAGAATATGTCCGTCTGTTATATATTTTACTGATGTGCTTATCTGCTGAATCGACATTTACTCCCCTGCTTTCCTTTTTTCCGCATACATATGCAGATATCTGCACATGACCGAATACAATATATCGATATCTATCGGCTTTGCCACTACATCATTCATTCCCGAGTCAATGGCTGCTTTTACCGAATCAGCTATGACATCGGCAGTAAGCGCAATGATCGGTATGCTTCCGGCGTCCGCTCTTTTGAGCGCCCGGATCGCCTTCGCCGCATCGCATCCGTTCATTACCGGCATCTGGATATCCATAAGGATCATATCGTAATACCATTGTTCTGAAGCGTTGAATTTATCCAGCGCTTCTTTTCCGTCTGCCGCGATCTCAACTTTTACAGATTCTCGATTAAGAATCCCTATCGCAACTTCCCTGTTGATCTGATTGTCTTCAGCAAGAAGCACACGACAGCCCGCAAGGAACTCACCATATGACTCTCTGATGATATCTGCGTCGCGTCTGATTTCATCTTCATTCTGCGAACACATACCGAGTTTTACGACAGCAGTAAAAACACTCCCTTCATTCTCTTTGCTTTCCGCAGTAAGATCACCGCCCATAAGTCTCGCCAGTTTCCGGGAAATCGTCAGGCCAAGTCCGGTGCCTGTCCCGAAATGAGAAGGATCTCTGTTTTCCTGGGCAAAAGGGCTGAACAGCTTAAGCATAAATTTATCACTCATACCGCAGCCGTTATCCTTCACTGCAATTTTTGCAAACAGATTCTCACCCTCTATTATCTGGCTTATATTCAATTCAACTTTGCCGCCTTCCTCTGTAAATTTCACGGCATTGTTAAGAAGATTGATTATGATCTGCTGAAGTCTCATCTGATCTGCAACAGTATAGTAATATTCTATATTACTATACTCGGCAGAATAATCCACGCCCTTCTCCTCCGCAAGCGGTCTGATAATATTATTTACATTTTCCATGAGCTCAGCAAGACTTAATCTCTTTGGATGAAGAACGATCTGACCGCCTTCGATCTTATTGATATCCAGAATATCATTTATTATGCCGAGAAGATAATGCCCCGATGACTTGATTTTTTCCAGATATGATATAACGGTTTCATCCCCGGTATTATCGATCGCAAGCTCGGATAAACCGATTATCGCATTCATCGGAGTGCGTATCTCATGACTTGTGCGCGACAGGAATTCATTTATTGCCTTATTGGCCTGCTCTTCACTTTTTAATGCCGCTATGACGCTTTTGTTCAGTGCGTCTATTTCTCTTTTCTGCCGTACTTCTTCCGTTACATCCTCAAAACTCCCTACTAATCCGACTATTTCTCCGTCAACGATCAGCGGACTTTTGCTGGCCACGATATCGCGGTTCTCTCCATGAGATATACAATTTCCGGGAACACGATGCGTACTGATACCGTCCCTGATGATACGCACTTCATCATCTTTATACGGCTCCGGATTATCATGCCATCCCATATCCTCATCTGTCCTGCCTAAGATATCTTTAACGGAAACAAAATCATAATAATCGAGAAATGCTTTATTTGCCCCCAGGAATCTTCTTTCTGCATCTTTCCAGAAAATCGCCGTCTGCGTCGTACTTAAAATCTTTTCCAGCAGAAGAGCCGTCATATCGGAAGGATCGCTGACAGTAAAAACCGACAACTGCTCATTCGTCAGATAATCATATGATATATAAAATAAGATATTGCCTTCATCATCGATTTTGCTGCTTCCGTGTCCGACAAGCCATTTATATTTCCTGCTTGCTCCGGCCTTATGCCTGCAGGCCAGCATGTACTCCTCCTGAGGATGAAGATAAGCATATGCTTCCGCATCCATGAGCTTCTTGTAATCCTCCGGATGAACGTTTGATTTTCTGTCTTCGCTGAAATTGGCAATAATATTATCCTCTGTGTCATTTAAAAAACGGCAGAGGATATCTGATATGAGCACAGGGAAAAAACGGCCCTTTTCCGCAAGATAAACTGTCAGCATCAGCGGCATCTTTTTCAGAACCTCGCGTTCTCCTTTATCGATGTATTTTCTGTAATCCATCATATCAGTCACCATAACCCCCAATATCCCTAACATTGTTCTTTCTTACTATTATAATCAAAATTGCCGCAGCGGCAATATCCATGATCATCAGTACTGACAGGACATCAAACGCTGTTCTGATGCCGAATAATTCCGCAACAAAGCCGAATGATGCAGTTATCACTGCTCCTCCCAGCCCCGTTGCAGCTGTGATAAGTCCCGTTGCGGTTGCGCTTTTATTTCCTGCATTCTCCATTGCAAAATTAAGAACATTAGGATATATAGCTCCGCTGAAAAAGCCGAGGATAAAACTCAGAATAACTGCAGTATTTCCGCTCTGCACTACACTCATGACCACGGCGGCCAATGCAGTTCCCGAGGCCGCGGTGATCAGCAGGATGCCTTTTCTCTTCTGCAAATATCCGCAGATCATCCTGGACGGTATCATCGCCAGCCAGAACATTGACAATGCGATGTACGAATGTTCCGCACCAAGTGTTTCTTTCATGAATGAATTTATGAAAAAGGCGAAAACCGTTTTCCACACCGACATATATAAACATGATGAAACACAAAATCGATATTACTGCAGTCGACCAGTTCCCCGGAATTTTATTTTCATGATCGATTTCCGCTGCCGGATGCTCTTTCACTTCACAGTTCGTAAATGCAAGTCCTGCAGTTATGAACGCTGCCATGATCCCCACAAATACAAAAAGCATTCTCCAGGTGATGCCGCTTTCGATCATTTTCCCGCATACCAGCGGAGCCGTCACCGCACCTAGAGAATACATACTCGTTATCATACCGATTTTTTTCCCGCCGGAAACCGGATACGCATCCGAAAGCCCTGCGATTGAAATACTCTGAACGATACTGATGCTGATACCGACTATAAAAACACCGATAGCGAAAACAACGCTGTCAGAAGCGAACCACAGTAAAACACACGCTGCTATACGTATTGCCAGAAATGCGTTTAGAACGCTTTTTTCCCGTGCCTGTCGGCTATCGAGCCAAATATCAGAGGGCCCGCTAACACAGCGATAAGCTACGCCGAGGCGATCATTCCCGATACAGCATCAGTAAGAGAAAACTCTTTTCCTATACTCATAAGACATGTCTGATAGCCTCCCCCTTCGAATCCGTTCATGAATATCGAAAGGAATAGACAAACGCCAGAAAGTTATTATGCTTTATTTTCTGTTCCTCCATGGCACCACCCCACATGATCGAAAAGTACGCTGTTGCTTAGAATACTTTCTCAAATATTATATCTTTTATGGAAAGTATTGTAAAGAGAGATGTTTATCACAAGCAAATATTGAAATGTTCCTTTGCGATCATTTAAGGAGCCAGAGTATCCCCCTGGCAATCCTCTCAGGCACTTCTTTAAAATGTCCGCCCGCTTCACGTATATATACCGCCTCATCTGCCGATGATCTGATCATGTTTTTTGTCAGCTGCGTGGCCTCGCCGACACGGCTCATATATGGATCTTTTGTTTCTCTTCTTTACCGCCCAGACTGAGATATATACGTCCGTTCGGTATATGCGCCTCTAGAAATTCAAACCAGCCGGGGTACCATAATGATCCGGAACAGCTGGCACATCCGCTGAACCCAAACAGGCAATGTGCATATAATGCGGCCAGACCGCCGAGCGAATATCCGCAAATATATATTTCTGCGCTGATACTATATCTGCGGCTGATCTCAGGGATGAATTTTCCATAGTGAAAGATGCGGTTTCATTTCCTTTGCCCGCAAAATGGCGCCCGCCGAGATCAGCTGTCCAGGGAGAATAATCGCTGTCCCAGTTCACCGGGCCGAAGCCTGCCAGAAGAAATGGCCTGCATTGTGTCCGGCAGCGAGCGGCATAATGTATGCTTCAATGCGTTCCATCTGTTCGAGCACCTCATCTCCCGCGTATAGATCACTGCCGGAAGCGGACTTTCAGACTGACCGAACTGCTCTGACCAGCAGACTTTATTTTCAAAATCAAGGTATCCATGTCAATTCCTCATAATATCAAATCCCCGTAATCGATGCGATTACGGGGATCTTTTGGTGATCCGTAATAGACTTGAACTATCGGCCTTCTGGTTGTCACCCAGACGCTCTCCCAGCTGAGGCTAACGGATCACGCACTAACAATGGACATTATACCATATCTGCGCTAAAAGGAAAGCAGAAATTTGCTTCAAAGTTTTTATTTCATTATTTTGTGCGGTTCTCTGTCAAAAAAGATGTTTTTAGTTGAAATTGAAAGCCCTATTCCGTAGGCGGCTTTCACATCATCGCCGAAAATACCCATACGCAGCGCCCCCTGCCCTGCAGAATAAAATATACGGCTGTCTATCCTGCTGTCGGCAGCGACCGAGACCGCTGAACCCAGCGCGATACCGAGATCTGTAATATTAAATACGCAGCGTGAAGATCTTTTTCTGTTTTCCGCACAGTCCTGCGCACCGCAAAGTCCGCAGTCAGGCATCCCCATAGGGATATCCTTCACTCCGACCACGATCATCAGATCACATCGCGCCGCATTTTCTGCATCACGCTTCATGAAATCCAGACCTGTTTCTTCATGTATTTCCATCATACTGTCCGCGAGTTTCTGCTTATCTTCTCCGCTGACAATGACTGCCGTGACATTGTCCATGCCGCATCCCTTCGGTGCCGTTCTTATGGCCGCCATCATTGTACTGCCGTGTTTCTCAAAGCTTCGCTTTCTGCTTCTTTCTGATTAATTATCATTTCATTCTCCCTTTCTGTTTACCTTCAGTTATCTTTTACCTCTGTCCTGCACCTGACGGAAGTATTACGGAAATAGTCGTCAGGCCATTTTCACTTCTGGCAGATATTTCCCCGCTGTACAATGTTACAATCTTTCCGGCAATCGTCAGACCCAGTCCTGCGCCCCCGCTGTAAGACGAACGTGAATCAGCCAAACGATAAAATTTATCAAATATCCGCGCCAGTTTTTTCCGGATCCGCCGAAATCATGACATCAGCGGAATAATTCAATTGTACCGTTAATTGTTTTTGATTCAATATAGGATAAAATTCTTCCGTGAGCTGATTCAGAAGATATGATAAGTTGACTTCTTTCTTTGACAATTCTATTTCCTGAAGATTATAACGGGTAATATCAAAAACTCATTTATTAATGATTCAAGTCTGAAAGCCTTATCACGACATATAACAGGATTGCCCACATTCAGATTATTATCAATTCGCTGTTTGTCAAGCGTGATTTCAGTAACATCAAGACCAAGTCTCTCTCCGCCTTCTGAGATAAAAGACCACTTTGTTCCATCGCTGTCAGCAGAATACCCGTTTTCTTCTGCAAAACGCGCCATGAATGCCGGTGATTTAACTGTATCATGTGTGAGGTAAATATATACCATTGACATACACGTCGGGCCGCATCCCGAAAGTACAAAATAATCTCCGGCATATTTTTCATAGCTCCAGCATTCATCTCACTGTATGAGCAGCGCTTTCTGCGTTTTCGCCGCCTTTGCCTTCTGTCCATTTTACCCGACCGGTAACCTGACTATCATTTTCAATAATAGCGTATCATTATAGGGTATCTGATTTACTGACACTCCTTAGGGAACAAAGGAAGAAGTCTTAATAATAATGCTGCCGCCGTGTTTTATCTGTCATACTATACTGTAACCGGCATTTGACAATGCCGTCAGCGCATTCTCATAATTACATGCCTTCACCAGAATGTAATCTGTATTATAAGTAGATACTGCAAATATCCCGATTTCCTTATCTGCCAGTATCCCTGATATCTTTGCCAGTATCCCTATCAGAGAGAAATCCAGCACGCCCTGAATGCGGAATGCTTTCCATCCGTCATCACGTTCTGTCGTATTTTGCGGAACATGCGCTGTAAGACAGACAAGGGATTTTCATCGTCTGTTTTTCCTGTGAAACAGTACTCATGATCAAGATCAGATAAAGAATACTCTTCAACCTTGCACACAGAGAATTCTGCATCGATTCTTTTGATTTCCATATCATTTTCCCCCGTTGATAGTTTGTCATTTATTAGACCTATCTGTTTAACAGGATATACTCCCCCAAAATATGCCTACAAATACAATTCTTTTCTCCTGAGTGTAAGCCACGGAATTTCTTCTTTTTTCTTCCTTGCTGCGGAAAGATCAATGTCCGCCGCCACAAGCTGTTCCCTGTCTCCTGCCTTTATCACAAGATTACCACAGGGATCTGCAACAAGCGACTCCCCGGCGAATTCCATTTCATCTTCTTTTCCGACACGGTTGCACATGGCGATAAATACGGAATTCTGCATTGCCTGCACGCGTATCTCCCACTCAAACATTTCCAGCGGTTCCTTCTTCGTATTTGCGGTTGGAATAATGACAAGATCAGCACCCATCAGGGAACAGGTACGAATACTCTCCGGTATATGCCTGTCAAAACAAATGACAATTCCAACCTTTCCGAAAGGTGTATCAAAGACCTTGAAGCCATCCTCTGACGGAGAATAGTAATCCTTCTCACAGAACTTTTCTCCCTGATAAATGTGCACCATAGAGGCAGAGCCTTCTATCTGTCCGTCAGGAGTGATCCATAGAGAACAATCAGACCTCTTTCCATCCTCCTCAATAAACATATTCGGCGAAAGAAACATGCGGCTATGCTTTGCCTGTTCACATAAAGCCGTAACATTTCTGTCTTCGACATTTGTGACATACCTGTCAACATTTTTCCCTGGATACTGCGGAAAGAACGGTGTCAGCTGAATTTCCGGAAAGATGAGAAGATCACTGCCCGATGCCTCCCGACAAAAGTGCAGAGACTTTTTCAGATTCTCATCCATATTATCTGTCATACTCATCTGAGCCATGCATATTTTCATATATCAACCTCCAATGTCTTAATATCTAATCCGCTCACTAAGCGGCAAAAAACAACTGATCCGCAGCCTGCCTTTGACATCAATGCTATCGTCAGCCGTCTCGCGGTTCCCGGATCACGAAGTGATCCGACCGCTCCGGCAAGCTGTGTCTCTAAGTTCATACTTCGCTACAAGCTCGTCTTCTCAATAAGGCTCACGCTTTCGACGTGGCACGGAATGACCGTATGAATGCCTATATTTGCAGGTGTACAAAATGCTGTCCCGAACATGAAACATTGAATTGTTCTAGCATTACTGGAACATACCATCCATGACTCTGATGTAAGTTATTTCAAATCGTACATCAATATGTTACTTTATAAAAATTCCCAGCATTATTTATGTGTCAACCTATTTTTTAATTCTAAATTCCAAAGTTTTGTTATAGCTTCATCTAAGCAAGATTTTAGCTTTTTTTCATCCGGCGATAAATCATACATTTTTTAAAATCAGGTTGTGCTTTAAAAATACTGTTATATAAATCTTGTTTGGGTTTTATTCGTTTGAATGCCTGAGCCGGAAAATAATCTTCTGCTGAAGCCATACCATTGTTATCTAAAAAATGGATTTTATATGTTCTATAATCATATTGACTAATACCCTTATCAATAATTCGTCCTAGCTTTCCATCTGGTGTATAAACATAATCATCCAGATCATAAATATCTTCTAGCAAAGGAGTATACCAAGCCTGATATGATGAAAATTTAGCCAGAATTTGTTCAGTTCTTTTAAATTCTTCTAAATCGCCTATGTCCAACCACTGTGCACATATTACGGTAAGTTTACTAACTATTACAAAAATAAAGCGAATAGTATCCATTATTATTTCCGAATGTTGTGTATCTAGTTGGGCTGAGAAATGAATTTTCTTACTTGCACTAGCATAGCTATCATACGTAAATCCAATTAATACCTTCCCTATGTCATCAGTGGTTTTTAGTGCAGATTTTAGTCTGGTTTTTAATGAACTTTCGCTAGAACGTACTGTTATATCTGCCATCTGATTTCCCCGCCTTGACAAGTCTAAAAAGAAACACTTACTCTCATCAATCTTTGGGTACATACTTACAATTTCATGTTCTAAATTCTGTAAATCAGTTATTGCACCTTGCGGTGATATCCCATAAAATTCTCTCAAATCTGAAAGGTTATTTTTCGCTTTATTACGTTCCTTTATTAAATAGTAGTATTTTAAATAATTATCATCTTGAATTCTTGACCATAGTATAACATTAATCAATGATTCAAGTAATTTCCTGTGATACATGTTTATTTCGTCACTTAACCCTTGTATAATTAAATTACCAATAACCGTATTCTCCTTGTCTTTATCAAATCCATCTTTAAAATCGTCATTCCACCTAATTACAGACAATAGGAATTTTATGTTTTCATCTATTATTGAAGCCACATAATACTCTCTTAAATTTGCCTGCTCGTAGTCCTTCTTTAGAACATCAACATTCAATAGTTCTCTTAGACTATATGTGTTCCTGCATAATAATCCATGCATTTTCTCATCTGTATCATTAAAAAGCATACTCTTCCTCCACGTATTACTAATATTTGTTATTATTATACCATATAAATAATTACCATGAACTTATCAAAACGGGTCAGAGCGTCCTTTTCAAAGCAAAACGCCCTGCGGTGTGCAGGGCGTCAGCTAAATTATCAATCTGTCATTATGTTACTTTGCAGCGCGGAACAGACTCTCCTCCGCCTCACTCATGTCATAGTACATGATCTTATTCTCGGTATCGAAGAATCCTGTGATCTTGTATCTTTTCTCCTCATCGTAGTCCGGTATCATCCTGGTAAGGACTGCATGCATGTTCTTATTGTTACAGCTTACCGTACTGTTCTGCTCACCTCTTGGTTTTGAAAAAGATGTAGCCTTGACTTCATTGCCTTTGCACGGCTTGATTGCAAATACATGATTTTCAGGATCTATGCAGTATTGAACGTTCTGAGGATAATTAAGATCCTCGAGCACACGTTTGGTGAATGTCACCCCATTCTTGTTGACGAAGATGTCAGGAGACGCATTCGTGTTGATATCGATAACTTCCAGATTTACATTAGCAAAATTAATAGCCATTTTAATTCCTTCCCGTGCCGTCAGTGTCATCATCGGCACTTTCCATCAGTTCTAAAAATTTACTTCGTTCATCACCGTTCCAGGACAGGTCCATGAGCAGAAACCCGCGCAGGACTCCTGATTTTACCCTGGTAACAGTGAATTTCTTTTCCATTACGGCAGGTCTTCCGGCACTGCGCCATTTCTTCTGTATGAGCAGTTTCTGGGCGGATTCCCATTTCAGTCGTTCGATTATAGCGGGATGGTCATTCTCCCAGTGCCACTGAGGCAGTATGTCTTTGTTCTTTACTGCCTTGTGACTTAGATAATCCTTAGTGAAAGTTTTCTGATACAGCACATCACCGCAATATTTCTCATTCGATAAGATATTGCGTATGGTAGCTGCGCCCCAGCATTCCTTTCCTTTTGGTGAATGTATCCCCTGTTCAGTCAGTGATTCAGCGATAGATTTCGGTGATGCACCGTCAAGGAAACTGTCATAGATATAATGTACTATTTCAGCTTCAGCAGGCTCAATCTTCACTCTCCCGGCATAATCACGGTAGTATCCTATCGTATTTCCAACTGAAAATTTGTAAAGGCCTTCCTGCATTCTGTAACGGATACCCTCTTTTATCGCTATGCTTTTCTGCTGGCTTTCAAGTTCTGCGAGTGCAGAAAGAATGGATATGATGAGCTTGTTGTTGGCATCGCTCGTATTTATCCCTTCAGATTCAAAATTTACAGCAACGGGTTCTTTGAGATCACCGAGTTCAGAAGGACTGTAAGTATATCAACGATATTTCTACCGAAACGGCTGATACTCTTTGTGAGTATCAGATCCATCTTTCCATCCTTCGCATCCCCCAGCATTTCCTGGAATCCTTTGCGTTTTTCAACAGAAGTTCCAGAGATCCCCTCGTCCGTATATATCTTGACCAGTTCATATTGGGGATTTCCTTCAATCACTGACTTGAAATGCTGCACCTGCATCTCAAAACTGCCCGCCTGGGCTTCTTCGGCAGTGCTGACTCTGCAGTATGCCGCCACCCTTACCTTTGGTGCATCCATGAATGCGTATGGCTTATGCTCCGGCATTATGACCTCTGCCTTTGCGTTCACCGCGGCGATTCTTGGCTATGGTTTCGCGGATCCTGCTCTTCTCCGCTTCGTTCTTGTTTTCCCTCGTCAGTTTCCTGCGGGCTTCTTCGATCTTTTTAGCGTCTAATTTCCTTGCCATGACTTACACGGCTTGCCGCTGCACATTTTCATCCGTATCCCATATGCCAAGTCGCCACTCTCCTTTCCATTGATATCATCATCTTTTCCACCTCCTTTTTTATATGATTTGCGGGATGCTGTAAGACAGATTTCGATTTGCCTTATGGCATGCGCACCTCCTATTATTCCGCCTATTCTTTTAATCAGTCAATAAGAGTATAAAAAGAAGCCCTGCAGCCTTCACTGCAGGGTATCCCCAAATATATCTATGCATATTCCTGACTTGAACATGACGGTCAGGTACCATTCATAAACTGTAATCTTATCTATGAATTTTCTTACGATCTGTTCATCGTACACGATCTCGCCCTGGTAGCTGTCTATGAAATCTGTCATCTGGTTCAGGCGCTGAGCCATCCCCTTGTCTGAAGCCTCCTTCAGCAGTATTTCTTCCTTCTCGTTGCGGAGCTTATCTATCTCATCGGCAATAGCATCGCAGTCACCGGCTGATTTTATTAGTCCCAGAAGTTCTTCCTGCTTAGCGGCAAGCGCGGTTTCCACCTTCCCCAGTGCTTTCGAATGATTTCGTGAAAGCACCTCACGCGCACTGTCCTTTATCGTATCAAGGTATAATTCTTTCTTACCGAAGACTTCTTTCATGGCCTTGACTACTGCGCCTTTAAGTTCGTCCTCTCTTATGGTCCTGGAACAGCAGTTTTTCTTTCCCCCGTTCACCCGGTTCACACATCTCCACACTACCGATCGTTTGCCGTGGCTGGTCCATACTACGCGCCGGTATATATCACCGCACACTCCGCAGATGACCACACCGGAAAGTGCATACCTGCTGCTGTATATGCGGCGGTGTCCTTTTATCTTCATATGCGACCTTCTGAACATTTCCTCCTGCACACGCATATAGATGTCTTTCGGTATGATGGCTTCATGGCAGCCCTCCACATAATACTGAGGAACTATGCCGTCATTCTTCACTCTTTTCTTTGTGAGAAAATCGACGGTATATGTCTTTTGCAGAAGCGCATCCCCGATATATTTTTCGTTCCTGAGGATAGTCTTTACAGACTCCGGTCTCCATCTTTTCATGCCAGCACCTGTCAGTATGCCGTCATGCTCCAGGCTTTTTGCTATATCGAGCAGACTTGCGCCTTCAAGGTACTCTCTGTATATGCGCTTGACCGTTTCAGCTTCAGAAGGCTCTATTATGAGATTGCCGTCAGCATCTTTGGTGTAACCAAGAAAGCGTGTATGGTTCACCTGCACTTTTCCCTGCTGATAGCGGTACTGACATCCCAGTTTGACATTCTGTGAAAGCGACTGGCTTTCCTGATGTGCAAGTGATGCCATTATGGTAAGCAGCACCTCTCCCTTGGCATCCATCGTGTTTATAGATTCCTTCTCAAAATACACTGGGATGCCGAGATCCTTGAGCTGCCTTATGTATTTGAGACAGTCGAGCGTATTCCTTGCGAACCGGCTGATCGACTTAGTGACGATCATATCGATCTTGCCTGCCATGCATTCTTCTATCATGCGGTTGAACTCTGTCCTGTTTTTCGTATTGGTGCCGGATATGCCGTCATCCGCGAATATCCCTGCGCACTCCCACTGCGGATTGCTTTGGATATACTCCGAATAATGTTCTACCTGCGCTTCATAGCTTGTTGCCTGTTCATCACTGTCTGTGGATACCCTGCAGTATGCCGCCACCTTCATTTTGGCTGACTCCCGTATCTTCGCCTTGCTGCTCTCCCGGCTTCTTGCCGGTATCACTGTTATTTTACCGCTCATCCTTGCTCCTTATCCGGCTGTATGTATATTCCGCCTGTTCGAACGGATCATCATAATGCCTGTTAGCTTTTTCATGTCAAATTCAACAGCTGCCCTTTTCTTTATGCGTTCCGGGCGTTCTCCTGTACGTCCCATCACTAAAGCACGATATTTCTTCCTCATCTGCGCTTTTTCGAATGTTTCTTCATCGATAATTGCCGGGAAAAAAGCGTCCCCGATATAATGCTTATTGCTCAGATAATTATTGAGTGACGGATGCTTTTTTGGTATACCGGCTGACTTTCCTGCCTTCGCTATCGATTTGCCTCCGAGATATTCTGCAAACAGCTTTTTTATCTGTTCTCCCTTTTCCGGATCGATCTCTGCTACACCATTCTTTATTATGTAACCGTATGGAATATGCGTCATTTTCATCACACCCCTTCCGCAAGCGTCAGACCGCACTTCAGCTTGAAAGCTATTTCATGTTTGGAGTAGACGATTATCCTGTCAACGAATCTTGTGAACAGGTCACCGTCAAACTCTTTCAGATAATCCGAATGCCTGGCAAAGTCATACAGCGCCTTTATCTCCATTTCAAAGGAAAATATCTCGCCTTTTGAACTTGCCAGCCGTTCTTTCGCTTTTGCAAGTTCATCGGCTTCCCTCGCAAGAGCAAGGTTCTCACGGCTGTACACCGCAGCATCAAGACATCCCTTGGTCATGACCTCCAGGAGTTTTCTCATGCTCTCCCTGTTCTTTTCAAGCTTTTCATCCACTTTTTCCACGTCCATACAGTCTATTGTCCTGTTCTTTTCCGTAAGTTCGATAAAGAACGGTTTCAGCATTTCCTCGCTTGCATAGATCAGCTTGTTCATCATCAGTGTGAAGGCAAGTTCCAAAGCCTCGTTCTTGACCGTATCCATAGAGCATCTTTCCTTATGTTTCAATGTCTATACTGAGTTCATGTATCATTTTTACCTCCATAACAAATGAGCGGCAGAGGATGATCCCTGCCGCAGCATTTCCATTTCTATTTCCCGTTCAACCCGGTCAGCTTGAGTTTTTCTTTTTTCATATACTCTTCCCATTGCTCATCCCTGATGACACGGCGTATCTCACGTTCCGTTTCCACGGCCTTTTTCTCACGCTTTTCTCTTTCATCACGGACATCATTTCTTATGCATACATATGCGAAGAACAGTCCTATGAAAATAAATAGGAAAACAAGTATCATGCACAGGACATTCATTACAATATTGAACATTTTTTACCTCTTCTTTCCCGGAGCGGCATTAAGCCGCCCCGTATACATTGACAATGTTTGACTAATCAAGGAAACCTTCATCTTCATCCGCGAAATCATCCTCAGCGCTTATTCTGCTGCCGAGAGGCTCGCCGTCTTTTATCTTCTGGAGATTATTGAGGCCACAAGCTATGCCCCTGTTGCCGGAAGAGTTGAAAGCGTAAAAGCTGATCGATGCTCTGCCGTATACCCCGGAATACACTTCCGAATGATCAATGATTTCCTGTCTGTCGGCATCTACGATGCCGGGGGCTGTTGTGGAATTTGCGTTGACAAAATATGCATTCGCATACGCGGCATCATCTGGTCTTTCAAGGTCACCGTCACGAAGCGGTGTCTTGATGGCATCAAGCGCAGGAACGCTTCTGCCGTTTCCTTTCAGTTTCCCGCTGCCTTCCTCATATGCCGCCTGAATCGCAGCCTTTACCTTTGCGACAGTCTTTTCATCACTCTTTGGTATGATCAGACTGACACTGTACTTAGGAGTCCCTCCGTTGATTGCTTTAGGCTCCCATGCGTTACAATAACTCCATCTGGTCCCTGTTCCTGTGATTACCTTTGTTGGATTCTTCAAATTTGACATTTTATTTCCCTCCTGAAAATCTTCCTGCGGTGTGCTTACTTCTATTGCCGGTCTTTTATCGCTCTCCGGCACGAGCGTTGGTTTGCCGGGCGGCTTCGTCACAAGACCGCCGAGTATCTCCTCGAACTTTGTTTTTCCGAGCATTCTGGTCATTGCAGTGATGCCCAGCAGTTTCTTCTCATAGGGATCGAACCCCGCATTGACGACTACCTGCGCCGCAAGCGTATCATCAGAGAACTTCCTGACTGAACGTCCTGCTACGAGTTTGTGATGTGTCCACACCTTGCCTTCCATTGCTTTCCGGAACGCGTAGTCTTTGATGTCGGATGCCCATGATGTGAGTTCATCAGATCTCGTAAGGATGTCTTCTATCTCATCGTCCTCAAGCATTGAGGGATCTCTGAACTCATACCTGGCCATCTCAAGGTTCAACTCCGCGCGTTACGGCACGTTGCCCTTACCCGGCAGAATCTGCAGTGGTCTCCAGCGACAAATTCGCCTTCTCCTGCTGATGCCAGCTTCGCAGCCGGAATCAATACATCCTGTCCCCATGAGAGCAGTTCATCTTTTGATATCTCCCATGTACTGACGTTGTCCCTTCTTGGCTGATAAATGTTCAGCGTCACTGTTTCGATATCATAGGATTCCTTCATAGACATCAAGCGCTCCGAGACCGTAACACATGAGCTGCGTGTTTCTCTCAGCTGAAACTGCTATGCCGGTTCCATACTTTCAGATCTGTTATCCAAAGCGTGTGATCTGCTGCAATGACGGAATCCGCCGTCCCGAAACCGCCCGGGATCCACCTTGAAAGATCAAGCTGCAGTTCTACATCAGCTGCAGGATCTTCGCATTCACTTTTGGCTTTCTTCAGTATCTCATCTATGAACTCTGCATACCCGTCTGTTGCTTCATCCATCTCCTGGTCGTAATATTCCAGTTCTCCGGACGGGTCGATGACCTCTATGCCGAGAAGCTTTTTCGCCTTGTATTCTGCCAGGCTGTGAGCGCATGTCCCCTGCATGGCATACTCTGAAGGCTTGTCGCCTGTTGCATGATTGAGTACTGCAGAAGGAGTGCATACCGTCCATCTGCCGCTTGATGATGCTGACAGGATCGCATGTTTATCAGGCATCGGGTAGCACCTCCGCATCCGCAAGAAGACTCTTATACTCCTGCGGATCTATTTCTGACAGCTTATCTGCTCCGTGTTTTTTGAGAAGTTCCCTGACCGCATCGGTGTTCGCTTTACTTTACCCTTGCCTTCTCTGCAAGCACTTTTCTACATCTGTAAGTTTCAAACTGTATCAGATGTTTCCTTACTCCTGGAAAACATTTTTTCCAAGGCATCAGCCGACTTTATGATCGACTCTCCCGCGGCGCGTATGTCAGATACGACAGACGATAATTCTTTGGACTGACTCATGTTTGCGTTTCTCCTTTCATTTTTTTCGATTTTTGACTCTTCAGCAAGGCTGAGTGCCAGGCGTTCTGTGGATCTGCTGATCCCCATGAGTATGGCTGCCAGATCAGCTTTGCTGTATTCCTGTTTTTCCCCATCCATAAAGGCTTTCCTCCTTTCCACTGTTCAAAGGACAGGTATCTGAGAGTTGAGCAAAATGTTTGTGATTTTTATTTCTGCTCCCTTTCTCACTGTTCATAGGACAGCTTCAGAGAATTTCAGCAAAATACCACTGCAGCTTTTACACTGCAGTGGTACAATTGTTTTAGATGTCCCTCGCCGTGGCGCTCGAGAAGGACCGATATAGCCTTCCTTTTCCTATATGAAACCGTAGTCTGCTTCATGCCAGTGCTTCTGCGATGGACCCTATCAGAATAGCCATCATGTTTTAGTGCTAGAATGGCACGGTCCGTAGCGTCCTAGTTTCTGATAGGATGCGAGAATTTCTTCATGAGTTTCTTTTCGATGACTTCAAATTCTACTGAGTCCGGAGCTGCGATTTCCTGGCCATTCATCCATCGTCTGTTCGAGAGAGAATGCCCTGCCATCTCTTGTACGAGGGCATTCACTACATTTCTTTGTGCAACGATTACCGCCGTCACCGATGCAACGACTAAGCCTTTCATTGCGCTTCTTATCCTCCAGAACTCATGCAGGAGATATTCTCTACACTTTCTGTGACCATAACCTCTTTGCCGTAATAGTTGAAACGGCACCAATTTCCCTGGTTTTCCTTGTTTTGCATTTTTTTTGCTCCTTGTCCGCCTGGGCGATGGCGGCAAGGATACAAAAAGGAGTCGATGAAACGCTATCCACCGGCTCCTATACCTAAAATGGCATGACAAGTCACGGTGGGTACATCATTAGCTTGCTCACATATAACTGGTGTTCAAGCGTCCTATGTATCCCGCCGCCTTAATGCGCATCTTCAGGCTTGAGATTATATGGTTTGATACTTTTGTGACTGTCTCCCCAACGGGGAGGGAGATAAAAAGGTTGATTATTCAAATCAGTCTCTTTTCATCCCCATTACCGAGTTGCTATTGTGTTTCTCGGTTTGGTCTGTGATAAAGCACTTCCAGCTACGGATTTAGAACTTTTTCCATAACGACCATCTTTCAGAATTTTGCTTGCTGTAGATGCAACCTTCTTTGAAGTCTGCTTTTTGTTCCGCGCCATTGTCCTCACCTCCTTCTTCTACAGAAATTCTTTTCTTTCGCCAAGAATTCTGATATAATGTATATAAATTTTAGACAGACCCTTTTTCTTTTTAGGTCACATTAATCTTACCAAAATGGCCTCTTTCAAAATCGGACTGGCTGGACGCTTTCGGACACTTTCGGACAAAGTAAAAATGCATATTTTTATTGCAAGGAGGTGCTTATATTTGAAATTCTCAGACTATGCCTTGGGACTATTCCCTTTTTGTTCTGCAGGAGCAAGCGAACCTTTCTATTTCATTGAATTAGTGGGGAATTTTATTGATGATGCCTCAATGGATGCCTGTAAAATTCTCAAGAGGAAAGAAGACACCAGATACCGTTACATCAAAGGGAATCGCAATATCAGTCAGCAAGACGCTCAGTTCATCTATGATCACAGAGATCTTGATAAATTTTCTGCATGGCTTGATGATCAAATGGATGCCTCCGATTCCTACGAGGCCGTATCAAAATGGCTTGATGACTGCAATATCAGTCATGACAACTATGATATTTCTGGTGCATGTGCCACTCTCCTTGAATCGATATTTCTTGATATCATTCATGGCACAAGTAGCACTTCTGACAAATCGACTGACTTTGATTATGATTTTGCTCTTGTAGATGAGATAAAGGGGAAAATCAAATCGCTTCCGCGGCCTACCGAATTACCAGTACCAGAAGAAGCGACTCCCGAAGAGCATGATTATATTTGTGAATTATACAACGCTTACGGAGATGCTGAAGGCAAGGATAGTTTTGACAAAACTGATTTATTATCATTTCCCGAGTATGAAGAAGACTTGGCAGACCGGAGAATTGACTATTATGCTGCTGAGTCAATCCATCGTGGTGTTATGGAACTGGCAGCGGCAGTTTATCTGACCAGTTCGATATTCTAAAAGGTGAAACATTTGATGGTGTAAAAGATACAGCAAAACGCGCACACCACAACGGTTATGAGCGAATGCTTGCGGTCATGGAGCAAGCTGTAAATTTAGATGTCAAAGACTATATTCTCAGTGATTCACCATATTGGATTAGTGGAAAAATAAAGAAAGGTGTCTGCCATCAATTAGTTAATGACGGCAGACTTAAATGGGTAAAGAAGAAAAATGAGTAATACTAATGTACTTGGATCTCCTTTTGAAATGTCTCTTCGAATTCTTCTTATGCTCAATGAATTAAATGGCAAAGAATTAGACATTCAAAGGATGAGCGCTATTGATTTTATTGCCGTATATGCTGCTGATTTTAATTTACTTGATGAAAACCTACACGGATATGGTAATTATCGCTACAGTGAATATCCTGCACGAAAGGATTTAGTTTCAGCTGCGCTTAAATTACTTGTATTAAACGGAACTGTTTCTTTTGGGGCAAATCAAAATGGTTATATGTATAAAATAACTGAAAGTGGAAAACATTTATGCCTTGATTTGTCAGACTCTTATTCAGAAGAATATAGAATCGCAATAAGAGCAGTTTTCAAAAACTATGATTTGAAAAGCGATGCTTCCATGTTAAAGGATATTAACCATCATACCCTTCATTATCTTCAGGAGGACAAGCATGAATAGATTTTATATTGAAAAACTGGTTGTTTCCGGTACAGGTCACAAAGACTCAGTTATTAATTTCAAACCTGGACTCAATCTGATAGTTGGACCATCAAACACGGGAAAAAGTTTAATTGTTGATTGCCTTGATTATGTTTTTGGATTCACTCCAAAGCCTGATCATCCATCAAAAATCGTAGACAATAATAATGGATACAAAATAATATCACTACATTTAAGAACTAGCTTTGGAACAGTAGTTCTAGAAAGAGCTGTTGGTGATACTAAAATTTCAGTTAGTGGTACTGACGAAACAATCGAACATGATATATATAGTACAAATCACAATGCGAAAAAGAGCATAAACACTGTTTTACTACAGTTAATAGGTATTGATGAACCTCACAAAATATTATCCAGTGAATCTGGTAATACACAATCCCTAACCTGGCGTAGCATACTTCACCTATTTCTTATGCGACAAGCTGATATTGCAAGAGAAACCTCTGCCCTTAAGGCACCGGGCGGCTTTGGAAAAACTGCTTCTCCAGCGGCTTTACTATATTTATTAACAGGTCAAGATGCTGACAATCTTGAAAAACCAGAAAATCCAGAAGTGAGCAGCGCAAAACGTAAGGCATTAACAGATTATATTCGAGACAAAGCTGAACGTTCTTCAAAACGGCGTGCAGAGCTTGAAGAAATACTCTCAACGGCAGAAACTCCAAATATTCAAGATGCTATAAATAAAATCCAGGAAGAAATTGATACGCTTCAAAAAGAACTGGAAGCCGCCTCTTCTAAAAGTAAAAAACTGATGTCACAAATCTATGATCAAAACAGTAAGCTCTCTGAGTGCAATACTGTTATTCATAATTTTTCAATTTTGCGAAAACAATATCAGTCTGATATAAGGCGACTAGATTTTATCGTTGATGGAAAAATCAGTTTATCAGGAATACCTGTCAAAAAACACTGCCCATTTTGCGACAGCGAAATGAAATCTACTCCTAACCCACAATATATCACTGCTTCAGCTGCTGAACTTGATAAGATCAAAAAGCATCTTTCTGAACTTGAAGAAGCCCAAAATGACATTGAAAAGCAGCGAAAAAATCTTGTTGACACCATTTCCGAATTAGAGCAGCAAAAGGTTGAAGTGGATACGCTAATCTCCACAACTCTCAATCCACAGTTATCCGCTTTTCATGAACAGCTCGAAAGTCGACTTCAGCTAATGCGATTTGCTGGTGAATTAGAAGCAGTTAGGCAAAACGAAACGCAATATAAAAGTGAACTTTTTGAAAAGGAAACTGAAGAAGTTCCTGAAAATCCAAAATACAATATCTTCAGTTATTATGATTATGAAATTGTACACGGTTTCGAAGAAAAATTAGTGGAAATATTGAGCGCATCAAAAATCGGCGGTGCTACCACTGCTAGACTTAATATGACCAATTTTGATATTGAAATCGGTGGATTAGCAAAAGCAGTTTCAATGGGTGGTGGTTACTGCGGTATTCTTAACACAATCACCGCTCTTGCTATGAGTTCCTACCTTATTGAGCATGATTGCAAGGCTCCTGGCTTTTTTGCTGCCGATTCACCGTTAACGCAACTGTCAGAGGCTGATTATATTGAACAAAATAATACGATAAAGCTGAATTTCGTTCAATATTTAATTAAACATGCCTCAGAACGACAAGTAATAATAATTGAACAAAAGAAACGTATGCCGTTTATACCGGAAGATGATAATGATAAAAATATACATGTTATCGAGTTTTCTCGTAACAAGCGCTCTGGCCGGTATGGGTTTTTAAATGATGTCTATAATCCAGATGACGAATAAACCCTTAATTACTCTCAAAAAAATAGGAGAAAATATATGCATATCAGTTATGAAAAATTATGGCACGTCTTAATAAACAGACACATGACCCGCGAAATGCTTCGCAAAGAATGCAAAATCAGTTCCAATACCATAGCAAAACTTGGTAAAGGGCAAAATGTTACAACCGATGTTATTCTTCGTATATGTGTATATTTAGATTGCAACCTAGAAGATATCATGGAAATTGTAAAAGATTAAGGGGGCATACATGGCTAAAAAATATACACTAAACGTTGATACCGAAGCCGTTATATACTTATGCACAAAAGATAAGCGGTTAGCAAAAGTAATAGCTATGGTAGGCCCTATTGAATATGATTTACATGAGGACGGTTACAGGTTTCTAATTCATGAGATTATTGAACAAATGTTATCAATCAAGGCTGGTGCAAAAATTTACAGCCGATTAAATGATTTATGCAATGGAGATATCAATCCAATTACTATTAATACACTATCCGATGAGGAAATCAGATTATGTGGCACGTCAACAAATAAGATTTCATATATTAGGTGTTTAACAAATGCAATATTATGCAACAATGTTTCACTTGATGATTTCATATCATTTTCGGATCAGGAGGTTATAAATTATTTAACGAAGATCAAGGGAATAGGAACCTGGACGGCAAAAATGTTTATGATTTTTGTCCTAAATCGAGAAAATATTCTTCCATATGAAGATGTAGCATTTTTACAAAGCTATAAATGGCTTTACAAAACAAATGACGTTGATAAAAAAAGTGTTGAGAAAAAATGTGAAAAATGGAACCCGTATTCTTCAATTGCCGCAAGGTTTATGTATCGTGCATTAGATATGGGTTTTACAAAAAGCGAATTTCATTTATACAAATAGGAGGGAAAAATGCCAAGAGGAAAGAAAGCTTATCATGAAAATTTTCAACAATATGTTGATTTTATTGTTCATCATCCAGTTTATAGGGGGCTTCCAATCAAGCAAAAAAAAGATGGGTCATACGCCTTTGTCACTGCCAAGGGCTCCAAAATTGGCCAAGAACGATTAAGATGGATTGAAAAGAAAGCAGAAGAACTAGGTTTTACCATTGAGGATGGAGTTTATGCCAAAGTAATGAGAGAAATTCATCCAACAAAATATACAACATGCCAAATATGTGGACGTTCATTGTCAATATATTACATCTATCCAAATAAAAATGCTATTGCTGACATGTATAAGACTTTTAAGAAAAAATATTCCATTATTGACAGCATCAGTGATATTTGGGATGATTTATTAGATAATGGATATTCCGAAGAAAAAATATCGAAATATTTTTTTGATAAGTGTGATATAAAGGAAAGCCCTACTAACCTATCAAAGGACGAAATCATTGATAAATTAGAATATGCTTGCCGTGTGGACGGAAAAGCACTACTCGGCCCGGGAGCAATGTCTAATGCTCCTGACCGTTTCGATGGTTTTCATTCATACAACAGATGCTGCAGAAAAAAAGAGGATCGTGGTAGATGGGATTCTAATATGGACACATACAACCAAGACAGGAGAGCATATGAGCGTTGGAGCGATGGGAATATTCACGCTGCAAATAAATTTATGCGAAATGAAATTTTTAACGGAACTTCTGCAGATCACATAGGTCCTATATCACTTGGTTTTGTGCATGATCCAAGGTATTTACAACCTATGCCTGGCAATAAGAATTCTTCAAAACGGGATAGGCTTTCGCTCGAAGATATTGAGAAAATTATTGAAGTTGAAAACAGAACAGGTATATATCCTGCGTCTTGGTACGTAAAAGATATTTGGGAGTATATAAAAACAAATTATAAGGATAATACGGATAAAATTGAGTCTATTTACAGAGATTCTATGAAACAAAATATGACTAATTTCATGCATTTATTGTACCAAATCATTATCCATACTGGTGATTATGGCAAGGAATTATTAGCTGAATTCTTTTTACAGCCAAACTACCATTATTTTGAATATGACTATGAATTCAACAACCTTGGTGAAATTATTAAACAAACCCCACGTCACCGTACAGAACGTTCTAAAGGTGATATGGAAAGATATAAACGCATTGCTATAGATTCAGTGATTGAATATGTTGAAAAGGATAATAGAAATCTAAAACCCACAATATCAAAGCAAAATGAAAATGAGAGACTGTAAGCCATTTTGTGTAAACATAGTGACTTAGTAATATGTCAATCCTCCTGGATCAATGATAGAATAAAATTGATCCAGGAGGATTTTACTATGGCAAGACAAAGAAAACTTTCACCTGAACGCAAAGCATTCATTGATAAACTCATTGCAGACTATCAGCCTGAAGATGCAGAAGATATTCAGGATATGCTGAAAGACCTTCTCGGTGATACCCTTCAGGGCATGCTTGAAGCCGAGATGGACCAGCAGCTCGGGTATTCCAAATACGATTACAAGAACAAGGATACGGATGACAGCCGCAACGGCTTCAGCAAGAAGACCGTGACATCATCTATGGGAGATATCGATCTCGATATACCCCGTGACAGAAAAGGCGATTTCGAGCCGAAGGCCGTAAAAAAGAACCAGACAGATATATCAAACATCGAAGATCAGGTCCTTTCAATGTATGCCAAAGGCATGACTACACGTGATATTTCAGACCATCTGAAAAGCGTATACGGTGTCGACGCATCTGCTGAAATGATATCCCATATGACGGATCGAATACTGCCGCTTGCGAAAGAGTGGCAGAACAGGCCTCTCGAAAAGAAATACGCTATCGTATTCATGGATGCCGTGCATTACCATGTACGGGAGGATCATCAGATCGTTAAGAAAGCCGTATATGTTGCTATAGGCACCAAACTTAGCGGCACGAGAGATGTGCTCGGTATGTGGGTAGGCGGAAATGAGAGCGCCAAATACTGGTTGGGAGTCCTTAATGAAATCAAGAACCGAGGAACGGAAGATGTCATGATCTTCTCTGTTGATGGCCTTACCGGATTCGGAGATGCGATAAGCGCCGTATATCCTCAGGCAGAGATACAGAGATGCATAGTCCATCAGATACGCTATACGACTAAATTTGTAGCCAGCAAAGACATCAAGGCTTTCATGGCCGATCTTAAAAATATCTATCAGGCTCCAAATGAGGAAGCTGCGGGCATCGCGCTGGACGAGCTCGATGAAAAATGGGGGTCGAAATATCCGTCATCTGTTTCGTCATGGCGCAGCAACTGGGCCCAGCTTTCGACATATTTTAAGTATCCGCCTGAAATCAGGAAGATCATATATACCACAAATTCCATCGAGAATTTCAACCGGCAGCTGCGCAAGGTCACCAAAACAAGAACGATCTTCCCTACCGACGATTCTCTTTTCAAGATCCTTTATCTGGCGATGATGGATATCACGAAAAAATGGAAGGGGCGTCCCCGTGACTGGGGTCAGATTCTGAGTCAGCTGATGATTTATTTTGGTGATCGCATCTCTGACGAAGACCTTGAATAGGACTATTTTCAAAGTACGAAATCAGGCTGCCATTTGACAGCCTGATAAGTCTGTGCCAATATACAGGCATAGATCAAATATTGTTTTAATTATTCTTTAGAAATTCTGTTGTTGACCCTGAGGGGTTTACACACAATGCGTTACACTCCCGAAAATGAAATTAATGCTATTATTTCGTCCATTAATTCTCATGATAATAAAGCTAATATCAAAACTGCTATTCAAGAACTTATGAAAGCCATTCAAGATGATACTATCTCAACAATGTAAAAACACATCCCTGAGGGAAAATACCTCAGGGATGTGTTTTTATATTGTAAATGCAAGCTGTCCTTCTTTATCAAGATTAATATTTCCATAAATATCAATCTTTTTATACTTTTCTAAAATCCATTATACGTAACTTGCCCCTTGAAGAATTTTAATATTTCTGATTCATTGGCATCACAATATTTTGCATTTTCACCGCATTCAACTGATTCCAAATCTGCTATTGTTTCACGCGCAGTTATTTGCTTTCTCTCTTCCGTTGTTATTGGCACCGGGAAAAGGTCTGAAGGTGAAATCTTTATATCGTTCCTTGTGCAGATAATAAACACTCTCTTTCTTTTTTGTGGAACCGCATAATCACTTGCCATCAAGGTTCTACCTTCAGTACTATATCCTAACTCAGTAAATAATTTATTTACTTCTCGATATGTTTTCCCGCTCTGGTAGCTGAGAAGCCCCTCAACATTTTCAAAAACAATAACCTTAGGATTTACCCTTTTTACAATGTCAACAAATTCTCTAAATAGCTGATTCCTAGGGTCATCATCTGCCCTGAACCCTGCCATAGAAAACCCCTGACAAGGCGGCCCCCCGCAAATAATATCTGCATGTCCTTCTTTTGCTGCTTTTTCTATTGTAGCCTTTGTTTCAGCCTTTGTTATATCACCACAAAATACATTTATTTCCGGATTATTAATTTTTAAGGTTGTACAGGCACTTTCTTCAATATCATTACTCAATAATGATTCGATTCCAGCCGCTTTAAATCCAGCAGTCATTCCTCCTGCACCGCAAAACAAATCAATCGATTTTGAGCAACCTGTAATATCCTTTATGCGTGTTCCAATTTGGTAAGCAAGTAACGTTGGTACTGCATTACCAACCTGCTTTAGGCATTGTGTTTTATTTCCATAAAAATAATAATCGTCTTTAAAAGCTTGAAATCTTGCGGCTTCCCTTACTGATAACACCCTCTCATGAACTGGGTGAACATATGTCCCATTACCAGGTCTATTGAAATAGGTTGTTATCGTGTAACTAGGTTTTTCATAATCAATTCTTCCATACAGTGTTGTACGTCCACCAGTTTCAGTTATTCTCTTTAGTCTTTTAGATTTATTAACAGTTTCAATAGGGATATCTTTCCAGCTACCCCCTTGTGGAACATTCTTTATCATTTCCAAATCCAAGTTGCTTAGTTTGAAAGTCGTATGATTAAGAATATGCCCTTTATACAATGCCATAAACTTTGTTGTTATACCTTTAGCCACATTAATTTCAAACTTGCTAAGTCCATTCAAATGATTGTCAAGGCTGATCTCACCACTTAAAATCTTATGTGACTCTTCATATTTAATGCCCGTGATTATACACTGTAAAGCATTATAATAATCATTTATACATTTAGTTTCATTCATTTTCTTTTCTTCCGGTTCACTTATTATACCATAGGCCTTTTTGGCTAGTAACTCTATCTCGTCAATTAAATTTTCGGTTTCTTCTTTTAAATATTGCTGTGTAAGTTTTGAAATCACCTTTAATTCAGGCGCTTCAACAGGGATTGGAAAACAATCTATTTCGTAATTGTTAATATGATTATTACTACTAGTCATCTTAAATAGCCAATTAATAATTTTTGTATTAAACAATCCGAGCAAAGCATAAATGTCTATTTCGTACCTGTTCTGTGAAACAGAAATAAAATTACAAGAGTTGCCTAACACATAGTTACATGGCGCAAAAGCAAATTTAACTCTTCGCTCTTTATTCATATTTGCAATCTGTTGACAAATAATCCTGTCTTGCTCTATGTAATACTTTTTTGGAGTAGTGGAAACAAATTCATTTGACACATAAACTTCTTCCTGGGGGTACAATAGTTTATAATATCCAATATCTCTACCTCTCAATAGTGGATACCCGGTATTACTCTCAACAATACTGCCTTTATTTGTAGTTAAATCAAGCTCACCACGTAAATTTACTACGAAATCCAAGTCTTTAACTACCGGGAATTTTCTTAACTTTTTTAATATTTGATATTCCTCTGCCGATACCGCAATTATCGCATTCCCAGTATTTTCATTAATAATATCGTCAATTGATTACTACTGCTACATCTGTTGGCTTTCTATAGAAATCTTTAGTAATTATTACAGTTTTAGTTTTTTCACCCTTCTTCAATAGAATTGCACTCAAAGCTTGCTGTGCATCAATAAAACCGCTTCCTTCTTCAATTACTTTAACCGAGATTATTTTCATATCTTTTAAAATGTGTGTTCGTAATCTCATGCATGTTTTGTCTGACATTATTGATGAAGGAACAAGCAAACTAATATATGCATGCTCATTTGCATATTGATCAATGATTTCCTCAACAAATAATTTATAAAGATTCAATACACCAGTTGTAGAATATTTAAATTTTCCGGATACAATTTTTGATATTTCGGCGTATTTATTCTTATCGCTGTTATGCTCCTCTTCGTTACTATATTGACCTTTTTCAGCTTTCAAGTTCTTATATGGTGGATTAGTTGCTATTATATCAAATCCATCTTTTACAATATCTGCCGTGAAAACATCATTGATACTAATATACTCCAATGTGGATGATGTAACATCCACTAATAATCCAGACCCTATATGCTCCGAGAAATACAAATCTGGTAATTCAATATTCCAAAATGCTAGTGCCAATAGTTTCAATGACTTTTTATACCCTTCAAGTGCATCCTTATTTACATCTGCTACATAAATATTATTAAGAAGAATCATTGCTTCATCACTGCTAATTCCCGTATTCCTTACGGCTTTAATATATGAAAAAACAAAGTTGCCAGCACCAACACAGGGTTCAAAAAAACGATATTGAACTATTCTCTTGTCACTTCTCTTTAGATTATCAACTAATTCTCCCATCATAACATCTGTTAACTTCAAATCTGTATAGTAGCTTCCCGTTCTTTTGCGAACTAAATCATCCATCTCTGTTTCAATAAATTTACCTCTATTATTCAAGGAAGCCCACATTCCTATTTCGTCTATATTATACACGTCGCTCTCCTTATACAACTTCGCTACCATATAATGCAATTAATGAAGTTCGACAAATCACTTCAATTAGTATATTATGCTCTTTTCAATGGTTATAGCAAGTAAAATCGAATCTATTAATCACTCTAATTCTTATCAACTAGCGCCTTTAGATTAGCCTATTATACATCTAAACTATCAACTCAATTATGGAAATCTATGCATCCCATCAGCACGCTTCGCCTTTGATTATACCATCAAGTCGACCCTCTGAATGCCTTTGATTTTACTTGTTTTCCGGCATCCCCAGGGTTCATATTTTTCTTTGATGCAAACCACGCAACCTATTGATTTCAAGCCTTTTGTACACTATCCTATTTTATCTTTGACATCAATACAACACTCTCAACGTGCCTCGAGACGACAACAGGCACGTCGTTTAAACTCGGTCGATAATGGTATCTGTTTCTTATCTTTAATTACAATCTGGTCGTTTACAGTAAACTTATTTCTATGATGTATTCCGGTGTTACTGATATTTCTCCTCCGTGCAGTGTGACTATCTTTTTTGCGACCGCAAGCCCGAGCCCTGCACCGCCGGTATCAGATGAACGTGCTTCATCCAGATATGCTCCGGCTATATGCGGAAAATTATCCAAAGGCAAAATCAATCGAAAAATGTCTGATCGAAGGTCACAAAAATACCGAAAGCCAGAATAACAATTTCCCATATTTCAGATATTTTTATTTTTGGGAAATAGTCTTTTGGTCTTTTCTCAGCCATTTCGCTACATCGACTATTTTTATTCCTTCATATTGATAATCCTCATGTCTTGTTCTGGCAATCAAAATCTTAGGATAGGCGTCCTTAATCTGTAAAAGAGGAGTTATCTCCCTTTTAAAAGTACTTTCACCGGAAATATCATCTGAAACCTGAACATAAAATTTCTCATCATGCTTCATTGCAACAAAATCGATTTCTTTTTTATAAAGAACACCGGTATAGATTTCATATCCTCTGCGCATCAGTTCAATGGCAACTATATTCTCAATCATTCTGCCATAGTCCATATTTCTTGTTCCCAGCTTTGCATAGCGGAATGCATGGTCACTCAGATAATACTTATCGCTTGAGGCAAGATATTTTTTTCCACGAATGTCATATCTTCTGACTTTATAAAAGGCAAAAGCATTACATAAATATTCCAAGTATTTTCCAACCGTCTTATGGTTGATCCTGTCATTGTTTTTCGTCATCGTATCTGCAAGCTGACGAATAGAGGACAGATTTGCAACGTTGTCCATCAGGAAATCTGATATACGATCCATCAATACAGTATTTCTGATTTTGTACTTTTGCCTGATATCACGAATAATCAGCGTATCAAATACATCTTCGATATAGTGATACCGTTCTTCCTGCTCACGGTACACATAAGAGCCTGACAAACCGCCATCTTTTATATATCTGTCGAACGCTTTGTCCATATCTTCAAGCTGATAATATTCCACATACTCTTCAAAGGAAAACGGGAATATCTCTATCTCATAGGTTCTTCCGGTAAACAGCGTCGCCAGATCACTGCTTAATAAAAATGCATTAGATCCTGTAACATAAATATCATATTTTCCAGAAGAATGCAGACTGTTTATCGTAAGTTCAAATTGTGGACACATCTGTACTTCATCCGCAAAGAGATAATTACTCTTTCCCCACTGATAGTGTTCCTCTACATATTTATTAAGAGCATGATATTCTTTTAAATCTTCGAATTGCAAACTGGTATAGTCAATATAGATAATGTTTGCATCTTTATCTGTATTTTCAAGCCATTCAATGTAACTTTCCATCAGCCTTGACTTGCCGCTGCGCCTGACGCCTGTAATTACTTTAATATCCGGAGTGCCTTTCAAACGTTTCAGTTTCTCAAGATAAGTGCTTCGCTCTATTATCTTCATTCATGCCACCTCTTCCGAATTTATTGTATCAGTTCTATTTCCCAATATCAATATTATTTTGATTTTGGGAAATAGGGTCCTATATTTCTTTTAGTACATTATTGACCAGTATCATATTTTCTCCCCTATCAAATTCTAATTTGTATATTCCCACTTTGACGAGAATTCCTTTGCAAGTGCTATAATCTGATCGTAATTCATAACATTGGACAGGCGTTTCTTTCCATTCAGAGCAAGCAGCCTCATCTGGGTAGTGACACTACCCAGTTCATTATTGTTTTTTATAAGTTTCGCTTTCAGATATTTCCAATAAATAGCGCCCAGCTGAAAGCCAGACGCTAAAGTCATTTTCACTTTTCTATCTCAACCTTGATCCCTGCTTTGAACTCCACCTCGTAATAACTGTCATAAACAGTGATACGCTCAATATACCTGCGAACCATCTGTTCATCATAGTCAATAAGCATATCTCACTATAATCTTCATCTTCTATTTTTGCTCCTACGGCGCATGCAAACAAACTTGTAATAAGAATGTATTTATCTTCCTCGTCTCCCGGTGGGAAGACAAGAACGAAAGCTGTGATATCGGTAGTAGACGAAAGGTCCAGTCCTCCGTAGCAGACCCTGCCTTCAAGAGATTTTTCATCAACGGGGAACGCGCATGCATCCCATTTATCCATAGGCATCCATCTCACCGACTGCTTCACCCACTGATCCAGTCTTAGCTGCCTGAATGCATTCTCTTCTCCTGGGTTCTGTTTTGCCGATTCACATGCGGCTTCGACCTTATCGATCCCGATCGTAATGCCAAGAGAGGGATTTGCTTTCTTCCATACCTCCGGATCTGTCCAGTCATCATTTACATCAGCGCCATATATCACAGGGTAGAATGTAGGATCTACTTTTCTCCCTTCCAGTATGTCCTTTGCTTTCTGATGTGTCTCATAACATATGGAGTTGGTATCGCTCCCTGCTGTAGTTATGAGAAAGTATAGAGGCTGCATCCTTGCGTCTCCGGAGCCTTTTGTCATTACATCGAACAGTTTCCTGTTAGGCTGCGTATGGAGTTCGTCGAATACTACACCGTGAATATTGAAGCCGTGTTTGGAATATGCTTCTGCCGATAATACCTGATAAAAGCTGTTCGTCGGTTGGTAAATTATCCGCTTCTGCGATGCCAGTATCTTTACCCTCTTTGCGAGCGCGGGACACATCTTGACCATGTCTGCTGCCACATCAAATACGATCGCAGCCTGCTGCCTGTCTGCAGCGCATCCATACACTTCAGCGCGCTGTTCATTGTCCCCGCAGCAGAGGAGAAGCGCTACCGCTGCAGCAAGCTCAGACTTGCCATTTTTTTTGCTGATCTCAATATATGCAGTGTTGAACTGCCTATATCCATTAGGCTTTAGGATCCCAAAGATATCTCGCACGATTCTTTCCTGCCAGTCGATAAGCTCGAACGGCTTTCCGGCCCAGGTGCCTTTGGTATGACATAGGCACTCAATGAAACCGACTGCGTAATCGGCAGCGTTTTCGTTATATGAGGACTTTTCGGCCATGAACTTTGTCGGTTTGTATTCTTTAAGCTTTCTCAATCCTTTCACCCCAATAAAAATAGCAGCCGTAGCTGCTGCACTGCCAAAAGAGCCCTGAGGCTCTGATGGCTCTATTCCATTTTACAGTTCCGTGAACAATGAATGCCCGAAACACTCTCTGCAGTCTTTACATAGCAGATCTTCAAAATCGCCTTCCGCGAGGCTTCCGCAGTATCTGCAGAGATGATGTCCTTTGACAGGGGCGATGACGAGGATCTTCTCGCCTTTTGATTCAAGCACTTTTCTTATGCTTTCCAGTTCGTCCTTCCTCACATTGCCGCTTTCATAGACATGCTCTTCCGTCTGGATATAATATTTCATATGGTCCTCCTTCGGATCAGGCTTCGATCTCAGAGTGCTTCACGATCAGCCTGTTTACCTGACAGTCAAAATCATGTACTGCCATCCCCAATGCCCTCATCTTTGCAGCGGCTATCGTTATGTCCTCGATATGCGAAGCGTATCCAGCTCCGAAGTTTTCAGCCTGTGACCAGTCCATTTTCTCAAGGCATTCTATAGCTTCCTTCCTTGCTCTTTCGAACTGCTGCGTCGCTTCATTGAAATCGTAGATGAGGCTTTCTCTGTATGCTTTCATGTTCTTATCCATTCCTTTATTCTCCCTTCTTTTCGGTATGTGTATATTCGCTCTTAAGAACACATATATCAAGTCATTTATGGAAGAAATACTAATAGATACTGCAGCTGATGGCTACTCTCCTGTGATTATGAAATGGACATATCCGTCTTTGTCGTCTTCGATGTAATTGACAAGTTCATACATATCCAGGTCGTATGCGATCTTTTGAACGGCATTGATATCGAACATGTTAGTAAGTCCCGTATCTCTTACTGCGAGGATCTGCTTCTTTACTTTCTCATTCATCATCCGTACACACCTCCAGTCCGGCCATAAGGTCGAGATATACGGAAGTGTACCGCGCGCGCTCACACCCGTCGCAGGCTGCCATTGCCTCAAGGTAAAACGCCTTTGCGTCGTCACGACTGTCCCAGATGTCTGTTCCTCCATAACATATGACAGTAACGGAATCGAGTATCCTGCAGGTGTCTTCACCGTAGATCACATTAAGGCCGGAGCCGTTGTCCCACCTGACCATGATAGAGCCGGTGTCGTCGACTCCTTTCACAGTACCATGTGTGCCGGCAGGAGGTGCCTGCGGATCGTTCATATGTATAAGTTCGACTCTTGCGCCTTCCTTATACTTGTTCCGTATTTCTTTTACCTTATCTCTGTTCGGAAACATCATGGTCCGCACCTCCTTTGAATGCCGACGATCCGCTGAGTCTCTCAAGCAGGATCTTCCTGTCTGCCTTGTATCCGTCACCGATGAATCCCAATTTGAGGAGAAAACATCTGAATGCGTATTTCTGATTACCGGCAGGTTTGTCTTTCGCAGTGATCCGCTTCTGCGCCTTCGCGGTATTGGCAAGCGCTGAAACGAAATCCGTGTATGCTGTTACGTGTTCCGCATCTATCTTTCCGTTGAACCAGTTGAACGATACTTTATCGCCGCTCTTCTCAAGAGCAAGGTCGTCCGCGCCGAATGCCGCCTTTATAAGGCTTTCCTTTGATGCGATCAGTTGCTCGAGCTTTTCAAGCTCCTCTTCCGTGAATCCGTGCAGCGGAAGCGATATGACTATACTGTCCTTCTGCTTGTCCGGCTCACCACCCGGAGCAGTGAACCCGTCTGCGGCCAGGTTGTGCTCAAGACGCTCAAGAGCGTCGGCATCGTCCGAAATGACCGCGCCATCTCTGTCGACCGTAAAAACTCCGACTGTGTACTCGTATGAAGGTGTCCCTCCATACACCGGTTCGCATCCCGTGATCTTTGCTATGGCATCGACCAGGGCCTTTCTTTCTTTCCCTTTTACGCTGTATTCCGCTTTCATTGATCTACCTCCTTGTTTATGAAGCCTTTGTTTTGTACATACATATATCCCTCTAAAAGACACATATAGCAAGGTTTATCTCCACTTATTCCGAAGAATCATGTGCGATACCGTAAAGCACGAAATACACGCATGGCAGCGCAACTCCGTTCCCCCACATTTTGTATTCGGCGGAATCAGAATGCGGATCTTTCAGCCACTTCAATATTTGTTTTTCCGTTTTGGGTTTCTTGTCAGGTGCCGTTGCTTTCTGTATTCTTCGAACACATCTGTAAAGAACCGTATCTCTTCATCTGAAGGTTCTTCCGTCCCAAGTCCTGAACACCAACCGTCCGGGAATCCCTGCAGTCTTGCGCACTCTTTCGGCGTCAGCCGTCTTACGATGTATCCCTTCCCATTTACGAGAGGCGGATCTTTGTAGTCTGTAGCAACGAGCGTGTTCGCCAGTTCTTTTTCGGCGCTCGTGAAAAACGATGCTTTGCTGCTGCTAAAGTGCGCTACTGCGTTGGGACCTTTAGCGACCATGGTAGGCTCAAGCTCTTCTTCGACTGCGAATCCGAACTTGGCGTTCTTTCCCTGGTTGAATGCGGCCCTGTCTATCCCGTATGAAGTCTGAGCAATGATGTTCTGCTGCGAATCCATGCAGTTCAGCGCACCGGTTTTCTCCTGAAGACCAAGCTGATTGACCTGACCGTTCCCAATACAGTACGGCTCGAACAGCACCTGATCGTTGTTGCAGCCGAGTGTAGCGGATCTGTCTTCCTGCACAAGAGCGCCCTTTCCACCGCCGGGCCTTTCCGCATCTTATTTTCATGGTCTTTGGCGTTTCCATGACAAGAGGCACGTTGTTGCCGCCTGTCCCCATATGAGATGTAAGAGTCTGTGATTTCCCGTCTGTCCTTACTTTGACCCTGCTGTCCGAAGGATAGTTCTCCACGGATACAGCAGACTGCATGATGCATGGCGGATGATTTGATTTGGCCCTGAGTGTGGAAGTCATGTCTTCGGTCACAATCCATCCTCTGACCGCCCTGGTCGTTCAGGCAGATGCCTGCATCATGAGCGCTTCCTTCAATACGTACGGAAGTTCTTTGCCACGGGAGGCTGCTCTTCTCAGTATCCCGTGGCATGCCCTCCTGCTCAAATAATATTTCTCCGGCACGTCCTCCTCTAAGATCTGCGACAAGGTAGATCCTCTTTCTTCTCTGGGGCACTCCCCAGTACTGAGCGTCGAGAGTTCTGTAAGCAATGCTCCATCCGTCTCCCACGAGCATGTCTGCGTGCGGCCATTTTCCGTCACAAGGCGCAGGCACCTCGGGCCTGCCTTCTTCACAGATCGATACGATTCTTCGAGGACTGCCCTGAAGTCTTCTCCACTGTTGCTGGAGAAAGCTCCTGCGACGTTTTCCCATACGATGTATTTCGGGTATTCTCCATTTGTTTTTTCCCTCATTTCTTTACGATGCGCACGGCCTCATAAAAAAGAACGGATCTTGCTCCGCCCAGTCCTTTACGTCCGCCTGCAAGAGAAAGGTCCTGACACGGCGAACCGAATGTAATTATATCTACCGGCTCTATCTCAGAGCCTTTTATCTTCGAAATGTTCCCAAGATGCTTCATTGAAGGGATCCTCTTTGTTGTCACCCTTATCGGGAACGGTTCTATCTCGGATGCCCATATCGGCGTTATCCCGCAGAGCATGCCACCGAGAGGGAATCCTCCCGAGCCATCGAACAGGCTCCCGAGCGTAAGCTGCTTATTCACTGTGCTGCCTCCTCGTACTTCATTTTCTTGCCGCCCCTTATGAGGATCACATCATCCGAGGCGCCTTTCTGCTCTATCATGCGGCTCACGACCACGTCGCAGAACTTCTCATCGAGCTCTATCCCGTAGCAGATCCTGTCCGTCTGTTCGCAGGCGACCATGGTGCTGCCGGACCCGATGAACGGATCCAGGACTATGCATCCGCTCATTGAAGAATTAACGATAGGATATGCCAGAAGCGGTACCGGCTTCATCGTAGGATGATCGGCATTCTTCTTAGGCTTATCGTATTCCCAGATTGTCGATTCCTTCCTGCCGCTGAACCATTTATGCTTTCCTTTCTTCTTCCAGCCATAAAGGATCGGTTCGTGCTGCCACTGATATGGAGACCTGCCAAGAACTAAGCTCTGCTTCTTCCATATGCAGCAGCCTGAAAGATAAAAGCCTGCATCCTGAAAAGCTTTCCTGAAATTCAGCCCTTCGGTATCTGCATGGAACACATATATGCTTGCGTCATCAGCCATGACCTTTTCAGTATTAGTGAATGCATCAAGCAGGAACTGATAGAACTTGCTGCTCCCCATGTTGTCGTTTTTGATCTTTCCTGCGCTGCCTTCGTAGTCGACGTTGTACGGAGGATCCGTTACGACGAGATTTGCTTTCGCCCCGTCCATAAGCGCTTCATACATTTTCGGATTTGTGCTGTCGCCGCAGATCAGTCGATGCTTTCCTATGAGCCACAGATCTCCAAGCTTGGTCAACGCAGGCTTCTTCAGTTCTTCCTCCACATCGAAGTCATCGTCCTCAATGTCATCATCCGTAAGAAGCTTGTTGATCTCGCTGTCATCAAACCCAAGAAGTGATACATCGAAGTCTGCGCCCTGAAGATCTGAAAGCTCGACCGCCAGCATCTCTTCATCCCAGCCGGCATTAAGTGCCAGCCTGTTGTCCGCGAGGATGTATGCTTTCTTCTGAGCGTCTGTAAGATTTTCTGCAAACACGCATGGTACGGTTTTGTATCCTTCAAGCTTTGCCGCTTCAATTCTGCCGTGGCCCACGATGATGTTGTAATCTGCATCTATTACTGCAGGCGATACGAACCCGAACTCACGAAGAGAAGATCTAAGCTGTGCTATCTGATCCTTGTTATGGGTCCTGGCATTCCTTGCATAAGGAATCAGCTTATCGATATCCACCTGTTCAAATTTCTTTGTATCCATCACTTACCCTTTCTTGACCGAAGCAGCTGCTCATCATATCGTCCTGCGGATTTCCCGTGAACGCCGCCGTGCAGTTCTGCTTTACTATGTCGTATATTTCATACCAAAGCAGATTCGCCTGCTTCTGAAAGGACTGACTCATCTGTACAAATGGGCTTGTGATAGCGCCGCCTGTAGTCGGGTGCTTCCCAAGAAGTCCGTATGTGCTAATAGCGTCCTCACACTGTATATATCTTGCGAACGCCTGCGAATATCCTTCAATGAGTCTGTTGCTCACGAACTTCTCGCAGCCGCGTTCTTCAAAGCCACTTCCAAGTTTCTTTATATATCTCATCCGCGCCGAGCGGTTTACCGTCGCGTTGCTTTGCTGACAGGTAGCTGCTCGGGTCCGGCATGTCGCTCCCTTCAAGATCAGCTGGTTCTCCGATGCTTCCCGCTTTGAGTTCAGTCACCGGAAGCTCCATGATCGTAGCCGGCTTGCCTTTGCTGATCTTATCCGCCAGGGCCTCCGGTTTATCGCCTGCCCTGACTCTTCTGCCACCCCTGTTAGTCATATCTTTTGCCAAATTATCACCTCAATTTCTTAAATCCCCCGTTTGAACCGTGATTTTTGTACGCGTGACCCCGCACCGTTGCCCGGTCGAAGCCATCCTGGAGATCTTACCCGCCCCTGGGGTCAGCGTCTTATTTTTCTATCTCCAAGCTCGATATGCATCTTCGTATGGCATGACTGGCAAAGACTCATAAGATTCGAAGGATCATTCGTCCCACCTTGTGATACAGGAATGATGTGGTGCACCTCCTGCATGAGTGTCGCGCGTCCTTCGCTTAGACACCTTTCGCACAATGGATGCTCCCTCGCGTACCTATCACGTATCCTTTTCCATGAACGCCCGTATATCTTGTTCACGTCTTTGCTGCGCTCGTACCTGTTGTACTGTCTATCCGTGAGTTTCTTGTGCTCCTCGCAGTAACTACTGCCTGAAACCGCAAGCTTCGGGCATCCAGGATACGAACATGGACTTAGCGGTTTCCTAGGCATTACCATCTGCACCTCCCGCTATAGTATTTGTCTGCTATGTCCATCTGATCGCAAGGAGAAAGCCGCCTAAGAAGCTCATGTGCATGCGCTGCTGACTTCCCAGCCTCCAACGCTGTTTTATAGAATGGGCATGTTACTCCTTCACATTTATTTACTTTAAGCACAGCACATCTATTACCGCTGCGCACTGCAAAGCATCTATTCTTCATTCGATATTCCTTTCCATGAAAAAAACCTCCGGGGAATTTCTCCTCGAAGGTTTATCATCTTTTTCGCTAGTATAATACTATCACAAACTCGAACTCTCATTTACTCTCATTTACTCTTATCAGGCATGATTCTGTATATTTCTTTTAATGCTACGCTATGGAGATGGAATACATGCTGCACGCTGTAATACATATCAGTTGCTATCTGTTCCCAGCCTTCAAAACAAAGGTATCTCTTTTCAAGCAGCGTTTGGCATTCCGGGTTCTTCACTTTTTTTATTACTTCTGTGATTTCCTTCTTGAGGTCCACCAGTTCATCTATGTCATGATTGATTTCATTTTCAAGCTCAATGATCTTTATTATCACGTCCTCCATGCTGTGGGTGTTCTTGGTATTACTGACCGGCGCATCATTAAGCGTTGCAGTAGCCTTTGTCGCAAGTGCGTGCAGCGATTCTGTCTGCATTATTTTACTATCGATTCGCTGGTCAATGTGATAAGCCTGACCCAGGTATTCTTTTGCTGTCATATGTATTCCCTCCTTATCTTCTCCATGATCACATTACCGTCGCATCCAGTAAGTTCATAGAACCACTGCGAACGGAAGAATCTTTCAACTTCGATTATCTCTACTGACCTTGCTCTTCCCGGATGCTTTTTTTCTCTGCATAAAAGGCTCCTGTAATCCTTCGCGGCTCTTACCGCTATCGCTGTTGCAAGCCTTACATAAGGATCTTCGTTTTCATATATCATGGTATAACCTCCAATCGATATATCTTTTTCCGCTATGTTTATGTTTTCACCCTGTGCTGCAAAGCTGCGTCGTATCATTGATCAGTGCAGGAGGCCGTCAAGCACGACCCCGCACCTCGTCCACCGAGCGGACGACCGTCGCCGTCCCTCCGGCTGCGAGGATTTTTCTGATGTCGCTTCCTGGAGCTTTGTAGGCCTGCCTTCTTCCGTCTTCACTTCGAATCCGTAGAAGTGGCCATCGATGCAGGCGATTATATCCGTGATGCCTGCCGTCCCGTACATTCCGCCATGCTCCTTCCAGGCAAAGCAGCGCGGCACCGTCTTAAGGTACCTCATTATCCTTTTTACTATGTCCGATTCTGACATTTTTTACCACCTATCTTTCAATGTGTGTCCGAAAGAATCGCCATTTTTCAATGGTTGAACACATAGAACACGAGAAATCCTATTATACTGACTTTTTAATTACAAAAAAAACACGTATATGCATATTTTTTTTGTATATATAGA
>Ga0268359_13059_pt1:0-40000 | contig 44537 bp, 35 predicted proteins | sample BioMet11_FD_194416 | JGI IMG/M metagenome (GOLD analysis project Ga0268359, IMG submission 194416) | Sewage microbial communities from Oakland, California, United States - Biofuel 11 (PacBio Assembly) | ecosystem: Engineered > Wastewater > Sewage > Unclassified | place: USA: California...
GGAAAATAACGGCAAGGCCGTAACCTAACGAGAGATATGCCCCCTATTACAGGGGGCCGGGGGAATGATTCCCCCGGCGGTGAGGGTCCGGGAGAGGCAGCGCCTCGCCCGGCCGCCGGAGGCAAAGAATGGAGGATCATATGGGCAGGGGCGAGTTGGTTGTCGCCGTGGCCGGGGCCACGGGAGCTGTGGGTCGAGAGATGCTCAAGACGCTTGAGCAGCGCAATTTTCCGGCCAGGACCGTCAAGGCCCTGGCCTCGTCGCGTTCCATCGGCATCAAGCTGCCGTATGCGGGATACGGAACTCACCGTCGAGGAGCTGACCGAGAAATCCTTCGAGGGCGTGGACTTGGCCTTGTTTTCGGCCGGCGGTTCCATTTCGAAGAAATTCGCGCCCTGTGCCGTCAAGTCGGGCTGCGTGGTCATCGACAATTCCAGCGCCTGGCGCATGGACCCCGAGGTGCCGCTGGTGGTGCCCGAGGTGAATCCCGACGACGTGGACTGGCACAAGGGCATCATCGCCAATCCCAACTGTTCGACCATTCAGATGGTGGTGGCGCTCAAGCCGTTGCACGACGTGGCGAAAATCAAGCGCATCATCGTCTCCACCTACCAGGCCGTGTCCGGCTCGGGCCAGAAGGCCATCGACGAGCTGGAGACCCAGGTGCGCCAGCTCTTCAACATGAAGGAGCCGGAGGCGAAGGTCTATCCCTATCAGATCGCCTTCAACTGCCTGCCCCACATCGACGTCTTCTCGGATGACGACTACACCTTCGAGGAGATCAAGATGATCAAGGAAACGGTCAAGATCATGGGCGACGACTCGATCAGGGTCACCGCCACCACCGTCCGGGTGCCGGTGTTCTACGGCCACGGCGAGTCGGTCAACATCGAGACCGAGAAGAAGATCACGGCCAAGGAGGCGCGGGTCATCCTGTCCCAGGCCCCGGGCGTCACGGTCTACGACAATCCGTCGGAAAAGATCTACCCCATGCCCATCATGGCCGCCGGCGAGGACGACGTGTTCGTCGGTCGCATCCGCGAGGACAAGACCATCGACAACGGCCTCAATCTCTGGATCGTGGCCGACAACATCCGCAAGGGCGCGGCCTTAAACGCCGTGCAGATCGCCGAACTGCTCCTCGAACGCGACAAGGTGCGCGTGGAGAAGTAGGAGGAAAGCGAAAGACGCCTCCGGCGTCCGGGGGGAGCATCCCCCGGACTTCTGAATGGAGAAGAACGAAACGGACAGGGGAAGCACCCAAAAGGTGTTTCCCCTTTTGCAAGGAGGGGTTCATGCCCGAAGTTGTGGGTGCCGAGACGTACCTGGCGCGGCTGCTCGCCGCGCCGCGGCCGGGCAGTCAGGAGGCCCTGGCCTTTTACGACCACCGGGTGGGCGTCATCGGTACCGATCCGCGGTTGTTGCTGCTTCCCCTGGACGACCATCTGGTGCATCGGGGCGACGGCGTGTTCGAAACCCTCAAATGCCTGGGCCGCCGCCTCTATCAGATCGAGCCCCATTTCGCCCGGATGCGGCGTTCCGCCGCGGCCGTTTTCCTGGAGCCGCCCTGTCCCTGGGAGGAGGTCGCCCGCCTGGCCGTGGACGTCTGCCGGGCCGCCGGCGCGGACGACTGCCTGGTCCGGGTGCTGCTCGGCCGGGGCCTGGGCGGTTTTTCCGTGGACCCGGCGGACTGCCCGACCGCCAGCCTCTACATCGTGGCCTACGCCTACCACGCCACGCCGGCGTCCTTTTTCGAGCGCGGCGTCACCGCGCACCGCACCACCATTCCGGCCAAGCAATCCTATCTGGCCCGCATCAAATCCACCGACTATCTGCCCAACGCCCTCATGCGGCGCGAGGTGAACCGGCTCGGCGCGGATTTTCCGGTCTGCTACGACGACCAGGGCTTCGTGGCCGAAGGGGCCACCGAAAACGTCTGCCTGGTGGACGCCGCCGGCCGGCTGGTCGTGCCCGAGCTGACCAATGCCTTGGCCGGCACCACCTTGCTGCGCGCCGTCGAGCTGTTGCGCGGCGAAATCGAGGTGGTCTTCAGCCGCATCCGCGAGGAGGACATCGCTTCCGCCCGGGAAATGTGCCTGCTCGGTACCACCAAGGATTGCGTCGGCGTCGTCCGCTACAACGACACCCCCATCGGCGACGGCCGCCCCGGCCCGGTGGCCCGGCGCATCAAGGCGCTGCTCGTCGAGGACATCGCTGCCAACGGCACGCCGATCGATTGAGGGAAGAAAAGGCAAATCGGGGCGCTGCCCCGAACCTCGCCGGGGGGAATGATTCCCCCCGGACCCCCTCGAAGGGGAGGGGGCGGGTGTCGGTGATGCTGGTCGGTGGCGGGCGTGAGGTCGTTTGGGCCGCGATGGGCCCCGGCGGCACAGGGCCGCCGAGCCGGCCTGACGCCGGGGCCCATCGCGGCCCAAAGGGCGCCAAGCGGCGAAGCGCCGCTTTTTTATTTTGTGCAGGTATGCCGAGAACAGCGCGGGCGACCAGGCAGAGGGTCCGGGGGGCATCGCTCCCCGGCAGGGTCTGGGGCGGCGCCCCAGTCTTCGTCGTGCGCTTCTTATCCTTCCATGCTGTCGAGTCGCCAATGATCGCCGGGCGTGGCGTTGTCCTGGATGAAGCGCCAGCGGTCGTGGCGTTCGGTATTTTCCGGGCTGCCCGGTTCGCGCACCAGGGCCTTGTACGCCACGGTGTTGACGGTCCGGCCGTTTTCCTCGCGGGACTCGGCCAGGCTCGCTTCCACCAGCAGCACGTCCAGCCGTCCGGCCGGGCCGGCGGGCAGGCTGTTTTTGAGTCGGGCCAGGCATTGGGGCGTGGTGAACTGGGCCAGATCGTCCAGGTCGCGTTCGGCCATGGCGGAGAGGATGCGGCCGTAGGCCATCTTGGCCCCGGCCAGAAATTCCTCGTCCGGCGCGGTGCCGGCCGGCGGCACGTCATAGGTTTGGGCCGCGCCCGTCGTCGTGGTCGAGCCCTTGGGTGCGGGCGACTTGAGGGCCGCCCACATGGCCTCGGCGGCGGTGTACATATCGGGCGCGTTCCGGGGCGCGCGCGTCGGCGTCGGTTCGCTGCCGCGCGGCGTCGGTTCAGGCCGGCGTTCGGGCGGTTCCGGCCGATACTCGGGCTGGTTGGCGCGCGCGTCGGGCTGTCGGGGTTCGTCCGGCTGCTTTGGCCCGGCCGAGCGGCCGGTGACCAGGCGCAGCACTAAAAAGACGAGACACCCCAGCACCACGATGTCGATCAGGCGCGGGCCGGTGAAGGCATCGCCGCGAAAGAGCGTGCCGAGCAGCCCGCCTTCGAGCATATCGGCCCGGGCCATGGCGGTGGGCAGGATCGCGGCGGCGAGGACGGCGGACAGGACGAAGCGGCGAGGGGATGGTGCGTGCATGGCCGTCTTGTGGCAAAGGGGCGCGACCAAGTCAATCCGGCCGGCCCCGTCCACAAAACGAGCCCCCGGCCATGGGGTGCCGAGGGCGTTGGATGCGGTAGCAAGGCGGGCTATTCGATCAGGCCGAGATTTTTCAGCAGGTGCAGCAGCATGTGCTTGTCGATGGGTTTGGGCACGTAGGAGGTGGCGCCGCCCTTGTAATAGGCCTCGACCACGTTTTTCGGGTCGTCCAGGGCGGTGGTCATGACGACTTTGACCTCCTGGGCCGGCGGGAATGCCCCGGTCCTTCTCGATTTCCCGGATTTTGCGCAAGGCCGTTTGTCCGTCCATCTCGGGCATCATGATGTCCATGCAAATGAGGTCGTAGCGGTTGTTGTCGTCGAGGGACTGGAAAAAGGCCTGCACGGCCTCCAGGCCGTTCACGGCGATATCGATTTCTCCGTAAGGGCCGAGAATCTTTTGAAGGATCTTTCGACTGGTGAAGTCGTCCTCCACAACCAGCATGCGCATGGACACCTCCTTGGGCGGTGGAATGTTCCGCCCTGCCGCCGGCCGTTTCGGTCGCCGATACGGTGGATGCAGACAATCCCAAGCAAGCCACCCTAAGAGTTCTTGGGAAAAAAGGCAATCCCTGGCGCGGGACAAGGCGGAAAAACGCGTTCGTCCCGCCGGGAGGCTATCGGGTTTTCAGGCTGCCCCGGTAGCTGTCCAGGTCGTCGATGCCGAGTTCCGCCATGAGTTCGGGCAAGCGGGCGGCGATGCGGAAGGCCATGTCCGGCCGCATGAACGTGGCCGTGCCGATCTGGACGGCATGGGCGCCGACCAGCAGGAATTCCAGCACGTCCTCGGCCGAGCTGATGCCGCCGACGCCGATCACCGGCACCGACACCGCCCGGCAGACCTGCCAGACGCAGCGCAAAGCCACCGGTTTGATGGCCGGGCCGGACAGCCCGCCGATCACGTTGGCCAGCCGGGGCTTGCGCGTGCGGATGTCCACACTCACCCCGGTCAGGGTATTGATGCAGGTGAGCGCGTCCGCGCCGGCCAGGACCGCGGCCCGGGCGATGCTCACGATGTCGGTGACGTTGGGCGAGAGTTTGACCCAGACCGGCGTGTTGCCGGCCCGTTTCTTGACGGCCTCGGTCAGCCGGCCGGCCATGCATGGGTCCTGGCCGAAGGCGATGCCGCCGGCCTTGACGTTGGGGCAGGAGATGTTGACTTCCAGGGCGGCCACGCCCGGGGCGGCGGCGAGCACGCCGGCCAGTTCGGCGAATTCGTCGGCGTCGCAGGCGTAGAGGTTGGCGATGATGGGCGTTTCCCGCCAGGGCAGGCGCGGCAGCGTGTCCGCGCAGAAAGGTTTCCACGCCGCAGTTTTGCAGGCCGATGGCGTTGAGCATGCCGCACGGCGTCTCGGCCAGGCGCGGCATGGGATTGCCCAGGCGCGGCAGCAGGGACAGCCCCTTGACCGCGATGCCGCCGAGCTGGCGCAGGTCGCCGTAGTTCTCGAATTCCAGGCCGTAGCCGAAGGTGCCCGAGGCGGTCAGGATCGGGTTCTTGAGCTCCAGGCCCGGCAGGCGCACGCGGGTGTCGACGGTCATGCGTCCCCCGTGAGTTGCAGCTCTTCGACCCAGAAGACAGGCCCCTGGGTGCAGGTCTGGACGTAGCCGCCCAGGGCGTTTTTCTCCACGCAGCCGAGGCACCCCCCCACGCCGCAGGCCATGCGGTTTTCCAGGGAGACCTGGGCCCGGGCGCTGTACTTGCGGGCCAGCCGGGCCACCGTCACCAGGAAGGGCCGCGGTCCGCAGGCCACGATCAGCCCGTCGGCATAGGCGGCCACCTGTTCGTCCAAGAGGCCGATGAAGACCTCCCGGTCCGCCGGCGTGCGCTCCAGGAAGGTGGTGGTGCGGATGCGGTCGGCCATGGCCGCGTAGGGATAGCAGTCGAGCGGCGCCCGGTGGCCGAACAGCAGGGCCAGGTTGGCCGGAACCGGATGGCTGGCCGTGTATTCGACGAACGGGGCCAGGCCCACGCCGCCGGCCAGCATCAGGGTGCGGCTTTCCGGCTCCATGGCGAAGCCCTGGCCGAGCGGCCCCCAGATGGTGACCGTGTCGCCGGCGCCGAGGCCGGCCAGGATGTCCGTCCCCCGGCCGCAGGCCTGGATAAACAGGGTGATGGCGTCCGGCGTCAGCCGGCTGATGGAAAAGGGCCGGGGCCAGACCGGGTTCACGCCGAAGGCGGCGGCCCGCACCATGAGAAACTGGCCGGCCACCGCCTGGGCGATGCCCGGATTTTCCAGTCGCATGGTGAAAAAAACCGTGTTCGGCCCCGTGGGGACCATGCGGCGTGACGTCAAGGACCTTCACGTCGCGGCACATGCCGGGAATAGCCAAGGGGCACCTCGAAAAAGTGACGTTGGCGCCTTCTACCGTCTTTGCCCAGCCATGTAAAACCCCGCCGCCGGCCGCCCCGCCGGGAATATCGGCCTGCGCCGGCCGGAGTCCTTGAATTTGCCCCGTGATGTCCTTAGGATGGCCGTGATGCTCCAACCGTCCGGTCGGATGCCGGACGCGCCGCGCATTCGCTCGACCCATCTTCGCCAACCGGTCAGAACGGGGAACACCCATGCGGCACGATATCGATCTGCTCGACGACGGGGCCGGTACCAGGACCAAGGTTTTCCACAAGGGCAGCCTGCTGTTCAAGGAAGGCCAGCCCAGTGACGCCGCCTACATCATCCGGCAGGGCCGGGTTGCCATCTTCCGGGTCATCAAGAACAAGCGCGTCGGCCTCGGCATGCGCGGCCCCGGCGACATGGTGGGGGAGATGGGCGTCATCACCGGCGGCGTCCAGACCGCCAACGCCGAGGCCCTGGACTATACCGAGGTCCTGCTCCTGGACCAGAACCTGCTGCGGACCATGCTGTTGCGCAGTCCCCGGCCGGTCCAGATCATCGCCGGCTATCTGGTGGACCGGGTGCGGGCCCTGTCCCAGCGCATCACCGACCGGCCGTCCGGGCACCAGTTCTATTCCGTGTGCCGGGTGGTGGCCCTGTCCTGGCGGGCGGCCGTGGCCTCGGGCCAGACCGAGCTCAGTTACGCCGAGCTGTCGAGCACGCTCAAGGACATTCTGCTCATCAGCCAGCTGGAGATCGACGCCGTCTTCGAGAAGCTCAAAAAGCTCCACCTGGTGCGCCTGACCGCCGTCAGGAGCGCCCACCGCCGCACCGATCCCCTGCTCGGCGAGACGCGCCCCGGCGAGGACTTCGTCAAGGACCGGTTGGTCAGCCTCCCTGACGCGGACCAGTTCCTCCAGGTGGCCAGGAACGTGGCCCGGGAATACCGCGACCGGCCGGAATTTTCCGTGGACCTGGAATTTTGCGACCTGGCCGACTTCGCCCGCGAGGCCGAATCCACCCCGGACATCATCTATAAGAAGATCGGCTACCGGGAGATTCCCGAGGAGCTCTTTTTCTTTCACAAGGCCGCGGCCAAGGACTACATCGAACAGATGGGCCCGGCCTTTTTCAAGCAGGCCTCCCGGCCGCGCCTGGCCGCCGGCGACCTGGAACGCGTGGACGACGTGACGGCGGTGGACGGGACCACCCTCCAGGAGGTCTTTTCGGAAATGGGCTTCCACAAGGTGGCCGTGCTGGTGGCCATGGCCGGCGAGACGGCCCGGCGGCATATCCTGAAAAACCTTTCCAAGAAGATCGCCGCCGTGGTCGTGGAGGAGGCCGGGAGCCTGGCCGACCTGGACGAGGCCGAGGCCGCCGACGTGGAACGGGAACTGCTTGACCGCGTCAAAACCGCCAAGGGAATCACGACGTGAACATCGCCACCGTCATCGGCATTTTTTTCGGCATCACCATCCTCGGATTCGCCACCTACTTTTCCACGGACAGCGTGGGCGTGTTCATCAATGCCCCGGGCCTGGCCATCGTCCTGGGCGGCACCCTGGCCTCGACCTTCATCTGCTTCCCCCTGAAGGAAGTCATGCGGGTCTTCAATACCTTCCTCATCGCCCTCAAGCGCGAGGAGCTGCCCACCGACAATTATATCGAGGAAATCGTCCACATCGCCCGCCAGGCCTCGACCCGGGGCAAGATCCATCTGGAAAAGGCCCTGCCCGGCATCGAGAACGAATTTCTGCAAAGCGCCATCCAGATGCTGGTGGACGGCTATTCCCGGGAAGAGATCAAGGAAATTCTGGAAACCCGCATCGAACAGACCTACCAGCAGGAGATGTCCTCGGCCGGCATCTACCGCACCATGGCCAAGCTGTCTCCGGCCTACGGCATCATCGGCACCCTGATCGGCCTGATCGGCATGTTGCAGTCCATGCGCGGCGGCCTGGCCAACCTTGGCGGCCACATGGCCGTGGCCCTGACCACCACCCTGTACGGCATCCTGCTCGCCCACCTCATTTTTTTGCCTATCGCCATCAAGGTGGAAAAGCGCATCGAGGAGCGGGTCATCCTCATGTGCGTCATCCGCGACGGCACCCTGTTCATCAAGGACAAGACGCCGGCCGCCATCGTCCTCGACAAGCTCAAGGCCTATCTGCCGCCCCGTCGCTGGTCCTCCATCGAACGCCGCGGGGAGGCCGGGCGCTAGCCGCCCGGAGCCGCCATGCTCAAGCTGTCCGACCTATTGCGCAAGCGGCGCCAGGATGACGATAACGACCTGTGGCCCATCTCCCTGGCCGACATGATGACCCTGCTGCTGTGCTTTTTTATTTTGATCGTGGCCGTGTCCCACGTGGACATGGGCCGGTACGACCGGGTGGCCGATTCCATGGAGAAGGCGCTTATTCCCGTGCCCACCCCCCGGGAGCGCGCGCTGCGGACGCCGTCCGCGCCGCCGGGTGCCACCCCGGCCCCTGCGCCCGAACCCGCCGAACCGGCCGGTGTGCGCTCCAAGGTGCGCCATACCACCCTGGCCCGGGAAGCCGTGCCCGGCCGGGAGCCGGAAGTGATCCGCATGGACGGCAAGGCCCCCGTGTCGCCCGAGGAGGAAGCGGGCGCCGAACGCACCGGTCCGAAGCGCAAGACCCTGGAGGAGATCCGCAAGGAGCTGGCCGCCAAGCTGGTCAACAGCGCCAGCGCCGTGGAACTCATCCCCCGCGATACCGGCGTGGCCTTGAACCTCAAGGGCGCCGCCTTCTTCGACCTGGCCAGCGCCGAGATCAAGCCCGAGGCCCTGCCTCTGCTGCGCGACATCGCTTCCACCCTGGCCGGCACGCCCTACAAGGTCACGGTGGAAGGCCATACCGACAACCTGCCCATCGAATCCTGGCTCTATCCCTCCAACTGGGAACTGTCCTCGGCCCGGGCCAGCCGCGTTGCCCGGTTCCTCATCGACCAGGGCGTGCCCAAGGACCGTATGCGCGTCGAAGGCCTGGCCGATACCCAGCCCGTCAGCCCCAATACCGATGCCGACGGCCGCCCCATCCCCGAAAATCAGGCCCAAAACCGCCGCGTCGTCATCCTCGTCAGCCCGTAGGAGAAACGACAAAGATGCCTCCGGCGGCCGGGGGCATGATGCCCCCGGACCCCTCGATGCGCGGCCGCCCAGGCGGCAATCGAAGACGCTTGCCGCCTGGGCGGCCGCGAAGGGTGCGTCAAAACAGGACAGGGGGGCTGGGGGGAATGATTCCCCTAAGCCAGGTCCAGGGCAGCGCCCTGGCGGTGAGGGTCCGGGAGAGGCAGCGCCTCGCCCGGCCGCCGGAGGCATCTTTTATATGTCGCGGAGCGACGAGGCCTGGCGCTTGGCGGCATCGCTGACGGCGGGGCCGGAGCGCGGGAATTCGCGGGCGAAGAGTTTGCGGTAGAGGCGCCGGCCTTCCTCGAAGCCCGGATTGATTTCGAGGGCTTTGGTGACGCATTCCTTGGCGTCGTCAACGTTACCCATAAAATAGTGGGCTTTCGACATATTGAAGTGAATATTTTCGTCGTCCGGCGTCAGGGCGAGGGCCTGGTGGTAGGCGTGGAGGGCGCCGGGCAGATCACCGCTTTTGCGGAGCTTGACCCCTAAGGAATTGAAGGGGTTGGGCGTATCGGGGTCGTATTTGAGAATTTCGATGAACAGTTCCTTGGTTTCTTCCATGCGGTTGAACTGGGCATGGATTTCGGCCGCCTTTTGCAGGTAGCGCTTGTAGTCTTCAAGCGATCCCTTGCCCTTGTAGGCATCGGCCAGGCCCTTGTAGGCTTCGGCAAATAAGTCGTTTATTTTGATGGCCTTTTTGAAGGCGATGATGGCCTGTCCGTACTTCTGGCGGACGAGGCAGCGGCAGCCCATGTCGTAGTATTTCTGGGCCATGTTCTGTTCGGAGATGATCTCCTCGAAGGCCTCGATGGCGTCGTCGAAATTGCCCATGGCCACCATTTCCCGGGCATCCGCGATTTGCTGTTCCTCGATTTCGGTGACGCGTTCGATCTGGCAACCCCGCAACACATGTTTGCGAAAGGTTTCCTCGGAATAGGGGCGCAAAATATAGCCGGCGCAGCCGGCGGCGATGGCGTCGAGGACCTTGTCCCGCTGGCTCTGGGTGGTGACCATGACCACAGGCACCCGGGACAGGCGCATGTCCCGGCGCACCAGCCGCAGGAAGCCGGGCGCGTCCATGTCGTCGAGCTGGCTGTCGAGGAGCACCAGGTCGGCGCGGTTGGCCGCCAGAAATTCCAGGGCCCGGGCGCCCGAGGAGAATTGTTCCACCCGCTGCGGCCGGAACGGCGCCAGGGAACGCCGGTCCCGGCGGGCATGTTCGTCATTGGCGGTGAGGATGACGACGGTATCGAAAAGGATCGGGGAGAAATCCATGAGCGCCTCCCCCGGTTCAGGCCCCGGCGGGCTGGGGTTCGAAACGGGCATAGTAGCGGTCGGCCAGGGCCGTGATGTCCGGCAGGTCGGGCAGCACGGAAAAGAGGTCCCGGACCAGGCCGCGTTCAAAGAACAGCCGGCGGCTTCGGGGAAACGACAATGCGTTGATCCAGCTTAACAGCAACAGGGCGAAATCGTTGACCGTGGTCATATCTTCGTAACGGCCGTTGTGGCCGGTATCGATGGCGTCGATCAGGCCGGGGGTGAACCGGTCGGGAATGTCGGGCAGGCCGAGGAAGACCACCGGGTCCTTGGGGCCGGGTTTCCGGAAATATTCGACCAGCACGCGGACGATGTCGAGCTTGTCGGCGTCACGCACGATGCGCGCCAGGGTGCCGGCCTCGTCCCGCCGGGCGGCCACGGCCGGCGGCAGGGACTTGCGGTTGTGGACGCCCACGCACAGGCGCACCAGGTGCCGATCGTCCGGGGAAAGCCAGGTCAGGCCGCCATGGCGGGTCAGGGCCTCCACGCCCAGCCGGCCGTGATTGACGCTCGTGGCGTCGCGGAAGGTGCGGAAGCGCTGGTATTGGGGAAAGCGGCCGACGTCGTGGCACAGACCGGCCGTGGTGGCCAGTTCGATCAGCCGGGGCGACAGGCGCAGTTCCCGGGCTTGGGCCCGGGCTTCGTCCATGACGCGCAGGCAGTGCTCCCGCTTGAGTTCCAGATGGGCATTGTCCGCGGGATCGTTCATGCGGTGCGCGGCCACGAAGGCGTCGAACCAATCAAGGGTGTGCTGGATCATCGTTTTTTATCGCGTCGCGTTGCGGTCGTCCGGGGGGCGTCGTCGTCCGGCTCGCGCCAGGGACCGCCCGGCCCGAACAGGAGCCGCAGCAACCAAGCCAGGCCGCCGAGCACGGCGGCCACGAACAGGCCTTTGAGAAACAGCGGCCACAGCCCTTCGCCGGTTTCCGGTCCGAAAGGCCAGGTGGCCGGCCAAGTCCCGGGAGCGGCCAGGCAGGCCGGAATGACGCCGAACATGGGCTCTCCCCGCGCGCTGTGGCGCAATTGCATAGAACTAACCGGGAACGCGGGGGCTGGCAAGCCGCGCCGGCTAGCCCTGGCGCAGGGCGTCCACGATGGCCATGCGGGCGGCCCGCACCGCCGGCAGGAAGCCGCCGATCACGCCCATGGCCAGGGAAAAGATCAGGGAGGCCAGGATGATGCCCGGGGTGAGGGCGAAGCGGAAGGCCAGCTCGGAAAAGGTCTGGAAATTGATGGTGGAGAAGGTGACGAAGCCGAGCAGGGCGGCCAGCCCCACCCCGGCCAGGCCGCCCAGGCCGCCGAGCAGCAGGGATTCGAGCAGGAAGGCCAGGAGAATGCCGCTCCGGGGAAAGCCCATGGCCCGCAGCGCCCCGATTTCCGGCACTCGGCTGGCCACGGCCGCGTACATGGTGATCATGGCCCCGATCATGGCCCCTAGGGAGAAGATCGCGGTCAGGGCCACGCCGAGCACGGTCAGAAATTTGCGCATCATTTCAGACTGTTTTTCGTAGTATTTGGTCTCCCGCCAGACCTCGGCCTCGTAGCGCGGGTCGTTCTCGACGGCGTTTTTGAAGGCGGCCAGATCCGAGGGATGGCGCAGACCGGCGATGACCACGGAAAAGCCCCGGCGGCCGAAGGCCGGCAACAGCTGGTCCACGTCGCCCCAGATTTCCGAGGAGAAGCCGGTATTGCCGGCGGAAAAGACGCCGACCACCGGCCAGTCCCGTTTGGCGAAGCGCAAGGCTTGGCCAAGGGCGGCTCCGGCGAAGCCCTTGGCCACGTTTTCGCCCACCATGACCTCGAAGGTGCCGCGCCGGGGCAGTCGGCCCGCCACAAGACGGATTTGGGGCCGCAGGGGCAGGGAGGCATCCTCCGTGCCCCTGACCACGACGTTGGAGACCTTGCCCGTGGATTTTTTGGTCAGGGCCAGCAGCACCACCGCTTCCCGGGCGGCCAGGGGACGGCCGTCGGCGGTGGTGGCGATTTCGGGGCGGGTGGTGATGGCCGAGGCGGCATCCCGGGCGACGCCGCTTTGCACCTCGGTTTCCGAGCCCTTGCGCAAGACGATGGCGTTGTCCGGCGAGCCCGTGGCCACCAGGGTCTGGCGTAGGCCCTCGCCCAGCATCAGGGTGGCCGTGAAGACGAAGACCACCAGGGCCATGCCGCCGGCGGTCAGGGCCGTGGTCAGGCGCCGGGTCCAGAGGTTGCGCCAGGAATAGGCGAAGGGCACGGCCATCAGCCGATCCTCCGGAAGGCCGCGGCGATGCCGAGCGTCCGCACCCGCCAGGCCGGCACCAGGGCGGCCAGCACGCCCACCAGGGCGCCGAAGCCGAGGCCCAGGAGCATGGTCTCCCGGGAGACGTCGAACACCGGGAAATATTGGGTGAGGGTCCGGGCGAACAGCGTGGTGATGGGCGTCAGGGCGGCCACGCCGAGGATGGCCCCGCTCATGGACAGGATCATGGATTCGCCGAGCAGCATCAGGGACAGGGTGCCGCCGCCGAAGCCCAGGGTCTTGAGCACCGCGAATTCCCCGGCCCGCTCCCGGGCGGCCATGGCCATGGTGTTGGCGGCCACGGCCAGGATGATGAGGATGACCACGTAGGAGACGATTTCGAGGGCCAGCAGGATGGCCGAACTCATGGCCACGAAGCCGAGCTGAAAGGCCTTTTCCGTCTCGGTCAGGGTCTCGGCCTGGGAATTGATGAACAGGGCGTCGATGTCCTTGGAGATGGCGGCCGCCCGGCTGGGGTCGTCGATGCCGATCATGAAAAAGCCGACCTGGCCGGCCCGTTGGGGCATGGTTTTTTTGAGGGCCTCGTCCAGGTAGGTCCAGTGGAAGTACAGGGTGGTCTCGTCGAAGCCGGGGCGGGCGGCCCGATAGATGGCCCGGATGGTCATCGGCCACTGGCCGGGGTAGATGGTGCCACGCAGGGTGATGGTGTCCCCCAGCTTCCAGTGGAAGCGTTCGGCCAGCTGGACGCCGACCAGGGCCCCCTTGCGGTCCTGGATGAAGGCCCGGGCCTGCTCCGGCGGGGCGGCGATTTCGGGATACAGTTTGAAAAAATCCTCGGCCTCGACCACGAGGTTGGCGAAAAAGTGCTTCTCGTCGATGTAGATGCCCCCGAACCAGCTGCCGGCCGCCACGGTCTCCACGCCGGTCACCTGGCGGATGCGCATCTTGTAGGCGTAGGGCAGGGACTGGGTCATGGAGATGGCGTTGCGGGTGACCAGCCGGCTGGCCGAGGAGGCGGCCACGCCGGAATTCCAGGCGTCGAGCACCGTGCGCAGAAGCCCGAAGGCGGTCAGGGCCACGGCCACCCCGAGGATGGTGAGCAGGGCCCGCAACCGGTGCCTAAAGGCGTTCTTCAGGATGAGCCGGATGAGCAACATGGAGCTCGCCCTTGTCGAGTTGACGGATGATCCGGGCCGCCGCGGCGGCCCGCGGGTCATGGGTGACCATGATGATGGTTTTGCCGAGCTCGTCGTTGAGCCGATCAAGCAGGGCCAGCACGTCGTCGGCCGCCTGCCGGTCCAGGTCGCCGGTGGGTTCGTCGGCCACGACGATGGTCGGGTCGGTGACGATGGCCCGGGCGATGGCCACCCGCTGCTGCTGGCCGCCGGAAAGCTGGCCGGGCCGGTGGTCCGCCCGGTCGGACAGGTTGACCGCCGCCAGGGCGGCCGCGGCGTGCTCCCGGCGCTGCCGGGCGGACAGATGGGTCAGGAGCAGCGGCAGCTCCACGTTTTCCTGGGCCGAGAGCACCGGAATGAGGTTGTAGAACTGGAAGACGAAGCCCACGTGCCGGCTGCGCCAGGCGGCCAGTGCGCTTTCGGACAGGGTGACGATGTCCGTGCCGCCGATCAGGATTTCACCCGCGTCCACGGTGTCGATGCCGGCGATACAGTTGAGCAGGGTGGACTTGCCCGAGCCGGACGGGCCGACCAGGGCCAGAAATTCCCCGGCGTCGATGTCGAGGCTGATGTCGACCAGCACCGGAATGATCTGGGTCCCGCGGCGGTAGGCCTTGGACAGGTGGCGGATGCTGATGAGCGGCGTCGCCATATCAGGACCCCGGCGGCGCCACGGCGTCGCCGGAACGCAGGTCGGCCGGCGGGGCCGCCACCACCTGTTCGCCCACCGTCACCCCGGCGGTCACGGCTCGGAGATCGCCCATGGTTTCGCCCGGGGTGACGGGCTTGGCCACGGCCCGGCCCTTGTGCACCACGAAGACCACCGCCCTGCCGTCGCGGCTGACGACGGCCGAGGTCGGTACGGCCGGATGGGACGCCTTTTCCCCCGGGGCCAGCGGCCGGGACAGGAAGGCCACCTTGGCGCTCATTTCCGGCAGTACCCGGGGATCGAGCTTGTCGAAGCGGACCTTGACCAGCACCGTGGCCTTGGTGCGGTCGGCCGTGGGCACGATCATGTGCACCACGCCGGGAAAGCGTTCGGTGGGGATGGCGTCCAATAAAATTTCGCAGGGGGCGCCGAGCCGTACCAGATGGAGGCTCGATTCGGCTACGTCCACTTCCACGGTCAGGGAACTCATGTCCGCGATGGTGACCACCGCCGCCTTGGAGGTGGAGGAGGCGCCGAGCGGGGAGATGATGTCACCGACATCGGCGTTTTTGGTCAGGACCACGGCGTCGAAGGGGGCGACCAGTTCGGTGTAGCCGAGCTGGGCCGTGGCCTCGCGCAGGGCCTCGCGCTTGGCCAGCAAGGTGGAATGCGCCTGCTTCAAGGCGGCGGTCGCCTTGTCGAAGCGGGCCTTGGCCGTGTCGTATTCGGACTTGGCCACCACGCCCCGGTCGGCCAGGGTCTTCATCCGCTTGTAATTGAGCCGGGCGTCGACGAGTTCCGCGTCGGCCTGCTTGACCTGGGCGTCGGCCGCCATCGCCTCATGGGCGGCCCGTTCCTTGGAGGCCTCCAGATCGGCGTGTTCCTGCGTGGCCACGATCTGGCCCTTTTTGATGCGGCTGCCTTCCTCGACCCCGATCCAGGCGAGCTGGGAGGTGATCTTGGCGGCCAGGGAGGCCTTGCGTTGGGCCACCACGTAGCCGCTGGCCGTCAGCACCGTGATGGCCCGGGACGGATAGGCCCGGACCACCGGGGCCAGGGCCAGGACGCGGGCGTGGGGTTTGACCAGCCACCACAGGACCAGGGCGACCGCCAAGCCGGCCACGATCCATGGCCACCGTCGGCGGCGGCGCCGGCCGGACTGCGGAGCGGCTCCGGCCGCGCCGTGAATGCGCAGGGCGTCAAGCGAGTCGGGCATAACCTGATCCGGGCGGCAGGGGCATCGGGGTCCCTGGCGGGCTTGCGGCAAGCGGACGGGGCGGAGATCGAGGCCGCACGGTCGCTTGCGGGAAGGTTGTACCGCGAAGAGCCGGATGTCTCGCGGTGGGATATTGCCGGAACACCAGGTGAATACAACAGGTTAGATGCACCAGTTCCATACTGGCCCGCACCTGTCAAGCCGTGGCCGCCGGGCGGGGCCGTGCCGGCGGCAGTTTTTTCGACTACGACAGGGAAACCAGCCGCAAATCCCGGGCCAGGCCGTCGATCAGCTTGCGGTGGCCGGCCGGGAAGGCGAAACGGGCCAGTTCGGCCGGGACCACCCACAGGCTTTGCTGGGCCGCAGTCAGTCTCGGCTCGGGGGGGCGGGCCTCCCGGGTCAGGCCGGGCAGGCGCAGCAGGAAGCAGTGCAGGGTGACCCGGTAGCTGGTGTAGCCGTGGCGGATGATGGCCAGCTTGTCGGCCACGGCCGTCTCGAAGCCGGTCTCCTCGCGCAGCTCCCGGACGGCGGCAGCCTCGGGCGTCTCCCCCGGTTCGATCCGGCCGCCGGGAAACTCCCAGAGATTGGCCCAGGCGCCTTTGGCCAGGCGCTTCTGGATGAAGATGCGGCCGGCCTGGACCAGCACGCCGGTGGCCACGTTCAAGGGAATGATGTCCTTGGCCTTGGCCAGGACCGGCCGCTCGGCCACGATGCCGAGATGCCTGGCCTGGCAGCATTCCCGGACCGGGCAGGTCGGGCATTGGGGCTTTTTCGGCCGGCAGACCAGGCCGCCCAGTTCCATCAGGGCCTGGTTCCACTGCCGGGCGTGGCCCTTGGGCAGCAGCCGCTCGGCCAGGGCCTGGGCCTTGGCCCGGCCGACCGGTTCCTTGATGGGGACGTCAATGTCGGCCACCCGGGCCAGGATGCGCAACACGTTGGCGTCCACCACCGGCACGTCGACGCCGAAGGCGATGCTGGCGATGGCGGCGGCCGTGTAGTCGCCGATGCCGGGCAGGGCCCGGATGGCTTCCGGCTCCTCGGGCAGGCGGCCGCCGTACTCGGCCATGATTTTTTTTGCGGCGGCGTGGAGATGGCGGGCCCGGCCGTAGTAGCCCAGGCCCTCCCAGGCCACCAGCACCGCATCCTCGTCGGCGGCGGCCAGGGCGGCCACGTCCGGAAACCGGGCCATGAAGCGGCGAAAATAGGGCACGACCCGGTCCATCTGGGTCTGCTGGGCCATGATTTCGGAAATCCAGACGGCGTAGGGCGTATAGTCGCGCCGCCAGGGCAGATCGCGCTTTTCGGCCTCAAACCAGGCCGTTAGCGCGGTCCGGAAGTCGTTTTCCCAAGACATCGGGACTCCTTTGTCCGCTAGCCGTGTTCGACCCGGTTCCGTCCGAGGTGCTTGGCGGTGTAGAGGGCCTTGTCCGCCCGCTGCATGATCGTGTCGATGCTGTCGCCGGGTTGCCAGCGGCTGACGCCGATGCTGATCGTGAAGGTGATGGGCGCGGCGCCGGTGGGGATGGATTGGCGTTCGACGCGCTTGCGTAGCCGCTCGGCCACCAGCAGGGAGGTCTCCATATCGGTTTCCACGAGGAGGGCGCTGAATTCCTCGCCGCCGATGCGGCCGAAGACATCGTTGGTCCGCAACTCCTCGAGGCTCAGGTCGCCCAGCCGCTTGAGCACGATGTCCCCCTGGTCGTGGCCGTGGGAATCGTTGATCGTCTTGAAGTGGTCGATGTCGAGGCTCAGGCAGCAAAACGGTCGGTTGGTGCGCTTGCTCCGTTCGAGTTCCTTGTTGGCGAGCTCGAAGAACCGCCGCCGGTTGTTGACGCCGGTCAGCGAGTCCGTGAAGGCCAGGGTGCGCAGTTCCTCCTCCATGCGCTTGCGTTCGGTGATGTCGCGCAACAGGAACAGCAGATGCGGGATGTGCTTCCGGGAGAAGCGCACGATCTGGTAGTTGATCCAGATTTCCTTGCCGGCGGCCGTGTGGAAGCTTGCCTCGTTGTTGCTGGTGACGCCGTTTTCCAGGGTCTTTTTCGCATCGTCGAGCAGGCTGCCCGGGGCCAGGACGCGCAGGGCGTCCAGGGGCTGGGACAGCACGGCACCCTTGTCCAGGCCGATGGTCCGGCCGAAGACGTCATTGACGGACACGCACGGGCCGTCCCCCTGGTAGGCGGCGATGCCGACCGGCGAGGTGTCGATGATCTTTTGGTTGAATTCCAGGATGTCCTGGAGCGACAGCGTCCGCTCGTGGATCTGTTCCTCGAGATATTTTTTTTGCCGCAGGGTTTGCCGGCGGTCCTTCCGGACAAGATACATGAGGGTCGCGGTCAGCACCGCGATGCCGACGCTGGCGGCCACGGCGCCCGGACAGAGGATCCAGAGCAGGCCGTACCAGCGGTGCAGGGCGGCCTTTCGGCTCATGGAAAGGCCGACGACCAGGGGCAGGTCGCTCACCGCGCGCCGGGAGCTGATGGCGTCGGCGTGCCTGGTCTCGGCGGCCACGTTGGCGCCGAGCTTGGTGTCGTCGGTCGGATAGACGGCCAGCAGCGTCCCGTCCTGGCGCATGAGCGTGATGGTCACTTCCGGCGGTAATTTGAGGGCCCGATAGAGGCTCTTGAAATAGTTCATCTCGATGGCGGCCATGACGACGCCGTCGAAGTCGCCGTCCGCGGTGTTTAAGCGGCGGGAGACGCTGATCATCCAATTGCCGTTGACCCGGTTTTTGAGCGGCGGCGAGATGGCCAGAAAATCGTTGGGATCTTGGGCGTGGGCCTTGAAATAGCCGCGGTCGCGGACGTTGATGCGGGGCGTCGGGTATTCCCGGGAATGGGCCCGCATCTTGCCGTCCGGACCAAAGATAAGCAGGGCCTGCCCCTGAAGAAACCCTTGGAAGATGTGATGCAGTTTTTCATGCAGCAGCTGGTCCGACGCCCGCGCCGCAGGATTGTTGTGCAGGAAGAGGCGCGTTTCCTTGATGACCGTATCGATTTCATGGAAGGCCAGGGACGTTTGCTCGGACAGGATCAGGGTCATGCTGTCCAGATAGCTCTCCGTTCCCGCCAGTTCCTTGTCATGGAGAAAGATGAGCCCGATAATGCAGGAGATGACCAGGGTCGCTATCAGGAGGAATCCCGACACCAGGATAATGATATTGATGTCGAGATTGACGTTATTGTCGTCGCCGACGTTTTTTTGTCATCTATGGCAGGGTCTTCGGCATACATCATGCGCTATCCGCCTGAGAGAACGCACGCTCCATGCCGCCCGGTCGGGCCGGCGCGTCGTAGCGGCGTCTTCGTTCGGAACTTCCCATGGTTATGGGATAGCATCGGCTTGGGGCCGGGGCAACAGATTTTCTGTTTGCGGCGGAGTACGCCGTTTTACGGCCGTGCATGGGCAGGGTCTCGCGTGGGACCGTCACCCGGTGAAGTCGCGCGGGCTGATGGACGACCTTCGCAGCGGTCCTTGTGCGGGGATGTTGCGGCCAGGGGCTCAATCGGTCGGGCCGGGTTGGGGCGGCCGCCGCCAGCCCGTCACCAGGGCCACGGCCTTGATGCCTTTCTTTTCGCCCGTAAAACCCAGGCCTTCCTCGGTGGTGGCCTTGAGGTTCACCTGGTCGCGGTCGAGGCCGAGCAGGGCGGGCCACGTTCAGCCGGATGGGATCGGCGTGCGGCGTGATTTTGGGCACCTGGGCGATGATGGTCAGGTCCACGTGGGTGATGGTGAGGCCGTGCTCCCTGGCCAGTACCAGCGCTTCGCTCAAAAAGACGCCCGAGGCCATATTGTCGAAGGCCGGATCGGTGTCCGGGAACAGCCGGCCGATGTCGCCGGCGGCCACGCAGCCGAGCACCGCGTCGGTCAGGGCGTGGAGCAGCACGTCCCCGTCGGAGTGGGCCAGCACGGCCGGCGCGCCGTTGATGGGATAGCCGCCGAGCTTTAAGGGGCGGGCCGGCGTCTTGCCCGGGCGGTCGGGGTCGGCGAAGCGGTGGACGTCGTAGCCGTAGCCGACCACGGGCAGGGGGGGCGGGGCGGCCGGGGCGAGCCGGGACAGGTCGGCCGGAGTGGTGAGCTTGGTGTTGGCGGGCGAGCCGGGCACCACGTGGACGGGCCGGCCCAGCCGCTCCACCAGGCTGGCGTCGTCGGTGACGTCGGCGTCGGAGGCGGCAAAGGCCTGGCGCAACAGGGCCAGGGCGAACCCCTGGGGCGTCTGTACGGCGGCCAGGGCGTCCCGGGCCAGGGTGCGGACCACGGTGTCGCCGGCCACTTCCTTGACGGTATCGGTGACGGGCAGGGCCGGGATGACGGCCTCGTGCCCCTCGGCCAGGGCGGCGGCCACCCGGCCGATCAGCGCCGGATCGACCCAGGCCCGGGCCGCGTCGTGGATCAGGACATGGGTGCAGTCCCCGGGCAGGGCGGCCAGACCGTTTCGCACCGAATCCTGGCGCCTGACGCCGCCGGCGGCCGTGGCCACGGCGATGCCGGGTTGCCGGCCGGCCAGCCGTTCGGCCAGCTCCCGGTCGGCCGCTTCTAGGTCGTCCGGCGGAAAGACCACCACCACCCCGGCCACGGCCGGAACCTTGGCGAAGGCGGTCAGGGCACGCCAGTAGAGCGGGCCGCCGTCCACAGGCAAAAACTGCTTTTTGACGCCGCCGGCAGCGGCGGCCAGGCGGGTGCCCGATCCGGCGGCCAGCAGCACGGTCCACAGGGACACGGCGCATCCTTTGGTTGCGGTCGAAAAAAAAGGGGGAGTCGGCCGATAAGCCGGGTTCTGTTCCCCGAAAACTCCGGGGCGGCCATCATTCCTCTAGGACCGACGTTACCGTCGGCCTCAAGCAACCTACCCGAGGGCACGGCCGGGCCAGCCTTGACGCCCTCCTATTTGGTTTGCTCCGAACGGGGCTTGCCGAGCTTGCCGCGTCACCGCGGCAACTGGTGGGCTCTTACCCCACCGTTTCACCCTTACCGGCGCGATGGCCGGCGGTTTGTTTTCTGTGGCGCTATCCCGGGATCGCTCCCGCTGGACGTTATCCAGCGTCCTGCCCTGTGGAGCCCGGACTTTCCTCTCCGGGCCGTACGGCCCGCGGCGATGGCCTGTCCGACTCCCCGGCAAACCATAAGGGCCTTTCCCTGCCCCGGCAAGGGGCGCGTGGCTTGCCAAGCCCCCGCTTTTACGGGATAGCTCTATCCGGCGGTATAAGGGGTCCGGGGGGATTATCCCCCCGGCCGCCGGAGGCATCTTGCATCTTCTTGAGGAGGACGACATGGGACGGATCATCGTGCTGGCCTGGCTGCTGACCGTGCTTCCCTTCGGCTGGGTCCGGCCGGTCGCGGCCGAAACGGGCGACGTGCCGTCGAGCCTGGCCCCCTGGAGCGGCTGGGTGCTGCACGATGCCGGCGAAAACGTGTGCCCGCCGCGCGGCGATGCGTCCGACGTCCGGCGGTGTATTTTCCCCACAAGCCTGCGTCTGGACCTGGACGACACTGGTGCCGGGCTGCGGCTGCGGGTGCGGCTCTACAAGGAAGGGGCCGTGTCGCTGCCGGCGGGCCGGGACACGAGCGTGGCCCGGATGACGGCCGACGGCCGGCCGGTGGCCGTGGCCGACCGCGACGGCACGCCGGTGGTCTGGCTGCCGGCCGGGGATCACGTGCTGGAGGGCCGGCTCGCCTGGAGGCAGGGGCCGCCGACCCTGCGCCTGTCGCCGGAGACCGGCGTGATCCGGCTTACCCGGGATGGTGCGGCTGTGCCGGTGACGTTGTCGCCGGACGGCGAGCTGCGCTTGGAAGGTGCGGCGACGGCCAAGCCGGCGGACAATACGGAAAACGTTCGCGTGTTCCGCCTGGTGCGCGACGGCGTGCCGGTGACCGTGACCACGCGGTTTCGCTTGGAGGTCTCGGGCTTGGCCCGGACAATCCGGCTCGCCGGCGCCGTGCCGGCCGGAACGCTGCCGCTGTCGGTCACCGCGCCGGTGGCGGCCACCCTGGGACCGGACGGCTCCCTATCCCTCGACGCCGGACCGGGACGCTATGACGTGGACGTGGTGGCCCGGTATCCCGGCCGGGTGACGGCCGTGGGACCGGCCGTCTGCCCCTACGGTCGGGAAATCTGGTCCTTTGCCGCCGACGAGGCCGTACGTCAGACGCGGCCCGAGGGCTTGCCGGCCATCGATCCGCAAACGGCCGACGTGCCTGACGCCTGGCGGCGTTATCCGGCCTTCCTGGCCAGTCCCGACGCCACGCTGGCCGTGGCCGCACTCGGGCGCGGCGCGCCGGTCGGCCGGGACGCCTTGCGTCTTTCCCGGGAATTTTGGCTCGATTTTTCCGGCCAGGGGTTGACCTGCCGCGACACCATCACCGGAGAGAACCGCACGGCCTGGCGGCTGGCCATGCTGCCGCCGGGCCGGCTCGGCCGGGTGACCCTGGCCGGTCGGGACCAGCCGGTGGTCCTGTGGGGCGTGCGCAAACTGGCCGGCGTGGAGCTGCGGTCCTCGCGGCTGCATCTGACGGCCGAGTCCCGCTATCCCCGGGCCGAGGCCGCGTTGCCGGCCGCCGGCTACGACCGGGAGTTCGACCATGTGGCCGCGACCCTGCATTTGCCGCCGGGCTGGCGGCTTTTCGCCGCGACCGGTCCGGATCGGGTCTGGGGCGGCATGTTTTCCGGGTGGAGCCTCCTCGATGTGTTTCTGGTCGTGCTGGTGGCCCTGGCCGCCGCGGCCCTGGCCGGACGCCGGGCCGGGCTGGCCCTGGGGCTGCTGCTTTTCTTGTCCTGGCATGAGCCGCAGGCCCCGACATGGACCTGGGTTTTTGCCCTGGCCGGATTGGGACTGCTGCGGCTGACCGGCCCGGGAGGCCGCCTGGCCGGGAGCCCCTTGGCCAGACGCTGGGCCGGTATTCTGTGCGGTTTGGCCCTGCTCGCCCTGGCGGTCGAGGCCGTGCCGTTCGTGGTCGGCCAGTTGCGCCAGGCCGTGGCCCCGCAGATCGACCGACCGGAGACGGCGGTCGTCCGGTTGGCGGCCCAGCGGGAGAATGCCGCGGTGCCGCCCATGGCCCTCGCGCCCAAGGCCGCGCCGGCCCGGGCGGCGGGCCGGCGGGCCGACGCGGCCCTGGCCAAGGACGCCCGCGCCGCGGAACGGCTGGAGTTCGATCCGGACGCCGTGATCCAGACCGGCCCTGGCCTGCCGACCTGGCACTGGCGGCGGGTCCTGCTGGAATGGCGGGGGCCGGTCGCGCCCGGCGAACGGCTGCGGCTCTATATGCTTGCCGCCCCTGGCGGTCTCCGGCCTGGCCGTCCTGCGGGTGGCGCTGCTGGGACTGGTGCTGTGGCTTTTCGGTCGCATCTTCGGCCGCGGCCGGGGCACGGCCGGTCCGGCCGTGGCGGCGGGGCTGGCCGTGCTGCTCGCCTGCTGGCCGGTCCCGGTCCGGGCCGACGGCTACCCCTCGGCCGAACTTCTGCAGGAACTCGGCGCCCGGCTGACGGCTCCGCCGGTCTGTCTGCCCCATTGCCTGGGCAACGCCGACGTGGAACTGACCGTGGACGGCGGTCGGCTGCGCCTGGTCGCCACCGTCGACGCCGCCGCCCGGACGGTCGCCCCCCTGCCCACGGTGTCCGGGAACTGGCAGCCCGAAACGGTGCTGTTGGACGGCGCTCCGGCCCCGGCCCTGGGGCGTCGGGACGGCGTGCTGACGCTGGTGGCCGAGCCCGGCCGCCACATCGTCAGCCAGGAAGGGCCTGCGCCGGCGGCGGTCTCCTTTACCGTGGCGCTGCCCTTGGCCCCCGGGCAGGTCCGGGTGACGGCCCCGGGCTATCGGACGCGGCGGTTGGCCGGCAAAAACGGTCGGGATGCCGGGGTGGAATGCACCCGGGCGGCCCCGGCGGCCGCTCCGGCGACGCCGGCGGTCGTCCGGCAGGTGCCGGCCTTTTTCGCGGTCCGCCGCAACGTGTCCTTCGGCTTGACCTGGGAGGTGGCCACCGAGGTGGTGCGCCGGTCGCCGGACGGTGAGGCGGCCCTGGCCTCCGTGCCGCTTTTGCCCGGGGAGAAGCCGGACGCGCCCGGCGTGGTCGTGACGGACGGCCGGGCCCAGGTCAGCTTCCTGCCCGGCTCGACCCGGGTGTCCTGGCGGTCCCGACTGCCGGCCGCCCCCCGGCTGACGCTCCACGCGCCGCCGGCCGACGCCGGTGTGGTCGAAACCTGGCAGTTCACCGCCGCGCCGTTCTATGATCTGGCCTTTCAGGGCTTGGCCCCGACGAAGCGGCTGGGGGCGGACGGCGCCTGGCAACCGCGTTTTTCGCCCTGGCCGGGGGAGCAGCTCGTCGTGGACGTGCGCCGGCCCCAGGCCGCGCCGGGCGCGGTGCGTACCCTGGAGCAGGCGACGCTGACCTGCCGCCAGGGCGGGACGATGCGCGACGTCACCCTGGCCATGCGCTTCCGGACGGCCAAGGGCGGTCGGCAATCGGTCGGCCTGCCGGCGAAGGCCACGGTGACGAGCCTTGTCGTGGCCGGCCGGGAAACCCTGCCCACGGGCGGACCCCATGCGGTGGACTTCACCCTGCCGCCGGGTCTGACCGAGGTGGAGGTGCGCTTTCGGGAGCCGACGCCGCTGGGCTTTCTCACCCGCACGCCGGCCGTGGACCTGCGCCTGCCCGCCGTCAACGTGACGACGCGCCTGGAACTGCCGGCCGACCGTTGGCTGCTGTTCACCCACGGGGCGACGCCGCTCGGGCCGGCCGTGCTCTTTTGGGGCTGGCTGGCGGTGGTGGTCGTGGCCGCTTTGGCCCTGTCCCACCTCCGGCTGACGCCGCTCTCCCGGCGGCAATGGCTGCTCTACTGCCTGGGCCTGGTCCAGGCCACGCCCGGGCGGGCCATTTTGGCCGTGGCCTGGCTCGTGGGCTTGGGCTGGCGGCGACGTCGGGCCGGCGGGACGGGACGGGTGGCCTTCAATCTCCTGCAGGTGGCCCTGGTCCTGCTGATCCTTGGCGGCCTGCTCGCCCTCTACGACACCCTGGAAACCGGCCTGCTCGGCCTGCCGCGCGTCCAGGTCGTCGGCGACGGGTCCACGGCCACCACCCTGGTCTGGACCTTCGACCGGGTGGCCGGGGCCGTGCCGTCCTCCTGGGTGGTGTCCGCACCGCTGTTCATCTTCCGGGCCCTGATGCTGGCCTGGGCCGTCTGGCTGGCTTGGAGCCTGATCGGCTGGCTGCGCTGGGGCATCGATTGCCTGACCGAGGGCGGCGCCTGGCGTCCCTTCCGGCTCCGGCTCAGCCTGCCCGGGCGCGGAAAGCCCGACGACAAGACGTCCTGACGCGGCATCCGGCCGCCCGTCCCGGTGCGCTTTCGCCGGGACGGGCGGCTTTACCTTCCCGCGGTTTTTTGCTAGAAAGCGGCCTTGTTCTTTTTCGAACAAACGACGCCGGAGAGAGGTCCATGCAGCTTACCACGCGCAGCCGTTACGGTTTGCGTATGCTTCTCGATATTGCCTTGCACAGCGAGGACGGCCCGGTCCGCATCCAGGACATCGCCAGACGGCGCAACATTTCCGTCAAATACCTGGAACAGATCATCCGCGCGCTCAAAACGGCAGGATTCATCCGCAGTAAACGCGGCCCCAAGGGCGGCCACCTCCTGGCCCTCGCGCCGGAAGAGATCCGGGTCGGCGACGTGGTCCGCACCCTGGAGGCCCGGCCCGAACTGACCGAATGCGTGAGCCATCCGGAAATCTGCCCTATCGCCGAAGATTGCATCACCCGCCGGATTTGGAGCCGGGCCACGGAAAGCCTCTTCCGCGAACTCGATGCCATCCGCCTCGCCGACCTGCTCGAACAGTCGCGCAAGGCCGAACGCCTCGGCGTCTCCTGCTGTTAGGCCTCCGGCGGCCGGAGAGGGGCGTCGTCCCTCCCCGGACCCCACCTGACCAGGGCGCTGCCCTGGACCTGCTGGGGGGAATCATTCCCCCCAGACTCCCTGTCTTGGCATACCCTTCGCGGCCGCCTGGGCGGCAAGCGTCTTCGATTGCCGCCCAGGCGGCCGCGCATCGAGGGGTCCGGGGGCATCATGCCCCTGGCCGCCGGAGGCATCTTTCCCCGTTAGCGCACGAACGACAGTCCGGGCACGGACGGGATGAGGCCGAGTTCGCGGCAGTATTCGGCGAACAGGAGCAGGCTGGCCATGGCCTCCGGGTCCAGGTCGTAGCTGACGACGCGGAAGTAGGCGAGCAGGTCGGCCGGGCTGATCCAGTCCGGTCGGGAGGGCGCCGTGACGAGCTGGGGCAGGCGTTCGGGCAGACCGTCCTTGATGTCGGCCAGCAGATGGCGCACGTGGTCCAAGGTTTCCAGGCGCTTGCCGGCCAGTCCTTGGCGCACGATCCACAGGGCGAAGACGAAGGGTGCGCCGGCGAAGTCGCGCCAGGCCTGCCCCAGGTCGATCACGTGCCAGCCGGGGGGCGGGGCGAGATAGCGGCCGAGGGCCAGGTCGCCGATTTCCACGAAGGGGCCGCCCGCTTCCAGGCCGGTGCCGGGGGGGATGGTGGTGAGGCGCGGTTTGGGGAAGCGCCAGGCGAAGTGCCAGAGCACGCGGAGCAGGGCGTTGGAGCTGGCCGAGGCCCCGGACAGGGCCACGGGCTGGCCGGTGCGGGCCAGGTGGTCCGGCAGATCGGCCAGGGGCACGGGCGAGCAAAAAGGACGCTTTGGATGGGGCCGGCGGCGGCCCGGATGCACAGATCGGGCAGCAGGCCGAAGGGTTCGGGGTTGGAGAGGTAGGCGAAGGCCGAGGCCGGTGCGGCGTCGATGGCGCCGGCGGCCAGGGCGGCGTTCAGTTCGGACGGATGGCCCGGCACGTAGCGGATGTCCGGTCCCTCGGGAAAGGCCGGCAGCAGCGTTTCGTAGAGCGGCCAGACGTTGAGGTAGGCGATGCGGCCGAGGCGGAGGGGGGGCGCTATCCCTGTCCATGGAGGCTCCTTACGGCAAAGCGCGGCCCCGGGCTGTCCCGGGGCCGGCGGACAAGGCGGCGAGGCGGGTCACGCGAGCTGGGAAAGCAGGGTTTCCTTGATGGCGTCGATCGAGCCTTCGCCGTTGAGTTCGATATACGTGGTCAGTCCCTTGGCGGCCAAGGCCTTGTAGAAATGGGCGGCGGCCAGGGTGCCGGTCTTGTCGTTGTAGTAGATGTCGTGGCGCTTGGCGATGGCGGCCTCGTCCTGGTCGTCGGCGCGCATCTTGAGGTCGCCGCCGCAGACCCGACATTTGTCGCCGTTGGGCTTGATGGCGTCGATGAAGATGTTGTTGGGATGGTTGGGGTCGTTGACGCACAGGCGGCGGCCCATGATCCGGTTCTTGGCCACGTCCCGGGGCAGCTTGATCTCGATGACGTCATCGAGCGTGAGGTGCTCCTTGGTCAGGGCCTCCCAGAGCTTTTCGGCCTGGACCATGTTGCGGGGGAAGCCGTCCAGGAGCCAGCCGTTCGCGCCCTTGGTCTTCAAGGTTTCGAGGACCATGGGGATGGTGATGTCGTCGGGCACGAGTTCGCCCCGTTCGATGTAGGCCTTGGCCTTTTTGCCGAGTTCGGTGCCGCCGCCGATATGTTCGCGGAAGATGGCGCCGGATTCGATATGGGCGATATGGTACTTTTGCTTGATCAGGGAACCCTGGGTTCCCTTGCCGCTGCCGTTGGGGCCGAAGATGAGGATATTCACCGGGAGCGCCTCCGTATGGTATTTTTTACAACCATGCTGGTTGGTTAAATCCATTCCTGCCTGCGGCAGGCGTCGCTTCGGGCGGGCCGCTTCCCGCGCGAAGGCGATGCCTTGGCGGGTGATGCGGGCCGTCTTGCCGCCCGGAAATTGAAACCGCCGGCCCGTGGCCCGGCGGACGAAAGCCGTGTCCAGGGCGCGTAGCGTGTCGGCGAGCGCCTGTCCAGGCCCAAGGGCGGCCAGGGCCCGTCGGTAGAGGCGCGGCCGCAGGGCCGGATGCAGGTCGCGCAGCATCTCGGCCGGGAGCCGGCCGAGGTCGTCGGGCGCGGGTAGGACGGTCTCGAAAAAATCCGCGTCCAGCCGGGCCTGCCGCCACAAGCGGGCCGCCGCCTCCAGGTGGCGGGGATTTTCGGCGGCCAGTCCGGCCAAAAGGCCCTGGGCCACCCGGTTGCGGGTAAAGGCCGGGTCGTCGTTGCTCGGATCGAGGGTTACGGGCAGGTCCAGGGCGGCGACGAAATCCAGCAGTTCCCGGCGCGGGGTGAGGAGCAGCGGCCGCACCAGCCGGCGCCCCGGGTCCAGGGCCGCCATGCCGCCCAGGGCCGGCCAGCCCGTTCCCCGGGAAAGCCGCATGAGCTGGTCCGTGGCCAGGTCGTCGAGCTGGTGCCCCAGGGCCACCCAGATGTCGGGTCGGTCCTGGCGCAGGGAATCGAAAAACAGATGCCGGGCCTGCCGGCCCGCGTCCTCGATGCCGCAGCCCTTGTCCCTGGCCAGGCCGGTCACGTCCGCCCGTCCGACCGTGCAGGGAATGTCCAGGGCGTGGCACAGGGCCGCGGCCCGCGTCGCCTCGTCGCCGGATTCGGGCCGCAGGCCGTGGTCCAGGTGGGCGGCGGCCAGCCCGGCCCCCAGGCGCGGGGCCAGAAGGCGCAGGATGACGAGCAGGGCCGTGGAATCCGGGCCGCCGGAAAAGCCGACCAGCCAGGTCAGGCCCTTTGGCGCGTGGCCGCATTCCCGGACGAGAAAATGCTCCACGGCCAGGCAGAGCTTGGCCTGGCCCGACGGCAGATCGTGGAGGATATGGGGCAGCTTCACGGAGTGCGGCGCCGCCTAGACCGGAATGTCGAGTTCGTGGATGAAGTTGTCCAGGAAGTCGATCATCTGTTGCCGTTGTTCCGGGGTGCAGTAGCGGATGCACGAACAGCGCAGTTTGCTGCGGCTGCGCACCAGGAGCTCCAGCTTGAGCCAGTTGCGGCCGGTCTCCAGGATCAGCGTATAGGGACCGCAGGTCTCGAAATGCTGCTGCTGTTCGTCACTGAGCATTTCGTGGGGAAAGGGGATGTAAAAGATATGGTCGAGGGGCCCCTTGAACCCCTTGTCGATGAGCTGGGCCTCGATGGTGGCCATGTTGTCGGCCGCTATTTCGTCGATCAGGTAGGAGCGCATGGGCTACTCGCTTGTATCCGGTGCGTCGAAGTCCGACCGGCGCTGGTCGACCTCGGACGGTTTCCGGTCCGCGTGGGCGTCCGGCGGGACGACCTCGCGGTCCAGGTTGAACATGCGGCGGGTGAGGTCGATGAACCGGTCCCCCCGTTCCTCCTTGGCCCGGCGTTTGAGAAAGCCGATGGGTTCGTAGAGGAGCTTGTGGCCGATGGACAGGGCCAGGGTCTCGACGGCCTGCCGGGTGGCCTCGGGGACGTCCGGCCCCAGGCGGCGCAGGGTTTTGGCCATTTCCCGCCGGGCCACCGCCTCCCCCAGGGACAGCAGGTCCACGATGGTCGGCTGGAGGTCGAGGGAGGCGAGCCAGTCCCCGAATTTCGCCACCTGTAGGCGGATGATCTCCCGGGCCCGGGCCGCCTCTTCCCGGCGCTGGGCCATGTTTTCCTCGACCACCTGGCGCAGGTCGTCGATGTCGTACAGGTAGACGTTGTCCAGGTCGTTGACGTCGGGATCGATGTCGCGGGGCACGGCGATGTCGATGAAAAACATCGGCTTGTGGCGCCGGGCCCGGATGACGCGGCGGATGTCGGCGGCGCACAGGATGGTTTCCGGCGCGCCCGTGGAGCTGATGACGATGTCCGCCTCGGGCAGTTTGTCGCGGAAGGCGGCGAAGGCCACGGCCTGCCCCTTGAACTGGCCGGCCAGCTCCTCGGCCCGGGCGAAGGTGCGGTTGGCCACCAGGATGCGCGACACCCCGGCCGAGGCCAGGTGCCGCGCCGCCAGCTCGGCCATTTCCCCCGGCGCCGAGCAGCATCGCCGTCTTGTCGGTCATGTCCCCGAAAATACGCTTGGCCAGCTCCACGGCCGCATAGCTCACCGAGACGGCGCTGGCCCCGATGCCCGTGGCCGTGCGCACCTTCTTGGCCGTGAAAAAGGCCCGGTGGCACAGCCGGTTCAGGATGACGCCCGAGGTGCCGGCGGTGACGGCCGCCCGGTAGGCGGCCTTGAGCTGGCCCAGGATCTGCGGTTCGCCGAGGACCATGGAATCGAGGCCGGCGGCCACGGTAAAGAGGTGCTCCACGGCGGCCAGGTCGCGGTGGACGTAGAGGTGGGGGGCGAGCTCCGCCTCCTCCCGGCCGCAGATTTCGGCCCAGGCCGAGAGCACGGCCGGAGCGGGGTCGGCCTGCCGCAGGTCGGCCACCAGCACTTCCACCCGGTTGCAGGTGGAGAGCACCAGGGCTTCGTGGAGGGCGGTCGGGCCGTGCACGAGCCGGTCACCGAGACCGGGATGCTTGCCCAGGGAGAAGGCCTCGCGGACCTCGACCCCGGCAGTCCTATGGTTGAGCCCGAACAGGCAAATGTGTTGTTCCATCGATATAACGCGCAAAGCTGTGATGCGTTGGCAGAAAAAAATTGATGCACAGCATGGACACGAGACTCAACACGAAAATCCAGATGGCCAGCCGGGCCGTCTTGCGGCCGCGCCAGCCCAGAAACAGCCGCTGATGGAACAGGAAGGCGAACAGCAGCCAGATGGCGATGGCCGTCACTTCCTTGGGATCGCAGGAGAAGGTGCGGTGCCAGGTGAAATGGGCCCAGGTGAATCCCGCGAGCAGCCCGATCGTGTAGAGGGGGAAACCGACCGCCACGGCCCAGCGGTTGACCGCGTCGCAGGTGGCGAGCGACGGCAGGGTCTTGGCGAAGCCGGCCACCTTGGTCTTGGTTTTGATTTTGCGTTCGAGGTGCAGGTAGGCCACGCCGGCCCCGCAGGCCATGGCCAGGAGGGCGATGGCCAGGAAAAGCGCCCCGATATGGAGCCCGAAAAAGAGGCCGCCCCAAAGGCCCGGCAGCGGCACCCGACTGCCGGTCGCCGCCTGGGATGAGAGAAAGAGAAAAAGGGCCAGGGGTGCGGCGAGGAGCCCGAGCGATTCCAGGCGGGCCCGCCACCAGAGCAGGAAAAAGATGACCAGCAGGCTCCAGGCGAGCAGGCTGACGTAAAAGCCGCCGGAGGCCAGGGCGATCCGTCCCTCCAGGGCGAGCAGGACGGCCAGATCGGCCGAGTGCAGGACGAAGCCGGCGAGGGTGGTGAGGCTCCCCAGGCGGCGCAACCGGGGCCGGCCCGCCACGATGCCGAGCAGGTACAGGATCGCACCCAGGAAATAGCCGATCAGGACCAGGAAAAAGAGGATGTTAATCGCCTGCATGGTCAAGGGCTCCCGACACGAGTGCGGCCGCCTGATCGGTCAGGGCGGCCGGCAGGATGTCCCGGAGAATGGCTTCGGCGCCGGCGGCGTCGGCTCGGCCCAGGGCGTCGATGAGCGGCGAATCGACCAGCCGGCGGAAGATGGCGGCATTGGCCGGACTGCCCAGGCCCAGCGCCAGGACCATGGGCCGCAAATGCCCCATGAGCACCAGCAACGTCCCGTATTCGCCGCCCAGGAATGCACCCAGCCCCTGCCGGATCTTTCTGGCCAGGGCCGGCGAGCCGCCGCCGGTGGAGATGGCCACGGTCAATTCGCCCTGGGTATAGACCGCCGGCACGATGAACGAACATTTTTCCGGCTGGTCCACGATGTTGCACAGAACCCCCCGGGCGGCGCACTCCCGGCTGATGGCCCAATTTTGCCCCTCGTCGTCGGTGGCGGCGATGACCAGGAAGCGGCCGTCCAGGTCGGCGGCGGCAAAGGGCCGGGCGGCCAGGGTCACGGCCGGCAGCCGCGACAGGGACTCGGCCAGCTCGGGCGGAACTCCCGGGTCAACCACCAGGACCTCGGCCGCGCCGTGCTCGGCCAGGCTGGCGATCTTGCGCCGGCCGACCTGGCCGGCGCCCACCACCAGGCAGCGCTTGCCCTGTAGATTGACGAAGAGAGGATAATACCGCATGGAAGTGGCCTATACCAGAAGATATACGGTGCCGAAAGGGGCTTTTCCCGCGCGGGAAGGCCGCGTCGGCCCGCCTGCGGAACGTCATGAAACGGATGCTCGTCGTGCAGTTGGCCCGCTTCGGGGATGTGGTCCAGACCCGGCGGCTTATGGCTACCCTGGTCCGGGACGCGGGTCCGGCCGGCGAGGTCCATCTGGTGGTGGACCATTCCCTGACCGGCCTGGCCCGGCGGCTCTATCCGGCCGTCGCGGTCCACGGGCTGCCCGTCCACCGCACGCCCGGCCCGGATGCGGTCGCGGAGGCCCGGGCGCTTTTCGCACAACTGACCCGGCGTCGCCTTCGAAGCGGTCTACTGTCTCAATTTTTCGCCCTGGCCATGGCCGTGGCCGCCATGTTCCCCCCGGAGATCCAGCGCGGTTACCGGATGCACGCCGGCCAGCCCGACAAGGGACGCCGTGCTGCGGCTGGTCTTTCGCCTGGCCCGGGATCGGCGCGGCGGGCGGCATCAATTTGGCCGACATCTGGGCCCATTTGGCCGACCGACCGGTGGCGGCGGCGACGGTCAATCCGCCGGCCGTTCCCGGTGACGGCGGAGTGGGCGTGGCCTTGGCCGGCCGCGAGGGCCAGGCGGTCCCTGCCGCCGGACATCCTGGCCCCGGTGGTGCGCACGCTGTTTCGCACCACGGGCGGCCGGGAGGTCCGGCTGTTCGGCACGGCCGAGCAGGCTCCCGCCGCCCGGGCCCTGCTGCGTTGGCTCGATCCGGCCGTGGCCCGGGCCTGCCGGGACCTGACCGGCAAGACGGACCTGCCCGGCCTGATCGACGCCCTGACCGGCCTTTCCGTGCTGGTGACGCCGGACACCGGGGCCATGCACCTGGCGGCGGCCCTGGGCGTGCCGGTGATGGCGTTCTTTTTGTCCTCGGCCTGGTGCCATGAGACCGGGCCTTATGGCGCGGGTCACCGGATATGGCAGGCGGTCACCGCCTGCGCCCCCTGCCTGGAGTCGGCGCCGTGTCCCCATAGCGTGGCCTGCCTACGGCCGTTTGACGATCCGGGGCTGTGCCGGTTGGTGGCCGGTTCGACCAAGGTGTCGCCGCCGCCCGGGTTGGCGGGGTTCGTCACCGATGGCGACGCCCTGGGCGCGGTCTGCCGGCTGGTCGCCGGAGACGATCCGACGCTTGCCCGCCGCACGGCCGTTCGGGGGCTGGTGGCCCAGCGGCTTGGTATCGCGCTGGGGACCGATATCGGTTCGGCCCTGGCGGTGGAGCCGGCCTTGACCGCGGAATCGGACTGGATGCTGCCGCCGCCCGGCCGGCCGGCGGCCGGGGAGTGGTGAGCATGGAAGCGCCGCGCGGACTGCGGATTTTGATCGTGTTGCCCATGTACGGCGGGTCGCTCCCGGTGGGCTGGCATTGCGCCGCGGCCCTGGCCCGGTTGGGGCAGGTGGTGGAGGTGTTCGAGGCCCCGGCCTTTTCGGGCGCCTTTACGGCCCTCAGAGACCTGCGTGTGACATCCGACCGCTTGGAATATTTGGAAAATAGCTTTCTCCAAACGTGTCCCAGGCCGTGGCCGCCAAGGTCGAGACCTTTGGGCCGGATCTGGTCCTGGCCATGGCCCAGGCCCCGCTGTCCCGGCAGGTGCTCAAGCGGTTCCGCCGCAACGGCGTGGCCACGGCCATGTGGTTTGTGGAGGATTACGCGCGGTTCCCCTATTGGTTGCCGTTCGCCCCGCTCTACGACCTGTTCGCCGTGATCCAGAAGGCGCCGTTCGTGGAAAAACTGGCCGCCATCGGCCAGACCAACGTGCTCTATCTGCCGCTGGCCGCCGACCCGGCCGTGCACCGGCCGCTGGCCCTGTCGCCGGTGGACCGGCGGCGCTACGGCGCCCAGGTTTCGTTCATGGGCGCGGGCTATCCCAACCGCCGGCGGGCCTTCCGGGAGCTGGCCGACGTTGATCTGGCCATTTTCGGCAGCGATTGGGAGGGCGACGAGGTGTTGGCTCCCCGGGTCCGCTTCGACGGCCGGCGCATGGACACCGAGGAGACGGTCAAGATCTTCAACGCCACCGCCGTGAACATTAACCTGCACTCCAGCCTGTCCGCGGACGAGCCGGTGGCGCCGGGCGATTTCGTCAATCCCCGCACCTTCGAGCTGGCCATGTGCGGGGCCTTTCAGCTGGTGGACCGGCGAGCGCTGTTGCCGGAACTCTTTACCGACGACGAGCTGGCCCAGTTCGAGAGCCTGCCGGAGCTGCGGGGAGCGGATGGACTATTTCCTGGCGCATCCCGACGAGCGGGCCGCCTTTGCCGCCCGGGCCCGGACCCGGGCGCTGGCCGACCACACCTACGTCGCCCGCATGAAGACGCTGCTGGCCTTCGCCGCGGCCCGGCTGCCCGGTTGGCCCAAGGCGGCCCGGGATGCCTCGGGCGCACTGGCCGCCTTGCCCGAGGCCTTGCGCGGGGATGTGGCCGCCCTGTTGACCCGGCTGTCCCTGCCTGCGGACGCCTCCTTCGACGATGTGATCTGGGCCGTGCGCGCCCGCCAGGGCACGCTGTCGCCCCTGGAGACGTCGCTGCTGTTCCTCGACGAATGGCGCAAGCAATACGGCGCGGCCTAGAAGGAGCGTGAGGAGGCCCCCCTGTCCAGAGGGCCTCGGAGAAATCCTTTCCCGGGCCGGGACACGGGGTGCGCGGCCCGATTCCGGACGTTAGCGGACGATCTGCATGGCCTTCTGCATCATCTCGTCGGCCGTGGTCACCACCTTGGAGTTCGACTCGAAGGCCCGCTGGTAGATGATGAGGTTGGTCATTTCCGTGGCCAGCTCCACGTTGGAACTCTCCAGGGTATTGCCGGCTACTCCGTCGAATTTGCCGCTGTTGGCCCGGCCGATGGTCATGACGCCGGCGTCGTCGCTGGCCGAGTAGAGGTTGTTGCCCTCGCTGGTCAGGCCGGACTTGTTGGTGAAGTCGGCCAGGGCCAGCACCCAGAGGGCCTTCGACTGCCCGTTGCTGAACAGACCGTAAATGACGCCGTCATCGTCCACATAGGTGTTCTTGAGCAGGCCCGAAGTGTAGCCGTCGGCGCTGTTCGTCAAGGTGTACGAGGTGGTGGCGTAGTTGGTGGTGGAGTGGATGGCGTTCTTGGTCTTGCTGATGTCGTAGCCCGCGTTGGCGGCGGCGTTCGAGCCGATGCCGGCGGCGGTGGTCGGGTTGGAGGAACTCCAGGTGGCATCATTGACCGACAGCCCGGTGGCGAACTGCGATGGTCTGGGAGGACAGGACCGAGCCGCTGGAGGCCGAGAGGAAGGTGGCGGAGAACTCCGGTACGCCGTCGGCCGTGGACAACTTCGCCTGGGTCCACGAGGACAGGCTGGTCGGGTCCGTGGTCCCGTCGGCCAGGGTATAGGCTGTCTGGTTCTCCAAGGTGCCGTCCGAGCCGAAGGTCATGGTGCCGATCATGAGCACGCCGGCCTTGGTCGTGCCGGACGTGGTGGAATTCCCGTCCTCGCTCGGGTCCATGGTCACCATGTATTCCCAATACTCCTTGCCGTCCGAGCTGGCCGCCTTCTTGTAGTAGACGGTCATGTCGTGGGTGGTGCCTTCGGCGTCGTAGGCCGTAATGCTGGTGGAATAGTCGGCGTCGTTCGCCAGCGTGTCGCTGGTGGCGTCATAGTTCTTGAACATGGCGAAGTAGGGATCGGTGGCGTCGGTGCTCTCGATCTCGGTTTCGCTGTCGAGATTGGTGACGAGTCTGACGGAGCTGGTGGCCTTGGCGGGCAGGGTGAAGTCGGTAATCTGGATATCGGTCTGATCGCCCGTGATCGGCACCTCGGAAAGGGTGGTGCCGGCGTCGTCGGCCGCGTTCAGGGCGGTCTGGTCCACCTGCCAGCCCTGAACGCGCAGGCCCTGGGAGTTGATGAGGTAACCGCTGGTGTTGAAGTTGAATGCTCCCGCCCGGGTATAATACGTCTTGTCGTTGAGGGAGTTGCGTACCTGGAAATAGCCGTCCTCGCCGTCGATGGCCATGTCCAGGGTCGAGTTGGTGGTCGCGTATCCGCCCGTGGAGGTGGTGAGGGAGACGCTGCCCACGCCGACGCCGGTGCCGACTTGGCTGCCGTCGCACGTGCCGCCGGCCAAGGCGCTCACCAGGTCGGAAAAGAGCACCCGCGAGGACTTGAACCCCGTGGTGTTGACGTTGGCCATGTTGTTGGACACGACCGAAATGGCGTCGCTGTACGTATCCAATCCGGTGAGGCCGGTCCAAATCGATCCCATACGCACCTTCCTTGTCGCCGAGCGCGGCAGGAATTGCCTACTCTGCGTGGCCAGGGGAGACCGCGTCCGGGGGACACGGTCCGCAGCTGCGGCCGGCGGTCAGTTCCAGCCCCCCTGCCGGCAGACCGGCGAGGGGCCCGGGCGGCAAAGCTTGCCGTCCCGCCGGGGACCTTGCAGGGTCTAGGCCAAGACGACGGCAGGCCGTCCGGAGCGTCGAACGCGGCGGGAACGGCGTTTGCGCGGGCGGGCGACGGCTCCGGCGCGAGAGAAATTTCCCATGGTATTTCGAGTAGTTTCACTCCTTGTCACGAAAAAATCGGGAAGGGTTGTTGACAGGGCCGGGTGACCTGCGTATTTCTCTCCTTCCGCGCTGCACGAAGCGGTGACGCATTCGGGCGGCGGCGGAAGTTGAAAAAAAGTGTTGACGGGCCGAGCGGGGACGGATAGAAAGTCCAACTCCGCGCACGGGAAGCCGGCACGGGCGCATCGCAAACGGCGATGCGGCAAGTTGAAAAAAAGTGTTGACGGGATGAGCCGACGGGACTAACTACCCAGGGCTCACGCGGACCGCCTCGGCGGGCCACGTCGACGGGATCTTTGACAATTAAATAGCGAGTCGGGTGATTTTGTAAGCCATGCCTAAGGTGCGGCAACGTGCCTTGGGTTTCAGCAAAAGGATTTGAACTGGAGAGTTTGATCCTGGCTCAGATTGAACGCTGGCGGCGTGCTTAACACATGCAAGTCGTGCGAGAACGGAACCTTCGGGTTCCTAGTAGAGCGGCGCACGGGTGAGTAACGCGTGGATTACCTCCCCAAAAGTTCGGGATAACGGCGGGAAACTGCCGCTAATACCGGATACGCTCCAATTTCGGTTGGGGGAAAGGCGGCCTCTGCTTGCAAGCTGTCGCTTTTGGATGGGTCCGCGTCCCATTAGCTTGTTGGTGGGGTAATGGCCTACCAAGGCTACGATGGGTAGCTGGTCTGAGAGGATGATCAGCCACACTGGAACTGAAACACGGTCCAGACTCCTACGGGAGGCAGCAGTGGGGAATATTGCGCAATGGGGGAAACCCTGACGCAGCGACGCCGTGTGAGGGAAGAAGGCTTTCGGGTCGTAAACCTCTGTCAGAAAGGAAGAACCTTCCATATCCGAATAGGGTATGGGACTGACGGTACTTTCAAAGGAAGCGCCGGCTAACTCCGTGCCAGCAGCCGCGGTAATACGGAGGGCGCAAGCGTTAATCGGAATCACTGGGCGTAAAGCGCGCGTAGGCCGCTTTGTAAGTCGGGCGTGAAAGCCCTCGGCTCAACCGGGGAACTGCGTTCGATACTGCGAGGCTTGAGTCCTGGAGAGGGTGGCGGAATTCCGGGTGTAGGAGTGAAATCCGTAGATATCCGGAGGAACACCGGTGGCGAAGGCGGCCACCTGGACAGGTACTGACGCTGAGGCGCGAAAGCGTGGGGAGCAAACAGGATTAGATACCCTGGTAGTCCACGCCGTAAACGATGGATGCTAGGTGTCGGGGAGCGATCCTCGGTGCCGGAGTTAACGCATTAAGCATCCCGCCTGGGGAGTACGGTCGCAAGGCTGAAACTCAAAGGAATTGACGGGGGCCCGCACAAGCGGTGGAGTATGTGGTTTAATTCGATGCAACGCGAAGAACCTTACCTGGGTTTGACATCCCTCGAATCCTCCCGAAACGGAGGAGTGCCCTTCGGGGAACGGGGTGACAGGTGCTGCATGGCTGTCGTCAGCTCGTGCCGTGAGGTGTTGGGTTAAGTCCCGCAACGAGCGCAACCCTTGTCTTTAGTTGCCAGCAGGCAAAGCTGGGCACTCTAGAGAGACCGCCTCGGTCAACGGGGAGGAAGGTGGGGACGACGTCAAGTCATCATGGCCCTTACGCCCAGGGCTACACACGTACTACAATGGCGGGTACAATGGGCAGCGAGACCGCGAGGTGGAGCCAATCCCAAAAAACCCGTCCCAGTCCGGATCGGAGTCTGCAACTCGACTCCGTGAAGTCGGAATCGCTAGTAATCGGAGATCAGCATGCTCCGGTGAATACGTTCCCGGGCCTTGTACACACCGCCCGTCACACCACGAAAGTCGGTTCTACCCAAAACCGCCAGGCTAACCGCAAGGGAGCAGGCGTCTACGGTAGGGCTAATAATTGGGGTGAAGTCGTAACAAGGTAGCCGTAGGGGAACCTGCGGCTGGATCACCTCCTTTTATGGATACACACTCCCGACTCGCTATTTAATTGCAAGGACCCCCTCGGTTCTTGCAATGCCGCGCCAATGGGCCTGTAGCTCAGCTGGTTAGAGCGCACGCCTGATAAGCGTGAGGTCGATGGTTCAAGTCCATCTAGGCCCACCACTCCTATCGGGGGTGTAGCTCAGCTGGGAGAGCGCCTGCCTTGCACGCAGGAGGCCATCGGTTCGAACCCGTTCACCTCCACCATTGGAAGAAACGGATTCGAGCGCGGCAACTGATCTTTGAAAGTTAAATAAGGGATGGGATTTGGGTAGACTCAAGTAATTAAGGGCAATCGGTGGATGCCTTGGCGCCAAGAGGCGATGAAGGACGCGGTAGGCGGCGATATGCTCCGGGGAGCAGCCAAACGTGCTTTGATCCGGAGGTTTCCGAATGGGGAAACCCGGCAGGGAGTCATGTCCTGTCATTCCAGAGACCAATTCATAATCCTTGGAAAGCGAACGCGGGGAAGTGAAACATCTCAGTACCCGTAGGAAAAGAAATCAACAGAGATTCCCGAAGTAGCGGCGAGCGAACCGGGAAGAGCCCAAACCGGGTGCCTCCGGGCATCCGGGGTTGTAGGGCCTCCATCAAGCGATCCACAATTAGACAGGGGAAGCGTCTGGGAAGGCGCGTCATAGAGGGTGAAAGCCCCGTACCCGACATCGAACGTGGCGCTGGAGGTACCTGAGTACCACGAGACACGAGAAATCTCGTGGGAATCTGGGAGGACCATCTTCCAAGGCTCAATACTCCTTGGCGACCGATAGTGTACCAGTACCGTGAGGGAAAGGTGAAAAGAACCCCTGTGAGGGGAGTGAAACGAGAACCTGAAACCGATTGCCTACAAGCGGTTCGAGCCTGGCTTGCCAGGTGAGAGCGTGCCTTTTGCATAATGAGCCAGCGAGTTTCCCTGTCGTGCGAGGTTAAGGCTAAACTGCCGGAGCCGTAGCGAAAGCGAGTCTGAATAGGGCGTATAGTACGGCGGGGAAGACCCGAAACCGGGTGATCTATCTATGAGCAGGTTGAAGCTCGGGTAAAACCGAGTGGAGGACCGAACCCATATGGGCTGAAAACCATTGGGATGACTTGTGGATAGGGGTGAAAGGCCAATCAAACTCGGTGATAGCTGGTTCTCCCCGAAATATATTGAGGTATAGCCTCGGATAGGATCGACGGAGGTAAAGCACTGAAAGGGCTAGGGGCCCCACCAGGTTACCAAACCCTATCAAACTCTGAATGCCGTTCGATTTAATTGTCCGGGAGTCAGACTCTGGGTGCGAAGGTCCAGGGTCAAAAGGGTAACAGCCCAGATCGTCGGCTAAGGTTCCGAAGTCCATGCTCAGTGGTTAAGGAAGTGGGATCCGCTCTGACAGCCAGGAGGTTGGCTTAGAAGCAGCCATCCTTTAAAGAAAGCGTAATAGCTCACTGGTCTAGTGGTCCTGCGCCGAAAATGTAACGGAGCTAAGCATGGCACCGAAGCCACGGGACCTATCGTAAGATAGTCGGTAGGGGAGCGTTCCCGGATGGGATGAAGGCAGGTTGTAAAGTCTGCTGGACTAACGGGAAGTGATAATGCTGGCATAAGTAACGATAAAACAGGTGTGAAACCTGTTCGCCGTAAGCCCAAGGTTTCCTGGGTAAAGTTAATCTTCCCAGGGTGAGTCGGTCCCTAAGGCGAGGCCGAAAGGCGTAGCTGATGGAAAACGGGTTAATATTCCCGTACCTGTTTGCGTGTGCGATGGAGGGACGCAGAAGGGTAGGTCAGCCGGCTGTTGGATGCCGGTGCAAGCGCTGTAGGCTTGGAGAGCAGGCAAATCCGCTCTCCTTTACGGCCGAGACGTGATGCCGTGTCTTCACCGACAGAAGTGACTAATCCCATACTGCCGAGAAAAGCTTCTAAGTTTAGCGCAAGCAGACCGTACCGTAAACCAACT
>Ga0268359_13059_pt1:42500-44537 | contig 44537 bp, 35 predicted proteins | sample BioMet11_FD_194416 | JGI IMG/M metagenome (GOLD analysis project Ga0268359, IMG submission 194416) | Sewage microbial communities from Oakland, California, United States - Biofuel 11 (PacBio Assembly) | ecosystem: Engineered > Wastewater > Sewage > Unclassified | place: USA: California...
CAAAAACCGCATTGCCAAGGCAGTCCAACTTCTTGATGAAGGGATACCCCTGTACCCCAACGACTTCATCAAAGAGCATGAGATCGGCCCGGTGGTCGCGGCGTTCGAAACCGCGTCCGAGGAGACACTCGCCGCGCTGGACCGCCGCTTTTGCGTGGCCGGCCGCGTGCTGTCCTTGCGCTCCTTCGGCAAGGTCACCTTTTTTACCGTGCAGGATCGGACCGGCCGGTTGCAGGTCTTTGCCGACAAGCAGACCCTGGGCCAAGAGGCCTACGCCATTTTCAAGAAATTCGAGGTGGGTGACATCCTCGGGGCGAGCGGAAGCCTGTTCCGGACCAAGACCGGCGAGCTGACCCTGCACGCCGACGCGGTGCGGCTGCTCACCAAGTCCATGCGCCCGCTGCCCGAGAAATACCACGGCCTCAAGGACGTGGAGACCCGCTAACCGCCAGCGCTACGTGGATCTCATCGTCACGCCCAAGGTCATGGACATTTTCAAGGCTCGGACCAAAATCATCCGCGAATTGCGGGCGTTTTTGGACGAAGCCGGCTTTTGGGAAGTGGAAACGCCCATGATGCAGGCCATCCCGGGCGGGGCCACGGCCAAACCGTTCATTACCCACCACAATGCCCTGGACATGGACCTCTACATGCGCATCGCGCCGGAGCTGTATCTCAAGCGCCTGCTCGTGGGCGGCTTCGAGAAGGTCTATGAGGTGGGGCGCAATTTCCGCAACGAGGGCATTTCCACTCGGCACAATCCGGAATTCACCATGTGTGAGTTCTACTGGGCCTTTGCCCGCTACACCGACCTGATGGACCTGACCGAACGCATGTTCGGCCGCATCGCCCGGGCCGTGACCGGCAGCGAAGTGGTGTCCTACCAGGGCCAGGAGATCAATCTGGGCCCTGGCGGGTGGACCCGGTTGACCTTCCACGACTCCCTGGAGAAGGTGGGCGGCATCGATCGGCGGTGTACACGGATTTCGCCGCAGCCAAGGCCCTGGTGGAAAAAAGCGGCGAAAAGGTCCTAAGGGCGAAAAACTCGGCAAGGTCCAGGCCAAGCTCTTCGATATCTTCGTGGAGCCCAAGCTGGTTCAGCCGCATTTCATTTATCATTATCCGACGGAAATTTCACCCCTTTCCAGGCGTAACGGCCAGGACCCGACATTGACCGACCGGTTTGAGCTGTTTATCGCCGGCCGGGAGATGGGCAATGCCTTCTCGGAGCTCAACGATCCCGTGGATCAGCGACTGCGCTTCGAGGAGCAGGTTCGGGAAAAGGAAGCCGGCGACGAGGAGGCTCACCAGATGGACGACGATTACGTCCGGGCCTTGGAATACGGCATGCCGCCGGCGGCGGGGGAGGGCGTGGGCATCGACCGGCTGGTCATGCTGCTCACGGACCAGGCCTCCATCCGCGAGGTGATCCTGTTTCCGTTGTTGCGACCCGAGGGTCAACCCGGTTCATGAGCTTCGAATCCTTTATCGCCAAGCGGTATTTGCTGGCCCGCCAAAAGCAGGCCTTCATCTCGGTCATTTCCCTGATTTCCGTCCTCGGCGTGGCGCTCGGCGTGGCCTCGCTGATCGTGGTGGTCGGGGTGATGAACGGGTTCTCGTCGGAACTGCGCGACAAGATCCTCGGCATCAACGCCCACATGGTGGCCGTGGTGGCCGGCGGGGCCATGCACGACTACCGGCCGCTCATGGTCCAGGCCGACAAGGTGCCGGGCGTGATCGGCGCGACGCCGTTCATCTATACCGAAATCATGTTGTCCAGCTCGCGCGGGGTCAAGGGTGTGGTCCTGCGCGGCGTCGATCCGGCCACGGCCGGGCGGGTCCTGGCCCTGCCCAAGGAAATGGTGGTCGGTCGGGTGGAGGACGTGGACGCCAAGGGCGTGTTCCCGGGCATCATCGTGGGCAAGGAGCTGGCCGACCGGCTGGGCCTGTCCGTGGGCGACACCGTCAATTTGCTGTCCCCGGCCGGCAAGGAGAGCGCCGCCGGCTTTTCCCCCAAGGTCAAGACCTTCACGGTCC
>Ga0268359_13042_pt1 | contig 44492 bp, 37 predicted proteins | sample BioMet11_FD_194416 | JGI IMG/M metagenome (GOLD analysis project Ga0268359, IMG submission 194416) | Sewage microbial communities from Oakland, California, United States - Biofuel 11 (PacBio Assembly) | ecosystem: Engineered > Wastewater > Sewage > Unclassified | place: USA: California | collected...
TGATATACTGAAGAAGTCCTTACCCTTTCAATGGCTAAGAACCAGCGTTATTTCCCTGTAAGAGATAATGCCGGCAGGCTCATGGCAAATTTTGTCGGAGTGAGCAATAATGCTGCAACGGATATGAATGTAGTAAGAGAGGGGAACCAGAGGGTCCTTCGCGCAAGGCTTTACGATGCTGCGTTTTTCTGGAAGGAGGACCAGCAGAAAACACTGGATGAAATGGCCGGGGAGCTGAAATCGATAACCTACCAGGAACAGCTCGGATCGGTGTATGATAAGTGCAGAGGGTAAAATCCGTTGCGCTTTGGCTTACGGATAAACTTGGGCAGGATGAAATAAAGAGTTTTGTTGAACGTGCCGCCGTACTGGCCAAAGCCGATCTTGTAACAGATATGGTATATGAATTGCAGATGTGCAGGGCGTTATGGGCCGCGAATATGCAAGGAAAGCCGGCGAGCCCGAAGAAGTCGCACTTGCCCTCTATGAACAGTACCTGCCCAGGTTTGCAGGAGATAAAATCCCGTCGCGTTATGAGGGGAGCTATACTGGGACTTGCAGAAAGAGCCGATACCATAGCAGCCATATATAAAATCGGCCTCGAGCCGACATCCTCGCAGGATCCGTATGGACTCAGAAGGGCTGCGCGGTGCATAAATGAAATAATATGGGGACTGGGACTGGATATCGATACACGTGAGCTTATGGCTGAGGCGGCCATGAATCTTGATCTTGACGCCGGGATACTCGCTAAGATAGATTTGTTCCTTAAACAGCGGCTTCAGGTCCAGCTGAGGGAAAAGGGTCTTAAGCACGAGGTCGTAGCGCTTGCACTTCAGACGATACCTTCACGTCCGCTCCAGGCTGCACGTATGGCTGATACGCTTCAGAAGAGCAGCGATGAAGAGTGGTTCGGCGACCTTATTACAGCTGCGGTCAGGGTAAAAAATATCCTTGAAAAAGCTGAGGAAATAAAAGCCGATCCTGACAGTTCAAAATTTACGGATGACTCGGAAAAGGCCCTTTTTGAAAAACTGAAACAGCTTGCCGTCCCGGTGAAGGATGCCGTAGATGAATTTGAGTGGGAGAAACTTGCTTCTTGCTGTCTGAGCTTGCTCCGGTAATAGCCAGGTTTTTCAATGATGTTCTGGTAATGGACAGCGATCCGGCAATACGGATGAACAGGCTGGCTCTTCTGAAAAAATGTCAGGAACTTTTCATGGAGGTCGGAGATTTCAGCCTGCTTAAATAAATAGTTTTTGTTATGCCTGGACGGTATCTTCAAATATATTATTGCAGCTAAAAATAGGAGGTAGTAAGCAATATGTCCGAAGCTAAAAAGTATATTTATGATTTCAGTGAAGGCGATGCCAGTATGAAGATTTTGCTTGGCGGAAAAGGGGCCAATCTGGCACAGATGTGGAAGATTGGGCTTCCGGTACCTCCCGGTTTCATTATAACGACCGAAGCGTGCCATAAATATTGGGAAGAAAATGATTTCATATCAAATATATGGGAAGATGTTAAATCCGCTGTTTCAAGGGTTGAAGCTCTTGCAGGCAAGAAATTCGGCGCCAAAAATAATCCCCTTCTGGTTTCAGTCCGTTCAGGTGCGCCTGTATCAATGCCTGGCATGATGGATACAGTACTTAATCTCGGGCTGAACGACGAAACAGTAGCAGCACTTGCTGATGCGTCCGGTGACGAACGTTTTGCGTACGACAGCTACCGCAGGTTCATACAGATGTTTTCCAATGTTGTTCTTGGAATAGGCAACGGGCGTTTTGAGGACAAGCTCTATGAATTAAAGGAAAAAGAAGGCGTGAAAGAGGATTACCAGCTTCCGGCCAAGTCGCTTAAAACACTCATTGCGGAATATAAAGATATAGTCCGTTCATGCGGGTATGACTTCCCTTCAGACCCGTGGCAGCAGCTGAGGCTGGCAATAGATGCAGTTTTCCGCAGCTGGAACACTCCGCGTGCCATCACATACAGAAAAATCAATGATATTCCGGAAACTTACGGGACTGCCGTAAATGTAGTGACAATGGTCTTCGGAAACCTTGGCGACGACTGCGGTACGGGAGTTTGTTTCACAAGGAGCCCTTCAACTGGTGAGAACAAGCTTTTCGGTGAATTCCTTATCAATGCGCAGGGTGAAGATGTTGTTGCCGGCATACGCACGCCGGTGTCCATCGAACAGCTTGGTGAAGTAATGCCTGATGTTTATAAAGAATTCTGCCGCATCGCGAAAACGCTTGAAAATCATTACAAAAATGCCCAGGATATAGAATTCACAATAGAAAAAGGGAAACTGTACATACTCCAGACGAGAAATGGAAAAAGAACTGCAGCAGCAGCTGTAAAGATGGCTGTTGACATGTGCAGGGAGAGGCTTATAGATGAGGAGACCGCCGTTTCAAGAGTTGTCCCGGATCATGTGGAACAGCTGCTGCACCCGCAGATAGACCCTGATGCAAAATATGAAAAGCTTGCGTCCGGCCTTCCGGCTTCGCCCGGAGCTGCAGTCGGAAAAGTTGTATTCGATGCAGATGAAGCTGCAGAATTGGGTGCAAAAGGCGAGCATGTCATTCTTGTAAGGCCCGAAACGACCCCTGATGATATACACGGTTTATATGCCTCCCAGGGAGTGCTTACCAGCCATGGAGGTATGACCAGCCATGCAGCCGTTGTTGCAAGAGGGCTCGGCAAGCCGTGTGTTTCAGGTGTTGAAAGCATTAAAATCGACCTTAATGCAGAGAAATTTACTGTCAATGGCGTAACCGTCAAAAAGGGCGATATGCTTTCGCTTAATGGCAGTACAGGGGATGTCATCCTTGGAAAAGTAAATCTTGTCGACCCGCAGTTTGATGACGATTTCCGCGTACTGCTTGAAATGGCTGACAAAGTTTCAGATCTCCAGGTCTGGGCAAACGCCGATACGCCTGATGATGCGAGGAGAGCCCGTAATTTTGGAGCGAAGGGTGTAGGCCTGTGCCGTACCGAACACATGTTTATGGCGGCAGAAAGATTGCCTGTAATGCAGGATATGGTCATTGCATCTACAAAGGAAGAGCGCATAGAGCATCTTAATAAACTTCAGGAGATGCAGGAAGAGGACTTTTATGGCATATTTGAAGCTATGGACGGCCTGCCTGTAACGATCAGACTGCTTGATCCGCCTCTGCATGAATTTTTGCCGAAACTCCCGGAACTTGAAGATAAACTGAAGGAGGCCGCTCCTGGAAGCCCTGAAGCTGCTAAAATCAAAACAGCTATGGCAAGGGCTATCGAACTGCGCGAAGTCAACCCTATGCTGGGTTTCAGAGGCTGCCGCCTGGGAATGATATACCCCGAAATCTACGAAATGCAGATAAGAGCGATTTTTAACGCAGCATGCAGGCTTACAAAGAAGGGCACCGATGTTAAACCGGATATCATGATGCCGCTTGTTGCCACACAGGAAGAGATGAAACGTCTGCGTGAAATGGTTGATACAATAGGGCCGGAAACCATGAAGAAAATGGATTGCGAAATTAAATATCTTGTCGGAACTATGATTGAACTGCCCAGAGCGGCAATGGTTGCCGACCAGATAGCGGCATATGCACAGTTCTTCAGTTTGGAACAAACGACCTGACGCAAACCACATTCGGTTTTTCACGTGATGATGCAGAGGGGAAATTCCTTGGCCAATATGTTGCAAACGGCATCCTCCAGGATAATCCGTTTGCTGTTCTGGACAGGGATGGAGTAGGCGGCCTTGTCCGGATCGGTGCAGAGAAGGGGCGTTCTGTTAACCCGGATATCCAGCTTGGAATCTGCGGAGAACACGGCGGCAATCCCTCAAGTATAGCGTTCTGCCACAAACTCGGACTGACTTATGTAAGCTGTTCCCCGTTCAGGGTCCCGGTGGCGCGCCTTTCAGCAGCGCTTGCAAAGCTTGGAGTTTTAAAATAAAAAACGAATTGGAATTTTATGTAACTTTTAAGACCGTATAGCCTATAATAGCAGGGAGGGCCATAAATGGTCCTCCCTGCTGTTATGTTATAAAATAATGAAATGCCTGTTATGGGCTGTAAATTCAGAGCAATGGCGGAAAAGAAGATGATCATGGACATAAGAACAAGATGGGAAGAAATAGAAAAAAAAATACTGTCACCCAACGCCTGCTGTTCTTCAGACAGCAGAGGCAGGGAGAGGCCGGAGACTCCATGTTCGATCCGCACATGTTTTCAGCGTGACAGAGACAGGATAATACACAGCAAATCCTTCAGGCGCCTGAAATATAAGACGCAGGTACTGCTGCTGCCGGAAGGCGATCACTATCGTACGCGCCTCACGCATACACTGGAAGTTTCACAGATAGCAAGGACGATAGCAAGGGCGCTTTCACTGAATGAAGATCTCACAGAAGCAATAGCTTTAGGACATGATCTGGGACACACGCCATTCGGACATATGGGTGAACAGGTTCTTGACGAGCTCTCGAGGGAACGCGGACTAAAAGGTTTCCACCATGCCAATCAAAGCCTGAGGGTCGTTGATATCCTTGAAAAAGGGGGCAAAGGCCTCAACCTTACGTGGGAGGTCCGTATGGGGATATTACAGCACTCAAAGGGGCAGGTCGATGTGCATTCCGGTTTTAACCTTAACAATCCGTCTACAACGGAAGCATGGGTCGTAAGGATATCAGACTCGATTGCATATCTCAATCATGACCTTGATGACGCACTCAGGGCAGGGATAGTAAAGTTGGAGGATATCCCCGATGTCATCCTTGATAAAATCGGGATGTCTCATTCAGAGCGTATAAATACACTTATCATGGACATAATTGAAAACAGTACCGGCAGACGGCCTGCTTTCAGCGAGGAAATACTCGGTGTGACCGAAAAGCTGCGTACATTTCTAAACATTAATGTTTACAGTCAGGAAAATGCCAGAATAGAGGCTTCGAGGGTGAAGCATGTCCTGGAGGCTTTATTCAGATACAAAATGGGAAAAAATAACGGCGACGCGCAGGCCGCCGTAGATTTTATTTCAGGAATGACAGACCGATATGCACTTCAGCTGTTCCATGAGCTGTTCGTACCTTCTCCGTGGCCTCAGGATAAGATCATTTAACGTTATTCCGTTATCTTATATTTGCGCAGAAGCTCCTGGTACTTTTCTTCCATATTGCTTTGCTTGCTTGGGTCTTTCTTGTACGGAACAGCATTTTTGTCAGGAGCTTTCGAAGATTCGGGATCCTTGGTCTTTTTGACTGTTACTGCCATGCTGTCTGACGAATTTGCCGTATTTTCAGTTTCAGGTATCCCTGCGGCTGTCTCCTGCTCGCTGGTCTGATTAACGGATTTGTTTCCCAGTGCGTATTTATACCTTGTCATCTCATCATCGATCGGAGCAAGGATAAGTTCGGGAGCGTTCGCATCAGCCCTGGCAGCAGATGCGCTGCCGCCGTGCCAAGGGCATTGCGAAGACGGGCTGTGCCCTGAAGGAAGCAGTATTTCAGTGGAAGGACATCCAGGTGCAGCTAAAAATCCGGTCTTTTTACAGACCTTCACAGATTCGACTCCTGCATCGGGCGGTACCATAAAAGTCCCTGGCAGCTTCAAAGTCCTGACTGCAAATGCTACAAACTCCCTCCACACAGGAACTGCCGCAACAGTTCCCGTTGTCTTCCCGCCAAGCGGTTTATGGTTGTCATTGCCAACATATACAACTGCGACAAGTCCTGGAACACCGCCGGCAAACCAGGCATCGGTCCAGTCATTTGTAGTTCCTGTTTTCCCGAATGTTTCGTATCCGTCTATCCTGGCTTTGGCGCCCGTGCCCCAGATCGCAACCTGCTCAAGCATGGAACGTGTTGTCACAGCAGTTGTAACCGACATTGCATTTGAAAGGTTAGGTCCTGCCTGTTCCAGCGATTTCCCGTTCTTCGACTGTATTTCCTTAATGCTGTACGGCGTTATCCTATACCCATTATTTGCGAAGCATGAATAAGCTGTGCACATTTCAAGAGGAGTTACACTTGCGGTACCAAGAGCCAGAGAAAGGTCTTCCGGCATATACGGAGTCGTTATACCCATCCGCCGGGCCATGTCGATGACCTTGCTCACACCGCATATCTGTGCCAGACGTACCGCAACGGTATTGATCGAGCGTGCAAGGGCATCCATCAGGGTTACTTCACCGTCAAATTTATTTGAATAGTTTCCGGGAGCCCAGCCGTTGGGGAACAGGAGAGGTGCATCAAGAAGGTGGTCGACGGCCCTGTATCCGTTTTCGAGGGCAGTGGCATAAATTACAGGTTTAAATGCAGATCCGGGCTGTCTGAATGCCTGTGTAGCCCTGTTAAATTTACTCACATCAAAATTGCGTCCGCCGACAAGCGCAAGTATTTCACCTGTATTAGGATCGACGGCTACGAGGGCTCCCTCGTGATTCATCGCTGATATAAGTTTTTCAGCTTTCTTCTGCAGGTCGATATCTATCGTCGTATATACTTTCAATCCGCCCCTGTAGATTGTATCAGTTCCGTAATTAGGCAGGAGGTAGTTGAAAAGTATATACGAGACAAAATAAGGAGCATCTTTTAAAGAAAGACTTCCGTTCCTTGATTCGCGCCTCATGAGCCTGGGCTCGTCCCTTACGCTCGTGTCATAATCAGATTTTGATATCCAGTCAAGGTCTAGCATCCTTTTAAGAACATATTCCTTCCTTGCATCCGAACGGTCCCTGCTTTTCATAGGGCTGTAAGTCTCTGGTGCAGCCACAAGTCCTGCAAGTACGGCCGATTCGGTTATTGACAGACCGGCAGGTGACTTTCCGAAATATGTCTTGGCAGCGGCGTCTATACCGTAGGCCCCGTGCCCCATGTAAATAGTATTTAGATACATCTCCAGGATCTGGTCTTTGGTGTATATTCTTTCCAGCCTGAGAGCCAGTACAGCTTCCTTTGCCTTTCTGGCGAAAGTTTTTTCCTTCGAGAGGAACAGATTCCTGGCAAGCTGCTGTGTAATTGTGCTTCCGCCCTGACGCGCCCCTCTGTGAAAAAGGTCAATAATACCGGCTCTTACTATCGCAATGGGTCTTATACCTGAATGCTCATAAAATTTATCATCCTCGGCGGCAAGTATTGCCTTTACCATCCATGGAGATATATCATCAAGTTTGACCCAGTTTCTGTTTTCCTGGAAAAGACGTGTTATGACTTTGCCGTTCCTGTCATATATTACCGTAGCCAGGCTTGGTTCGTGTCCCAGTATCTCTTCCGATGACGGAAGTGTTTTAGTAATGTCCTTCAGAAAAAGCGCAAGGAATACAGCAAGCAGCGCAGCTGCTATCAGGGACGTGAACATAATGAAAGAGAACGATCTTCTAATAAAAGATGTCCTTTTAGTTTTTGTCCCGGGCTTGTTATGTAAAGAAAAATTCCTGTCATTATTATATTTTTGTGACGGCATAAACCGCGACCTCCAATTCGTATGATCCTAATGGACAGTAACCCATGTCCTAAAGCATAGACCGTACATTATGATACAAATATTCAATCATTTCAATATAGATTGTAACACAGGAGTTTTATTGAAAAAATGAAATTAATGCTTGCTTTTTCACGCAAAGCGTAGTATATTACCTCCTGTCGCCGTTACAAAGCGAGTAAGCAAGTGAACGGTGGTTATGAACCTTGCCAATAGAATACAGTACGTAAGGAAATAAGCGAATGAGATCCAGAATCAAACGGAGAGTTTGATCCTGGCTCAGGACGAACGCTGGCGGCGTGCTTAACACATGCAAGTCGAACGGGAGTATTGAAGAAGCTTGCTTTAGAGATACTTTAGTGGCGGACGGGTGAGTAACGCGTGAGGAGCTGTCCTGTACAGGGGGACAACAGATGGAAACGTCTGCTAATACCCCATAAGCCGAGAGGTAAAAGGAGCAATCCGGTACAAGAGGTACTCGCGTCCTATCAGCTAGTAGGTGAGGTAACGGCTCACCTAGGCGAAGACGGGTAGCCGGCCTGAGAGGGCGAACGGCCACACTGGAACTGAGACACGGTCCAGACTCCTACGGGAGGCAGCAGTGGGGAATATTGGGCAATGGGGGCAACCCTGACCCAGCGACGCCGCGTGGGTGACGAAATCCTTCGGGATGTAAAGCCCTGTTGTATGGGAAGATAATGACGGTACCATACGAGGAAGCCCCGGCAAACTACGTGCCAGCAGCCGCGGTAATACGTAGGGGGCAAGCGTTGTCCGGAATTACTGGGCGTAAAGCGCACGCAGGCTGATTAATAAGTCGGTTGTAAAAGGCTGAGGCTCAACTTCAGTTTGTCGGCCGATACTGTTAGTCTAGAGTATGTGAGAGGGAAGTGGAATTCCCGGTGTAGCGGTGAAATGCGTAGATATCGGGAGGAACACCAGTGGCGAAGGCGGCTTCCTGGCACAAGACTGACGCTCATGTGCGAAAGCTAGGGCAGCGAACGGGATTAGATACCCCGGTAGTCCTAGCCGTAAACGATGGATACTAGGTGTGGGTGTCGCAGGGCATCCGTGCCGCAGCAAACGCGTTAAGTATCCCGCCTGGGGACTACGGTCGCAAGACTGAAACTCAAAGGAATTGACGGGGGCCCGCACAAGCGGTGGAGCACGTGGTTTAATTCGATGCAAACCGAAGAACCTTACCTGGTTTTGACATGCAAGTGGTAGTGAAGAGAAATTGGAACGACCGTGCAGCAATGTACGGAGCTTGCACAGGTGCTGCATGGCTGTCGTCAGCTCGTGTCGTGAGATGTTGGGTTAAGTCCCGCAACGAGCGCAACCCCTATTGCCAGTTGCTAACAGGAGAGCTGAGCACTCTGGCGAGACTGCCGCCGACAAGGCGGAGGAAGGTGGGGATGACGTCAAGTCATCATGGCCTTTATGACCAGGGCTACACACGTGCTACAATGGCCGGCACAGAAGGCAGCTTAGTGGTAACACTTGGCGAATCCCGAAAAGCCGGTCCCAGTTCGGATTGCAGTCTGCAACTCGACTGCATGAAGTCGGAATCGCTAGTAATCGCAGATCAGCCAAGCTGCGGTGAATACGTTCCCGGGCCTTGTACACACCGCCCGTCACACCACCCGAGTTGGGGGCACCCGAAGCCGCAGGCTTAACCCGTAAGGGAAAGATGCGTCTAAGGTGCGCCGAGTAAGGGGGGTGAAGTCGTAACAAGGTAGCCGTACCGGAAGGTGCGGCTGGATCACCTCCTTTCTAAGGAGTAACACAATTAATTATTAATCTTGTCAGCGTTTCCTTACGTACTGTTTATGTGGGCCGATAGCTCAGTTGGTTAGAGCACACGGCTGATAACCGTGAGGTCGGAAGTTCGAATCTCCCTCGGCCCACCATTATTCAAAGTCAAAGTTGGGGATGTAGCTCAGCGGGAGAGCGCCTGCCTTGCACGCAGGAAGTCGTCGGTTCAAATCCGATCATCTCCACCATTATGTTCTTTGTGTCTTAAAGAACATAAGGAACCATGACAACCTCGCAAGCCGCAGAAGGCATGTGCAGAGATTCTGTGCTGATAAGTACGGAAAACATTGCATGAAACAAGCGGTCCAAAGGGGTCAATAAAGGATTTATGAGGTTAAGGTAATAAGGGCACGCGGGGAATGCCTTGGCGCCAGATGCCGACGAAAGACGCAGCGAGCTGCGAAAAGCCGCGGGGAGGAGCAAGCATCCCGTGATCCGCGGATATCTGAATGGGGGAACCCGGTGGGAGCAGTCCCATCGCCTGTAAACAGGCGGCGACCCGGTGAAGTGAAACATCTCAGTAACCGGAGGAAGAGAAATCGAAAGAGATGCCCTAAGTAGTGGTGAGCGAAAGGGGCAGAGCCTAAACCAGTCACATGTCAAGCCTGCAGGCGTTGTGTGACAGGGGTAGTGGGATCTGTTGGTACCGGCTGCAGCCGGTACAAAGAGTTACAAAGCATGTCTATAGCTGAACCGTGTTGGGAAAGCGGGCCGCAGAAGGTGAAAGCCCCGTAAGCGAAATGGACAAGCCTCTTGACAGACACCCGAGTAGTGCGGAGCACGTGCAATTCCGTATGAATCAGGGCCGACCACGGTCCAAGGCTAAATACATCTGGCGACCGACAGAGAAGCAGTACCGAGAGGGAAAGGTGAAAAGCACCCCTGGCGGGGAGTGAAATAGACCTGAAACCGCGTGCCTACAAGCAGTCGGAGCAGTAGTAATACTGTGACGTCGTGCCTCTTGGAAAATGAGCCGTCGAGTTATGGTATGTGGCGAGGTTAAGGTCTCCGAGGACCGGAACCGCAGGGAAACCGAGTCTGAATAGGGCGAAAGTCGCATGCTATAGACCCGAAGCCATACGATCTATCCATGTCCAGGTTGAAGACCGGGTAACACCGGTTGGAGGACCGAACCACAGACTGTTGAAAAAGTCCTGGATGAGGTGTGGATAGGAGTGAAAAGCTAATCGAGTATGGTGATAGCTGGTTCTCCCCGAAATGCATTGAGGTGCAGCCTGGTTCTGTAAATTTGTGGGGGGTAGAGCACTGAATGGGTAAGGGGGTCGATGGACCTACCGAGCCCAATCAAACTCCGAATACCCATAAACAGGAACTGGAGTGAGACTACGAGTGCGAAGATCCGTGGTCGAAAGGGAAACAGCCCAGCCCGACAGCTAAGGTCCCAAAGCCTGTGCTAAGTGTTACAAGGATGTGGGGAAGCAAAGACAGCCAGGAGGTTGGCTCAGAAGCAGCCACCCTTGAAAGAGTGCGTAACAGCTCACTGGTCGAGCGTCCCTGCGCCAAAAATGTGGGGGGCTAAGCACAGCGCCGAAGCTTCGGATTCAATGGAGTTATCCATTGACTGGTAGGGGAGCGTTCCATATAGGACGAAGCAGAACTGTAAGGTTCTGTGGACGGTATGGAAGTGAGAATGACGGCATGAGTAGCGAAAAGTGTGCGAGAAACACACTCGCCGAAAACCCAAGGATTCCTGGGGAAGGCTCATCCACCCAGGGTTAGGCGGGACCTAAGCCGAGGCCGAAAGGCGTAGGCGATGGACAACAGGTAGACAATCCTGTCCTTCGGACAATCGTTTGACTGATGGAGTGACGCAGAAAGCTATGTACGCCGGGTGATGGAAATCCCGGTCTAAGGAAGTAGGCTGTTTTGGGAGGCAAATCCCCTGAGACTGAGGCCGAGATCTGACAGGGTAGTGTTAATACACGGGAAGGTACAAATGCTAGGCTGCCGAGAAAAGCTTCTAGGGAGAAAGTTCGAACCCGTACTGAAAACCGACACAGGTGGGTTGGCTTAGAAGGCTAAGGCGAACGGGATAACCATTGTTAAGGAACTCTGCAAGTTAACTCCGTAACTTCGGGATAAGGAGTGACTGGGAATGTTAAGACTATACGTTGGAAGCATTTCCGGTTCGCAGAAACCAGGCTCAGGCGACTGTTTAACTAAAACACAAGGCTCTGCTGAAGGCGCAAGCCGAAGTATAGGGCCTGACACCTGCCCGGTGCTGGAAGGTTAAAGGGAGAGGTCAGCCGCAAGGTGAAGCTTTGAACTGAAGCCCCAGTAAACGGCGGCCGTAACTATAACGGTCCTAAGGTAGCGAAATTCCTTGTCGGGTAAGTTCCGACCTGCACGAAAGGTGTAACGATCTGAGCGCTGTCTCGACAGTGGTCCCGGTGAAATTGTGGTACTGGTAAAGACGCCAGTTACCCGCAGTAGGACGGAAAGACCCCGTGGAGCTTTACTGTAACTTGATATTGAATTTCGGTACACTCTGTATAGGATAGGTGGGAGGCTGAGAAGTCAGTGCGCCAGCGCTGATGGAGCCGCCCTTGGAATACCACCCTTGGTGTGCTGGGATTCTAACCGCTGCTGCTGAATCGCAGAGCGGGACATTGTCAGGCGGGCAGTTTGACTGGGGCGGTCGCCTCCCAAAGAGTAACGGAGGCGCGCGAAGGTCACCTCAGGGCGAATGGAAATCGCCTATTGAGCGTAAGGGTATAAGGTGGCTTAACTGTGAGACTGACAGGTCGAGCAGAAACGAAAGTTGGTCCTAGTGATCCGGTGGTCCTGAGTGGAAAGGCCATCGCTCATCGGATAAAAGCTACCCCGGGGATAACAGGCTGATGCCGCCCGAGAGTTCCTATCGACGGCGGCGTTTGGCACCTCGATGTCGGCTCATCGCATCCTGGGGCTGAAGCAGGTCCCAAGGGTTGGTCTGTTCGCCCATTAAAGCGGTACGTGAGCTGGGTTCAGAACGTCGTGAGACAGTTCGGTCCCTATCCACTGTGGGCGCAGGGTATTTGAGAGGAGCTGTCCCTAGTACGAGAGGACCGGGATGGACGAACCGCTAGTGTACCGGTTGTTCCGCCAGGAGCACAAGCCGGGTAGCCATGTTCGGATCGGATAACCGCTGAAGGCATCTAAGCGGGAAGCCGACCTCAAGATGAGATACCCCATTGCAAAAGCAAGTAAGGTGTCCGGAAGACTACCGGTTAGATAGGTTGGGGGTGTAAGCGGGTAACGCCCGTTGAGCTGACCAATACTAATACACCGAGGCCTTAACCTCATAAAATCCTTATTGACCCGGTTTCAGGTCATATTTGTTCCATAACGGCGAAACATTTGTCGGAGCATCCGAGGCGTATAAATATAAGCCTTCGGAACCTTCTCCTGCGCGTTTCATCCGTTCTGAATCCAAATCTGCCCTGAAATCTTACGAGATGTGCTAGAATAGGTTGTCAAAAAACAGCAATGTACGGGCAAAGATATAAGCCTGAAATACATACAGGTTTCTGGTGGCAACAGAGGAGGGGACACACCCGGTCCCATGCCGAACCCGGCAGTTAAGCCCTCCTTCGCCGATGGTACTACGAAGGGTATTCGTGGGAGAGTAGGTCACTGCCAGAATTAATTTAAAGAGAGAGTCTCCGGTTTTCCGGAGGCTCTTTTTTTGTTTGTTTTTAAGCATACAATGCATACAATTTGCAGTCTGCAACTGGGGCAGGTCGGAGATGACAGCGACGCAGCATGTGATGCTCCAAACCGAGGCGTATATCGATACGTCGAGGTGAAGGGGCATTGTATGTTGCTAAGCCGGCGCCCCGATATGCCCCAATCGCAAGATGAGGGGAGACACCCGGTGCAATGCCGAACCCGGCAGTTAAGCCCCGTGAAGCCGCATCTTCACGTCTGTGGGCGCAGAACATTTGCAGTGTCCTTTTAGGCGTATTCGAACATACGCCGTCAAAGGCCGCTCCTGCATGTTATGCGCCCATATCCATAAATCTGCAGCTTCACGCAAGTCCTTCGCCGATGGTACTACGAAGGGTATTCGTGGGAGAGTAGGTCACTGCCAGAATTAATTTAAAGAGAGAGTCTCCGGTTTTCCGGAGGCTCTTTTTTTGTTTGTTTTTAAGCATACAATTTGCAGTCTGCAACTGGGGCAGGTCGGAGATGACAGCGACGCAGCATGTGATGCTCCAAACCGAGGCGTATATCGATACGTCGAGGTGAAGGGGCATTGTATGTTGCTAAGCCGGCGCCCCGATATGCCCCAATCGCAAGATGAGGGGAGACACCCGGTGCAATGCCGAACCCGGCAGTTAAGCCCCGTGAAGCCGCATCTTCACGTCTGTGAGCGCAGAACATTTGCAGTGTCCTTTTAGGCGTATTCGAACATACGCCGACAAAGGCCGCTCCTGCATGTTATGCGCCCATATCCATAAATCTGCAGCTTCACGCAAGTCCTTCGCCGATGGTACTACGAAGGGTATCCGTGGGATAAGTGAGATAGAAAATCTCCGATTTTCGTAATCTGACTTAGTTTTTCCACCCAGAGCAGGTCACCGCCGGAATTATTTTCTTAAGAGAGCTTTCAGCAGAAACTGAAGGCTCTCTTCTTTTGTGCTTGCAGTGTATTCGCAGCATAAGTTATAAGAAAAATATAGCCGGTAAAATACGGCATATTTACCACTGACTTTTCTTTTCGACACTTGCAAATAAATTATATTTGCTATAAAGTTTGAAGAGAGATAATTCAGTTATAATCAGCCCTTTTTAGCAGCCTGATTACCCTGGTTATAAAATTCAGCTATAAAATATGCACTATCTGGCAGGTGGAAGCAATGGATTTTCAATACAGGGCAAAAGCACGCGGCGGTGAGATATTCCGCGGAAGCAGATCTGCTGAGAGTGAAGGTGATCTTGTAAACTGGATAAAAGACCAGGGCTGGATACCTATTGATATAACAAAAGTTTTAGCCGGAGCAGCCAAAGAGGCCCAAAAAACAAAAAAATCATCTGTGGACTGGGAGGATTTCTTTTCGCTTTCGCCCAGAATAAAGCTTAAAGACAAGCTGGTATTTTTCAAGCAGTTGTCCACGATGCTGTCAGCGGGCGTTACTATTTCAAGGTCCCTGGAGATACTTGTAGAACAGACTAACAATAAAAGATTCAAACGCATTATTTCAAATGCTTTTTCAAGCGTGACCTCAGGTGTATCCCTTTCAAGATCGCTTGCGGAGTATCCGCGTTGTTTTGACGCACTTACCCTGGCCCTTGTAAATTCAGGGGAAGAGTCAGGAACGCTTGATGTTAATCTTGTGCGTCTTGCCACGTTCATGGAGGATCAGGAAAGCCTGAGGAAAAAAATAATAACCGCTGTAACCTATCCTGCGGTTGTAGTAACGATAGCCCTGCTCGTTCTAGGTGTTATGCTCGTTGTAGTCGTGCCGCAGTTCCAGAAGGCGTTTTCCAACATGAATGTAAAAATGCCGAAACTTACGCTCATGCTGTTCGACATGGGAAACTGGGCCAGGGCAAACTGGATACTTATTCCAACAGTTATTTTTGCATTGGTAATGCTTACTATTTTTCTTAGAAAGCTTGAATCGCTTAAATATCCCATAGATTCAATGATGCTGAAGATCCCTGTATTCGGCGGAGTCATATACAAATCATCAGTCTCGCGCTCTTTCAGAACGATGTCCTCGCTTCTTGAGTCAGGCCTTCCCGTACTTAAGGCGCTTGAACTTGCCGGTGAGGTTGCAGGCAATGAAAAGGTGAAAAAAGGTTTCCATATGATGCGAGACGCTGCGACGATGGGAATGCCTATAAATGCAATAATGAAGGAGAAAAAACTTTTCCCGCCCATGGTTACAAATATGGTTGCCATAGGGGAAGAAACAGGACGCACCGATGTGATGCTTGCCAAAGTTGCCGACTGGTATGAAGCGGAGCTTGCAGAGACTATAAAAAGGCTGAGCTCCACACTTGAACCTGTACTTGTCGTTTTTGTCGGTTTTATTGTAGGCATTATGGTCATGGCCATATTTCTGCCGATAATCTCGGCAATACAGGCATTTATGTAAGGGGTAATCATTAAGGGCATAATTATTTATTAAAAATAATAATTTTTTAACTTGTGTCAAAACTGTACTTGCGTAAAAATATGAAATGTAATAATATACTAGCTCAGTATAATCGGTCATTATGCATTAACAAAGTGACAGTGGCGGTTTTAAAAGGTCGTTTTTATTATATTTAAATAAAAATAATTAAATCAAAGGAGGAAACATGATGAAGAAAATTTTAGGAAGTACCGCAAAGCAAAGGGATTCACCCTGGTCGAACTTCTGATTGTCATCATTATTATCGGTATTCTTGCTGGAATGATGATGCTGGCGACAGGCTCGGCAACAGACAAGGCAGAGGCAACGAAGATCGTATCCAACATGCGCAACATAAAAGCCGCGGCGGTTATGTATTATGCCGATGAAAACAAATGGCCAACTGCAACAACTGATTATCCTTCAGTAGATTCGTACATGGATACTGCATTGCTTACAACAGCTAGTGCTGATCAAAAGGGGAAGTATACAATAGCAGAAGGAAGTACGTCAAGTGATGTAAAAGTTCAATTTGTTCTAAATACAGGAAATGATGGAATTAGCAAAAAACTTGCACAAATGGCGGAAGGATCGAATTTCACGTACTCTGGGACGACTGCTACTATGCCTATCAGTCGGTAGTTTAACTGCTGTATACAATATTTACTTAATCATGGTCTATCCCCGGGGACAATATTTATTCCTCGGGGTTTTGCATATAAATCATTTAATTGATATTAACGTTAATTTGTTTTTTTGTAAAATTGTAAATTATTTTTAATAAGTAAGGTCCTATTGTAATCGTGTATTATCTGCCATATACTCAAGAATAATCAAAACAAATCATAAAGTACCAAGGCGGTGGTGCGGTATGTCAGTGAAGCTTTTTTACAGTAAACGGAAAGGCATCGCACTTATTGGGATCGTCCTTGTAATGTTTCTCCTGTTTTCCATACTGTCGCTTGTCGCATTCAATGCAGGCATCCACACGGTATTAATAGAAAAGTGGCAGACAGATCATTTTGAAAAGAACCGTCTCACGTATCTTGCCCGTTCGGCGGTCAACGCTGCTGCCGAACAGCTTATTCAGTATCAGAAAGATAATGCAAAGGCTTTCAATTATTTCAGCGACCACCCGTTTGATGACAGGAATACAGGTTCCGTCGTTATAAATGATGCCGATTTCAGTGCGACCCTCGAGCTTACAGTAAGCGGGGATTCTGTCCCGTATCTGTACATAATCGGCAAAGCAACCGGTGCAGACTCAAAATCGTCTGTTGTATCAGCTACCTATGATACGGAGAAAGAAAAAATAGTGGAATGGATAGAAGAAGAATGAAACGCAGGGGAGTAATAATTACAGAGGTATTAATAGCAATGGCTGTATTTATTGTCGGCCTGCTTGCACTGGCAGGTTCCATGACTTTTACCCTGAGGGCTGTTACACGTTCACGTGAACAGCTTATCGAAGACAGGAACTTAGTCAATGATGTGAACACATATATGATAAAAAGGGTGATTTCCCATGACGTGTCACCATCCGGAACACAGGTGACAAAGCTGTCTTCCGGGCAGCAGCTGCTTGTCAACGGCAAGTCAATCAATTATTCAGTTTACCGGTATAAGCGGGAAGGAAGAAATCCAAGTTCGTATTACCTTCTCCAAAGGGAGGACTGATCGTAGTGGGAGCACGCACCCGTGAAGCTTTTACTATCATCGAGCTTGCAATAGGCATAATGCTGATGCTTATAATCAGCATCCCTCTTTATATGACTTTTAAAACGGGCATAGACCTTTATTTTAAAACTGACGCCAACGCCATTGTGACAAACAGTGTGCGCTTTACGATGGATTCCTTCAGCCGCAGGATATCTCCGATGATAAATGAAACTACAGAAATAGAGGTGCTTCAGGATCCGACAATACCCGGGACAGTGCCGAAGTACATGAATTATGTATATCTTTCAGGTGATTCAGTAGTGTATCGTGATTCTTCAGGAGACCATCTCCTGGATGGTTCGGAGCACATAACCGCAATAAATTTCACGCTGCCTGCGTCTGCTGCGGAATCTCCCGATAATTTTATCCTGCAGATGTCTGTGACCGGATCGTATAAAACTGCAAAGCTGAGCATAGATGCAAAGGAGACGCTTTATAATACTCCGTCAAAAGACGGAAACAATATCGCCGTAGTTAATTACGAGGGCAACGTTATCCTTTTCAAGACGCCGGGAATAAATGAAATGTCGGTAAGCCTGGATATCTATGACAATGCTTCAAAGATAAAAATAAATAATTCGACTATGCCTAAGGGCACAGTGCTTCTTGCAAGCTATGACCTCAATATTACGAGGGATGACATAGATGTTTCATATACCGATATATCCTCGCTCGACTGGTACATATCAGGAACAACCGGGAGCCAGCGCGAGATATCAGCTGCTGTGCCGGACAGTACGACCAAAAACCAGTACCAGTTCCGGCTGGTCGACGAAGACAACAATCCTATCACAGCAAAAACTTTTGATACGAAGGGATACGGTGCCTCCGGGGATTTTTATATAAGGACCGGCACTTCTGCCAAAACAAAGTGGATAGACGGAGGGTACGGGGTTATAAGATACAGACTCACTCCCGGTGCCATTACATCAAGGGGTAAAACGATAACCGGCACTCCCGTGTGGAGCGGATACGTGGAAATAAAAAGCAAGGCTTTCTGGGAAACATGGCTAGATGCCATTGCAGGGGAAGATATAGAAGGGTTTTACAATACAAGTACCGGGGAGGACAAGAAAGTTATTCTTGATGCCAATACTGAAACCGAACAGTTAAAACTAGGGATAACCAATGGTAACAAAATCAAAGCTACCACAGGAGCTTTCACAGTTGCAAGACTTGATTACAAATACATGGATAACGACAGGGTTTACAGTATATGGGAAAACAGGGAAGATAAATCGTCAGACCCGATTCCCACAATAATGTCAGTAACCAATTATTCCCTTTTGGTTTACTTGAACATGAACAATGTATCTCTTTTCGGCGTTACACTGAGCGATACGCCAAACACGTCAACAGTAGATAACGATACAGCGTTCAATGACCTGGGCTATACCGTGGTTTTGGGTGCGGCACAAGAATTGTCATCGAATTCAATAGGAGTACGGGACTATAAACAGGGGGTTTCAATCTTCCCCCATGACGGATCATCAACAAGCAGCGGTCAGAATGTATATTCGCTTGTTGGCGTAAATAATGTTTTTCCTGCAAATTCAACGGACGGCAACTGCTATAACCCAGTGCACGTCCAGAATAATTTATTTGCATACAACCCTGATTACTGGTGGCAGGCCAATCACAGGATACTATACTCCATTATTGAATATTATTACGCTGATGATATATATCGTCTGCCGCATTTTATAATACGCGTACGTTTTCTTAAACCATTGAGCGATTCATCTGTCAGAGACAGGCTGGACGAAATAAAACCAAAAGATCCGTGGTACATAGGGCCTGATTTTTATGAATCAGAGCCTATGTGGGTTCGGTGAATTTGTAGGCAGTAAACTGGCAGGCAGCAGGACTGTAAATGTCAGGCGTTATGCGTCTCCTGCTGAAACTACGGTTACATCTGATTCCAATTTAGCCGACGCTGATAAAATGATGTTTTACGGATTGAACTATTCCGGAACGGTAAAAGATATATTTAAAGCCAAAAATTTGGATCTGACTAAAGATACATCTTTGGCGGGAGGGGCTCTTGATAAATTAAAGACACCGGACAGGGACAGATATATCGGAATGCAGGTTTATACAGATAAACAACAACTTGCATATGTAAATATATACAATATTTCTATCGTTCCGGGCTTTACGGCTGATGAGATACGTTCCATACTGCCTGACAAGGCTAAACTGTATGAAATAAGCGAAACCGTGCCTTCCGGCAGAGTGCCTACTGCGGCTGCGTCATGGTATGGGGCTGATTCTCCTGCAAGAAATTATAACTATGCTGTTTTCAGTACAGCCGGGATGTCAGACGGAAGCGGCGGCAACGGCAGCAGGTATGATGATAAAGGTGCCGGTGTAATCGGTCTGCAGCATGTCCCGAGCAGCTGCACCTGCCCGCTTGAGAATGAATTGTTCAAGTGGCTTGCAAAGTAACTATGACGTGTATTTTTTAACGGTTTTCTGTGGCCGCATATAAAGCGGAAATTGCATGTGCCTGAGTATATTCAACAGTAATTAAATTCTGTCGTTTTTTATCTTTATAAACTATTGCAAAAAATATTTCTACTGTTATTCTATTAGCAATGGATTAGTATATCACTACTGATTTCTGTTACTTTCACCTATTGTTTACCGGCAGTTTACAATTAATGGTAAATTAATCCAAGGAGGGCGCATGGAATTCTCATTTCGCAAAAAGAAGAAAGAACGCGCAGGATTATTTGTGGACAGGGATAATTTCCGATACATCTCCCTTGTTGGCGATGAAGGCCACATGGAAGTTGTAAATTCAGTATCCGCAAAGCTGCCGGAATATATGAACGCCGAAAGAGGAGAGGATTCGGATATTGCTGAAGTCAGCCGTGAGAAGATATTCAGGAATATATCCGAGTCAATAGGTGATATAAAAATACCCGTCAATCTGGCTATCCCTCCGAGCGACTCCCTGCTTAGGATAGTGCCGTTGCCGGACATGCCGCTTAATGAGGCCAAGATGGCCTTCCGGTATGACTATGAGAGGGTACTTTCCGTTCCCTGTAGATGAAGCTGTTTTTGATATGGCTCCGATCGTTTACCCGATGCAGGGCGGAGGCGAGGAAAAGCGTTTTATAGTCGCATCCACCCGTAATCACTTGTTACCGAAATAATGAATGCCGCGTCATCTCAGGGGATAGACGTAGCCTGTATCGAGCCGGCACAGATAGCTCTCGAAAGGGCTGTCTGTCCTAAAATACCCTGCTGCGATGCTGCGGTTTACGTATACGCGGGCAAGAAAAATTCAGTTATACTGCTTTCATGGAAGGGCAGCGGCATATTTTACCGTTCCATCTCTGACGGAATGGAGAACGCACCTGCATTTGAATACGAGGATACGTCGGAGGACAGGCCTGAATACGGTTTTGTAAAGGAAGTGCGCTCGTCGCTCCAGTTTGCATTGTCGCAGATACGCGGTTTCGAGCCTGCCGGAATGTTTTTGTTCGGTCCCGGAGCCGATGAAAGGCTTAGCAAGTATATGAAGGAAATGATAGACATTTCTTCTGTCATTGTTACTGATCCTATAAACATACACGGGATAGAATTCTACGGAAAAAATGATGAGCAGGCCGCCGGATGGGATATACCGATAGGGCTGGCTATGAGGCATCAGTGATGGTAGTACAGCTTGATCTGAGGGTTCCTGGCAAACATATAAAGCTAAAGCTTGAGTCAGAGAAAAAACTGAGTCACTATTTTGTTTTTTCAGCAGCTGCGGCGTTCATGTTAACAGTGGTTGCTGTGCTTCTGCTGAGTGCATGGAAATTTTATTCCCTTAACGGGGAAAAGAATGACTTCATATCCGAAAAAAATACTGCTGAACAGAATCTTGCCATTATGGAAAAAGAATTCTCAAGGCTCAGCTCCGAAGCAGGTGCAATTGATGCCAAGCTCGACTACATGCTTGGAGATGTGCCTTCTGTCGAAATAATGACAGCGCTCGACCCCATTATTCCTAACGGCGTGGCAGTGAAAACTCTGACAATAACAAATGACAGGGCATTATTTGGCGGAGCGGCATTGAACGCTGAAGATGTGATGGTGTTTATCAACAAACTATCTGCGGCGGCTTTTGTACAGTCTGTCGGCGTACCGAACATAAAAACAGTCAGACCAAAAACCAGAGCGCATGTACTTTCTCTGTTGAGTGCAAATTAAAACCGTTGAGGGAGATACTTGCAACCGATCCCTTCCCTGAAACAAAAAATACGGCTGTTTCGGGAGATGAAGGTCTATGACAAGCTTTTTTGAAGATTTTACTAAAAAAACGGCGATGATAATGATTGCAGTAGTAATGTTTCTTCTGCTGCTGCAGTTTTTGTCATAAAGGAAATCAGATCACTGAATGATGAAACACAGGCTGTGAAGTTTGAGAAAGAAACGCTGGACAATGTCCTCAGACGACGTACCGAGGCTGTTTCACGCTATAAATCAGCACTGAGGTTCAACCAGGCCATGCTTCCGTCTCCTGTTTGAGACCCCGACGCAGTTTTACGCTGCAATAATTAATATTTTGTCCTCTACAGAACTCAGGGGTGCCGAAGTCACAAAAACTGCAGAAACAAATGATTCTGTAAGCTTTACCGTAAAAGGAGAAGCCGCTTATTTCAGTCTTCTTGAGGTGCTTGCCGCATTCAGGCAGAGCTCGTATATGATGAAACTGACTGAAATAACGGTTGAAGGCCGCGAGGAAGGGACCGTCAATTATTCTTTTGTCATCCAGGCCAGGATAAACGAGCATGCAGCTGAAAATAATACAGCAGGGGGGGGTGCCAGATGAATCTGCCGTCTATGATGCAGAATATGCAGGATATGTCCCCGGAAGATAAAAAGGAGCTTATGCTGGCAGCTGCCCTTTTCCTGTTTTTCAGCTTTTCAGCAGTTTTCAGCCTGATGAATTTTATGTGGCTCAACAACCCGACCGACACTTCCGTGACACGCGACATCCCTGTTCCCAAGATATCAGGAACAGGTAAAACATCGAATATCGAAGACCTTGTTGCCAAATACGATGCATACAATAAGTCAAGGACATACAGCGGGCAGATGGTTACATTGGCTGAGGCGGTAGGACGCTGCCCGATCACCGATGCTTCCGCGCAGATCGGCAAAATAATGTCCTCATCCCCGGAAAAATATGAAGTTCCTGAGGTTGTGCCGGTTATAGCGATAAAGGCGCTGGTGATAATGGAAGGCACAGGTGTCGCCACGCTTGATATAGAAGGAGAGCGCTCAGGCCAAATCGTACGCAGCGGCTATGTTTTTGGCGGAGGCAAGGGGAAAATCACAAGCATAGATGCCGGAGGAGTGGATTGGAAATGGGCAAACAAAAAATATCGCACGAATTTATAGGAAAATATGCACTGACTCTGGTGACTTTTTCTGCATAGCAGTTTTTATTCTGCAGATGCTTGCTGGTTCCGCATATGCCGTTACAACTGAGGCCAGGACCGGTGGAAATCAAATCTGTTATTGAAGGGCTAAAAATAAGCCAGATAGGTAGTTATGAGATACTGCTTGAACTGCGCGGAGCTAAAATGAGTTATCCTGTTCAGTTAGAAGATTCTTCGTCTGCAGCGGTCCTTGAATGGAAGGATATCCGTTTTCCAAGGGATACTGACAAAAAGGACTGGTGGGATGAATATGAATGGAGCATTCTTAAGATAGACGAAAAAAAGAGCAATGAATGGTGGCAGAAATACGATTATCCGCTTGTACAGAGGGTACAGGTTGTATCGAATGATAAAAACGGTTTGAAAATGATGATCACCGGTGAAAAACCTCTGAAAATAAAGAAAATATTTGGCATGCCGGGTTCGGATCTTATCAAGATACAGTTAATCGCTGATATCCCTGATATCGTACCTCCGAAGCCGCAGCCGCCGCGCCCGAAGGTTAAGGGAGATCCAATGGGGATGTATTCGCCAGTGACCCTTGAACTGCGTGATGTTTCGGTAAGAGAAGTTTTCAGGATGCTGGCCGACCTGAGGGGACTTAATCTGGTACTTGACTCATCCGTTCCCGACACAAATATGACTTTTTCTTTTAAAAAAGCCAGTTTCAGTGAAGTATTCGCCTATATACTCAGGATGAACAACCTTACTTACTCACTGATGGGCAAAACTTTGGTAGTAGGCACTGCTGAGAGCATAGGGAAAACTCTCGGCAAAAATGTGACGAAGGGCTATAAGCTTGCATACGGTGATCCGGCGAAAATGCCTGCTATCATAATGGGACTTGTGCCGCTTTCCAATCCGCCTATTGTGGATGAAAGGCTCAGGACTTTATATATAACGGCTACGCCTGAACAGCATAGGGAAATCGAGGCTTTGATGAACCGCATCGACCATCCCGGAAAGCAGGTAATGCTTGAAGCAAGGCTGATAGAGATATCCGACGGAGCCCAGCAGGATGTCGAAACTATGATCAATGCCGTATATAAGGGATGGCTGTTCTCCTACAGCGGTGCAAACGGCCTTGGTACCGAATATACATACGGAAATAATCAAGGAGGACTTTCACCGAACATTATACCGACGGATTCTTCTACCCAGGGGAAGTTCCCTATACCGGGATACTCCGTTGGTGACGTATACAACCCGGTCAATCTGGTCGATCCTACTATGAAAATGCTTGATGCCGGGCTTCGCGCACTGGAGACCGACAACAAGGGGAAGGTCCTGGCAAATCCGTCCGTTGTTGCACTGGACGGGCAGAAGTCAACAATAAAACTGACGCATAATTATTTGTACCAGTCAGGTGTCGATGATAACGGGAACCCTGAATTTTCAGAACAGGAAACCGGTCCTACACTTGAAATTACACCAACGGTAGGGCGTGATGGTTTTGTCACGCTTAAGCTTAAGATAGCAAACGGAGAAATAGTCCAGTTCAGACAAAGCGGGACATCAGAGGCACCTGAAACGACAAACCGCGAAGTTGATACCCAGATACGTGTCAGGGACGGGGAGCTGTTTGTAATCGGCGGTCTTTATGGTGAAAATAAAACTAAAACAGTATCAAGGGTTCCTATCCTTGGCTATATACCCCTTATTGGAGAGCTTTTTACCAGCAGATCCGATGCCCACACCAAATCGGAAATGGCTTTTATTGTAGTGCCGCATATATTGGATGTTCCTACTGGGGCTACAGAAATATATACAATGCCTAACTCCAGCCTGATCCAGTAACTTTTACTCGAGTATTTGCATAGATAAATTTGGGGCTGCCGTTGTTTTGCTGTGTGATGCGGCTGTATAGATAAACGAGGAGGGATTTATATGGCTAAACAGATAAGATACGTGCCTCTTGGAGAGCTCCTTATAAATGCGGGAGCTATCACTCCCGGGAATCTGCAGGCGGCTTTGAACGAGCAGAAAGTATCCCAGATGCGTCTTGGCGAGATACTTATAAAAAACGGATATCTGACTGAGGTCAATCTGGCCGAAGCTCTTTCAGAACAGCTTGGACTGCCGTTTACATCTCTTCTTAACATAAGGCCGATGCCTGAGGCGATTTCGCTTGTTCCGGAGAATGTTGCCGAGCGGCTGAATGTCCAGCCTATTTCAATAGCGCCTGACGGCAAGCTTGTTGTGGCTATGTCCGACCCTCTTGACGCTTTCGCTGTAGATGAACTGAGGATGCTTGCAAACAGGGAAATAGAGATCAAAGTAACTACTGCCAGTGAAGTACGCAAGGCGATAACCGGTTTTTATAAAATGCAGACCAGCCTCCAGGATGCCATGGCGGATATACAGAAGCACGAAAACAGCCTCGGCGCCGATGTAATAACGATATCCCCCACAACGGCGCAGGATGTGGCAAGTGTTTCGGCAAATGACGCCCCGGTAATACGCCTTGTGAACACTATACTTGAGCAGGCTGTAAGGGAAAAGGCATCGGATATTCACATAGAGCCTTCGGAGGCTGAGACTAAGGTCCGTCTGAGGATTGACGGTTCACTGTTCAACAGTACCGATATACCTAAAAACCTCCATGCCCCGCTCATCGCAAGGATCAAAATACTCTCTGAAATGGACATATCGGAGAAACGCCGTCCGCAGGACGGCCGTATACTGATAATGGTCTCAGGTAAAAAAATAGACCTGCGTGTTTCAACTTTACCGTCCGTGAACGGTGAAAAGGCTGTTCTGAGGCTTCTTGTGCAGGACAGCGAACATGTCGGCATAGACAAGCTCGGCTTTGATGAAGAGCAGCTTAAGCTTCTGAGAACGGCAATAAGCGCAGCGCACGGCATACTGCTCATAACAGGCCCGACAGGAAGCGGAAAGTCCACGACGCTCTACTCCCTTCTTGAAATAATCAACAAGCCCGAGGACAACATAATTACGATAGAGGACCCGGTCGAATATACGATGAAGGGACTTACACAGGTTCAGATAAATGAAAAAATAGGATATACATTCGGCAGCGCACTGCGTTCTATACTGCGTCAGGACCCTGATATCATAATGGTCGGAGAAATGCGTGACACTGAAACCGCACATCTTGCCGTACGAGCCGCACTAACAGGACACCTTGTACTGAGTACCCTGCATACCAATGATGCACCGAGCAGCATAAACCGGCTTGTCGATATGGGCGTCCCTAATTTCCTTCTTGCCTCTTCCATCAGAGCAATCGCCGGGCAGCGGCTTGTAAGAAAGCTTTGCAGCAGCTGTAAAAAGGAAAATGAAGTGACTGATGAAATTTCAAAAGATGTAGGTATACCGGCCGGAACCAAAACTTATCTGCCTGTCGGATGTCCGGCCTGCCGTTTTACAGGCTACAGCGGCAGAACAGTTATTTCAGAGGTAATGATGATAGATCCGGTGCTCAGGGAAATGATAAGCCGCGGAAGCCAGACCCATGATCTGCGTGAATATGCAAGACAGCACGGGATGACTACCATGAGGGAATCCGCTTATAAAAAGGTAATAGACGGTGTCACAAGCATAGAAGAAATGCTTATGGCGACGATGTTTGATTAAAGGGGCTGTATATATTATGTTCTCGCTGCATGAAATACTGATGGACAGCATAAAAAGCGGAGCTAGCGATGTCCATATCGGGATAGGCATTTATCCTATACTCAGGATAAACGGCAAGCTCATAAGCCGTGACCAGATAGATGCACCTTCAAAAGAAGATATGGATGAAGTTATAAGCACAATGATGTCTCCTGAGCAGATAAAGAAATTCAACAGTGAGAGGGAATGTGATTTCAGCTTTGACATGCATTACGATACCACCGAAACGCAGCGGTTCAGGGCTAATTTTTCTTTCAGCAGAGGAAATCCTGTCCTCGCCCTCAGGGTGATATCGCCTAATATACGTACAATTAAACAGCTGTGCCTTCCTGAAGGAGTGAAGGGTGTCACTGGAAAAAATAACGGGCTTTTCCTTGTTACAGGGCCTACCGGTTCGGGAAAATCGACAACTCTCGCGGCGATGATAAATGAAATAAACATGACACGCCAGGTGCACATAATAACTGTTGAAGATCCCGTTGAATATATATATACATCCGATAAGGCTCTGATCCACCAGAGAGAAGTAGGCAGCGATACGCATAATTTTGCAGAAGCGCTTCGCAGGGCCATGCGTCAGGATCCGGATGTGATACTGATAGGTGAAATGCGTGATCTTGAGACTATATCGGCAGCTGTAACAGCAGCTGAAACAGGACACCTTGTCTTTGCCACATTGCACACTCCTGATGCGCCGCAAAGCATAGACAGGATAATAGATGTATTCCCTCCTTACCAGCAGCAGCAAATACGCATACAATTGTCTTCAATACTGATAGGGGTGCTCTCTCAGCAGCTTGTACCGATCATATCAGGTTCAGGAAGACTGGTTGCTACTGAATTTATGATTGCAAACAACGCGATACGAAATCATATAAGAGAATCTAAAACTGCCCAAATAAGCAATACGATACAGACAAGCGCTATTGCTGGCATGCACTCGATGGACCAGGATCTCGCAAGGATGGTCAATGAGGGTCTTATCAGCCAGAATATAGCTATTGCATATTCCAATGATGTGAGGGAATTGGAAAGATACATAAGAAAATGAAATCAAGACACGGCAGTATATTTGCAGAGGTGATAACGGTCTGCTTTATAACTGCAATAATTGTACCTGCCGTGGTTTCGATAATTTTATGCAGCACAGCTCTTATAGAAACGTCAAAGGACACCCTTCTGCTTGAAAGGGCACGCGAAGAAATATTATCCGGGCTTGCGGGAGGGCGTCCGTTATCTGAAAATATTGCCGGTAAAGGAGGGTGTAATGTAACTTTGGTCTCTTCTTCAGATAGCTATGTCAAGCTGAAAATAAGCCGGGACGGCTTCAAAAAGAGGAGTGAGTCTTTTGTTATCTGGCCTCAGGATCAGGAAAAATGACGGTTTCACACTTGTGGAAATTTGTATTGGCGCCGCATTGTTATTGGTAGTAGCGGTTCCGCTCATTACCACCCTAAGGCTTTCTGCAGACAGGATTTCAGTTTATATGGATTACAGAAAAGCGTTTAACAGGACTTTAAGGGCAGCTGCCCTCCTGAAGGTTCCTGTTTTTTACTGTGGTTTCGGTATGCCTGTTTCGCCTGCAGAATATAATAAGGCATTTGGCGGCATGCAGTCAGATCCTTTCAGATGGAACGGCCCGATTGAAGCAAAATCAGGTCCGAGCAATTACCCAAACAGCGAACTTAGGATAGCTTATGCACAGCCTGGCAGTTCAAAACTGGCTGAACATTCTGTAAGTTCATCATTTACAGGTTGTGTCAAACTTACAGAAGCACCGGATCCATCGGAAATGCCGGACAGTTTTTCAGCGGGTTCAAAGGATCTCAGGCGCTGGCTTCTGTTTTGCGGCATCACTCCGCCCTCAATGCCGCTTTATATTACCGGCGCAAGCGGTAAAAACCTTATTTTAGCAAATAATTTTTCATCCGATTTCAGTATCCCAAAGGGCGACAGGCCTTTTGTTTTTCGTGCTATGTCCGTTTACTGCCGGAATGATTGTATCTATACAAAAGATTTCCGTGCCGCCGGTGACCAGCCAAGGGTAAAAGGTGTCGTCGATATGCGCTTCGATGTTGATATGGAAAATAAGCTGATAACCATGTATGTACTGTCGCGCGGCGATATTGTGCATGATGCGTGCAGGCAGATCATAGGCCGTGAGATCTGGCCTGAAGAATATATCAGGCCGTGGGATGAAAAGGGTTCACGTTATCAGATGTATGCGTCAAAATTTGTATGGAGGCTGCAGAATTGCATATGCGAAAATATAATGGACGGAAAAAACATTGTGGAGCAGCACTTGCAGCGGCAATGATCTGGAGCGTTGCTGCCATATGCTGTTCAAGTGCAGCAATGGCCGTTGCCAACAGAATATTTGAATCTCATACATGGCAGGCATTTCTCTTGAGGCGCGAAAATAATGCGGTCCAGGCCTTGGCGGTTGCCGAAAAATGGTTCATTTCAGCTGTGAAATCAGGAAAGTTGCTTGATCCTTCCGAATTTGATCTGTCAGCGGCTCCAAAAGACGACCCATGCCTGCAGATACCTGCGGAACTGCAGGAAGAATTGAAAAGGCTTACAAACCATCCTGATATAAAAGCATTTGTAACTGATCAGAACTACGGGACAGGTTATGAAAAGACAGCTGATGCAATCGGCATCCCTGTATGCCGGCCATCGGACATTTATATGGAAAATGATGAAAACGCATGTGAAAAATACTCGGCAAGACGTTTTGCCGTCGTTTCGCAAATACCTGATCCTGGTTCCGGCAAAATTTTTACAATATCCAAGCAGATGCTTGTGCTTAAGGATTCCGGTGATAATTACCACGTCATTCCTCTTTACAGTAAAAAACAATGACACGGTAAAGACAAAAAAGCTCTATTTATGTTATGATTACACGGTATGTTCAGAATTGGGCTTATGTTTCATGAAATGATACAGGGAGGGTTATTTATGGCGGTAGTTGTTGATACAAGTGATTTCCGTCCTGGACTGAAAATCAAGTGGGAAAACGGTATGTGGGTCATTCTTGAGTGCTCGCACCACAAAATGGGACGCGGCGGCGCGATAGTAAGAGGAAAGCTTCGCAATCTTGAGACCGGCTCGATCGTTGATCAATCCTTTAAATCCGGGGAGCGGTTTGAGAAGATAGTTTTTGAGCAGAAACCTGCGCAGTACCAATATAAAGACGGGGATAACTTTGTTTTTATGGACATGGAATCTTATGATCAGGTATACTTATCAGCCGATGTTCTTGGCGATGCGTCAAAGTACCTTATAGATGACCTTGAAGTAAGCTTTGACATGTATGAAGAAAGAGTCATGGGTATTGAGCTTCCGAACTCTGTTGCAATGCAGATAACGGATACTCCGCCCGGATTTAAAGGCGATACTGCTTCAGGAGGCGGAAAGCCTGCCACAACTGAGACAGGCCTTGTTATTACGGTTCCGTTCTTTGTAGAGAACGGTGAAATGGTCCTTGTTGATACGAGGACCGGCGAGTACCTCGAAAGAGCAAAGAAATAGAAAGGGAGGGGGATTTTCTTATGAGTGCACGGGAAAAGATAGCGTATCTCAGGGGGCTTATCGACGGCCAGAATATTGCAGACACACCGGAAAGAGCTAAATTCTACTCGGCATTGGTTGATGCCTTGGATTCACTGGCGGAGGATATGGAGGAGCACGAAGAGGTCCATCAGGAGCTCAATGATTACCTTGAACAGCTTGATGAAGATGTCAGTGCGCTCGAAGACGATCTTGATGATATCTTAGGTGACGAAGAGGATGAAGATGACGGTTGCTGCGAAGATTTTGATGAAGAAGAGTATGAATCTGTAACATGCCCTGAATGCGGCAAGGATTTCTACTTTGAACCTGCGGCATATGAGGAAGATGAAGACCTTCTTTGCCCGCATTGCGGAAAGACATTTAAACATCCCGAAGAATAAGTCACGATTATAAAGAATCAAGACTAACAATATGATTGCAGAGTGACAATGCATCTTTCATCGTAAGGAGGAATCACCGCATGGTTGTCAGCAACAAGGAAGAAACTGGAATCGGGGAACATGAAAAGGAAATACCGGAAAACGGTACTACTATTGATCAGTCCAACCTTGAAGGTAAGATTCGTATTTCAGAGGATGTCATTGCTCAGCTTGCCACCAAGGCATTGAACAGCGTAGAAGGTGTTTCTCCGGCAAATCCAGGGATCATGGCCAATCTGCGTCTTGGAAGAAAGACGATCAACGGTGTCCGGATATCCATATCCGACGGAGATGTGCCTGAGATTCTTGTTGACGCGTATATATCTGTGAAATACGGGCTGCGCATTCCTGATATATGCTGGGATGTCCAGGAAGCCATCAAAGAACAGATAGAGCGTTTTACAGGATATGCTATCAAAGGCGTAAATATTTATGTGCAGGGTATTACCTTTGCAGAGAATAAAATGCCGGATGGCCGTGAATCGTCGGAAGATACTTCCTATAATTCTTTTGGTCAAGAGGCCTGATTCAGTTCAACTTATCAGATGAGGCCGGTTTCAGAAAAGAGAAACCGGCCTCATCCATTGAGAGGTGAAAGATATGCTTTTTCTTTGGACTACAAACAAGTTTGGTAAAATCTGGGTTGACGGCGACGGGCTTAGGCAGATTATTTCAAAAAGACTGCCTGAAGGGTACTACTGCCGCGAAGTCACTTTTATCGGAGACAGGGACCTTCTGAATATACACATTAATTTACCTGAAAATGAGGATATGCAGGAAAAATTAAAGTTGGAAAAAAAGTTCGAAGATATTTTTGACAGATCAGGCATATCAACAAACTTTAACTGGGTCCATATAGCGCCTCAGGATAATCCGAGGATGACTCCGGTGTGGACTATGCCGCTTTTCTGGGCCGGATTGGCTGCAGGTCTTACGGCGCTTGTCTACCTCGGGATAAAGGGTATTTTATGGTCGCTTTTTGCAGCCGTAATCGGCTATGGGATATCATGGATATTTGTTACGGAGGACGGTCAAAAACAGGTCTCCGCTTTGTTGGAGCAGTTCAGGAGATGATTGTTTGAGAATGTCCGCCAGATCACAGTTGCGCCACAGATCGCGGGAAATTGCCCTGCAGCTTATTTATCAGTTGGATATCAGGCCAAATGCTGATATTGATGAAGCGATAAGTCTGTATCAGTCAGAAAATGAGATGCCTGGTGTTTTCTCATATGCTTGCGAACTGGTTAAAGGCGTACACGAAAATGATTATGAAATTTCAGAGCTTCTGAGGGAAAATATAATAGGCTGGCGCCCGGAGCGCATGGTAGCAGTCGATAAGGCCGCAATATCAATAGCGCTTTATGAGGGTGTCATTTCTAAAAAAGTCCCTGTAGCTGTCGCAATATCAGAGGCTGTGGAGCTAGCCAAAGCATTCGGCACCGAGGAATCAGGACGGTTCGTCAATGGGGTGCTTGGCAGGATAGTGCGCAAGGAGCCAAAAAAATAATTCTAATATGATTTTGCATGAAGGCAATAATATTTTAACAGTGGATGATGTCACGGAAAAAATCCGTGAAGCTGTCTGTTCGTCAAGGGAACTGCAAAATGTGTCAGTCCGCGGTGAACTGCTGGGATTTAAACGCCATACAAGCGGTCATTCTTATTTTACAATACTTGGCAGGGACACCCGCATAGCCTGTGTCCTTTTCCGTTCCAACGCCTCATCCGTGCTTATGTGGCCAAAAGACGGCGATGAAGTGCTTGTACGCGGCAGGATCGATGTGTACGGGGCCAGGGGCTCGTATCAGATGTACGCATCGATGATACTTCCGCTCGGGGAAGGCGCAAAATCCAGGGCAAAAGAGCTGCTGTCAGCCAAGCTCACAAATGAAGGCCTTTTTGATTTACGTCACAAGAGGCCGCTTCCGAAATTTCCTGATAAAGTAGCAGTCGTAACATCGCCTACAGGTGCTGCCCTGCAGGACGTAATACGAATAGCGTCACTGCGTTATCCCGCCTCTGAGCTCATTGTTGTGCCCAGCCTGATGCAGGGTATTGATGCTGTTTCAGAGATAATAGCCGCCCTGGGGCTGTGTTCAGGAATCAGGGGGCTTTCTCTGGCTATGCTTGTCCGCGGCGGAGGAAACCGTGATGATCTTGATACTTTCGATAACGAGCAGGTTGTCAGGGCTGTACGTTCATGTCCGGTGCCGGTAATTACAGGGCTTGGCCATCAGATTGATAAAACACTGTCTGACCTGGCTGCCGATGAGACAGCCCCGACTCCGTCAGGAGCGGCTGAAAGGGTTTTCCCTGATTGCCGCGAGCTTAATATGCTGCTGAACAATACAATGAGGTCAATATACGTCCATACAGACAAAATGATTGCAAGAAAGCGCTCCGGCACGGACGATATGATGCGGCGGCTGGTATTCGGCATAAATAAGGGAATATATGATCCTGCTGTAAATTATATCGGCAATGCATATTCTGGCATGGTCAGCAATATAGGCTACAGGATCAGTGAGGCCGAGGCAAGGTTGTCAGCTGCTGCAGGCGGATTAAATGCGTCGTCTCCTCTGACTGTGATGTCAAGGGGATATGCTATATGCAGAAATGAAGAAGGAAATATGATCAAATCGGTTTCATCACTATCTGTTGATGATAATATAGAAATACAGATGAAGGATGGTTTTGCTGGAGCCGCTGTGACTTATATAGGAACAAAAAAAGGTGACGGCACAGTTAAGTAAGGCTGGTGTTGATGCAGGATATTATGCTGATATAATCTTGGCAGGTCATGTCCTGGTGAATAGCAGTCCAGACACAACAGCCGTATGACAGAGGTTTTGTCAACAAACAATTTTTGATCAGCAGTATATGATAATCGTTTACTGTTGTTTTTGAGGTGAAAAAATGCTGCCGCCAACTATAGAATGGGACAATGAAAAAACTCTGGTGCGACTGCTTGACCAGAGAAATATACCGCAGTCCGTATCATTCCGTGAATGCAGTACTTACGAAGAAGTGGCGGCTTCCATAGAGGATATGACAGTTAGAGGGGCTCCTGCGATTGCGGTTGCTGCAGCGTATGGCGTTGCACTTGCAGCGTATGCTGATCCGCTTTCAGTCGATGCGGCCATTTGCAGACTTGCCTCTACCAGACCGACAGCAGTTAATTTGTTCTGGGTCCTCGATAAAATGAAATCTGCGGCAGAAAGATGTACCGAAAAAAAGGCTTTATACAATGTTCTGAAAGCGGAAGCATATGCAATACATGAAAATGATGTATGCATAAACAGAAAGCTTGGCTGTAACGGTCAAATGCTTCTGCCGGACAGTGCGGCAGTTATTACCCACTGCAATGCCGGTGCTCTTGCTACAGCAGGGTACGGAACGGCGCTCGGGGTTTTCAGAGCGGCAAGGGAACATGGCAAAAAACTTAAAATTTATGCGGATGAAACCCGCCCCCGTCTGCAGGGGGGGCGGCTTACAGCATTTGAACTGTACGAGGACGGTTTCGATGTTACTGTAATTTGTGATTCGATGGCAGCTTTTCTGATGTCGCGTGAAAATATAAGCGCTGTCATTACAGGGGCCGACAGAGTTGCAATCAACGGGGATACTGCAAATAAAATAGGCACATATTCTCTTGCAATCGCTGCAAAAAGACATAATGTTCCGTTTTATATAGCATCCCCTATCAGCACTATAGATGTAAACTGCCCAAACGGCAATGCAATACCTATAGAGGAACGTGACCCTGAAGAAATCAGGTGCATGGGCGGTATTCGCATTTTATCTGAAATGATCGGGGTGTGGAATCCGGCTTTTGATATTACTCCCGCTGACCTTATCTCCGGTTTTATAACCGAATCCGGGGTTTGGAAACCTGAAGAGATCAGGCAGAAAATGTACAGCTGAGGATAGCCGTTTCCGCGATGTACGCGGCAGGATGGAAAATCCAGGCTGACTGCACAGCATACTTTACGGTTAAGCTCTTAATAAATTTTTATTAATTTAAACGCCAAGGAAAGGAAGATAACGGACAATGAAAAACGAATTCAGGATTTCAGACATGAAACTGGCACCTGAAGGGTGCAGAAGGATAGATTGGGCATGGGAATATATGCCTGTACTAAGGCTTATTGCTGAAAAGGAATCTTCAAACAAGCCTCTGAAAGGTACGGTAATAGCAGCCTGCCTGCATCTTGAGGCTAAGACGGCATGCCTGCTGAAAGTCCTTCATGAACTTGGCGCTACCGTTGTGGCCGCAGGAAGCAATCCCCTTTCTACCCAGGATGCGATATGCGCGGCACTTGTTGAATCCGGCATACATGTATTCAGCCGCCGCGGCATGAGCGCTGATGAATACAGTGAAAATATAAGACAGATACTTGAATGGGACCCGCAGATAATAGTAGATGACGGCGGCGACGTTGTTTCCATGATCATTAATGAACGCAGGGATCTTATTCCAGGCATAATGGGCGGATGTGAAGAAACAACAACAGGAATCAAGCGGCTGCAGGCAATGAACGGTGAGGGCGTGCTGCCGTTTCCTATGCTTGCCGTCAATGATGCCCAAAGCAAACATTTATTCGACAACAGATACGGTACAGGCCAGTCCGTATGGGATGCCATCCTTCGCACCACCAATCTTATTGTAGCCGGGAAACGCGTTGTAATTGCAGGCTACGGCTGGTGCGGCAAGGGTGCCTCAAGAAGAGCCGCCGGGCTCGGAGCGCGTGTAATAGTTGTTGAAATAGATCCGCATAAGGCGCTTGAAGCTGTCATGGACGGATTCGAAGTCATGGACATGGAAGAAGCCAGCAAAGCAGGAGACGTTTTTATAAGTGTAACAGGCAATACTAAGGTCATACGCAAGGAACATTTCCTCAATATGAAAGACGGGGTACTTCTTTGCAATGCCGGACATTTCGATGTGGAAGTTTATGTCCCCGACCTTAAGGAAATTGCAGCTGAAGTAAAATCATCAAGAGAAAATATAGATACCTATATCATGCCCGACGGGCGCAGACTCCATCTCCTAGGCGAAGGCAGGCTTGTTAATCTCGCAGCGGGAGACGGCCACCCTGTGGAGATAATGGATATGAGTTTCGCAATGCAGCTGCTCTCCTGCATTTACATAAATACGAACAGGATGGCCCCAGGACTGTATAATGTTCCTTACGAACTTGACAGGAAGGTTGCCGAGCTCAAACTGGAATCTCTTGGTTTAAAAATTGAAAAACTTACGTCCGAGCAGGAAGAATACCTGTCAAGCTGGAGGGAATAGAATGAAGCATTTATACAGGGACGTCGTGGTATGGGATTCATCGCGCGCAAAGGCGGAAATATGCGACCTGATAACTGACGGGGGCAGGATAAAGTCAGTTTTACCGCAGGGAAGCGTTAACGGCTGTGCTTATGAGGGCAGAGGCAAAACTGCACTGATACCGGGATTCGTAAATTCGCACGGACATGCCGCAATGACTCTTCTGCGCGGACTTGGCGAAGAGCTTCCTTTGATGGAATGGCTTGAAAAGCGGGTATGGCCGGTTGAGAACAACCTTGACGCCGAACTGGTCAGGACCGGCACGACACTTGCCATTATGGAGATGCTGTCGACCGGCACAACGTGTTTTGCCGATATGTACTTTTTTATGGATAAGGTTGCAGATGCCGCACTTGAAGCCGGAATAAGATGCGGACTGTCAAGAGGTATAGTCGGTGACAGCGACGGTTTGCGCCTGAAAGAAAATCTTCAGCTGGCAAAAGATTACAACGGCATGAACGGGCTGATAAATATCCAGCTCGGCCCGCATGCGCCTTATACAGTCCAGCAGGACCTCATGGAAACTATAGCTGATGCAGCCATGGAGAATGACCTTGGAGTCCAGCTCCATTGGCTTGAGACTTCGTCCGAATGGGATATTAGCGGGCTCAGCGGGAAAATAACGCCGGAGGAATATCTGGTAAAAACAGGCATGACAAAAGTGCGCAGCCTGATCCTTGCCCATTGCGTGTGGATAGATCAGGCGAATCTGAATTTTTATGCAAAAGATAATATAACAGTTGTACATAACCCGAAAAGCAACCTTAAGCTTGGGAGCGGAACGGCCGCGGTCGCAGAGATGCTTTCAAAAGGTGTTTCCGTAGCTATCGGCACGGACGGGGCGGCAAGCAACAACAGACTTGATATCTGGGATGAACTGCGTTTTGCCGCATTGCTTCAGAAAGGGATCAACAGCAATCCTACGCTGCTTTCCTCTGTGGAAGCCTTAAAAATGGCTACAATTACAGGTGCGAGGGCCCTTGGATTCAGCAACACGGGACTGATCAGAGAAGGTTATAATGCCGACATGATACTGATCGATCTTGACCAGCCGCATTATATCGGCTGGGATTGTGAAAACCTGCCTGGTTATATAGTATATGCCGGGTCGTCGAAAGATATTAAGGCTACCGTTGTAGCCGGTGAAATGCTTTATGACTGCGGTGAATTCACAACCATAGACAAACGCGCTGCATTGGCTGCCGGCCGTGAAGCCCGTAAAAAACTAACAGGAAAATAATTTATTATTAATAACAGGGGGCAATGATATATGCAGCGGAGAAGTGGAAAAGAACTCAGGGAACTGTTTCTTTCGTATTTTGAAGAAAAAGGCTGCAGGCGCTACGACAGCTTTTCTCTTGTGCCTGATGACCCGACGTTATTGTTTACGATAGCTGGTATGGTGCCTTTCAAGCCATATTTTCTGGGGCTTAAGACCCCTGAAGTCACCAGGGCCACAACATCTCAGAAGTGCATCCGCACCAACGACATAGAAAATGTAGGACGTACTGCACGTCATCACACGTTCTTCGAGATGCTGGGAAATTTCAGTTTCGGTGATTATTTCAAGAATGAAATAATCCCATGGGCCTGGGAATTCCTCACAGAGCGAGTAGGTTTGGATCCCGAAAGACTGTATGCAACAATTTACCTTGACGATGATGAGGCTCATGACATTTGGAGAGATAAAGTGGGACTGCCTGAAAACAGGATTGTCAGGCTCGGGGCCGATGATAATTTCTGGGCTGCCGGTCCTGTCGGACCGTGCGGGCCGTGCTCTGAAATAATATATGACCAGGGACCTGAATATTCCTGCGGGAAGCCTACCTGCGGAGTCGGATGTGACTGCGACAGATATCTTGAAATATGGAATCTTGTCTTCATGCAGTATAACAGGGATGAAGCAGGCAATCTCACCCCCCTCCCAAATAAGAATATCGACACCGGCATGGGACTTGAGCGTCTTGCATCAGTAGTGCAGAACGTACCTACGGATTTTGAGACGGACCTGTTCCGTCCAATAATAGACAAGGCTTGTGAGCTTGGCGGGGTAAAATATGGGTCAGACAGTAAAAAGGATATGGCAGTAAAGGTTATTTCTGACCATTTAAGGGCATCTGCGTTTATGATTGCAGATGGAATACTGCCCACAAACGATGGAACAGGTTATGTCCTCAGAAGACTCATAAGAAGGAGCGCCCGTTTCGGAAGGCTTTTGGGTATTGACAAGCCTTTTCTTACCGAACTGCTGCCGTCAGTGCGCGAGTCGATGGGAGACCAGTATAGGGAACTTGCGGAGCAGGCATCTGCCATTGAGCAGGTCATCAATACGGAGGAAGAACGTTTCTCAAGAACCCTTTCCCAGGGCAGCGACCTTCTCGAATCCGAAATAGAAAAGCTTGATGAAGGCTGCGGTAAGATACTGCCTGGTTCTGTCGCTTTTGTCCTTTATGACACATATGGTTTCCCGCTTGAACTCACTGAGGAGATATGCGAAGAGCGCGGGATAAAAATCGACAAAGACGGATTTGAGACTGCAATGGAGGAACAGCGTGAGCGCGCAAGGGCCTCAAGCAAGCAGACAAGCAGCGTGATCTCAAAGAACGTGTATACTGAACTGGCCGATAAGTTGGGTGCAAGCAAATTCTGCGGCTATGAAACAATGGAAGCCGAGGCTGAAATACTGTCGATAATTGCCGACGGAAAAGAAATAAGCACTCTTAATGAAGGTGATACAGCTGACATAATACTCAGCGATACACCCTTTTATGCCGAAAAGGGCGGACAGGTCGGCGATACAGGACTGATTTCATCCGGCACTGCGGTTTTTGAAGTTGAAGATACCGTCTATCCTGTTTCCGACCTCATAGTACACAGAGGCACCCTCAAAAAAGGAACGTTCAGGCACGGAGACATAGTCAAGGCTTCGGTAAATGCAGAGCGCCGCGGAAATATACAGCGCCATCATACGGCTACGCATCTTCTGCATGAGGCTCTTGCAAGAGTGCTTGGCAACCACGTCCGCCAAGCCGGTTCAATAGTCACCCCGACATTCCTCCGTTTCGACTTCAACCATTTTGCTCCTGTCTCTGTAGATGAGATACGTGAAGTCGAAAGGATCGTTTATGAACAGGTTTTGAACAATATACCGGTAAAAACTACCGTGATGCCGATAGAGGAAGCAAAGAAAACAGGTGCCAGGGCGCTGTTTGAGGAAAAGTACGGAAACGAGGTAAGGGTACTTGACATACATGGTTTTTCAACTGAACTTTGCGGCGGAACGCATGTAAAGAACACGGGCGAGATCGGTGTCGTCAAGATAATACGTGAAGAGGGCATAGGTTCCGGTATACGCCGTATCAATGCGATAACGGGCCAGCAGGCTCTGACACTTTTCCAGAGGCTTGGCTATCTCACATCTTCCATGGCTTCGATGCTCGGCGAAGATGTGGAATCTATAAACAGCAGAGTTGAAGAGCTGATGGATGAAAGAAAAGTCCTTGTAAGAAAGAACCGCGAACTTCAGGTAAAAGCAGCCCTTTCCGATATAGAAAACAGTGTCAGGCCATGTGCGGCAGTAAACGGCGTAGACCTTATAACGGAAAAATTTGACGATGTCTCGCCGGATCTTCTCCGCCAGATAGGGGACAGGATAAGACAGAAATATCCTGTTGCAGCAATACTGCTTGCCGGTATAGGCGAGGAAAAGCACGTAACGCTCGTATCAATGGTAAGCGAAGATGCGGTTAAAAAAGGCATGAACGCAGATAAGCTGCTTAAAGAAGTTATCACTTTGATTGACGGACGCGGCGGCGGTAAGCCGACACTGGCGCAGGGAAGAGCTCCAAGCGCTGCAAAACTTGATGAAGCTTTTGCGGAAGTCCCCGGAATTTTTTCCGCACTAATGCAGAATAAGGGATAAGATCCTTGCAGCGGATAATTGCTCTTGATATAGGAACTGTAAGGATAGGAGTTGCCGTAAGCGATCCACTGGGCTTTTTTGCCCAGGGGATCGCTGTGCTGCAGGCGAACGGGCAGTGGCTTGACGACCTGGCTAAAATCGTAAATGAATACGATGGGCCTAAAATTTTAGTCGGGCTTCCGCGAAGAACTGATGGAAGCGAAGGGCCGGAAGCCGTGCGGATGCGCGAAACAGCTGAAACTATAAGGGCCAGGTTTCCCGGGATCGAAATAGAGTTCTGGGACGAACGCTTTACAACGGCAATAGCTCAGCAGGTACTCATCGAAGGCGATGTTTCGCGCAGCGGAAGAAAGTCGCGTGTCGATAAAATTGCAGCGGTCCTCCTGCTGCAGAGCTATCTGGACAGAAGGAGGACCTAGATATTTTGGAACTTCCGCAGGGGACAAAATTAACCCCTATGCTGGAACAATATTTATACTGGAAAGAACAGTATCCCGACTGTCTTTTGTTTTTCCGCATGGGCGATTTTTATGAAATGTTTTTTGACGATGCGCAGACAGCGTCTTCTGTACTCGACATTGTCCTCACGTCGCGTTCACGCGATTCAGAAAATGCAATACCCATGGCAGGAGTTCCTTTCCATTCCGTTGAATCATATCTGGGGCGTCTTGTCGCTGCCGGGTACAGGGTAGCCATATGTGAGCAGATGACAGAGCCTGACGGCAGGACTCTTGTCCAAAGAGAGGTAATACGTGTCGTCACGCCGGGAACATGGCTTCCTGAGAACTCCGAATCGGACGGACATATAACAGCGTGCGTTTTTGATGGAAATGATGTCTCAGTCGCTTTTCTGGAAGCCGGAAGCGGATCCCTGCGTACCGGCACATTTTCTGAAAACGAAGCTGCCGCACTTGTGTCGTCTTTCAAGCCTGATGAAATCCTTGTACGTAAAGGACAAAAAGACCGTCTCGCATCCATAGTCCCTGACATCGCCAATTTAAATATCGTTGAACGCGAAAAAGGCGAATTCAATGCACAGACCGGTTCTGAATGGCTGTGCAGAAAATGGAACATTGCCACGCTGAATTCCATGGGGATGGATGACCGTGACCCATCTGCTGGCGCCGCATATGCCGCTTTGCATTATCTTGAAGAAACGCAGTTTTCACAGGCTGGTCATGTGCTGGGGATTGTTCCGATAGTGCCTGCCGAGAACATGGTCCTGGATCAGAGCACACAAGTGAATCTTGAACTGACAGAGCCGCAGAAAACGTCGCTTTATTCGGTACTCAACCGCTGTAATACCCCTATGGGCAAAAGAATGCTCAAGGAGTGGATACTTTCACCTCTCCAGGATATAGACGAGATAACAAAAAGACAAAATTCAATAGGGGAACTTATTGGCAAGCGTCCTCTGAGCTCAAAGCTTAAAACCGTACTGTCCGGATGTCATGATATGGCAAAAGCAATAGGCCGTCTTACGCTTCATATGGGAATGCCTGCAGATCTGCTCTCCATAAAAGAAACGCTTGCCTGCCTTCCTGAAATAAAAAACATTATTTCAGGATCTGAATATCTGGCTTCATTCGGTGATCTTCCTGACTTATCAGCTCTTTCAGAACTTCTTGATTCGGCTTTATCAGAAACACTGCCGCGCTTCGTAAGGGACGGCGGCGTTATAAAAAAGGGTTATGACCCAGTTCTTGATGAATGGCGTGACAAAGCTTCAAATTCCGCAAAATGGCTTCAGCGTTTTGAAGATAACGAGCGTTTTCGCACCGGCATAAAAACTATAAAAGCCGGTGTCAATAAGATCTTCGGGTATTATATAGAAGTGCCCAAGGGCAGTCTGGATAAGGTCCCTGATAACTATATAAGGAAACAGACTCTGGTAAATGCAGAGCGTTTCATAACGGAAGACCTTAAGACCTTTGAAAAGGAAATGTTTGCTGCTGAACAAGAGATACTCTCGATCGAAGAAAAAATTTATTCTTACCTTGTATCGGAAACACTTGGAATGAGCGAGGCTGTGCAGAAAGCGGCAGGTATTATTGCCGTGATGGATGTTCTTCTGTCACTTGCCGACGTAGCTTCGGAAAAGCGTTATGTCCGTCCTTCGATGGATATGAGCACTGATTTTATTGTTAAAAATGCCAGACATCCTGTGATTGAGGTGGCTCTGGGAAGACACCCTTTCACCCCGAACGATTTTTATTTCAGTGAGGAGTCGGGACAGAGAATAGCAATAATAACCGGTCCGAATATGGCAGGAAAATCTACGTATCTCCGGATGGCAGCCCTGATAGCAATAATGGCGCATATGGGTTCCTATGTACCTGCCGAAGAGGCCAGAATCGGTGTGATCGACAGGGTATTCACCCGTATAGGCGCACGTGACGAGCTTGCAAGAGGTCAGAGCACTTTTATGGTGGAGATGGTTGAAACCGCGAATATACTGAGGCATGCCACGGACAGAAGCCTTGTCATACTTGACGAAGTCGGTCGGGGAACATCGACTTATGACGGACTGAGTATTGCGTGGTCGGTGGTTGAATATCTTCAGGGGCAGGAAAGCAGGCAGGCCAGAGTACTTTTTGCAACGCATTATCACGAACTTACCCAGCTGCCGGGCATACTTCCGGGAGTTGTGAATCTGAGCATGGCAGTTGAAGAAACGCCTGACGGAGTCATTTTCCTTCATAAAATACTCTCATGCCCGTCGGACCGTTCATACGGGATAGAAGTGGCAAGGCTGGCCGGGCTGCCTTCTTCTGTATTGAGGCGTTCAAAAGAGCTTCTTGAACATTTTGAGGATACTGCTTCACAGAATAACACTGCACAGAACATAGAAGTGAATAATCAGCTTACACTTTTTGATATAAAACAGGAGGCCATCCTGGAAGAACTCGCGTCGGTAAATCCTGATGACATTACGCCGATAGAGGCTCTTCAGCTTATTTACAGGCTTAGGGACGAAAGCCGGAAAGCGCTGGGTTTCTCATGATAAAAAGACTTGATCATGATATTGCTATGAGAATAGCTGCAGGCGAGGTAATAGAAAAACCGTCGTCTGTAGTAAAGGAACTGATAGAGAACTCGATAGACGCTTCGGCGGCAAACATAACCCTGTATATAGAGCAGGGAGGCAAGACCTCGCTGGTTGTTGAAGATGACGGTACAGGAATAGCTCAGGGCGAGCTGCATCTTGCACTTGAAAGGTATGCTACCAGTAAAATAGATTCAATTGATGATCTTGAGAAGATATCGACTCTGGGATACCGTGGAGAGGCTCTTGCAAGCATTGCCGCAGTCAGCAGGATGGAAATAAGAAGCAGACAGGGAAATTCCGACTCGGGCGGACTGATCCGCTGCGAGGGCGGCACTGTCACAATATGCACAGAAAACCCATGCCAGGCCGGAACCCGTGTACAGGTTGAAGACCTGTTTTTCAACCTTCCTGCACGGCGTAAATTTCTTAAGACGGCTTCTGCAGAATTAAGGCGCATAATCCAGATAGTCAATGATTATGCACTTATACATCATGAAATAACATTCAGGGTGCACTCCGACGGGAAAAAAATACTTGAACATATAAGCGCAGATTCAATGGATGAGGTCCTTTCAAGACGATGGGGAAACGAGACCAGAAAATATTTCTCAGAAACTTCCGCATCTTCATGCAGAGTGATGTTATGGTGGAACCCTATACCTGACAGCAGGAGGGTCATAACGACGATTTTTGTAAACGGAAGAAGGATACAGGACTCGACTGTCAAGGCTGCAATATGCAGCGGAGATTGCGCTGCGCACGGTGAATGGGTCGTTATTATCGATATGCCGCCTGAACAGCTTGATGTCAATATCCATCCTACAAAGGAAGAAGTACGTTTCAGGCGTTCACAGGAAGTATTCAAGCTGGTTTACGACAGCAGCCAGAGCATTTTTGCACGGAGGTTTTCATCCGAAAAAACCGGTGCTGATATTGAGCCAAATATATTCCAGGCAGGAACGGAACCGAATATCCGCAGTAATTTTTCAGACAGGTCACAATATCTTTTGAGTCCATACCCTTGGAAGAAGGAAGACAGAACATCCGAAAGCCGTGTTGCAAGTTCGGAGGAGCATGTATTTGTCCCCTCAGAGACCCAGGAACCCGGCTATGGTTTTGAAAACAGGAAGAATTATATCGGACAGACGTCCAAAGGCTTCCTAATTTTGATTTTACAGATGGTGTGGCAATAATAGACCCTCATGCAGCGCATGAAAGGATACTTTTTGAGGAAATATCGGAATCATTCAGTGATAATGTTGTTACACAGAATCTGGCAGTACCTGTTGAGATTCCCGGCGCGCTCCTCCCTGAGATTGCCCTGGACAGGGAAGACCTGAACAGGCTGGGATTCAGGGATGACGGGACACATCTTACAGGAGTGCCGCTTTTACAGGGGAAAGGTAGGCTTTCCCGCTTGATATGCTGCGTTCTGCAATTCGCGGCATAGAAACTGAACACGATCCTTCAAAACGTGACAGGGAAGTCTGGTGGAGGCTGGCCAGGCTTGCATGCAGGGATGCCGTAAAACTTGGACAGAGATTCGAAAAGGAAGAGGCGGAAGCATTGCTTGAAAGGCTCGAACCACTGCCGTGTTCCATATACCTGCCCGCACGGCAGGCCTACTATATTTATTTTGGACAACAAAAAGCTTGAAGAGTGGTTTGAAAGATAATGAAAGAAATAACATGTGCTGACGAATCTAAAATTCCGCTCATCGCTATAATCGGGCCTACTGCGGTAGGTAAGACCGTGTTCAGCCTTGAGCTTGCGGCAAAACTGTCGGCGGAAATAATATCCGTAGACTCAAGACAGGTATACCGTTATCTTGATGTAGGAACAGATAAAGTATCGCAGCAGATAAGAAGAGAAATACTGCACCATATCCTAGATGTTGCAGATCCTGATCAGATATTTTCGGCTGCTGATTTTGCGTCTCAGGCGTCGGATGCTTGTAAGGAGGAT